>OIYW01001963.1_pt1 | contig 11799 bp, 8 predicted proteins | sample 1588351 | NCBI WGS metagenome assembly OIYW01 (sample SAMN03283268) | human gut metagenome | biome: human-associated habitat; material: feces | host: Homo sapiens | place: USA | collected 2013 | reverse complement strand
TATTGTGATGGTACCAGGGTGAGCTGTCCCGACTGGATGACACAATGGGGGTCAAAGGAGCTGGGAGATCAGGGATATACTCCGATTGAGATTCTGCGTTATTTTTACGGAAGTGATATGTATATCAATACAGCGGAAGAAATTTCCGGAATCCCGTCTTCCTGGCCGGGCTACACACTGGAAAACGGGGCAAGCGGAGCAAAGGTGCGTCAGCTTCAGGAACAGCTCAATGTGATCGCGGGGGCGTATCCGGCGCTGCCAAAGATCCAGGCAGATGGAGTATATGGTCCGGCAACTGCTGCAGCAGTCAGAGAATTTCAGTCCATTTTCGGATTGCCTCAGACAGGAACTGTGGATTACCGAACATGGTATAAGATTTCACAGATTTATGTAGGTGTTTCCAGAATCGCAGAATTGAATTAGGAATGATTCCGTGTGAAAAATTCTTGACATCGAGAAAATTCTTTTTTATAATCAACTGGTACTACCAGTTGGTTATAAGGGAGAATGAGAAAATGAAAATATTGAGACAATTTGTAATCATCCTGCTGATTTCTTTTTTGGGAGAACTGTTAAAAGCTGCGCTGCCATTACCTGTTCCGGCAAGCGTGTGGGGGCTTATCCTTATGCTGGCGGCATTGAAAACAGGGGTGCTCAAGCTGAGTCAGGTTTCTGATGCGGCAGTCTTTTTGATCGAGATCATGCCGGTCATGTTTATTCCTGCAGGAGTCGGTCTTTTGAATGCATGGGGAGTATTGAAGCCCGTGTGGATTCCAATCAGTGTGATCACGGTCGTGACTACGGTCCTGGTAATGGCAGTGGCTGCAAAAGTGACGCAGGCTGTCATACAGAATAGCAAAAAGAAGAAAGAGAAAGCAGAACAGGAGACAGTAAGATGAGAGAGTTTTTAGTACATTCCGTATTTTTCGGTGCAGCAGTCAGTCTGGTCGGTTACGAGGTGGGGCTGCTTTTAAAACGAAAGTTCAAGATGGCAATTTTTAATCCGCTTTTGATCGCCATTTTGTGTGTTATGGCGATTCTGACAGTAGGGGATATTTCTTATGATGATTACAATCAGGGTGCACAGTATTTGAGTTACCTGCTCACGCCGGCAACCGTTTGTCTGGCAGTTCCGTTATATCAGCAGTTAAATCTACTGAAAAAGAATTTAAAAGCAGTAGCGGCGGGAATCTTATCCGGAGTTTTGACAAGTATACTCAGTGTTCTTGGCCTGTCTTATTTATTCGGGCTTTCTCATGATATGTATGTGACACTGCTTCCGAAATCAATTACAACAGCAATCGGAATGGGAGTGTCGGAAGAACTTGGGGGAATTGTTACGATCACCGTTGCAGTGATCATCATTACCGGAGTACTGGGAAATATAATCGCAGATGTGGTGTACCGGGTATTTCGGATCAAAGAACCAGTGGCAAAAGGGCTGGCACTGGGAACCGCTTCCCATGCAATTGGAACTGCAAAAGCCATGGAGATGGGGCCGGTAGAAGGAGCTATGAGTAGTTTGGCTATTGCAGTGGCAGGACTTTTAACGGTGATTTTTGCATCTGTTTTTGCAGGATGTTTATAAGGGGGTAAAATATATGAGACATATTATCATTACCATTGGGAGACAATCCGGAAGCGGTGGAAGAAAAATCGGAGAACTTCTGGCAGAGAAACTTGGAATTCCATGCTATGGAAAATCGGAACTTCAAAAGATTGCAGAAGGTACGGATGATTATGAAGAGGTGCAGTCATTTTATGAGGAAGAGCCGGTAAACAGTTTATTATATGCCATTGCTATGAGCCAGTTTGAACAGGAGGTCGGACGGATTCCGTTTCGAAGAATCCGGGAGCTGGCATCGAAAGAGTCCTGCATTATAATAGGAAGATGCGCAGGCCATATTTTCAGAGAAGATCCGGAAGCAGTCCGTGTCTTTATCCATGCAGATCCCAAGATCCGTGTGCAGAGAATCATGGAGCGGGAAGGACTTTCCGAGACAAAGGCAAAGAAATTTCTGGAGGATACAGACAGCAGACGAGCTTCTTTCCATAAATATTATACAAAGCAGGAGTGGGGACTGGCACAGGATTACGAACTGTGTCTGGACAGCGGCGTTTTGGGGATCGAAGGTACAGTTGAGGTATTGACAGAATATTTAAGATTCAGAGGTTTTTTAGGGAATGAATGAGAAAACATATGAGAGAGTGATCGAATATCTGAAACAGCAGATACAAGAAGGAAAACTTTCCTGCGGAAGCAAGATCCCATCTGAGCGTGAGCTGGCGGCAAGTCTGAATCTGGGACGAAATTCTGTCCGGGAGGCGCTTCGCACAATGGAACATACCGGAATGCTGGAGAGCAGACAGGGCAAAGGAAATTTTCTGGTGAATATGCCGCAGAAAAGTCTGGGAAATGTGTTTTCCATGATGCTGCTCACCGGACAGAGCAACTACAGGGAAGTCAGCCGAATCCGGCGAATCCTGGAGCAGGAGGCATTTGTACAGGCAGTGCGGTTGAAAAATCCGGAAGTTTTAAAGAGGCTGAAAGCAGAAATAAAAGAGATGCAGATACCGGAAAAGACGGCAGAGCATGACCGAAGATTCCATCAGGAGCTGATCTGTGCAGGAGAGAATCAATTGCTTGTCGCAGTGATGGAATCTTTGTCCGGTCTTTGTGAAGAAGAAATCGCACATGTACAAAAGGAAGCAAAAAATGAGGACTGGTGTCAGATCCATGAAGAAATCGTAAATGCCCTGGAAGAAGGAAATATGGAAAAAGGGCTGAAATGGATTCGCAAGCATTACGATAAAATTGATGACACTTTAATTTTCTAAAAACAGGTTGAAATATTCCCGGGTATGTAGTATAATCTTTACAATTTGAGAAAATTTACGAAGGGATAAGGTGAACAGATGAAGGCATTTCTGATTTTAGAAGATGGAACCGTGTTTACAGGAACAAGCATTGGTTCGACAAGAGATATGATTAGTGAAATCGTGTTTAATACCTCCATGACAGGATATTTAGAGGTGTTGACAGACCCTTCTTATGCGGGACAGGCAGTCGTAATGACGTATCCGTTGATTGGGAATTATGGAATCACACCGGACATGGAATCAAGAAAAGCATGGCCGGATGGTTATATTGTAAGAGAGCTGTCTCGTATGCCAAGCAATTTCAGATGTGAAGGTACGATTCAGGACTTTTTGAAAGAGCAGGATATTCCTGGAATCGCAGGCGTGGACACACGTGCTCTGACAAAGATTTTACGGGAAAAAGGTACCATGAATGGTATGATTACTACAAATGAAAATTACAATCTGGAAGAGATTCTTCCAAAGCTGAAGGCCTACACAGTAGGTGATGTTGTTTCTAAAGTAACATGCAGCGAGAAATATGTTCTGGAAGGAACAGGAAAAAAAGTAGCACTGCTGGATTTAGGAGCAAAAAATAATATTGCCAAATCTTTAAATCAGCGTGGTTGCGAAGTGACTGTATACCCGGCCCACACAACTGCAGAAGAGATCATTTCATCGAATCCTGACGGAATCATGTTGTCAAACGGCCCTGGAGACCCGGCAGACTGCACCTCTATTATTGAAGAAATCAAAAAATTGTACAATACAGATATTCCGATCTTTGCAATTTGCCTTGGACATCAGCTCATGGCTCTTGCTACAGGTGCGACTACACACAAGTTAAAATATGGACATCGCGGCGGAAATCATCCGGTGAAAGACCTTCAGACAAATCGTGTATACATTTCTTCCCAGAACCACGGCTATGTGGTAGATGCAGAAAATGTAGATCCAAATGTGGCAGTGCCTGCATTTACGAATGTCAACGATGGAACAAACGAGGGACTTGCCTATGTCGGAAAGAACATCTTTACCGTACAGTTCCATCCGGAAGCATGCCCGGGACCACAGGATTCCGGTTACCTGTTTGACAGATTCATTGAGATGATGGGAGGAGCGAAATAATGCCAAGAGACAGTCGTATTAAAAAAGTATTAGTAATTGGGTCCGGTCCGATCATCATCGGACAGGCAGCAGAGTTTGACTATGCAGGAACACAGGCATGCCGTTCTTTGAAGGAAGAAGGAATCGAAGTTGTTCTGTTAAACTCCAACCCGGCGACGATCATGACAGATAAAGATATTGCAGATAGTGTATACATTGAGCCGCTCACCGTGGAAGTCGTGGAAGAACTTATCAAGAAAGAACGTCCGGACAGCGTACTTCCGACTCTGGGAGGACAGGCCGGTCTGAACCTGGCAATGGAACTGGAAGAGGCAGGATTTTTAAGAAAACACAATGTCCGCCTGATCGGTACAACTTCTGAGACGATCAAAAAGGCAGAGGATCGTCTGGAATTTAAAGCAACGATGGAAAAGATCGGAGAACCGGTTGCAGCTTCTCTGGTCGTAGAAAACGTAGAAGATGGTCTTGCATTTGCGAATAAGATCGGATATCCGGTTGTACTTCGTCCGGCATACACACTGGGAGGAAGCGGCGGCGGTATCGCACATGATTCTGAACAGCTGGTGGAGATCCTGGAAAACGGACTTCGTCTTTCCCGTGTAGGACAGGTTCTGGTAGAGCGTTGTATTGCAGGATGGAAAGAGATTGAGTACGAAGTAATGCGTGACGGAAACGGAAACTGTATTACGGTATGTAATATGGAAAATATTGACCCGGTTGGTGTGCATACAGGAGACAGTATCGTTGTGGCACCGTCACAGACGTTGGGGGACAAAGAATACCAGATGCTGCGTACTTCCGCTTTAAATATTATCAGTGAGCTGAATATCACGGGTGGATGTAACGTACAGTATGCTCTGCACCCGGAGACATTTGAATACTGTGTAATCGAGGTAAACCCGCGTGTAAGCCGTTCTTCTGCGCTGGCTTCCAAAGCGACAGGATATCCGATCGCGAAGGTTGCAGCAAAGATCGCTCTTGGTTATACACTGGATGAGATCAAAAATGCGATCACACAGAAGACATATGCAAGCTTTGAACCAATGCTGGACTACTGTGTCGTAAAACTTCCGAGACTTCCGTTTGATAAGTTTATCAGTGCAAAGAGAACACTGACTACACAGATGAAGGCAACCGGAGAGGTGATGAGTATCTGCGACAACTTTGAAGGTGCGCTGATGAAAGCCATCCGCTCTCTGGAGCAGCATGTAGACAGCCTCATGTCTTATGATTTCACAGATCTGTCTGTGGAAGAACTGACAGAGCAGCTGGAGATCGTGGATGATATGCGTATGTGGAGAATCGCAGAAGCAATCCGCCGCGGTGTAAGCTACGAAAAAATTCACGAGATCACACAGATCGATGAGTGGTTCATTGATAAATTTGCAATCATTGTGGAGATGGAAAATGCACTGAAATCAGAAGAGCTGACACCGGAGTTGTTAAAAGAAGCAAAACGGATGGAGTTCCCGGATAACGTGATCGCACAGCTGACAGGAAAGACAGAGCGTGAGATCCACGATATGCGTCATGCAAACGGCATTGTTGCAGCATACAAGATCGTAGATACGTGTGCAGCAGAATTTGCAGCAGAGACACCATACTACTATTCTGTATATGGAAGTGAGAACGAAGTAGAAGAGACTCGTGATAAGAAAAAAGTTCTGGTACTTGGATCCGGTCCGATCCGTATCGGTCAGGGAATCGAGTTTGATTTCTGTTCTGTGCACTGTACATGGGCATTTGCAAAAGAAGGTTACGAGACAATTATCGTGAACAACAATCCGGAGACGGTAAGTACAGACTTTGACATTGCAGACAAGCTGTATTTTGAGCCATTGACTCCAGAAGATGTAGAGAGCATTGTGGATATCGAAAAACCAGACGGTGCAGTCGTACAGTTTGGTGGACAGACAGCGATCAAGCTGACAGAAGCTCTGATGAAAATGGGTGTTCCGATCCTTGGAACTTCTGCAGAGAATGTAGACAAAGCAGAAGACCGTGAATTATTCGATGAGATCCTGGAAGAGTGCGAGATTCCACGTCCGACAGGAGGAACGGTGTTTACTGCAGAAGAAGCCAAAGAAGTTGCAAACAGACTTGGATATCCGGTTCTGGTAAGACCTTCTTACGTATTGGGTGGACAGGGAATGCAGATTGCGATCAATGACAATGATATCGATGAATTTATCGGAATCATCAACAGGATCGCACAGGATCATCCGATTCTGGTGGATAAATATTTGCAGGGAAAAGAAATCGAGGTCGATGCAGTTTGTGACGGCGAAGACATTCTGATCCCTGGAATCATGGAACACATTGAGCGTGCAGGAATCCATTCAGGAGACAGTATCTCTGTATATCCGGCACAGAGCCTGACACAGAAAGCAAAAGACAAGATTGCAGAGTATACAAGAAGACTTGCAAAATCTCTCCATGTCATCGGTCTGATCAATATTCAGTTCATCGTATGTGGAGAAGATGATGTGTATGTCATTGAAGTAAATCCTCGTTCCAGCCGTACGGTTCCTTATATCAGTAAAGTAACTGGAATTCCGATCGTACCGCTTGCATCCAAAGTGATCATCGGAAACAAGATCAAAGAACTGGGATACACACCGGGACTGCAGCCGGAAGCAGATTACGTGGCAGTGAAGATGCCGGTATTCTCCTTTGAGAAGATTCGTGGTGCAGACATCAGCCTTGGACCTGAAATGAAATCCACAGGAGAATGTCTGGGAATTGCCAAGACATTTGACGAGGCACTTTATAAAGCATTCCTTGGAGCAGGAATCAAACTGCCGAAGTTCAAGAACATGATCATGACAGTTCGTGACGAAGACAAACCGGAGGCAGTGGAGATCGGACGCAGATTCGAAAAGATTGGATACCGTATCTTTGCTACAAAGAGCACGGCAGAAGCGCTGAACGCAGCAGGCGTGAAAGCAATTCCGGTCCGCAAGATCGAGCAGGAGTCGCCAAACCTTCTGGATCTCATTTTAGGACACGAAATCGATCTGGTCATCGACATTCCGGCGCAGGGGGCAGAGCACTCCAGAGACGGATTTGTCATCCGAAGAAACGCTATTGAGACGGGGGTCAATGTACTGACAGCGATCGATACCGCTGAGGCGCTGATCACCAGTCTTGAAAATACAGATATTAAAAAACTGACACTGATCGATATTGCGACAGTACAGTAGACAAAAGATGGTCGGGACGAAAGTTCCGATCATTTTTTGTTATAAAATAGAACCCAACATTTGGATATGTTTTTCCAACATTACAGTCTGGCAGTCCCCCTCGAAATCTTTATAATAAAAAATAGAAACAGGAGAGGAGAACCAGAAATATGAGCATTTGTTATCACGAAGGATCCCGGGAATTTCATCTTTCCAACAGGGATATCAGTTATATTATCACAGTCTTAAAAAACGGACAGTTAGGACAGCTGTATTTTGGGAAAAAACTGCATGACAGGGAGAGTTTTGCCCATCTGCTGGAGCTGCGTCACCGCCCAATGGCTGTATGTACTTACGAAGGGGATTCCACATTCTCGATGGAACATATCAAGCAGGAATATCCGTCCTATGGAGCAGGGGATATGCGGTATCCGGCGGTGGAGATTCTGCAGGAGAATGGAAGCCGTATCACGAATTTTGTGTATCAGACACATCGGATTTATGACGGGAAGCCCGCGCTTGCAGGACTGCCGGCTACCTATACCGAAGATTCCAAAGAGGCACAGACACTGGAAATCGAACTGAAAGATGAGCTGATTCACACCACACTGATCTTGTACTATACGATTTTTGAAGAGCTTCCGGCGATTACAAGAAGTGCAAAGGTGATTTACCACGGAGCAGAGAAGATCGTGCTGGAGAGGGCAATGAGCTGCAGTGTAGATCTGCCGGATCACGACTATCAAATGATCGAGCTGACCGGAGCATGGGGAAGAGAACGTGCAGTGACAGAGCGAAAACTGCAGTATGGGATTCAGGGCATTTACAGTATGCGCGGATGCAGCAGCAGTAACTTTAATCCGTTTCTGGCACTGCGTCGGGAGAATACCACGGAAGCGTGCGGGGAAGTGTATGGCTTCAGTCTTGTTTACAGCGGGAATTTTCTGGCGCAGGCAGAGGTGGATACATACGATGTCACAAGAGTGACGCTGGGAATTCATCCGGACCGGTTTTCCTGGGAAATGAAAAACGGAGATGAGTTTCAGACACCGGAGGCGGTGATGGTCTATTCCGATCGCGGACTGAACGGGATGAGTCAGGCATTCCACAGTCTGTATCGTGCACGCCTGGCAAGAGGATACTGGAGAGACCGACCGAGACCGATTCTCATCAATAACTGGGAAGCGACTTATTTTGATTTCGATGAGCAAAAGATCCTTCAGATCGTACGCACGGCGAAACGGCTTGGAATCGAATTGTTTGTACTGGATGACGGATGGTTCGGAAAACGGGAGGATGATCATTCTTCTCTGGGAGACTGGTATCCGAATCTGGAAAAGCTGCCGGATGGCATTGCAGGAATCGCGAAGAAGGTAGCGGCGGAAGGCATGAAATTCGGTCTCTGGTTTGAGCCGGAAATGGTCAACAAGGACAGCAATCTTTATAGAGAGCATCCGGACTGGATCTTGTCTACTCCGGGACGTCATATTTCCCATGGAAGAAATCAGTATATTCTGGATTTTTCCAGAGCCGAAGTGGTGGATGCCATTTATGGACAAATGGAAAAAATCCTGGAGGATGCGCCGATTTCTTATATCAAATGGGATATGAACCGCTGTATGTCAGAAGTATACTCTCATACAGCCAGTGCCGCAGATCAGGGTAAGGTCATGCATCAGTATATTCTGGGTGTTTATCGGTTATATGAGAAGCTGACTGCCAGATTCCCTGAAATTTTGTTTGAATCCTGTGCAAGCGGCGGTTCCCGTTTTGATCCGGGATTGCTGTATTATGCGCCGCAGGCATGGACATCGGATGATACGGATGCAGTGGAACGTTGTAAGATTCAGTATGGAACGTCCCTTGTCTATCCGGTGAGCAGTATGGGATCTCACGTATCAGCAGTGCCGAATCATCAGGTGCTTCGCAACACATCTTTGAAAATGCGTGCGGATGTAGCGTATTTCGGAACATTCGGATATGAGCTGAACCCGAACAGTCTGACAGAGGCAGAGCGGGAGGCAATCAAAAAACAGACGGCATTTATGAAAGAACACAGAAGCCTGATCCAGTATGGAACATTCTATCGACTTCAGAGCCCGTTTGCAGGAAATGAAATGGCATGGATGGTTGTGTCTGAGGACAAAAAAGAAGCGATTGTGGGATGGTATCGCTTCCTGGAGCCGATCAATATCGGATATCGGAGCGTCAGACTGCAGGGACTGGATCCGAAGCTTCCGTATCAGATTTCGAATATGGAAATGGCATTGTACGGAGATGAGCTGATGCAGGCCGGACTGATCGTATCAGACGTGGCGTCCGGACAAAATCCGGAGCAGTATAATGGAGAGAACGGAGATTTCCAGTCTCGTCTTTATCTGCTGAAAGCAAAGGAAGAATAAAAAATGAAGGGGTGGGGATGCAAAAGAATTGATTTTTTCATCCCCCTCTTTTTTGCTTCCGATACTCAGAAGGACTTAGACCGTTTACTTTACGGAATGCCTTGGAAAAAGAAAAGCTGCTGGAATATCCGCAGGAATAGGCAATATTCTGGATGGACAGGCTGCTTGACTGGAGCAGCTCTTCGGATTTTGTAATCCGGTACCGAGTGAGGAACTGCTGCGGGGAAAGCTGTACGGTTTTTAGAAACAGTTCCGTCAGATAACTCCGGTTCAAAGACAAATAGTCCGCGATTTCCTGTACAGTGAGTGGATTCTGATAATTTTTATGGATGTAGGAGATCGCCTGATTAATATATACGCTGGATGTATTCTGCTGAGGAGAAACCGTACATCCGGCGTCCTCCACCAGAAGGGCGAGAAACTGCATCAGAATTCCCTGGATGTAAATCTCATTTGCGGCACTTAAGGCGTGATGCTTCATCATGTCCAGGATATAGGATTTTGCGGTATCGATCTGGGTACAGGAAAAAATCGGATTTCTGGCAGAAAGACCGGCAAGCCGCAGATATTTTTCTGCATCATGACCGCCGATACCGACCCAGAGATAGCTCCAGGGATTCACTGAATCCGCCTGATAAAAAGTCAGCTTGCCGGGATGAATGAGAAACCCCTGCCCCTGTTTGATCGGATAGCGTTCTTCACCGGAGTAAAATACGCCTTCTCCTTCCAGACAGAGATGAAGCAGGTAGCAGTTCCGGACTGCCGGCCCGAAGGAATAGGAAGGGGGGCAGTCCTGCATTCCGCAAAAGACAGTGTAAATGTCTGAGAAGATACTGTGATAAATATCAGATTGTGAATAAGAGGACATAGGGGACTCCTTTCGTGTGAATGTCTGTGATATTTTATCATGTTTCGATATCTCTGACAACTTATATACCCATTTGAATCATGAAAAAGCACGAATGATAATAGAGATGAAAGCCAAAGAGCAGAGATTTTTTATTGCGCAGTTTTTGCGGGGAGGGGTATAATATAATAGGAGAAATTGCAGATTACGGTTTGAAATCAAGAAGGAATGAGGGAAAATATGAACACAATCATAGAAATGAACCACGTGACAAAAGCATACCGCAGGAAAATCAAAAGCGGGAAAGGAATCTTCAAAAGCAGTAAATTCGAGACCAAAGAAGCAATCAAAGATATATCATTTCAGATCAAAGAAGGAGAGATGGTCGGAATTGTAGGACTAAACGGTGCAGGAAAATCCACATTGATCAAATCCATGCTGGGAATTCTTTCTCCGGACAGCGGGGAAGCGAAAATGTTCGGAAGGGACAGTTTTCAGTTCCGCAAGAAAAATGCAGAATATATCGGGGCAAATTTTGGACAGAAAAGTTCTCTTGTATGGGATCTTCCCTTTATTTACTCTCTGGAGTTAAACAAGAAAATATACCGGGTATCGGACGAACGGTATGAGGAAATTTTAGAAGAACTGGAACAGTTTTTGCAGATTGGGGAACTGTTAAACGTACCGGTACGGACGATGAGCCTGGGACAGAGAATGAAATGTGAATTTGCCGTGATCACACTGCATTCCCCCAGATTGCTGATTCTGGATGAGACAACGATCGGACTTGATATTGTGATCAAGAAGAATATAGAAGAATATCTGAAACATATCAATGCTGCAAGAAATGTGACGATTCTTTTTTCCTCCCATGATCTTGCAGAGCTGGAGAGGATCTGTGACCGGATCATGATCATCAACAGTGGTGAGATCATACTGGACGATCAGGTGAAAAATATTTCGGATCTGTCCAGATACAGCTATATGATGATCAAGTTTGCAGAAGCCTTTGACGGGAATGTGGAATTGAATCCGGGCTTACAGATTGTGGAGTATCTGGAGGATGGATTGAAAATACGGATCGATAAACAGATGCTTTCGGAAAAAGAAGCAATGACAGAGCTGATTGATAAAATGCCGGTTGAAAATATCTCGATCGAAAAACAGAGTCTGGAAGATTTTATTTACAATCTTGTACAAAAATAAATACGAAAGGCGAAAGACGATGAAAAAATATATTGCATTGATCAGAGTTGGAATACAAAGAGAACTGGTCTACCGTACGAATTTTTGTATCGGTATCTTTTCCACAGTTCTTTTATTTATTGTAGAAGTTGCAATCTGGTCAATGCAATATATTTTTTCATCGTCTTTCGCCTTT
>OIYW01001961.1_pt1 | contig 11803 bp, 13 predicted proteins | sample 1588351 | NCBI WGS metagenome assembly OIYW01 (sample SAMN03283268) | human gut metagenome | biome: human-associated habitat; material: feces | host: Homo sapiens | place: USA | collected 2013 | reverse complement strand
CGAGGATACTGGCTTGTGAACCGGAACTGCTCCTTTTGGACGAGCCGTTTTCTGCATTGGACAGCTACTTAAAAGAAGAACTCCAGTTTGAGTTGAAACAACATCTCCGGGAGTTTGGAAAAACGACAATCATTGTAAGTCATGACCGGGATGAAATATACAAGTTGTGTGACAGAACGATGGTGATGGGGCAGGGCGAAATTCTGGTTTCAAAAGATACGAAAGAACTGTTTGAACAGCCGGAGCGTGTTATTGCAGCGAGGCTGACAGGATGTAAAAATATTTCGAGAGTAAAAAAACGTGGAATGCATAAAGTGTATGCAATGGATTGGGGCGTGGAACTGACGGTAGACCGGAAAGTTTCAGAAAAAATCACCCATGTAGGAATTCGGGCGCATGATTTTCATCCGGCGGATGCTTCGTCACATGATAGTGAGAATAAAATTCCGGTGGCTGTAGACCGCGAGGTACGCGCGCCGTTTGAGTGGACGATTTTATTTCGAAACAGAGAAAATCCGAAAGAAAATATGTGGATGAAGATGGAGCGGGAACAGGCACAGATCCCGCAGTGGGTACAGGTGGACCCGAAACGAATTTTACTTTTAGAAGAATAGGAGGATGTGGAGATGTTTCATCCGACATTAAAAATTAAAATATATCAGGAAGATCTGGTATTTGGACCGGGACTGGTCATTTTGATGGAGCACATTCTGGTGACGGAGTCCATGAAGGATGCCTGCGGGGAAATGGGAATGTCCTACAGCAAAGGCTGGAAGATCATCAACCGGGCAGAAAAAGAACTGGGCTATGAGTTGTTGGAGCGCAGGCACGGCGGAAAAAGTGGTGGAAAATGTACGGTGACAGAAAAAGGAAAGTCCCTGATGAAGCGCTATCGCCAGATGGAAGAAGAAACAAGGGACTGCCTGCAGAAGAGCTTTGAAAAGTATTTTCCGGAATATCAAAGGATTCGGTAGATTTTCCTTTCATTCAGAAGTATAATAAAAAACAGGTCACAGAACAAAACAGTGAGCCGGAAATGGAGGAAAAAAGATGCCGAACTGGACAAGAGGACAGCTGAAAAACAATGCAAAGATGAATTTTTATAAAAATTACTGGATGTGCGTAGGCATGGCATTGATTTTGACACTTGTGCTGATGATGGAGCCGGATGGACCGAAAAAAGAGATCATGTTGAAGATCAGAGATTACACCGATATTCTTCCTGCTTATGGATATCAGGGCTGGTTGTCAAGTCTGTTTGATGGGTTGGGATACTGGTTTGGAGTATTATGGTCCGTTTTTTCATTGTTTATTGCATTGGCACTGCTTCTGATCAAGATTGTTGTGGGAAACGTGGTCTATGTAGGCGGCATTCGTTTCTTTATTCAGAACAGGAGAGAGAATCCGTCTGCGGGAACTATCTTTTTCGGATTTCAGAATGGAAATTACGGAAACATCGCATTGACCATCTTTTTGAAAGATCTGTATACTGCACTTTGGACACTTTTGCTTGTCGTGCCGGGGATTATCAAGCACTATGAATATCGGATGATTCCATATATTCTGGCAGAGAATCCGACAATGCCAAGAGAAGAGGCATTTCAGATCAGCCGCCGTATGATGATGGGGCAGAAAATGGATGTATTCGTATTGGATCTTTCATTTATCGGCTGGTTTATTTTAGAAAAGATTTCATTTGGACTGGCAGGATTATTTTTTGTAAGACCTTATTATGAGACTGTATTTGCAGAGCTGTATGAGGCAAATAAACAGAAGGCATACCGGGAAGGATATATCCGGTAATATGAAAAGGGGCTGCATCAGGACTTTCATCCTGTGCAGCCTTGAGAAAAGGGAAACTTTATCTAAAATTAGGTAATGTCAAAAATAAATATCTGGGCGAAGTCCAATGACCACAGATGCGCTGCATGTGCAGCCATCGTCTTCTGTTTTTGTTGATAGATATAGAATACCAGTGAATTGTGAATGAGATGTGACAAGAAGTGAAAAAATATCTTAATTAAATGTAATGAAAGTATAAAAAGGAGCTTATAGATTTTTTAGAATTAGGAAGTCTGATTGACGAGATGCATCGTGTTTTTGGAAACAGAGTTCCAGAAATCCCTGCGTGCATCGTACTGCTCCAAAAGCCAGGAAATCGCAGCATCCATTCCATCCTCGGTTATGGGAAATGTATTCTGTGTTTTTTGTTCGTCTGGTGTCTTTTCAAATGACCATGGCTCCGGATATACAAATACGAGAAAGTTTTCTTTTGTATCGTCAGCACAAAAATAATAGCGCATTCCAAAATGAGAACCTGAAAAGGGTTCTTTTTTTAATCCTTTGACAGGGATGAGTTTCTTATCAATCATGGTGTTCCCTCCTGAAAAGTTATTAACTATAGAGTAACACTGCATCAGAGAAGATGCAAGAATAAAAGGACAAAAGGAAAGAGCCACATTTCTGTGACTCAAAGGGGGAAAAAGTTTATGAAAAAGTGTTCTGTTCTTTTGAACAATTATAGTATAAAAAGAAATTGTGTAAAAAATGTGATATAAATTTGAATCTAATGTTAATAAAACCAAAAGAAATTGTGAAGCACTAATTTTGTCCGGCACTTTCTGCAAAATCAGTTGTGACCAGCTTTTCATAAGGCGCGCGGGATTTTAATTCGCCTGCACTTTCCAGAATATCCTGAAGCAGTTCAAAACTGTCACGTTCAAAGATTAGGTTTTCTTTCCAGGAATCCTGCTCATAATAGCGGGATACGATGGTTGTAATCGTGGAAAGGTCTGTTTCCGGGAATTGCGGTTCAATGATTTTGGCAATCTCTTTGGGAGAATGTGTCTGTACGTAGTCCATTCCCTTTTGCAGGGCATTTACAAATCCCTGAATGGTATCTGAATGTTCGATGATATAGCTTTTGCGGGCACTGAAAGCGGTATAAGGAACGTATCCGCTGTCGGTTCCGAGAGAAGCGACCACATATCCTTTCCGGCCTGTTTCCAGGGATGTGGCTCCTGGTTCAAATTCTACGGTATAGTCGGCCTGACCTTCTGAGAATGCGGCGGCAGTGGAACCAAAATCAATGTTTTGTACAATGTTCAGATCGGTTTTCGGATCCATACCGTGTTGTTTTAAGATATATTCAAAAACCATTTCCGGCATTCCACCTTTTCGTCCGCCAATTACAGTGCTCCCTTTTAAATCTGTCCACTCAAAATCGGGCATCTCTTCTCTGGCAACAAGAAAATTGCCTGCGCGCTGGGTGAGCTGGGCAAAGTTTACAACAAAGTCAGAAGCGCCTTCGTTATACGTGTAAATGGAAGCTTCCGATCCCATAAATCCGATATCTGCTTCACCAGAAAGTACAGCAGTCATCGTTTTGTCGGCTCCAAACCCTGTGACGAGCTCCAGTTCAATGCCCTCTTGCCGGAAATAATCTTTTTCAATGGCAACATACATAGGGGCATAGAAAATCGAGTGTGCAACTTCATTTAAGGTGAGTTTTGTCAATTCCTCTTTGGAAGAATCCGGATTGCCGCCGGTCGGGGTACTGTTGTTTGAAGAGTGGCATCCTGTAAGCAGGATCATGGATGCGGCAAGAAGAAATGTGAGAATTCTTTTTTTCATAAGCACTCCATAGTTTTTAAAGATGTTACTAAAAGTATATGCCGGAAAAAAAGAAGCGTGAAAAGAACCGGTCTGAATGAAATCAGACCGGCATAAAATTATAATTTAAAATTAGTAGTTATCGTGATCCTCTTCGAATGGATCATCATAATCATCAAAGTCTTCGTCTTCCTCAGTGTCACGTCTGGACAAGATCGTCAGGATCAGGAAGATCACTGCAAGTACAACACATGCGATCGCACTGTATAAGAGCATCTTGTCATCACCATGTTTCAGGAAACCGATCACGCTGCATCCGATATAAAAGAGCATCGGGAGCAGGAATGCAAAAATCGTATTGCTCTTCTGAAGAATGAGAAGAAGCAGTCCGGAGATCAGCATGCAAAGTGCCATGATGACATAGAACGTACCAATGTTGGAATTACTTCCGGAGGTAATGCTGTCCAGTCCGCTGATCACTCCTTTGTATGTAAAGAAACCAAACGCTACGATAGAAAGAAGTCCGAAAATCACACGGAGTACCCGGAATCTTGGAGTGATGTAATCATCCTCATATTCTTCCTCGTCTTCGATTTCTTCCGGTTCTTCTACTGGCTTCGGCGCCGGCTTGCGTTTGTGTACAGACTTTCTGTCCGGATCAGATGCAAGCATATCCTCGTAACTTTTTTTCACTGCACGTTCACGTTTTGCACGTACTTTTTCAGAAGGAATATTACCGTAACGCTGCCCTTCTTCGGAAGGTTCCTGTTTGAATTCTTCCGGAACAGAAATCACTCTTGTTTTTGAATCTGCAGGAGCCGGGCGTTTTTTCTTAGGTACAGCATCAGAAGCTTCGGAAGCAAGACGTTTTTTCCGAGGCGCTTCTTCAGAATGATCAGAGACCGGACGTTTCTTTTTCGGTCTTTCGGAATGCTCAGAAACAGGTCTTTCGGAAGCTGGACGCTTCTTTTTCTGTACAGGATGTTTTTGCTCGTCTGTGTGCTCAACGATTTTCTTTTGTTCTGTTGCTTTTGTTTCTTCTGTTTTTTCTACAGGTGCTTTTGGCGCCTCCTGCTTTGGAGCTGCTTCTGTATGTTTTGCTACAGAAGCAGCCGGTTTAGGAGCCGATTTTTTTGCACGTTGTTTGTCAAGATTCCATTGTTTTTTGCAGTCTTTGCAGATTGCGTATTCGTTTAAAACCGGATTGCCATTTTCATCAACCCCTACTTGCTTTTTCTGTAAAATGACATCCTTTCCACATTTTGGGCATTTCATTATTTATATCTCTCCTTTGTATCACTTGTTGTGACTCGTTTTACCTACGATAAAGACATTATAGCATTTTGTTTGACGAAGAACAACGTTTTTTGTCAAATTATCGTGATTGGAGAGCGGGTGTGTTACTGAACAGTAACCGGGTGTGATCCCCCTATGATTTTGGTTTGACGAGTGGAGTCTGATATTGATAAACATCATTGTAGGCATCAAGCTCGTCCTCGGATTCGGGCAGCGCCGGGATCAGTCCGGTGCAGTCTGTGGAGGAAGCGGCATTTTTTAAATAATCATAATGGTCAATCAGTTCTTGATTTTTTTTCATTTCTTTTTGTTTTTCTTTATCCAAAATTATCACCTCGGATTTAGTGTATCCATGATGAAAAATTGTATTCAGAACAAAATGTGGTATACTGAATAAAAAATCAAAAGAAATGGAGTGGATAAATTATGAGATTGATCGCAGATACACACGCACATACAATTGCAAGCGGACATGCATACAGTTCTTTGAAAGAAATGGCATATGCAGCATCAAAAAATGGACTGGAAGTATTATCTTTGACAGAGCATGCACCACAAATGCCGGGATCTTGTCAGGAGATTTATTTCCGGAATTTTAATGTGATCCCGCGCGAAATGCATGGTGTGAAACTGCTTCTTGGAACGGAGCTCAACATTATGAATCCGAACGGAGATCTGGATCTTTCAGAATCTCTCTGCAGAAATCTGGACATTGTGATCGCATCGATTCATTCTCCATGTTATGGACTTGATCATACCAGAGAAGAAAATACGAAAGCTTATACGGCAGTTATGAAAAAGCCGTATGTTGATATTATCGGGCATCCGGATGACGGCAGATTTCCGGTAGATTACGAAGTGTTGGTTCAAACTGCAAAGGAGACAAAGACGCTTTTGGAGATCAATAACAGTTCCTTAAGACCGGATGGATTCAGAAAAAATACCAGGGAAAATGTGCTGCAAATGTTAGAATTATGCAAACAATATGAAGTTTGTGTGACAACGGGAAGTGATGCACACATTGACGTGGATGCTGGAAATTTCAGCTATGTAAAGGAAGTTTTGGAATTTTGCAAGTTCCCGGAAGAGCTGGTGGTGACAACAGATTTTAATAAATTAAAGGAATTTTTGAATAATTATAAAGAATCGTAATATTTCTTTAAAAAATTGAAAATTGTCTGAATCTCTAAAATCTCTATAAAAAAGTGGACTTTAAAAATTTAGTGTGATAAAATGTAAAAGTAGTGACCTGACTGACAAAGGAGAGGTAAGAGATGAGTAAAAAAATCAGAACAGAAGCAGTAGATTACCTGTTTGATGCAATCTTGAGTCTGAAGGACAAAGAGGAGTGTTATACATTCTTTGAAGATATTTGTACCATCAATGAATTGCTCTCACTTTCCCAGAGATTTGAAGTGGCAAAGATGTTAAGAGAGCAGAAGACATATCTGGAGATTGCAGAGAAGACAGGCGCATCCACAGCAACGATCAGTCGTGTGAACCGGTCATTGAATTATGGAAATGACGGATACGATATGGTGTTTGAGCGGATGGAAAAATAAAAGATGTGAAGAAATAAAAATGCCCGGCCAGTATAGCCGGGTATTTTTATTTCTTATGGGAAGAATCTTCGCTGGAAAACGTATCGATCAGTTTTTCAATCATCATTTTTTTTACGTATACGTCAAAACTCAGGCTGCAGATAAATGCCAGAATCTGAAAAGTATCTTTGCTGGTATCGGGAATCTCAGAAAATGTCTCTCCGGCAGTCTCCCAGGCAGAAGCGATATTTTCTTTGAGCGGTTCAAGCTGGCCTTGGCACATGGTGCAGATCTGCTGGTACATATCGGCAAGGCTGTAAGCATCCTTGTCAGAATCCTGACCAAAGCCGGCATCTGTCATCGGCTTTAACAGTGTCTCGATATCCTTGATGGAAAGAATACTTTTAAAATAGTAAATAAAAATCAGAAGGAGCAGATGATCCTTGGAATATTTCTTTTTAACAGGCGGCGGAAGCAGATTGTTCTTCGCGTAATTGTTGATCATGGTCTTGGTCAGAATCTTGTCATCTGCGTAGCGCTTGGTTGAAGAAAGCTGAGTATCCATAAATGTGGTCACCTGATCCATATATAAGTCGATATTCGGAATATCCTCGGGATGAATGTAGTCGATCCGGGACAGACTTTCCAGTATGCTGTTTAAAATATCATTTGTATCAATTGTCATATAATCACCTCGATGTACTTATTATATAGTAATGAAAACCAGATAGTCAAGCAGTATTTATTATTGATATAGGATCATAACGAGAGTAAACTAAAAGAAAAACGGGAGGATTTCAGATGTTGAAAGCAGAACTCAGTCGATTTAAGGTAAAAGAAGGAAAATCCGGGAAAGTAGATGAATGGATGGCCTTTCTGAATGAACATATGGAAGATACACTTTTTACCTTAGAGAATGAAAAAATGTTTGTAGAATCGATTCACCGGGAAGTGGTCAACGGAACAGAATTTCTGTATTGGTACTCTGTACAGGGAGAAGGTGGTACAGAGGTGTACGATTCAGAAAGCTATATCGATATCAGGCATCTGGAATATTGGGACGAATGTATCGATGATAGTTATAAAGATAACGATATCCCGGCAGAAGTAGTGATGATTCCTCATAAGATCAGAGATGTTATGAAGTGAATACAGTCATTAAAATCTCCGCTGTTTTGTAAGGAAATGGCGGAGATTTTTTATCTGTTTCCATAATATAGTTGACTTGAACGAAACTATGTTCGATAATAGAGTCATGACAATTAAAGGAGATCAATTATGAGCATTTATGATACACTGAACGAACAGCAGAGGGAGGCGGTCTACTGCACAGATGGTCCGCTTTTGATCCTTGCGGGAGCGGGATCGGGAAAGACGAGAGTGCTGACGCACAGGATTGCATATTTAATAGAAGAAAAGGGTGTGAATCCATGGAATATCCTGGCGATCACGTTTACGAACAAGGCGGCCGGGGAGATGCGGGAGCGTGTGGATAATCTGGTAGGATTTGGATCAGAGAGTATCTGGGTGAGCACGTTTCATTCGACTTGTGTACGGATTTTGAGAAGACATATTGACCGCCTTGGGTATGATACGAATTTTACAATCTACGATACGGATGATCAGAAGACATTGATGAAAGATGTCTGTAAACAGGTGCAGATCGATACGAAGGTATATAAGGAGAGAAATCTTTTAGCGGCGATTTCGGCAGCTAAAAATGAGATGATTTCCGCGCAGGAGTATGCATTGAATGCGCAGGGAGATTTTGGAAAAGAGAAGATCGCTAAGGTATATCAGGAGTATGAAAAGCAGATGCATGCCAATAATGCACTGGATTTTGATGACCTGCTCGTGAAGACTGTGCAGTTGTTTGAGACTCAGCCGGATGTGTTGGAGAATTACCAGGAGCGGTTTCGTTATATTATGGTGGATGAGTATCAGGATACAAATACCGTACAGTTTCAGCTGGTGAGTCTGCTGGCGGGCAAATACAGAAATCTCTGTGTGGTCGGTGATGATGATCAGTCCATTTATAAATTTCGGGGAGCGAATATTAAAAATATTTTGAATTTTGAACAGGAATTTCCCGATGCGACAGTCATCAAACTGGAGCAGAATTATCGTTCTACAGGCAATATCCTGGATGCTGCGAATGCAGTGATCAGCAACAATGTGGGCAGAAAGGACAAGCAGCTTTGGACAGACAACGGCGAAGGAGAGAAGATTAAGTTCTGCCAGTTTGATACCGGATATGATGAAGCAGAATATATTGCAGATGACATTGAAAGGGAAGTAAGAAACGGGGCATCTTACAATGATCATGCGATTTTATACCGGACTAACGCGCAGTCCCGCCTGTTTGAGGAACGGTTTGTGGCACAGAATATTCCATATAAGATTGTCGGCGGTGTGAATTTCTATGCGAGAAGAGAAATCAAGGATGTGCTTGCATATCTGAAGACCATCGACAATGGAAAAGATGATCTGGCAGTCAGAAGGATCATCAATGTACCGAAGCGAGGCATTGGCCTGACTACGATCAATCGAATTCAGGAGTCAGCGGCGTCCAGAGGAATCGGATTCTATGATGCTCTTTTAGGGCTGGATCTGATACCGGGGGTGGCAAGAGGTGCTGCAAAGCTGGAAGGATTTGTGGCATTGATCGAGTACTTTAAGGGAGTGGCAGAAACTTTAAGTCTGTCGGATCTTTTGCAGGAAGTGATCGATAAGACTGGATACATAGAGAGTCTGGAAGCAGAAGGAAAAGAAGAGGCAGAGACGAGAATTGAAAATATCGACGAGCTTCGAAGCAAGGTTGCGGTTTATGAAGAGTCCCGTCTGGATCAGGACGAAAAACCGACGCTTAGCGGATTTTTGGAGGAAGTCGCATTGGTGGCAGACATTGATAGTCTGGATGAGGAACAGGATTATGTAGTTTTAATGACACTGCACAGTGCAAAAGGTCTGGAATTTCCACATGTGTATCTGGCAGGAATGGAAGACGGACTGTTTCCAAGTTATATGACAGTTACATCAGATGACAGGGAGGATATGGAAGAAGAGCGGCGTCTCTGTTATGTGGGAATTACAAGAGCCGAGCAGAAACTGACCATGACCAGCGCTATGCGGCGAATGGTGAGGGGAGAGACACAGTACAATAAAGTATCCCGGTTTATGAAAGAAATTCCATTGGAACTGCTTGACAATGGCAACCGTTCTTCGAAAATGTTTGAAGAAAGACAGGAGATTCCGAAACAGACTGCGTATACGCAGGCAAAACAGACTTTTAAGGCAAAGGCATTTTCTGCGGCTGCGCCAAAACAGTTTGCAGTCAGCAAAGAAAAGGGGCTGGATTATGGTGTGGGTGACCGTGTCCGGCACATGAAATTTGGAGAAGGAATCGTGACACAGATTACGGAAGGCGGCAGAGATTTTGAGGTGACGGTAGAGTTTGACACCGTCGGAGTGAAAAAAATGTTTGCCGGATTTGCCCGTTTGGTAAAATTATAGAAATTATGTGAATTTGGCATAAATCAGTAGTAATCTGAAAATGATAGTGTTATAATAATGAAAAGCAAACCTGTACGGCGGCAAGGAGAAAGGACGTGAATATATGAGTAAAGTTGAGGAATTGATCGCAGAGTCAAAACTGAATGAATTACTGAAAAAGAAAGATGATGAAAAAGTGAAAAAGACAGTCATCTGGGTATTGGCGATTGTAGGTGCTGTTGCAGCAGTGGCAGCGATCGCATATGCGGTATATTGCTTCTTTACACCGGATTATCTGGAAGATTTCGAAGAAGATTTTGATGATGATTTCGATGATTATTTCAGTGAGGAAGATCAGGTTTAATCAGAACGAAAAGAGAACAGAAGACAGGATGTGGTCGGAATACACTGCACCCTGTCTCTTTTTTCGTCAGGAAGTATTACAAAAACAAAGAAAAGATAAGGATAAAAGAGAATGAAAAAAGGACAAGTATTAGAAGGAACGATAGAAAAAGTGGAATTTCCCAATAAAGGAGTTGTCACAGTTGCAGAAGAAGGTAAATCTGTGATCGTAAAGAACGGGATTCCGGGACAGAAGGTAAAATTCTGTGTGAATAAGTTTAAGCGAGGAAATGCAGAGGGGCGCCTGTTGGAAGTGCTGGAGAAATCTCCGCTGGAAACAAGAAAACCGGTGTGCAGCATTTTCCCGGCATGCGGAGGGTGTATGTACCAGACTATGTCTTATGAAGCACAGATGGAAATGAAGGCAGAACAGGTGAAAAACATTCTGGATGAAGCCGTGGATGGTGAATATCTTTTTGAAGGAGTGAAGGCAAGTCCGAAAGAATTTGCATACCGCAATAAGATGGAGTTCTCGTTCGGCGACGAGTATAAGGACGGGCCTCTGACATTGGGACTGCATAAAAAAGGCAGCACGTATGATGTGCTGACAGCGTCAGACTGCAAGCTGGTACATGATGACATGACAAAAATCTTAAATTGTGTGCTGGAATATTTTAAGCAGCGAAATGTCAGCTATTATAAGAAAATGCAGCATACAGGCTATCTGCGTCATTTGCTGCTTCGAAGAGGTGACCGCACAGGAGAAATCCTGGTCAATCTGGTTACAACGACACAGGAAGAACACGATATGTCTCCATTAAAAGAAGCACTCCTTAATTTGGAACTGGAAGGGAAAATCGTGGGATTTCTTCATATTTTAAATGATTCTCTTTCTGATGTGGTTCAGAGTGATGAGACCAGAATCATTTACGGGCAAGACTATTTTTATGAGAAGCTGTTGAATCTGGAATTCAAGATCACGCCGTTTTCTTTCTTCCAACCAAATTCAAGAGGGGCGGAAGTGCTTTACAGTACAGTTCGTGATTATATCGGAGATATCAACGATATGACAGTGTTCGATTTGTTCAGCGGAACTGGGACGATCGCGCAGGTGCTGGCGCCGGTGGCAAAACAGGTGATCGGTGTGGAGATTATCGAGGAAGCTGTGGAGGCAGCCAAAGAAAATGCTGCACACAACGGACTTTCCAACTGTAAATTCATTGCCGGGGATGTATTTAAAGTGCTGGATGAGATTGAGGAAAAACCGGATGTGATCGTCCTGGATCCGCCAAGAGACGGGATTCATCCAAAGGCTCTGCCGAAAATCCTGGATTACGGAGTGGACAAGATTGTGTACATTTCCTGTAAAGTGACCAGTCTGGCACGGGATCTGGAGATGATACAGGCAAGAGGATATGAGGTTGTGAAGAGTGTGGCGGTGGATCAGTTTTGTCAGACCGTGCATGTGGAGTCTGTGGTGTTGCTACAAAGGGAGAATATGTAGAAATCCTTGAATTTAC
>OIYW01001950.1_pt1 | contig 11879 bp, 12 predicted proteins | sample 1588351 | NCBI WGS metagenome assembly OIYW01 (sample SAMN03283268) | human gut metagenome | biome: human-associated habitat; material: feces | host: Homo sapiens | place: USA | collected 2013 | reverse complement strand
CTAGCCGGACAGCACAGACACGAACGCCGGAATATTCAATAATTTTTGAAACTAACCCTTTCGAAATAGCAATTTCTATTAACTACGCTAATACTCAATATTGAATGTAGGTCTTGTTCAACTCCCAAAGCCCCTTTTTTATCCCTCTTTCTTCGTAAAATTTATCTCTCATGTTAACCCGTTTACGTTAGTAGGCTTATAAGCATTTTTAAGCAATTTTTAGTCGATCGAAGTTTCATTCAAATATTCAAATATCCTGTCGTAGTAATCGTGGACGGCATCTTCTGCATAATCACGTGCATCCATCTCGCAGTTTTGATAGTAATACGAGCAGAAGTCATAATCGCCATTGATATAGTTGCTGAACTCTTGTCCATATTGAGCTGCTGGTCTGTAAATCCGAAGTCCCTTGGAATTCTCATCGGCAGCATTATATGTATCAACAAGTCGGTGCTGGTAGCTGTGATATGCTTCATGGCAACAACTGTCGAGGACGTCATAAACCGAGTCATTTTCCAAATGATTAAGGTCTATGCTGATGGTGTATGTCCTATCGTTATAGCAGGCAAGTGTGTACTCGCCAAGGTTAGCTGCACCGACATTCAATTCGTTGGGTAGTCCCAAATAATGTGCCTCTATATTCGCTACGGTTTGAAGTATATCCAGTTTTTCTTGCGTTGTGAGATTTTCCCATTCTCCTTCCTGTAAAAGCAAGATAGTGTCGATGTTATTGCCGATTGTTTGAGGAATACTTTGATTGCTTGCAGTTGCTGATATGGACGAGTTCAAAATGTTGTCTCCAAAAACTTTCTGGGCACCAATAATTCCCATTACCATCAACAGTGCAATTGCCACAATTGACTGAGAAGCTACACAACAACGATGAAGGCGATTCTTGATTGATTTGCCTTTGTTCCTGTGATTTTTAATTTTCCGTATCATTAGGGGCACGGTGTAGATAACCGAAAGAGCAACTGCAGATGCTAATATTATCAGCATCCAGTTACCGGCTGTTTTTATGTATGTAAGCACTGTGTACAGACCAAAAGGCACAACAAGTGCTGTTGTCACGGTCCATCCTGTCCTCATACTTTGATTGAGAGCGAACGCACATATTAAGATGGAAAGTCCTATCATCATCCACAGTATGGTTTTCGATTCGGTATATGTCCTTCCCGGCAAGCAACGGAACAGTAAATTTTTATACCAAATCATAGCAATAGCCATATAGAATAGACAATCAAACAGATACGCCCCAAGACTCATTGTGCTTTTATCTTTCATCAGTGTTCACCCCGCTTTTTGTTTTGACAAACTATATCTTGGGATTTTATAGACTCATTTCAGGTACGCAGAAATCTATCTAAAGGTTCCATAAAAAGTAAAATAACAATCCATGAGAAAAAGAATAGTCTCTCCATAAGCCTCTTGCTTTATATCAAGTCTCCCTAATCATCATCCAAATCACCAAATAATTCATCAAATTTTCTTTCGAGCCCTTTCATTATGTCTTCTTTAGTCTCGTCTCCATCAGAGTTGTCATATTGATTTTTAGAAAGATCTATTTGAGGAACAGCTTTGGCTGTCAATTGCTTATGTAGTTCCTCGACAAATGCTTGGTGTCGTGTTTTTTTCATGTGATAACCTCTCTTTTCAGTAGTCGTCGTATTGGATTCTGCATCAGAATCCTCTGTCAGCTTCTTTACCGGAAGCCATGAACTTCTGATACAAAGGATCTGCGGACGTATCATATCTCTGAGCAATGATGGGTTGTTTTCCCGACTGGAATACAACGACATTGCCCATTTCCATAAACATGATTTCATCCAGAGGTAAGTTGATCATTTCGCTTACATAAGAACAGGTTTTCTTGTTCATCCCACCGGGAAGATATACGAGACTGCTACAATTATCCAAAATCACAGTGCTGTTGTCCTGTCCATAGGTGGCATCAAGTTGGGAGAGAGACTGACAGAGCATCATACTGCTGATGCCAGCGGCTCTGAATGTTGAGATTGATTTCTCATAGTTCTGAATGGGAAAACCGCAACTGAAGTCATCGAAGAACAACTTGACATCTCGCGGAAGGCGATTGTTCTCCTGAATTTCAGCGAACTCCATTAACTGGCGAATTGCAATCCCAAAAAGAAGGTTAGCAAAGCCATACTGTGCCGTCCTTACTGGGCTGGTGATAATAAAAATCGCAGTACGATTAGTTGCAAAGTCCTCAAAACTGACATACGCATCTTCCCTCATAGTATTTTGGATTGATACGGGAAACATGTTTTGAATCGCTTTCTCCATATCATCCCGAACGCACCCCGCCGTGGCATATGGAAGCTGCGCAAAGGAGCGAAGCTTTCTGGCTGCAATAGAGTCAGGAGCCTTACTCTCCAACCATGCAAACTGACTGTCGAGTGTGGTGCTGATTCCCTTGCCATCTTCTTTAATTTTCAGCTTGTAGAAAAGATCAATGACCTTCTTCATACTCGGCTTCTGTTCTGTCATAAGAATGTAGTAGATAAGCCCGGTCATAAGTGCCTCACTTGCATCGCGCCAGTAAGGATCAAACTTCGTTGCGCGCTGGTATTCGGGATTGCCGTTTGCAATTTGATGCGCTATTTCCTGGATGTCATCATCCGAGGAAATATAGGAGAGAGGATCGGGGATCAGCTCTCCTTTTCCCGGATTTGCCAGATTCCAGACATATGTCTTGTATTTCAGCCTTTTGAAGAATGCCACTGCATTGGAAACAACACTTCTCTTTGCGAAGGTTCCAATCAGACTGCTTTCTCTCATGTGACACAGGGTGGGCAGTACAATGGACATTGATTTGCCTGTTCCAGTACCTCCGAAAATCATTTGATTATCATTTGGTCTGCTCGAACCAAGGTCCCCATCCAGCACCACATTTTTAGCAAGAATAACTTTGTCCATCTAAATCCTCCTTATCACGAAATAGATGTCTCGATAGTGTCACAAAGTCCAAAGGCAATAGACTCTTCTGCGTTCATGTAATTATCAAAGGATATTGCCGCCTCGACTTCTTTTCTTGTCTTTCCAGTATCGGAAGCAAGAAGCTCAACAGAAATCCTCTTTGTCTCCATAATGGATTCCGCAGTTCTTTTGATCGATGTTGCACTTCCGCCAACACCCCCGGAAATCAGGGGCTCATGAATCATCGTCCTGCTGTGCCGGAGAATAAATCGATGACCTTTCTTTCCAGCGGCCAGGATTATGGCTGCCATTGAGGCCGCCATTCCGATACAGTGAAGATTGACTTCTGTTTTAACCCCTTTAAGAATGTCGTAGATTAGCAGTCCCGCATTTACTTCTCCTCCGGGCGAGTTGATATAAATGTCAATAGGTTTGTCGACATCTTCTTTGACCAGTAACATAATAGTCTTTACGAATTCGCAGGCAGAAGCTGCTGTAATCTCACCCTCGATAAAGAGCTTGCGGTCGCTGAGCAGACGGCTCTCAATCGGAGCAAGGGAAATACCATTACTGCTCTTAATGATTGTATTCATTGTGCTTCAGCTCCTTCCGTACCGAACAAATCGGTCTTTATGTGTATAGGTTTTCCTTCTGCATCGGATGGCACCACCTCGCTCGTGAGATCAGACCTCTCCGTCAATCTTGCAATCATATCACTGAGTTCACTTCCTCCGTCTCCATCTTCCAACTCATTCAGAATATATCTGAACTCATCCTCTGCTGTTTTTTCGCACTGCTCTACAGCTTCCTGGGCTGTAGTCTTGCCGAAGATGATATCGACAATACCGGCACCATATCGTTTAAACATAGTGGCAGGGCAGTGAATGCTGTTACATACCATCTCACTAGTAGGAGTAACTCCTTCACAGTCGACAAAGCACTTGAAGCGGATCTCTCCATCGCGCATATCGACTTCAAAGTTACCGTTGACCAGACCGTAGTTTGCACGGCAAACGAACTCGACCATGGAAGCCATCATCTCCTTGTCATCCTCATCGGCACCAAGAGGAGAAATGGCGTAGACGACATACTCGTCTTTCTTCACAACAATGAGATAGTTAATTTTTTTGATTTTACCTTTGAGCGAAAGACCAAACTTGAATAGCCCGCAGTCTTCGTCAAATGAGAAATGCCATTCATCCTTGGTAAGGTAATTGTTAATTGCACGGGCGATAGTTTGGGAATATCTTCTTTTTTCCATGGGAATACCTCCTTTAGATTAGTAGCTTTATCCATCCGCTATCTTTTAATGGCATAATTATATCTGTCAAATAATCCAAATAGCAACAAGTTTTGTATATACTAGTTCCATTATTACATCAAACCCTAAGGGCAACGGGAATAGAGAATCCAACAAAATACCATTTCCTCTCATTAAATGTATAACGTCATTGCTATCGCAATGCTCACGTTAGTTCAATTCTTTCCCTGTAAGAGCTTTTTCGCTACTTACCATTGCCTCCAAGCGCGCAATACGCTTAGGGGTCGGTGGGTGGCTACGGTACATTGCCTCCGTCAACGTCAACTGCCGTTGGCCATTCTGTTCTGCTAAAGCAAGAAAGTGTGAGAGTTGTACACCATAACCGAGAGTACAGGAATACTTGTCGCTTCTATACTCTGCGTGACGACTGGCGAGGCTCAGTAAGGAACGATAAACGACCACGACACCACGCTGTAATAGACTAAAAATTCCGCCGACAACCTTTGTGGTGCCTTGAAAGGCCATTATACCTAACCAGGAGCGGAAACAACTCAAGACAAGAAAAAACAAAAAGATACATATCATCGCAGCAAATGATACAACACTGAGCGTAGCGACAAGCAGTGTAACCGAACAAAAGACTGCACGGTTGAATTCGGCATCCCAATGCAATATATGGCTGATTTCATGGCTCAGGACGGCATTGAGTGTGACGGGATCTGCATTGTCAAATGTACCACGGGTCACAGAAACACAATTGAAGCCATATGCAGTGGCATTCATATCATCATCTCCAGGGACCAAGTACAACTTCAGCCCAGAAGTATTAGCGCCGCTGACGGATTTGACATCAGCAACCAGCTGCATCTTTGCGGTTTCCAGTCTGTTTCTTTGGTATGTAGGGAGTTTTTTACTGCTTACCGCTCCCTCTTTCAGAAGGGCCAAATATCCGCCGAACAGGACGTAAAGAGCAATGACTCCGACAGCACCAGATGCAATATAGGGGGCATCAAACAGGCTGTAAATGGCAACGAAGTCAATTGCCAGAACAAGAGCAACTTTTAATATACCGAATAATCTGGACATCTAGTTCCCTCCTAAGGTTGATAACTGCATCAGAACGAGAACATCACCTTGTTTCCAGCGTAGTCGATAATGCCTGTCCCGTCATACATTGTGTTAATAATTTCTTTCCTAAAACGGTACTCCTTTGTAGCTGCGTTTGCGATGGAAGTTTCCGTGCGGTTGGTTCCCAGTAGCATATCCCAAGCCGAGTTAGCTCGGAACCTCCTGTTGATGGTAATGGTAGAAGAATGCTTGACTACATCGACCTGGCCACAAAGGCATTCAATGCGGCCACAACTCGTCATATTTTCATGACGGGTATAAATCCGTACAGGAAAAACATTTATAAGGATGCTTCTATCAGCCTCTCCAAGGGTGAAAGCATCGTTCGACAGCATATGAACTTCGGAGCTAACAGGAATGCTCTTAAGAATGTCAATAATGAATTTGCGGTCTTCGCCGTTGCCATTATCTAGGATAAGGACAGTCGCATTACTCACATTTTGCTTGATATACGAGATTAACAACTTAGAAAGCATCTCTTGCATAGGCTTGTCCGATGCAAACTCTCCAACAGGAAGATGAACAGCCATACTCGGTGTGGGCTGTGTGTTACCCAGGAACGGGCTAAGAAGGACGAGAAATGTCTCAAAATCCGCAGCAGCTCCGCTGACTTCGCTGTAATGTCCCATAAGATAACGGTAGTTTTCTTCGCTCAAACTGCCTGTTTCGACAAGCTGCTTTAATTTCCATTCCACTAGCATCATACTCCCATATTGTTCAAGAACATCAATTGTCAGGGTGGTCGAATCACCTAATCGGCGCTGTGTCTCCTTGACGAAGTTTAGATAAGTCACAATCTTCATAGCTCTCGTACCATCAACCCCCAAGTCTGACAGCAGAGAACGAAGTCTACTGATACTCTTAAGCGAGTTCACATTCAGCAAATCATTACACAAGTTCACTTCGCCATTGAGTGCGTTGACTACCTGATATCGACCAAAGCCTGTTTGCATAGCATTGCAGCTTTGCGTATTGTCAACAATAACCAAAGTCTTTCCTCGCTCATAGGCGGATGCAACGATATTCTGTCCGACAATCTGACGAACCTTGGAATCAATACCGCTGACAAGAAAGCGTACATTAGGAAATGTTATGCCACCTTGCTGAACAGAACTGATATATTGTAGGTAATTAACAGCCATACAGTACCTCCTAGCATTCTTAGAGTATGAAAGAGACCTTTTGTGGGAAGGCGGATTTGATCTTTATATATGCTTCACCGGTGTCGAGTTGAGCGAAGTCTGCCTCACTGACAACAGGCTGAATCTCGCTCTTAACCGTTGGATGGTCATATCTGGATAGCGGCATAGTCGTGATATCATGCCGTCTTGATCCAAACAAAGTTTGTAATGTTGAAATTGTTGTAGCATCGCCGGGGCGGAACGAAATCAATACTGGAAAGCCGGAAAGCCCACCCTTGGCTATATGTTCATTAAACCCCGGTGCTAATCCGTATAGGTTTTCGACGCTCTGAGTTGTGAGTAGAATCTGCAACTTGTACTCGCGCCCTAGGGTCGCAGCTTGAAACAATCCGAAATCCGCAGCCTTGCCGCCGTCAGCGAGTTTGTCTGCTTCGTCCATACACCAAAGCATCGGTTCTTTGATTGTTGACGAAAGACTCATCTTTTCATCTTTTATCTTTTTGAGGAAGTAAAGTATAAATGGCCGGCTGGACTCTGCGGTCGCAAGGTCGTGCACGAGGAACAAATTGCGCCCATATCCGGGTGCACCATGTAAATAGTCGTGGATCGTATCTTGTCCTTTGGACTCAAACGATCCACCCCAGACCTCAAGAACTGAGTTGAAAAAAAACATCACATCCGTCGCTCGCCTCGTAGGGATGTAAGTGTCCTTCTTGCTTACATCAAAGCTGAAGTCCTTACTCAGAAGGGAGTGATTACGAGGATGCTTGGACAAATAAGCAAGCAGGTCATTGGTAGACATGTTGCGCAACGCATTTATAAGAGCCCAGTTAGAGGTGTTGTCAGGGTAGCAATCTACGATGACACGAAGCACAGCAATAAAGGTGTTCCGTGCCGATTCGATCCAGGCTCGGTTATTCTCCGCTTCTGCAAGTAGGTCTCCAAACAAAACCTCAGCAATTTGCCGCATCTCACCTTCTTTGTCACGGGCCTGTCGAATTTCCTTAATCAGGCACCATTGAAATAAGTTGCGTGCAGGAACAGTGGTAGGATCATAGGAGATGACCTTGTCATTCTCCTGCATAAACGCATCGAGAAATGTACGCTTGGTTTCAAAAAACACACCCTTCATTACTGGGTTTGCGGTAAGAAGATACCGTGCCGCAGGAAGAGTGTAGGATTTGGACTTGCCTGTTCCTGTAACACCTACAGTGAGTACATTCGTAGATTCTAAAACGGGGATCTTGACTTCCTTGCCATTAGTCAATTTAGCAGGGATTCCTCCGAGTCCACCAGCCCATTCTGGGGACACATCTGTGGTATGTAAAGGAATTTCGTACAGCATTTAAACCTCCTAATCCGCATCTGCTGATGCTCCGCCATCTCCGCTGCCGGCATCTGCGCCCCCGGCATCAGAACTTCCTGCATCGCCTCCAGAGTCAGCGGAACAATCACCGGAGCCAGTATCATTATCAACGCCATTATCAGCAGTAGCACTTGTTGTATCCATTGAATTCGGAACACCCGAAAAATCAGTAGGCGCGTAATCCTTAGCAAGTCCTGGCATTTCTGCATCTGTGTTTTCCATGAGGGAGGCATATGATTCGCTGCCCATTGAGTCACGGAGCCCATCACCGGGATTGGGCGCATCAAAGGTTCCCGGCAAGGATGCAGACATATCATTCCATGCGGTTTGGTCTGCATATGACTCATTCGTAAAGGAATGGTGAACCGACTCTGTATGCCCGTCCGGGTATGTAACAGAGTCGTCCACTGCAAAGGTAGAAGGGCGGTCTCCGGACTGACTGTTAACAACCGCCGTCTTCTCAGATTCAATTGTCGCCCCATTTTGCAAGGCAGTCCTCTCACCTTTCTCAACGGACAAGTATGCTCCATGGTTGACATCGCTGTGCTGGGCAACCACATTAGCTCTGGAGTTGATACCGCCTAAACTCGAGGCATTGACGTGGCCTCTTTCGTCACCGGGAAGATAAGCATCCGTTCTGCTCGGCATATGACTGTGATCGCCTTTTTCCAAAGAGAGCGGACCATTGTAAGTCACGTCGCCGGTATTTGGATTGACTGAACTGTTTTCGGAATTACGCATATCGTATACATTCATTCCTTTATTTGTCGATCACGGCAAGGATTTCCAGTGCTGTCTGAGACGAAGCATCAAGCAACACAACCTTACGGTTACATGAAGCAGACTTGTCAGATGTCGGAATGCCATATACATGCCACGGATCAGTAGAGCCAAGTCCAACCGCAATGACGCGAGAAGGGTCTACATCGAGGTCTAAAAGAGACTGTTTGACTGCTTCGGCACGAGCTTGACTTAACTCCATCGTATAGGCACTATTACCGTCACCAGCAGTTGTACCACACAGGAGGATGGTGACATCATTACTCATCAAAAAATCGGCAATCGGCTTAAGAACACTCTCCGCACTTTTCGGGTTCAAGTATTCGGCTTTGTCGCCGATGAAGGTTATCTGCTCTTCCGTCAGAACAACCGGCTCAGCGAGAACATTCTCAGTGTCTTCGGAATCCAGAATATCCGGCTCGAAATTGATCGGGGTGTCTGCAGGAAGCTCTACCGGTGTTACCGTAGGATAGACAGTGTCTTCATTAACGGGATTGGCAATAATCTCGTTGTACACGAAAGTGCCGCCGCCCGCCTCTACAACTCCACCATAAATCTGCTGAAGCGCATTTCTCTGAGCAGAAGTCAGATTTTTTTGAGGAGATGCTACATCGCCCATTTGCTGCCAGTACACGGTAATACCGTTGAAGTTGGGAATTTCCTGTTTGTCATTAAGAAGTTCAACGATTGTATCGGGGTCTGCGGAAATGAGATTGTTCTGGAAGTCTAAGACGCCAGTGGTAGAGAGACCGGTGCCGATGACAACAATCGTCTTGCTGTCATAATCCTCGAGGGAGGACAAAGTACGTACTGCAAGGTTCAATGCCGCCAGATAATCAACCTCCGGATCGGTGGCGATAACACTCTGCATACCTGCGATTAGGTTTGTAGTCTTCGCACGAGCATCCATATCGAGTCTCTCGGCGGATGCGCTTTTGTACTTGTCGTCGATGTCAAAGGAACTAGCAAGGACAACATCAGGGATTCCGTCGGCGTTCACTACAGAGATGAATCCGTAGTCTCTGATTGTATCGTAGACGGTATCTTGAACCATCGGGCTCTGTAAATTCAAGCCTTGGCTACAGGCAGTATTCGCCAGCACATAACACACGGCTGCTTTCTCTGCGACTGCATCGTTATTGCTGGGGGTACAGCCGGTAAGCCCGGTAACCATTGCGAGAGCCAGGGCACAAACAACAATCATGGAAATTATCTTTTTCATATTCATATCCTCCTTAAGCTGCGACCTCATTAGAAATCATCGTTTTATCCTTCGAACCAGAAGCGATGTACACCTTGGGTACTTCTGCTTTATCCAGTGCAGCCAACTCACGGTCGAGTCGCTCAAGAATGGCTACACATGTATCTTCAGATAGGGCATTGATAGCAGTAGGATTATTAGCTAAGTGTTCTTTGAGACGCTGTCTGACATAGTCGCAGTAGCTTAATACAAGCGCACGCTGCATCTTCTTCATCTCTTGGAACTTTCCCTCATCATTTTGAACCAGGTGCTCTGCAAAATCTGCATCTGCATCGTATTCTGCCAGGATGGCATCGAGTCTGCGAATTTCGTCCTTCTTTTCTGTAATCATTTCTTCTTCGAAACGCTTACGCACCTTCAAAGGGTTATACGTAAGATAGGAAATGAAGAAACTGCCGACAGAGGTCAATACCGGAAGCACGATGCCGAAGATAGTAAGAGCAATGGCAGTTGTATCAATGCCAGTCGCCTGACTCTCCTGCGCCACATTACCAAAGTAATTGGTGGTAGCAGAAGACAGGTCTGGAGCCAGCTGTTCCATCGTCATAAGGCGAAGAACAACATTCATTGTACATGCAAGGCTACAGACGACGAGTGCCATCCACATAATGAATTTATCCTTGCTAAGACCCTGTTTGATCCTTCTGAGTTGAATGCCCAAGTACAGAGGGACTACGTCAAAGGCGAAAAGACAACCTGCAACCTGGATACCCAGTATAAAAGGACTATCGTAAGAGATCATCTTGAACAGGCTGATAAAAACAGATGCATCGACAATGGCGCAAAATGCCATAATCAAATAAGGAACAAAAGACTTGTCCAAGGGGGTATCAGCACGGTATTTCTTGCTTACGTGGGAATTCAGTCCATGGTAGACGAATTCCCCGTTACGGTCAATGGAAATGAGATTGGTAGTTTTACTCATCTTTAAACCTCCTCATACTCTCGAGCTAACATCTTACTTGTTCTCTCATAGTCGATTCTCATTGCTTCGTATTCCGCAACACGGTCATCGCGGATTCTACGAAGGTCTTCACGATCAGTCTTACGGCGAATGATCAAACGACGAAGTATATCCGAATGATCGTAATGCTGTCGCCCCAGATCAGGAAGTGCCTCTCGGGCGGCTCCGAACAGAATCGCGTCCAACATATCGCCGTTGCCGTCATCGACCTCGCCAGCAAAGAGCCTGCTGAGATGTTCTTCTAATCGCGGTATCATTTCATCCTCTTCGAGCTTATGGTAGAGTCGGTACTCAACAGTTCTGTAAGACTCGAACCCAGCTTGAGTGGCCCTCAAACGAAAGTCGTGGACGACAGTTCTGCTATCATCTACTGCGTTGAACAACGCTTGGTTCTTTTTATTGCCAAACATCATGCTACCTCCGTTTCATTTTTGGATAAGAACTGGCTGAGACGCTCAGCTTTCTGCATCAGTACTGAATGGGGTTCCATATATACCATCTCGGCACGGGATGTGACTTCAACGGTAGGTACAGCGGGCATCCTATCATTTTCAGAATGCTTGTGCAATGCTGAGTTCCAGTAGACATTCAACCGCTGGTAAAGATGGTCTCTTACCCTGGAACAAATCATCCTTGTAGAGTTATTATCCTCGATGATCTTGTTGTGGAGAGCAGAAAACTCATCCACTTCGGAATCAAGCCGACTCTGGAGGGTACTGACCCTGCTCCTAAACGCTGCCAGCCTCTTAGTCCTTTCGTTAGCACGTCTTGTTGCGACTTGAACATCAGTTAGTTTGCTTTCACCGTGTTTACGGGATGTGTTAGCTACCCCTTCATGAGAAAGAGCATCTTTCAATTCGGCCTTGGCGATTTCGAGTTGCGCCTTAGTATGTACAATGGAATCCATCAGCGTACCCAGGTGTGCATACTCATCTTCTTCCTCAATCTGAAGCTGTCCCCACATTTTACTGGAAAATTCGTCATAAGAACGAACCTCTCTGTCGAGGTGGGGAGAGAGCCAGCGCCCATCACCGCATTCG
>OIYW01001935.1_pt1 | contig 11994 bp, 9 predicted proteins | sample 1588351 | NCBI WGS metagenome assembly OIYW01 (sample SAMN03283268) | human gut metagenome | biome: human-associated habitat; material: feces | host: Homo sapiens | place: USA | collected 2013 | reverse complement strand
ACATATGAACATGGGCATTAATCCATGATTTCTGCTTCATATCCAGAAATGCTTCCACATATGCGTACTGGCTATAAGTCATCACTCCGACAAATATATAGGCTTTGGTGATTTCACCGGTATCCGGATCAATGATTGTTGCAGGATCTCCTGCCCAATCGACCTCAACCTGCTCACCAGGTTTCCGGTTGATATGCATGGTAGCACGTCGTTTCTGCTCATCCTGCTGAATGTGATAGCAGAACTGGGAATACATAAGTGGTTCCTCGCCATTTGCATGACAGTTCTCCATGTATTCTGTCCACAAGAGTTTCTTACTGACTCCGTTACGGAGTAATTCTTTGTGGACATAATCGTAGTCAGGCATCCGTTTATTGGATCTGACTTGCTTTGTAGAAGGAAAAAACATTTCTGCAAGAACAGCATCGGTATCGCTTTTATCAAGCGGCCAGGAAATATTTAATTCCTTTGCACGCTTCAAAACGCGATTAACCGTTTTCTTGGAGACATTGCAGCTGTCGGCAATGCTCTGCTGACTGAGTCCCAGACTTTTTAGCCTGAGAATCTCTCGATACTTGGTCATGGTCATGACCTCCTTTGAATGAATTTACACCAGCTTGGTGCATGATTACATTCTAAAGGATTTATGATAAAGGTTTCCACTACCGGAATGGTGGTTTCCTAAAAAACGGATTTGCGGTTTCCTGTCACCGGACAGCAGGGACACGGGCACCGGATTATTCATTCGTCATCGTCTTTGTCCGCTCTGTATATGATAAATGCACCCGGAAGGTGTTCAGAGATATCTTTAAATGCGAATCCCAGTTGTTTACGGATTCCGGACTGAAGACCTTCCCTGTAGGCCATACACCCGTTTTTTCCGTGAAGTTTTATTTCATAAAGGGCTGCATCTGCACAGCGCATAAGCTGTGAATGGCTGGCTGCAAATGTGGGATATTCCGCATATCCCAGAGAAATGTTAAATGACTGTTCTTTTCCCTTGTATGAGAATGCCTTTGGAAGTCCGGTAAATTGCTGCAGCAGTTCTTTTGCATCTTCACAGGTATAATTTTGTAAAAGAATACAGAATTCATCCCCGCCGTTTCTTCCCAGTAATGCATCAGATGGAAAAAATGTTTTCATGCTGTCTGCCAGACTCTTTAATGCTTTGTCTCCATAGGCGTGGCCATAGATATCATTAATAAACTTAAAATCATCGATATCAAGGAGTGCAGCCACAAAATGTGCTTTCGGATTTTTATCCATCATCTTTTCTGCTGATTCGTCAAATCCATAGCGGTTGTAAATACCTGTAAGAGAATCCGTGCGTGCCAGTATCTGAAATTTATTTTTGTTTTCGTTTGATACCAGCCATGCCCTGATAAGTCCCGACAGAAGTAAGGTGATGACAGTAAATATTATACTGGCTTTTGCTATTAATAAATTGTCTTGCCATCCGCTTTCAGGAGTTAATTCAAACTTCCAGCTTTCTTTCCCTATGGTAAAATCATAAGAAACCGGCTGCGTTATCTGACCATCTGACTGGTAAACGGTTTTATAAGTGTCACTCCAGGGAGTTTCTGTTTTGGAAAGTCTGTACTCATATCCAAAACCTGAAAGTGCATGGATCGAGTCGGAAAAAATATCAGGAACACGCAGGATAACAATGGTAAATCCCCAGAAATACGCCTGTCCGTGCTCATCATTCAGGTAGACCGGATTGCGAACAGCAATTCCATAACTGCCCTGTTTCAATTCAAAGGGTCCCTGTGTAATGATTGTATGGTTGTCTCTTGCATAACAGGAAATTCTGCCACGGTCTTTATCATGGAGCAGATCAATTTTACCTGCCTCATTTCCCTCAACAGGATAAATATCTGTTACAACACCGTCCGGAGCAAGCTGTACACTTTCAATAGAATCAGATATAAGATTTTCTGCAATCGTATCAAATTGCTTGATATCTCCATTTCCACTGATCAGAACCTGTTTCAGAGTATCTGTGATCGCAATTCCATTTGTAATTTCATTTTTAATACGTTCGCCGTAGGTTGATACATTTAATTGTGCGGTTGTGTGTCTCTGCCATTTTTCGTGAGTGTCTGTTTTGTATACGATGAAACCAACAAGGCACATGCTCAGTAAAAAAACGATAAGAGGCACAAGATTTTTTTTCTTCACCTGTTTCACCTCATTTTTATCGGATATTTTTATGATGGAATATTATAGTACAGAAATGAAAAAACGGAATGAATTTTTTTCAAAACACAGGTACAAAAACATAGGCAAAATCAGACAAAAATTTCTTAAAGTGAAAATGTTGTAGGTATGAGGAAAACATGTTATGGTATGTATACAATGCGTAAAGAGGAGCAGAAAAAATGAAGTACGAACATATCACAGAGGGCCGTTTCATAGATCGTCCTAATCGGTTTATTGCACATGTGGAGATCAATGGGCAGGTGGAAACGGTTCATGTAAAGAATACAGGCAGGTGCAGGGAGCTTCTGGTCCCGGGTACACAGGTTTTTCTGGAAAAGAGCAGCAATCCGGCGAGAAAGACAGCCTATGATCTGATCTGCGTAAATAAAAAGGGCAGGGGTCTGATCAATATGGATTCTCAGATTCCTAATAAAGCAGCGCTGGAATGGATAAAGGCAGGACATCTTTTTCCGGAGAAGGTTCAGGTAACGCCGGAGAAGACCTATGGAAATTCCAGATTTGATCTTTACGTCTGTTCAGAGAAACGTAAGGCTTTTATAGAAGTGAAAGGTGTCACTCTGGAATCTGACAATATAGCACGATTTCCTGATGCACCTACAGAAAGAGGTGTGAAGCATCTGAAAGAGCTGATCCATTGTATGCAGGAAGGATACGAAGCCTATCTGCTTCTGGTGATCCAGATGAATGGAGTTGACAGGTTTGAGCCCAACTGGGAGACTCATCGGGAATTTGGAGAAACATTACAGGAAGCGGAAAGGGCAGGAGTGCATATTCTGGCCTATGACTGCCTGGTAGAACCTGACAGAATGGAAATTCAGGATCCGGTACCTGTATGCCTTGCTTCTGACTGGAAATAAAAAAGTATTCCCGCAATCAGCAGGTCCTATTCAAAAATTGCGATGACTGCCAATGCTTTTGAAGAAGACCGTAAAAAGGCAATCAAAGCGGGTATGAACGCTCATATTGCCAAACCAATCAGCGCAGATATAATTCTGGAAAATCTGGAGAGAATGCGCCAAAACAGAAAGTATTTTAATGAACCTGCTGAGAAGAGTTAAAAACTTTTCAGCAGGTTTTAATTTATCCAAAAAATTACAAGCATACTGTCAGAAGTGCTAGTGTAAATATCTGAGCGTTCACGTATAATGTAGATAAACAAAAAATCTTCTCACAAAATTAAGTAAAAAAGAGTCCGAGGAGTACATTAAAAAAGAAAGGAGATGTTTGTATGAGTAAAAAAATGAGGTTGTGGATGGCAGGAACAGTAGGAGTCTTAATGGCAGGCTTTATGAGCGTAAGTGTTTATGCCCTTGAAGAAAAGGATGTTATTGGAACCTGGTATGTAAATGAGCTTTCTATGGGCGAAGGTGCATCCTTTCATCCGGGGGCAATGGGAATGGAAGTGACCGTGGACATTAAAGAAGACGGTAAAATGGAAACAACAAGTTCTGTTTATGGGGAAGAGCCTGAAGTAGATGAATCAGAGTGGAAAATAGAAAATGATAAAATTTTGATGACTCATAATAATCAGACAGGGGAATGCGAGTACAAGGACGGTAAGATAACCTTAACAGCAGATGGAACGACAATGATCCTGAGTCAGGAAAAGGAAGAGTATGAGCCTTATGTACCGGGCAAACCGGTAGAAAATCCAACTATGAAGGATTTTGAAGGAGAATGGAGCTGTACTCTGATGGAAGCATTTGGAATGCAGATGCCGGTTAATGCTGACTTTACAGGATTTGAAATGAGTATGTCTGTGGAAGACGGAAAGGCTGAAATTATCTTAATAGAGAGCGGAGAAGAGACAAAAGTAGAACTTCAGGGCGACGTGGAAGGAAACGCACTGGTATTAAAGGCTGTAACAGAGGATGAGGCAGGAACTATGTTTTTCAGTCTTGATAATATGAAGTTCAATTTACTGGATGATGGAAAACTGTGTTTGATAGCAGAAGACGATGCAGAGGAATCTGATGACGGCGAAGAAGCAGATGATTCTGAAACAGGTGAAGTTGATTTTTCCGTAAAGACATATTTTGAAAAAATAATTGTTACAGAATAAGGTAAAATACTGCCGCACCATTCCGGTGTGGCAGTATGAGATTTCAGATAAAAAAGGAGGATAGGGTATGGGATTATTTGATAAGAAAATCTGTGACATCTGCGGGGAGAAAATTGGGTTATTGGGAAATCGAAAACTGGATGACGGAAATCTGTGTAAGGATTGTGCGAAAAAATTATCACCATGGTTTGAGGAGCGGCGGCACAGTACAGTAGAGGATATCAAACGTCAGCTGGAATATCGTGAAAAAAACAAAAAAGCGGTAATGGACTTTTGTATAACCCGTCAGATCAATACCAGAAATTACAATGTTTTTATTGATGATAATAGGGGGAATTTTACTGTTGCGCGGAAACTGGATGTCAATGAAAACCCGGACATAGTTCCTTTATCAGCCATTGTACAGTGCAGAGTTGATGTAGATCAACAGCAGCATGAGGAAACATATACAAAGGATGGAGAAACTGTAAGTTATCAGCCACCGGTATATAAATATGAATTTGATTATACCATGCGTATTAAAGTGAGAACTCAGTGGTTTGATGATATGGATTTTCGCCTGAATACTTTCTCTATAAGCAGTGATAACAGAAGGGAATTGATGGAAGTGGAGCAGACTGCTTATCAGATTATTGCGGCACTGACACCAAATGCAGCCGAGATGCAGTCTGGAATGTCAGGAATGAACATGAATGGAGAAATGCAGTCTGGGATGCCAGGAATGAACATGAATGGAGGAATGCAGTCTGGAATGCCGGGAATGAACATGAATGGAGGAATGCAGTCTGGGATGCTAGGAATGAACATGAATGGAGGAATGCAGTCCGGAATGCCGGGAATGAACATGAACGGAGGAATGCAGTCCGGAATGCCGGGAATGAACATGAACGGAGGAATGCAGCCTGGGATGTCAGGAATGAATATGAACGGAGGAATGCAGCCCGGGATGTCAGGAATGAATATGAACGGAGGAATGCAGCCCGGGATGTCAGGAATGAATATGAACGGAGGAATGCAGCCCGGGATGTCGGGAATGAACATGAACGGAGGAATGCAGCCAGGAATGTCAGGAATGAACATGAACGGAGGAATGCAATCCGGAATGTTAGGGATGCAGCAGAACAGCAGTTCGTGGAGATGCCAGTGTGGTGCAGAGAATACCGGAAGGTTTTGTGAATACTGTGGTCAGCCAAGACCGTTTTAAGCAATGGGAAACAGAGTGGACAGGATTGTTCACTCTGTTTGTGATAAAAACTCTGAAAATAGATGATTCTTCTGAAAACTATATGATAAAATGGTGCTTTATAGTATAATTATTACAAAAATGGATTAGAGCGTATTTGAAAAATCATTCCTGCAAATTGTGACGCACATCTTGCGTAAAGCATTTTTCAAACCCGCTTCGGTAAGAGAGGAACTTTCATGACATACAGTAAAAAGAGGACTCTGTCATATGGAGTGATTCTGATAAGTGTGTTGCTGGCTTATTTCTGCAGGCAGGTGAGAACGGAAAATGTTTTTATGAGAAATCTGGCAGATCAGTGTCGTAGCTGTATTTATCTGGGAATGTACTGTGCCTGGGTGATTTATCTGAGAAAACATGTAGTACATAAAAAAACGCGCAGATGCCTGACTGCAATTGGCTGTCTGATGGTATTCTGGTTCTTTGTGCGGACAGTAAAATTTCATGTTTTTCATGATCCTCTTGGAGAACATATTTGCTGGTATCTATATTATATTCCCATGATTCTGATTCCGGTTCTGGGTTTGGCAGCAGCAATGTTTTTGGGCGAAAAGGAGGAAGAGAAAACGGTCAGAAAGATTATAATTTTGCTGACCGTTGCAGCGATATTGATCGTAAGTGTTTTTACAAATGATTTGCATCAGCTGGTATTTCGTTTTTCCAAACAGCCCCCATTTTCGGATAAACATTACAGTTATGGTATTGTTTTTATGGTGATTCAGGGATGGATCTTGATCTGTCTGACAGGGATGGAAATCATTCTGATTAGAAAAAGCAGAATTCCGGGAAAGAAACAGTTCTGGCTACCGGTGATTCCGGGAATATTACTTCTGGGGTGGAATATCGGAAATATACTCCGCCTGCCTTTCATCAAAATCATTGCAGGGGATATGACGGCAGTGTGCTGCCTTTTAATGGCAGCAATTTTTCAGGGTTGTATATTATGTGGATTGATACAGACCAATAATCGATATTTTGAATTATTCCAGACTTCCGGAGGACTGGATGCAGAGATTACGGATCATTCTTTTCAGCGCTATTATCATTCCGGCGATTTCCCAGAGCTGTCGTCTGAACTGCGTAAAATCATAATAGACAGATCATCAGTACAGGAACAGGGAATCCGGATCAACCATATTCCTATAATGGGAGGACATTTGTTTTGGTCAGAGGATATTTCGGTACTGCTGGATCAGTATCAGGATATTCGGGAACAGCAGGAGGAACTGACTGCCAGAAACCGTCTGTTACAGAAAGCTTATCAGAAAGAGGCTGAGCGGAGAAAGACAGAAGAACAGACCCGTCTGTTAAATATGATACAGAATCAGACAGCCGGTCAGCTGGAATTGCTGTCACAGTTTATGGATGAGCTGGAACGGACAGAATCAAGGGAACAATATGATCGGATTCTCGGTAAAATTGTAGTTGTTGGCACATATTTGAAGCGGAGAAAGAATCTGGTGCTGACACAATATACATCAGATGGAAATCTGCTTATAATGGAAGATCTCAGACAAAGCCTGGCAGAATCCTGTGACAGCTTAAAATTATGCAGGATCCGGGCTGCTTACTACGTGGAAAATGTGGATGTGCGGCTGAATGCAGATGATATACTAAAATGCTATGACATCTTTGAATGGCTTGTGGAACGATTGGTTGATACCATGCAGTCTGTTTTTTACCGTGTGTCGCAGATTGATGATGCCTTGCGGGTTTCAGTTCATATTGTATCAGAGGCGGATCTGCGTGGATTCATATCGGAAAGGCCGGAATTAAAAGTGCAGCAGGAAGATGAAAACGAATGGTTTATTAGTTGTATCGTCTTCAGAAAGAGAGGCGGAAGATGATCAGTTTTGTGGAATGCAGTATGGCAATACAGAATGTTCTGATGATTCTTCTTGAAATCTGCATGATTCTGGAATTAATCCTCCTGCTGGTAAGAATCACCTGCTTTTCCGGGAAAAAGAAAATCGTAACGGTAGTGGCTGTCTTTGTAGTTTCCTTCATGTTCATGGGCGCTCTGATGAATGATCACAGATATTGCCTGGGAGAGAGTTCCTATCAGCCAATGCTTCAGGGTTATCCGGTCAGTGTTTTCATGACGGTGGTTATAGGATTATTGCTTTATCTTTGCTGGGTAATCCGGAGCGAGAGACGCAGATATAATCATTCCCTGTCTTACTGGTCCGTGAATGAAGCTGTGAATGATGTTCCATGTGGGGTCTGTTTTTCGGATCCTCTTGGAAGGATTGTTTTGTGTAATACCAAGATGCAGGAACTGAGCAGAATCATGACAGGTTCTTATCTGCAGGATTACGAGGCATTAAGGAAAGCAATGAATGGGAGACCTGAATCGGAAGGTTTTCGCAGATTGAGCAAAGACAGTAATGTGTTTTATTTTCCTGATGGTTCCGTCTGGATGTTTCAGGAATATGGTCTGCAGGAGCCGGATTGTGCAGGATATCTGCAGACAGTGGCAGTTAATGTATCAGAAATTTATTACAATGGTGAAAAGATCAGGGCAAACAATGAAAAGCTGGAAATCCTGAATCATAAGCTAGAGGAAATGTACGAAAAAATCGGAGATAAAATCAGAGAGCAGGAGACGCTTGTCATGAAAATGCAGGTTCATGACAATTTTGGACGAAGCCTTCTGTCAATACGCAGAATACTGGAAAGAAAAGAAGATCCGGATAAAATGGATAAACAATTGTCTGTATTGAAACATCTGGTTTATATTCTTACCGGTTCTGCTGTTGAGAGTATGGAAGAAGTATATGAGGATACGATCAGACATGCAGAAGAGCTTGGAATTTCAGTTCAGATCAGTGGGAACTTTCCCATGCATCCATCTTACAGGCTGCTGACAGACAGGGCAATCCGTGAATGTGTGACAAACTGTGCCAGACATGCCCATGGCAGTACTGTTTGGGTGAAGATAGACAAAAATGCAGATGAATATACTGTTCAGATTACCAATGATGGAGAGGTGCCTGACAAAAATGCGGAAGAAGGCGGTGGTTTATCTGCACTGAGAAAGGCAGCTGAATCAGGAAAATGCAGGATGCAGGTTTCTTTTTCCCCTGAGTTTTGTCTGATATTGAAAATGCCACTGACAGAAAGGATGGGATTCGATGGTACGGATACTGATAGTAGAAGATCAGAAGATCATGCAGAAGTATTTTGAATATATTATTATGCAGGAGCCGGAATTCCGACATGTCCAGACAGTTTCAGATGCACGTGAAGCTGTAAAAATCTGTGATTATTCGGCAATTGATCTTATGATCATGGATGTGCAGACGTTTCATAATCATGATGGACTCAGTGCCGGAAAAGTGATCAGGGAGAAGTATCCCTATACAAAGGTATTGATCGTTACTTCCCTGATCGATCCCAAGGTGCTGGAAAGGGCAAAAAGTGGATGTGCAGACAGTCTCTGGTATAAGGATCACGGGGAAGAGGAAATACGGAGTGTGATCCACAGAACCTTAAATGGTGAGCATGTATTTCCGGATATGACGCCGAAGGTGGAGCTTAACTGGATCACAAGCGGCGATATCAGTCCCAGGCAGCTTGAGATGCTCCGCCTGTATATCCGTGGAATGTCATATTCAGAGATTGCAAGAGAAATGAAATGTTCTACTTCCGGGGTGAGATGGAATTTTCAGGAAATGATAGCCAGGGCAGGATACAGTTGTAAAGAAGATTTGATAGCGGCTGCACTGGAAAGTAAACTGATCGTAACTACGTTAAAATAGCAAGCTGATAAACTGCGAAGTTATTCTGTTATGAGCAGAAAGCGAAGCGGAGTGTAAATATCCGCTTGATAAGAGAGGAAACAGACATGAACGATTTTTTGACAGAAAAAAATAAAAAAGCAGGAGTGCTGGGAAAACTGAAGTGGGTTCTTTGTGGCTTCTGCATACTTTTATCCCTGGGAGCCATTGGTGCATCGGAGAAGTATATTGGTGAAGGACGCTGGGGAATGGCAGCAACAGAGATTCTGCTCTGTTTGTTATTTTTATATCCGACTTTCAGGGAAGTTCAGAAAGCATTACGGAAGAAAAAAGCCAGGGAAATTGCCTGCTGGTTTGAATCTTATGCCCAGAATACGGTCTCATTTGAGAAACTTGAGCAGGAACTGGGAAAAGGCGCAGTAAAAAAACTGGAAAAATTTATTGCCAGGGGATATATCCGGAATATCCAGATAGACAGAGAAGGAAATTATATTATGATTACTGCACCAAACAGATGTGTAAATGAAAAGATTTATATTACAGTTACCTGTACCAGCTGCGGTGCAAAGAATCAGGTAATAAAAGGACGTCTGAGCAATTGTGAATATTGCGGACAGCGTCTTAACTCATGATACAAGTACTGTGAGAGAGGATTATCAGGAGTGTTCATAAAAAAGAGAATGAATTTTGGCTAAGTTACTGTGAATGGAGTGAACAGTAACACTATACCATCACCAAAGGCGATTTCTAAAGATTTGAGTTTGAGAGCGTAACTGTGTGAAGGTGCTGAATCGTCATAGTTGCTATAGAATGTGGTATATTGTATACAATTTGCTGATTTCATATCTTTTACAGTACAAATATCTGCACTTCATAGAATTTTAGGATGAAATCATAGAAGAAATTTATAAAATTTGCTAATAAAACTGGATAAAATGTGCATTTTATGTTACATTTAATAAGGTATATGTATTGAACTTATTTATCTGGTTTTATTAGCCCTTTTTTGAGTGCAGAGATGGAGGGAACGGATAAGAACAGATATCATAAGGATAAAATTTTATCGTGAGGAAGGTGAGCAATTGGAAAACTATACTAAGTACAAACTGAAAAGCAGTGATGAACTTGCATCAGTGCTTGACGGTAAGGACAACCTGTTTGTGATTGCCTGCAACAAATGTTTCAAAGAATTTGAAACTGTTGACGAACCGGATTGTGACGAATTTCTGAAATTCGCTGCAGATCAGGGAAAGAATGTTACAGGCAGTGCAAAATTTGATTTCTTATGCAACAAGATGCACACAGAAAGAAAATTACAGGATCTGATTCCGGAAGGTACAGAGAATGTAGTAGTAATTTCCTGTGGCCTTGGTATTCAGACCGTTGCGGATCTGGCAGGTAAGCCGGTAGTTGCTGCAAGCAACACCCTTAACTACAGAGGTCATCATGGCATGGCACTTACCAAGAAGAGCTGTGACGCATGTGCGCAGTGTTATCTGAACATTACCGGAGGTGTCTGTCCGATCGTTGACTGTTCAAAGAGTCTTGTCAATGGACAGTGCGGTGGAGCAAAGAATGGAAAATGCGAAGTAGATCCGAATAAAGACTGTGCATGGGAGAAGATTTACCAGAGACTTGCAAAACAGGGACGTCTGGAAGAATTCTTAAACCAGCCTGTACAGGTTCGTGATTTCTCCAAAGTTAATTTCAAAGTGATCAACGACTATGTGAAGTCCATCAGAGAAGAAAGACTGGACGGATATTACGGCGGTGTTCATCCGTCAGAACGCAAGGAATTCAGTGAGCACATCGCTCTGAAGAAATTCCCGGATCCGAAGACAGTTGTAATCTCCATGTCACAGCATCTGGGCGCACCGGCTAATCCGATCGTTCAGGTTGGTGACACTGTAAAAGTTGGTCAGAAGATCGGTGAAGCTGCCGGATTTATCAGTGCTCCGGTACATTCCAGCGTAAGCGGAACCGTAGTTGCTGTTGAACCGCGTATGCATGGCACACGTGGAAGCGAAGTGATGGCTGTTGTTATTGAATCGGATGGAAAAAATACTCTGCACGAATCCGTACAGCCACATGGTGATCTTGACAATCTTACTCCGGATGAGATCATTGATATCATTCGTGAAGCCGGAATCGTTGGTATGGGCGGTGCAGGTTTCCCGACCTGTGTCAAACTTAAACCTGCAAAACCGGTAGATACCATCCTTCTCAACGGATGTGAATGTGAGCCTCTGTTAACAGCAGACCACAGAGTACTCCTTGAGTATGCAGATGACATTATTTTTGGCCTGAAAGCAGTCCTTAAGACAACAGGTGCCGAGAAGGGTATCATCGTTATCGAGGACAATAAGCCGGATGCCATTGAATTAATGCAGAAAAAAGTTGCTGACATCGGAAACATGGAAGTATTTGTTGCAAGAACCAAATACCCGCAGGGCGCTGAGAAAACTCTCATTAAGCGAGTTATGGGAAGAATTGTTCCAAGCGGCGGTCTTCCGGCAGATGTCGGCGTTGTAGTAGATAATATCAGTACAGTAAAAGCAATCTCCGATGCGATCCAGACAGGAATGCCTCTGGTTGAGCGTGTTGCTACAGTAACAGGCGAGAAGATCAAGAATCCTGGAAACTTCGTTATCAAGATCGGTACAAGCGTAAGAGAGCTGATCGATTACTGCGGCGGATTTACAGATGACGATGTTCTGGTTAAGATG
>OIYW01001933.1_pt1 | contig 11999 bp, 10 predicted proteins | sample 1588351 | NCBI WGS metagenome assembly OIYW01 (sample SAMN03283268) | human gut metagenome | biome: human-associated habitat; material: feces | host: Homo sapiens | place: USA | collected 2013 | reverse complement strand
TTGTCGGTGAATTACATATCACACCCACAAAGCGGTGGACGGCGTTAAAGCCTAAAAATTGTACGGTGTGCGGTGTTGAATACGTCCCCAGCTCTGGAATATCAAAGTATTGTCCCGCTTGTGCTAAGAGGATACAGAGGGAGAAATCAAACGAGAGCAAACGCAGGAGTAGGGAGAGGAACCGAAGGGCATGTATTGAACTGTCCGCAAAAAATGACCGACTGATATTGAACAGCAGGAGGGGCGTATTTTGCGGCAGGGCAACAGGAATCCAAAGGTTAAGATTTTCCGGTATGTGACAGAGGGAACATTTGACAGCTACTCATGGCAGCTTATCGAGAATAAGCAGAAATTTATCGGTCAGATTATGACAAGCAAATCTCCGGTGCGAAGTTGTGAGGATGTGGACGAAGCAGCACTTTCTTATGCAGAGGTTAAGGCTCTGGCAACGGGGAATCCCTATATAAAAGAAAAGATGGATTTGGATATTCAGGTCAGCAAGCTGAAACTGATGAAAGCCAACCACACCAGTCAGAAATACCGTCTGGAGGACAACATTGCAAAGCATTATCCACAGCAGATAACCATTCTGAAGGAGCGTATCAGTGGCTTGCAGGCAGATATTCAGACTGCAAAAACCAATCTCCCAGCAGATAAGGAGTTTTTCTCTATGAGGGTCGGGAATAAGGTCTATACGGATAAAAAAGAAGCCGGAACTGCACTTGTGGAGATGTGCAAAGAAATCAAGAGCGTTAATGCTCCGGCAGTCATTGGAGAGTATGCAGGCTTTAAAATGGCGGTGTCCTTTGATTCCTTTAACCATAAATTCGTTATGAACATCAAAGGACAGCTCAGTCATAATCTGGAGATTGGTGTTGACCCGCTGGGTAACATTTCCCGTATCAACCATGCGTTGGAAGCCATGACAAAGGAACTGGCAGAAGCATCCACAAAGCTGGAGAATGTGGAGCGTCAGCTTGAAACAGCGAAGGTAGAGGTTACAAAGCCATTTGCACAGGAAGCAGAGCTTTCAGAGAAGTTAGACCGCCTTTCTGCCTTAAATGCCCTGCTCAATATGGACGAAAAGGGAGATGACGGAATAGGTATGGAAGATGATAAATCGGAACTGGGTACTGAGCAGGTGGCAGATACCAGAAAACCGTATCCCATAGAAAATACCCGACATAATTATGCTGTGGAGAATGGAAATCCGCAGGGAATGAGGCTCACAGCAGCGATGGCGGATAAGCCGGCACAGAGGGTATCCTTGAAAGAAAAGCTTGAGACTATGAAAGTAAAGGCTGCGGGGAATAATATAGAAAATTCCGTGCAAAGAGATAAGGGGAAGGAGGAGTATTTGTAATTATTATATTTCTTTTTATGCAAATATGAAATATAATATTAGTTCAAGGGAAATATAGTGATAGAGCGATTTGGAAAAAGCTAAAGAGAAATGGAGACAACGTAATACATAAAAATGGAAATTGAATTTGTCAGACACTGTCTGACAAATTCGGAAAGGATATATTATGAATGATTTAGAGCAGACAAATATGCTTCAGCCATTGGTGGATGAGATTGAAACAGCAGTTTCAAATGCCAAAAAAGAGATAGCTGAAAAAGTAAACAGTGTAATTACAGAGACGTATTGGAAAATCGGAAAATATATTGTTGAGTTTGAGCAGGATGGAAATGTTAAAGCAGCATACGGTTCAAAATTATTAACAACACTCTCGCATCAATTAACTTTGCGATTGGGACGAGGATACAGCCGCCCAAACCTCAACAATATGCGGAAGTTTTATCTTTGTTATGAGAATTGTCAGACGGTGTCTGACAAATTGACATGGTCGCATATTTGTGAGCTGATAAAGATTGATGATGAATTAGAAAGAAGTTTTTACGAAAAAGAATGTTATAAGGAAAAGTGGGATGTAAGAACACTCAGGCGACAGATGGATTCCGCTTTGTTTCTTAGATTAGCTACAAGCAGAGATAAAGAAGGAATTCTGGCACTTGCCAGAGAGGGAATTACTTATGACAAGCCAGAGGATGTTATCAAGGATACTTACACATTAGAATTTTTGGGACTTCCGGAGAAAGAGCGTTATAGTGAGGAAGACTTGGAGCAGAAAATAATAGATAATCTCCAAAAATTCTTGTTGGAATTAGGAAAAGGATTTACCTTTGTGGGCAGGCAGTATCCCTTAACTGTAAACAATATTCATTACCATGTGGACTTGGTATTTTACCACAGAATTTTGAAATGCTTTGTGCTGATTGATTTAAAGAAAAATTCCGTCCAGCATATAGACATCGGTCAGATGAATATGTATATGGGGTATTTCGCAAAAGAAGAAAATATGGCAGATGATAACCCACCGATTGGCATTATCCTGAGTCATAACAAAGATGAACTGCTTGTAGAATATGCAACTTACGGTATGGACAGCAATTTATTTGTTTCAAAATATGAATTGTATCTGCCAAATCGCAATGAACTCCAAAAATTAGTGAACAATATTTTAGAGAAGGATACAGAAAAGAAAGAAGAGTAATAAAAAAGCAATCTAAAAAAGATGCAAATTGAATAGGCATATCGAAAAAGACAATCAGAGATGGTTGTCTTTTTTGCGTGGAAAAAAGAAAGGACAATCGAATTATGGAAGATAAAAATACCGTTTACATGAGTGAAAAGCAAAAAGTCAAAGAGATTACGGATAAGCTGGAAGCTGGTTTGAAAGAGCTTTTTGAGAGTGAAAAATATAAAAGCTATCTCAGTACCATGTCAAAATTTCATAATTACAGTTTTAATAATACGCTGCTGATTGCCATGCAGAAGCCGGAAGCTACGCTGGTGGCAGGGTATTTATCCGATTAATTGGATAAGTATCCATATGCTTTGTTCATAGTTATCCTCCTTAATCGTAGTTTTTATATCAAATCCGGGCAGTTACCGCATGGTTTGCTCGGATAACTTTTTGCTGCGGTATAATCCTATGTATGGTCTTTGATTAAGATCAAATCCATTTCATAGGAGGTTCGAAATGAACGAAAAAAATAGTTACTGGTATCAGCTAAAGGATGGCTTTATAGATTTTTTACGGGAAAAAGGCTATGGCAAGTCATCCTTTACACATTACAGGGGACAGATTGACTTTCTTATCCGTTATGCCAACGCATTGGGTTATACAGAATACTCCCCTGAAATCGGTCAGGCTTTTTTAGAGTCCGAAGCCCGGCTGAGGGAATGGAACCCCAAGGCGCTCAGCTTTAAAGCTACTGTGATCCGCCGCCTGGATGAGTACATAAACGGCAGGAACTATACGTTTGCCCGTCTCAGGATTTTTTACCAATGCCCCGAATGTTTTGAGAGTGAACTGGAGGCTTTTCTACAGACTCTCCGTGATGAAGGCTACAAAGAGATTACCATACGCCAATACCGCACACAGCTTGTAAAAATGCTCCGCTGTTTTTCGGAAAACGGCATTGCTTCCTGGAAAGATGTCAATGCCGGATGTGTACAGCAGGCTTTTGGGGAATCAGCAAACATAGCGATATTCGCTACATATGCCAGAAAGTTTTTTGCTTATCTTGTGGAGCAGGGAATTACAGCCGCCAATTATTCAGGCATACTCCCTACGGTACGTTATCCAAAGAGGGTGCCATCCGTCTACACATATGAAGAAGTAGAAAAACTGCTGTTATGCGTGGATCGCAACACCCCAATGGGGAAACGGGATTATGCAGTCCTCCTGCTGGCAGTCCGGCTGGGCATGAGGGCTTCCGATATCCGGCTGCTCTGTTTCCCGAATGTCGATTTCAAAAACAGGAAAATTTCTTATGTCCAGTTTAAAACCAGTGTCCCACAGACCCTTTCACTGCTTCCGGAAGTAGAGGAAGCAGTGCGGGATTACATTGAAAATGGGCGCCCGGAAACGGATGAACCATACATTTTCCTTACTTATAGGAAAACGCAGCTGTCACGGTCTGCCGTTTCATTGATAGCTGACAAATATTTCAAACAGGCTGGGATTGATCCGGGAGACCGCCATCATGGCTCACATTCACTGCGCATGACTTTCGCAAGCGAACTGGTTGCCGAAAACGTGCCTTTTGAAGCTGTCAGCAGACTTCTTGGGCATGAGGACAAAGCATCGGTATCCCATTATGTAGTACTGGCAACGGAAAGCCTGCGTTCCTGCGCACTCCCGGTGCCGGGAGCGACTGGAAAATTTGCAGATTACCTTAAGGAGGAATGAATTTATGGCTTATATATTTCAAAGCATTTTTGCATTGGAATTTAAAAGTTTTCTGGTCATGGTCAGAGATGCCGGACAGCAGACACGGGGATATGAGGCGACATTTAAGTCCCTTGACACCTTTCTCTCGGAAATTCCCGGACAGGAGAAGGCGCTGGCAGAGGAAACCGTGGGCAGATGGCTGGATTCTCTGTCCTGCAAGCCACAGTCAAAAAACCGGCGGATAACCCATATCCGGGTATTCTCCAGATACCTGAGAGCATTGGAAATCCCGGCTTTTGAGCCTGAGTACATGAGAGAACATTCTGATTTTATACCTTACACTTTTACTGATGAAGAGTTCCTTGCAATCATCCATGCGGCGGATGAATTTTTAGGAAATCGACGTGAAAGCACAAAGTCATCCCGGGCATTCCCTATGCTGCTGCGAATGCTTTACGGATGCGGGCTGAGGCTTGGGGAAGCGCTTGCGCTCCGTTGGGAAAATGTAGATCTTGGGACAGGAATCCTGCACATCAGGAAAGCGAAAAATGATAAGGAGCGTGACGTCCCGATGGATTCGTCCCTGACAAGTCTGCTGGAAATGTATAAAAAACACAGGCTTTCTGAAAACCCGGATTCTGTTTATGTTTTTGAAAGCGACCGTGTTCCCGGAACACCTTACCTCGGATGGACTTTCCGTAACTGGTTCCTGTCGGTCATGGAACAGGCGGGAATAAGCAATGAACGGCAGGAAAAGTATGGTCGCGGAATCTCCCCACATACCCTGCGGCACTATTTTACTTATAAATCCTTCCTTCAGGCAGAATCAAAAGGGCGGACGCTGGAGCAGTTTGTCCCATATCTTTCTGCATACCTGGGGCACAGGTCGCTTTTGGAAACGGAAAGGTATCTTGCTACAGACTATACTTTATATAAGGGTTCACAGGAGCGGATGGAACAATCCATAGGACATATTTTCCCGGAGGTGGATTTCGAATGAAAAAAGGATCGATACTGCCATTATTAGAGGGATTCTTCACAGACTACCTCCCATCCTCCAAAGGGGTCAGCACCAACACCCTGGAAGCGTACCAGTATGCATTCCGGCTCCTGTTTACATATTTCTCAGATGAAAAAGGCGTCCAGCCGGACAAAGTGACTTTTGAGCTACTCGGTGGCGGGGCTGTTGACAGTTTCCTTGCGTATCTGGAGGAGCAGCGGCATTGTACAGTGAAGACCCGGAACCTGCGGAGGGCAGCGCTCATGGCATTTGCGAAATATGCGGCAGACAAGGATTTTACGGCATCCATGCCTTTTTATACGGCAATGGTAAAAACCCCGAAAAAGAAAGAACCGAAAAACGCTTCCATCAAATATTTTACCAAAGAGGAAGTGTCTATCATCCTTTCTGCGCCAAGTGCCAATACATTGACCGGACAGAGGGATATAACCCTGCTGAGCGTGCTTTATGCAACAGGTGCCAGGGCGCAGGAACTCTGTGATATCACAATAAAAGATATTTCCTTCTCTGCCCCGACAAAAATAAAACTCACTGGAAAAGGGAACAAGTCAAGGATCGTCACCATCCCCCAAAACTGTGCGGTTTTGTTAAAAGGCTATATGAAAAGCCGGGGCTTCTGCTCAAATGATCCCGGCATACAGAACAGGCATCTTTTTTCAAGCCGCACAAATGAGCATATGTCCATATCGTGTGTGGAAGGGATTGTAAAAAAATATCTGGCTGTCTGCAGGCAGGAACACCCGGACAAATTTCCTGAAAAAGGATATTCCCCTCATTCATTCCGGCATTCGATAGCAGTCCATATGCTTGAGGCTGGCGATTCGCTTGTAACCATAAAAGCCTTTCTGGGCCACGCCAGTATTGTAACAACAACTGTCTACGCACAGGTAACGCCTGAACTGGCAAATAAATATCTTGATGAACGAGGGAAACCTATCCCGGAAAAAAATATAGAGGATGCACCTAAGCCTTTAGCTCAGGCATTGCCATTTTTATACCGTTAAAAATCATCTGGGCACTTCCGGAAGGGTTTTCAATATCATCTATATATATGCTCTTTTTTGCAGAATACCGACATTTTTATTGCTTTGGTGAAGATTGAACTGTATAATTATAAAAATAAAAATAGGAAGAAGGTGATTTTTTGTCTCAGCTCGATACATACAGAAATACGTTGTTAAAAAAGCAGGAAGACATATCAAAACTAAACCAGGATATGGCAAAAGAACAGGCCAAAATAGCACCTCTACAGAAGAAAATCATATCAGCCAAGGGTGCTATCAGCCGGACGAAGAGCCAATCCACCATAAAATCTAAACTCAATGAGATTGAACGGGCAGAAAAATCAATCTCTGATATTCAAAAAAAATGCGGCGATATCCAGAAAAAAATCGCCCAGAAAGAAAAGGAACGGTCTACTGCGGAGAAAAACTACAGGAATGAAGAAGCTAAGGTAAACAAAAAGAACATGGAGGCAGAGAAAAAACGCCAGCAGGATGCAATCCGCCAAGCGGCTGCATTTGAACGTTCGCTAAAAGAATACGGAAACGTTCAATCACATATGCAGTTAGAAATTGAACGTTTAAAAGCAATACCTGAAAAAATCACAGTTTTATTTCTCGCTGCAAACCCTAAAGATACTCCCCAACTTTCTCTGGATGAAGAAGCACGTTCTATTCAAGAAAAAATCCGCCTGTCGGAATATCGTGATTCGGTTCATTTTGAAAGTCGGTGGGCTACCCGTGCATCAGACATTTTGCAGGCAATTAATGAAACGAACCCTACAATCGTTCATTTTAGTGGTCATGGTGCCCCGTCAGGGGAACTTGCTTTATTGAATCCAGATGGAAGTACAAAGACAGTTACAAAGGAAGCAATTACAATGGCCATGTCAACTGCATCTGATACAATACGTTTGGTTGTTTTTAATGCCTGCTTTTCGGAAACACAGGCTAAAAGTGTCGTGGAACATATTGAAGCTGCAATCGGTATGTCGGATTCTATCAGGGATGATACCGCCTGCACGTTTGCTGCTCAGTTGTATTCATCTATAGGGTTTGGGCGTTCACTGCAAACTTCATTCAATCAAGCTATAGCTGAATTACTATTGGAAGGCATTCCTGGTGAAAATATTCCTCAGCTTTATGCCCGTGACGATGTTGACCTAAATGATTTAATATTTGTCCGTCCGGATATTTAATGTTAAAATCCGTTACCTAAAGTTAGGTGGCGGATTTTATTATTACCAAGCATAACATTTTCATAGTATAAAAAGTTATCCGAGAAATCTCGAGCAGTTTTCTCGGATTTTTATATTTTAGTGGACTTAAAGGAGGATAACTATGAACAAAGCATATGGTTATCAGGCGTGGCAGAAGAACTTTGAGCGGCACGTCAATAAAGGAGAAAAGGCAATCCGTATTCTTGCACCAGCTCCTTATAAAATCAAAGAGGAACGTGATAAGTTAGACCCTGTAACGGGAGAAATGATGTTTGATGAAAACGGTATGCCGCAGAAAGAGGAAACAGAGGTTACCATTCCTGCCTTTCGTGCGGTATCTGTTTTTGATGTATCGCAGACGGATGGCAAGCCTATTCCGGAACTGGAAGTGAATGAGCTGTTATCTACGGTGGAGGGATATGAGGATTTTGTCCAGGCGCTTATGAATATTTCTCCTGTTCCGATTGCATTTGAAGATATTCCCGGCGATTCCAAAGGGTATTTCAGTACAGCAGAAAAACGGATTGCTGTTCAGGAAAATATGAGCGAAAGCCAGACTTTGAAAACAATGGTGCATGAGGTGGCTCATTCCAGGCTGCATGATAAAGAAGTTAATCAGAGCATGGATATTCCGGTAAAGGACAGGAATACAAAGGAAGTGGAAGCGGAGAGTGTGGCTTTTACAGTGTGCCAGCATTTCGGTATAGATACATCCGATTATTCCTTTGGATATATCGCAGGCTGGAGCAGCGGCAGGAATATGAAAGAGCTGAAATCTTCCCTTGATACAATCCGAAAGACAGCTTCAGAACTGATTACAGGCATTGAGGGGGCAATGCAGGAGCTTCAGCTTAACCGGGAGATGGAGCAGGAACATGGAAAGGAAAGCATTCTGCTGGTACATAACGAGGATTTTTCAGAATACAATCTTGTCAGTGTCCGTGGAATGGACAGTGCAGAACTTATATCCGCTCTTTCTACCATGAATGAAGAGGATAAATCGAATATATCATCTTATCTTGAAAGCAAAGGAGCATGGACTACCGAACTTGCTGACGAGCAGACGGAAGAAGCGGAGGAATATCATATTGATGTCCGCTATAACATGGATACAGACGAGCTTATTGATGTAAAGGAAAGAATGGAACACCCCATTGATACCAATTTATCTGTCATGGGGCAGGCAGAACAACTTATCAATCAGTTGGAAGCAGAAAAAAATATTTTCACGTCTGAGGAGCGAAATCTGATTGTAAATTATGCCTATAAACTTGATGATATGAATAAAACAAGGGAACTTGCAGAGAAACTGGCATATAGGGAGCAGTATGCCCAACAGGATGTGGCATTGACCATAATTGATGCAAAGGCGGAGATTGATGCCCTGCCTGATCCGATGATTGGTTTGTCGGAAATGAGGGAATATGGCTATCAATGGAATGAAATGCTGCCATTAACACAAGAGAAAGCATTGGAATTATTTGAACATGATTTGCCTGTATATTTGCTTCATACTGACGGTGCGGAATCATTGGCAGAAAGCAGGGAGCGTATAGAAGAGCATGAAGGTATCTTTGGGGTTGAAAAGGAAACATGGAATAAAGCATTGAAACAGCAGACTAAGATTACACTTATCTTAATGGACGAACAGGAGCGAGAATATACATACCCGTATCCAGTTGTGGCTGTCGATATAGAAGAAATGGGTGGGGATAGAACTGCGGTATTCAAGACCTCAGAGCCTATTTCAGATACTGATGTGGCAGAAATTCATAATGCTTTTTATGGAACTGATTTGGAATTTGAAATAGAAAAAGAATTAGGTATCACATGGGTGGAATCTATTAACTATGAGGACGGATCTGTTATTACACCTGAAATGGCAAGAAAAGAGCAGCTCCTATATGCTAGTACTGATAAATATGGAATTTATCAATTAAAGCCTAATCCGGAATTAGATTCCTTACGTTTTGAGGGGACGGAATCCTTAAAGCGTATGGGCATTACAAAAGATAATTTTGATGCAATTAAACCAGAGAATTATACACTTTTATATGTGGGCGAATTATCTGAACTGCAAAAAGAGACGCAGGGGGCAACTTTAGAGGCAATCTTTGAAAAATTCAACCTTGACCACCCAGAAGATTTCAGAGGACATTCGCTATCTGTCAGCGATATAGTGGTGCTTCATCAGAACGGACAGAATACGGCTCATTTTGTGGATTCTTTTGGATATACGGAAATACCGGATTTTTTACGGGAGCAGACACCGGAAAAGGAAGAAATGCAGGACACTTCTGGACACAATGTCCAAAAGACAGAACCGGAAATAGATGGAGATGAAATCATTGATCTTGGCGATGAAACAGAACAGGTGCTTGCGGAAATGAAAAAAACTTTGGAAAGTGAACAGGAAACAGAACTGGCATTTTCTATTGCAGACCGTTTTATCAGCATTCAGGAAGTGGATGGCGGTTATGATTATTCCATTATGGGAGCTGATTATAAGGAGATTGACGGAGGAATTTATGATAATCCTGATGTGACGATAAGGGAAGCCTTGCATGATATTTTAGAGGATTTGAAGTCACAGCCGGATTACAATGGTGCAAAAGGAAATATCCAAAGAGAAGATGAACTGATACCGATGGATTATGATGGACTGATGGAAAAAGCAGAGGAAGCAAATCGTATTATTCCGGAGAGTACACCAAGCAGTGTGGTGGCTGATTTTAGGGCAAAGACCGGGGAATTATTCCATGATATTAGTGAAATGAATCCGGAAGAAATCGAGGAAACTGTGAAATGCCATGTGCAGGCGAAGATTGAAGAGTATGATATTAATGCAACAATCGTGGATGTTGCTGTAACAGGAAGCAGATGCAGGGGATTAGAGCATGAAGGTTCTGACCTTGATGTGGTGGTGGAACTTTCCACAGCGGAACGGGAGGACGATTTATTTAATGCCTTTAATGAGGATGGACTTCATATCGGAGAAGTAAAAGTTGACATCAATCCAATTACAGCCCAACGAACAGGTACGCTGGAATCCTATCTGCCACAGATGGAAGAATATTTGGAGGGCGTCAGACAGGTAAGAGAGCAGGAAAAGGAGAGCGCAGAAGTAACTTTAACTGTTTCGGAATGTGGAGAATTTCATAATCTTGGTGAGTGTTATGAGAATATTCCTACGGTGGATGAAGCTATAGCAATCTGGAAGCAGATACCTTCAGAGCGGATGAATGGTATTCCGGCAATCGGAATCAATATCCTAGGGAGAGGGGCGGAACCCTTCGAGGATTACGAGATTGATGTTTTATCTGGAAAGAGGATTGACCTTGGGGTTTTGGACTATGTTCCTGATATTAAAAACAATCCGCAGGCAATGGAAGTCATTACGGAACTGGTGGCTAAATTGCCCGATATGGAGATAGATGGCGTGATGAGTGAAGAAATGGAAGCAAGAGTGTGGGAACTGCGTATGCCGGACTTGCCACAAGAGGAACAGCTTGCAGTAGAACTTGACCGACTTTCCTACGATTATGATACTGTACTGTATCACGATAGTACAAGAAATATGACCGAGAATGTATCAGAGCTTGCAGAATCCATAAAACAGGGCGATACCGGACATTTAACAACGTGGCTTGCAGACATTATTTCGGAGGGAGCTGTACCAGAGGAAATAAAACGAGCAACGGAGCTTCTGGAAAAACTGACAGAGTATAAGCCGCTTGCCAAGATTGAGGAGGCAGAAGAACAGAATTATAATATGATTGATAATGTGCTGAATAATGGTGTTGGGGAGAAAGCCCAAAGGGAAGAAAATAAGAGAATGGAGGAGAAGCCTACGGTAAGGCTTTCCTTAAAATCCCGTCTTGCGGAGAAAAAATCACAGGTAGAAGGGCAATCGAAAGAACATGATGTTCAAGAAAATGAAAAGAAAAGTCAGAGGGAGATGTAAGTGATGAATAAGAGATTTACCGTAGAAGAGAGTAATTTAATCAGTATTTTTATGGAAGAAGGTATAGATTCAGATGTGGGAGGCAGAAAAAATGTCATAAATGGTATCAATAAGACACTGAAACATCTGGAGGATGATGAGATGGTTGAATTGTCATTATGTGTCCTTGCAAAATTAAAGGAATTGACGGATCATGAATTTATGAAGATGGAGTTTGTAGCGGCAGAGTAACATCAAACGTAAGGCAGAACATGGCTTTTGGTGGCTGTGTTCTGTCTTTTTGAATAAGAACTTGACTGATAAATATTACGGGTGTAATATTTATAACGAAAGGGAGTAAATTTTTTTGCTTCAAAATCTTACACTTGTAATATATAAGCGTAGTACATTGATACGAATAAGAAATGGAGGTAACGATGAAGGCAAAACATAGAACCAAAAGAATACAAAGATATAGAAAAATGTTGGGCATTATAGTGTTAATGTTAACAATTACTGTTGTTGACCTCATAAATTATCAAAATACTGATTTACTTGCCTGTCTCTGAA
>OIYW01001922.1_pt1 | contig 12083 bp, 10 predicted proteins | sample 1588351 | NCBI WGS metagenome assembly OIYW01 (sample SAMN03283268) | human gut metagenome | biome: human-associated habitat; material: feces | host: Homo sapiens | place: USA | collected 2013 | reverse complement strand
GATATTGCCGATGACAACGCCTATGTTTTCATCGACAAGGAGCTGGCGCGGGCCTCCAAGCGGGCCATTGAGATGCTGGGGCAGAAGGATGTCTACCACATCTTTACGCCGCTGTTTCCCAACACCAGCACCAGAGTCATCCTGAAAAAGCCCAAGACGGATTCCAGTATCCGCAAGGTATGGCTGCCCAAGACCCTGGCTTACATCTTGCGGGAATGGAAAAAAGCCCAGGATGAGCTTCGGTCGTTTCTCGGTGACGAGTACCAGGACTTTGATCTGGTGGTGGCGCTGCCCAACGGCCGGCCCTGTGAGGATCGTATCATCCTGAAGGAGTTTGAGAAGCTGCGGGAAAAGGCGGGGCTGCCCAGAGTGGTCTTTCATTCCCTCCGTCATTCCAGTACCACCTACAAGCTGAAACTGAACCACGGCGACCTGAAGGCCACCCAGGGCGACACGGGCCATGCGGAGATTGACATGATTACCAGCGTGTATGCCCATATCCTGGACGAGGACCGCAAGATCAACGCCCAGAAGTTTGAGAGCGCCTTCTACGCAAATCCCAACCTGCGCGCGGTCCGTCCCCCAGAGGAGCCGAAGGAACCGGCACCGGCGACGCTTGACCTGGAGGCCCTGGTGGAACAGCTCCGGCAGTCGCCGGAACTGGCAAATACCCTGGCTGCGCTGCTCTCGGCGGCACCAGGCGGCAGGTAAGTCCGAAAACTCCAATTAGCAAAGATGGGATTTTTCTTAGCAGGAACATGGAAATCGTTCGTTTCTTCTTAGCAGGATATACATTGCAGCGCATAAAATTCTCCCGGTCCCAAACGAGCAAGAGACCGGGAGAAGCAAAACAAAAAAACGCTGCAAACCAGCAAAAAATGGCTTGCAGCGGTACTTTTGGCACCCCCGGCTGGGTTCGAACCAGTGGCCTGTCGCTTAGGAGGCGACCGCTCTATCCAACTGAGCTACGGGGGCTTATACAAAAAATATTCAATTTTCGGGTCCAGCCGGATTCGAACGAACTGCCGCTTAGGAGGCGGACGCTCTATCCTGCTGAGCTACGGGCGCATACAACACCGGGCATATCCGTAAACGAATATGCCCGGTGTGTGGTGCCGGTGGTGGGACTTGAACCCACACGGTGTTGCCACCAACGGATTTTGAGTCCGCATCGTCTGCCATTCCGACACACCGGCATGTGATATAGCTGTTATATTATACCGTATTTTTCGCCCGCCCGCAAGAGTTTTTTTCTGCGCCATGCATTCCGGCGCGTTTTTGCACAAAAGGCGCCCCGCCTTTTCAGGCGGGGCGCCTGCCGTTTTAAGGGTTAGTTCATAATAACGGCTTCGGTTTCCGGGTCGAACAGGTGCAGCTTTTTGGTTTCAAGGGCAACCTTCACGTCGCTGCCGCTCTTTGCGGTGGAAGCCGGGCTTACGCGGGCTGTCATCTTATAGCCCTTGTATTCCAGATACAGATAAATTTCAGAGCCCATCAGCTCGGACACATCCACGTGCGCGGTAATTTGCGAAGTGGGGTGCTTGGCCAAAAATTCCTCGTCGTCCTTGATGTCCTCGGGGCGAATGCCGGCCTTGATGGCCTTGCCCACATAGGCGTCCAGCTTGTCGTTCACCTTGGCCGGGTCAATCAGCAGCTTGTCGCCGCCAAGGTCTACATAATAGCTGTCGCCCTCTTTCTGCAGGGTGGCATCCAGGAAGTTCATCTGGGGCGAGCCAATGAAGCCTGCCACAAACATGTTGCAGGGGTAATCGTACAGGTTCTGTGGCGTATCCACCTGCTGCACCACGCCGTCCTTCATTACCACAATGCGGTCGCCCATGGTCATGGCTTCCGTCTGGTCGTGCGTTACATAAATAAAGGTGGTGGCCAGCTTCTGGTGCAGGCGAATAATCTCGGTGCGCATGGCGGTGCGCAGCTTGGCGTCCAGGTTGGAGAGCGGCTCGTCCAGCAGGAACACAGCCGGGTTGCGCACCATGGCGCGGCCCAGGGCCACGCGCTGGCGCTGGCCGCCGGAAAGGGCTTTGGGCTTGCGGTCCAGCAGGTGCTCAATGTCCAGCACCTTGGCGGCCTCGCGCACGCGCTTGTCAATTTCCGCCTTCGGGGTTTTGCGCAGCTCAAGGCCGAAAGCCATGTTTTTGTACACCGTCATGTGCGGGTACAGCGCATAGTTCTGGAACACCATGGCGATGTCGCGGTCTTTCGGGGGCACGTCGTTCACCTGGCGGTCGCCAATATACAGCTCGCCCTTGGAGATATCCTCCAGGCCGGCAATCATGCGCAGCGTGGTAGATTTGCCGCAGCCGGACGGGCCTACCAGAATGATGAATTCCTTATCGGCAATTTCCAGGTTGAAATCTGTTACCGCCTGCACATTGCCGGGGTAAATTTTGTACATGCCTTTACAAGTAATGCTTGCCATGCGAAAGCCTCCCTGTTTCATTTTATTGATGCCATTGACGGCACAATGTTCTTTAAATATAATAATATCAGGTTTTTAGAATATTTGTATAGCATTTTATTGATATATGGATGGGATTTTTATGCTGTTTGATGCAACCTCTGTGTGCCGTGCGGCATTCTGCCGCAGCCTGGGCCCCGGCGCCGGGGAAGCGCTGCCCCCTGCGGCGCTGTACGCCGTGCTGGTGAACAGCGGCATGGCCGCCGCCAGCGCCGGGGCCGGGGCCATTGCGCTGCGCGCGGGCACGCTGTGCCTGTGCGCGGGCGGGCTGCAGCTTACCCCGGCCGAAAACTGCCGCGCGCTGTGCATTGGCTTTGCGGGCACGGCCGCCCGGCAGGCGGCCGCGGGGCTGGCCGCACCGCTGGCCGTGCCTGCCGCCCTGTGCCCGCAGGCGGTGCAGGCCCTGCTTGCGCTGGCGGCGGCCGAAGAAAAGGGCACGGCCAACGCCGCGCTGTGTTTTCGCGTGCTGTGCACGCTGAACAGCCTGGACCAGGCCGCCGCTGTGCCCGCGGGCCCCAGCCAGCTTGTGGCGCAGGCCGTACTGGCCATTCACAGCCATTATTCCGAGCTGTACGGCGTGGAAGAGCTAAGCGCCCAGCTTGGCGTAAGCAAAAGCCACCTGGTGCGCGTTTTTTCGGCCGAGATGGGCATGGGCCCGGGCCACTATCTGACGCAGGTGCGGCTGCAGGCGGCCAAACTGCTGTTGGCGCACCGCACCTACCCGCTGGAGCTGGTGGCCAGCCTGTGCGGCTTTTCGGGCGCAAACTATTTTTGCCGCGTGTTCCGCCGCAGCACGGGCCTCACCCCCGCGGCGTGGCGCAAAGCCAACCGCGGCGCCTGCGGCACCCCGGCAGAGGCAGACGCGCTGGAGCGCGGGCTGTTCGTATGATTGCGCACAAAAGGTGCACCTTTGGCTCATGGGCGCAGGCTGGTTCTTCCCAGCCGGGTGCGAACGTGCTATAATAAAATGCGGTAAAGGGCCGGGCCGCGCGCATGGCGCAAGGCCCAAAGCGCTATTTCTCATAAAAAAGGAGATCGTATACCATGAAAGTGATCGTGACAAACAGCTATGATGAATCCTGCGCTGTGGTGGCGGGCATGATCCGCGACCTTGTAAACGCGAAGCCCAACGCCAAGCTGGGCCTTGCAACCGGCGGCACGCCCGTGCCCATTTATCAGAAGCTGGCTCAGATGAACCAGGCGGGCGAGGTGGATTTTTCCCAGGTGCACACCGTAAACCTGGATGAATACTGCGGCCTGCCCGGCACACACGAGCAGAGCTACCGCTATTTTATGGACACCAACCTGTTCAACCACATCAACATCAACAAAGCCAACACCTTTGTGGCCAGCGGCATGGGAGACCCCGAGGCCAACGCCGCCCAGCTGGAGGCCAAGGTGCGCGAGGGCGGCGCGCCCGATTTGCAGCTGCTGGGCATTGGCAACAACGGCCACATTGCGTTCAACGAGGCCAACGAAGACCACCTTGTGGCCGTGGCCCACACCGAAAAGCTGACGCAGAGCACCATTGACGCCAACGCCCGCTTCTTTGAAAAGAAGGAAGACGTGCCCACCATGGCCATCACCATGGGCATGGGCGACATTATGGCCGCCAAGCAGGTGGTGCTGGTGGCCACGGGCCTTGCCAAGGTGCCCGCCATCAAGGGCCTTGTGATGGATAACAACATCACCACCAAAAACCCCTCCACCATGCTGAAAATGCATGAAAACGCTGTGGTGGTAATTGATAAAGAGCTGGCCGATGCCGTGGGCTACAAGGCGTAAGCCGCAGCAGCCTACCTTATTATAATATAGGCATCACAAACAAAGGGCGCACCCCAAAGGCGCGTTGACGCAAGAAAACATCGGTTTTGGACTGAAAATTTTGGCGCCTAGCGCATTTAAAAAGCCCGGTAATCCGTCAGGATTACTGGGCTTTTTTCACGCTACTATTCGCCCAAAATTGCCGGGCCAAAACTGCTTTGCACCTCTGAAGCCGAAATTAGGGTTGCAGAGCAAGGAAAAGTGCCGCAGGCACCCTTTGTGGTTGTCAAGGCACTTTGACGATGCTATGCGCCCGAATTTCTGCTTCAGAGGCAATATTTTCTTACGTCAACACGCCTAAGGTGCGCCCTTTTTATCAGGTTTATAGCAGCACAGCGGGCCGCGCGCTTAAAATGCCCAGTTGCCGTTTTGGAACACGGGCACCTGCGTGCCGTCGGCCTTGATGCCGGTGATGGAGAGGTCTGGCGTGCCCAGCATGAAATCCACATGCGTGGCCGAGCGGTTGATGCCGTGCTGTTCCAACTCTTTCTCGCTCATGCCGCGGCCGCCGCGAATGACGTCGCCAAAGCCCTTGCCCAGCGCAAAGTGGCACGAGGCGTTTTCGTCAAACAGCGTGCTGTAGAACAGAATGCCCATGCGGCTGATGGGCGAACTTGCCGGAATGAGCGCGCACTCGCCCAGGTGCTTGGCCCCTTCGTCCGTCTCAAGAATGGCCTTCAGCGCGTCGTAGCCCTTGGCGGCGCTGAAATTTGTGACGCGGCCGTTCTGGAAGGTGATAGAGAAATCGTCAATCAGGCTGCCGCCGTGGTTCAGCGGCATGGCGGAATGCACTGTGCCGTCCACCCTGTCCTTATCGGGCGAGGTGTAAACCTCTTCCGTGGGCATGTTGCAGAACTGCCAGCGGCCGTCCGTCAGCTCGTTGCCGCCGCCGCACCACACATGGTTTTCCGGCAGGCCCACGGTGATGTTGGTGCCAATGCTGTTTTGATAATGCAGGGCCGTGAACTGCTGTTCGTTCAGCCAATCGATGCGCGTGCGGAACGATTTTTGATGCTCGCGCCAGGCGGCAATGGGGTTTGGCCCATCGGCGCGGGCCGCTTTGAAAATGGCCTGCCACAGCGCCTGCACCGCCTCTTGCTGCGGAAGCTGCGGAAACACCGCCTTTGCCCATTTGGGGCTGGCCGCGCCCACAATGCTCCACGCAACCCTGCCCGTATCCATGCCCTGGTAAAAGGCGTGGCAATCGCGGTAGGAAGCCTTGCGGCGCTCGGCGCGCTTGGCAGGGTCTATGCCCGCCATGGCGTACGGGTCGCCCGAGGTGATGCTAAGCAAAGCGCCGCCGCGCTCGGCCAGGCCGTTTTCCAGCAGGGCGCGCCACGCGGGCGTCTGCTGAAACACCGGCATGCCGGCGTTTTCATACTCTAAGCGCGTGGTGGCCTCGTCACTCCACATCACGGTTACGCTTTTGGCGCCCGCCGCCCAGGCGTGCTTGGCCGCAAGGCGCACAAGGGGCGCGGCCTCCAGGTCTGCCTCTATCAGCACCTCCTGCCCCTGCTGCACGTTCAGCCCGGCGCGCACCACCAGTTCTGCATATTTATCAAGCTGTGCTTCAAAGTTCATATCCATTCTCCTCCCTGCTGCCCGGCACAGGCCCAAACAGCCCGTGCCCGGCGGCCTTTCTGTTTCTGGCATAAGTATAACATAACAATTATTGTTATGTCAAGTGTCTTTCCCCTTTTGCCCGCGGGCTGCCACTGTTTTGTGCCTTTGGCGCAGGCGGCCCGCCGGCGTTGCAGGGCGCGGCACGGCCGCCCGCTTTCCTTATTATACCTTATTATATAAGGGGGCATTGCGGCGCAGCTGCCTGCAGGCGGCCGTTTTCGCCATTTTTCGAAAGAAAGGCCGCAAAACCGCGCCCTTTTCTCTTGACACCCTGCCCGGCTGCGCGTAAACTGAAAAACGGATTGTTAGAATACGCTAACACCATGCGGAACCCCCGCGCCCGGCCAAACGGCACAGCGGCGCGGGCACAGATAGAAGGGACGGCAGAAAACATGACACTGGCACAGCTTCCCGTTGGGCAAAGCGCGCGCATTGCCGCCGTGGGCGGCGAGGGCGCGCTGCGCCGCAGGCTTCTTGATATGGGCCTTACGCCCGGCACCACGGTGATGGTGCGCAAAATTGCCCCCATGGGGGACCCCATTGAGCTGCACCTGCGCGGCTATGAGCTTACCCTGCGCCTGGAGGACGCGCAGAACATTACGCTGGGCGAGGCCCCGCAGGGCGAGGGGGCGCGCGGCTGATGGTATTTGCACTGGCAGGCAACCAGAATTCCGGCAAAACAACGCTGTTCAACCAGCTCACCGGTTCCAACCAGCACGTGGGCAACTTCCCCGGCGTGACGGTGGATAAAAAAGAGGGCGTCATACGCGACCACACCACCGGCGAACACCATTTCGGCCCGCGCGCCTGGGGGCACGAGCGCCACAAGCGCAGCGAAATACCCCCGCGCGCGCCCGCCACTGTGGTGGACCTGCCCGGCATCTATTCGCTTTCGCCCTACACCAGCGAAGAAATTGTAACGCGCGATTTTTTAATAGACGGCAAGCCGGACGGCATCATCAACATTGTGGACGCCACCAACATCGAGCGCAATTTGTACCTTACCATGCAGCTGATTGAGCTGGGCATTCCCATGGTGATAGCGCTGAACATGATGGACGAAATGCGCGCCAACGGCAACACCGTGGACGTGAACGGGCTGGAGGCAGAGCTTGGCGTGCCGGTGGTGCCCATTTCCGCCGCGAAGAACGAGGGCATTGACGAACTGATAGAGCACGCCCTGCGCGCGGCCGAGCACAAACAGCGCCCCCGCCGGCAAGATTTTTGCACCGGCGCAGTGCACCGCTGCATTCATGGCATTGCCCACATGATAGAAGACCACGCGCAGGCCGCGGGCGTGCCGCCCTATTTTGCCGCCACCAAGCTGGTGGAGGGCGACGGGCCCATGCAAAAGCGCCTGCGCCTGACGGAAAACGAAATAGACCTGATAGGCCATTCGGTGGCCGAGATGGAAACAGAGCTTGGCACCGACCGCGAGGCAGCCCTGGCCGACATGCGCTATAGCTTTATTGAAAAGCTGTGCGCCGCCACCGTGGTAAAGCACGGCGAAACGCGCGAGCACGCGCGCAGCGTAAAGCTGGATAAGGTGCTTACGGGCAAATATACGGGCATTCCCATTTTTCTGCTTATTATGCTGGCGGTGTTCTGGCTGACGTTTGGCGTAATTGGCACGTTCCTCAGCGATTTGTTAAGCGCGGGCATCGACGCCTTAACGGCCGCCGTGGCCGCCGGGCTGGACGCCTACGGCATCAACCCGGTGGTGCGCTCGCTTGTAATAGACGGCGTGTTTGCGGGCGTGGGCAGCGTGCTTAGCTTTTTGCCCATTATTGTAACGCTGTTTTTCTTCCTTTCCATGCTGGAAGATTCGGGCTATATGGCGCGCGTTGCCTTTGTAATGGATAAGCTGCTGCGCAAAATAGGCCTTTCGGGCCGCAGCTTTGTGCCCATGCTAATTGGCTTTGGGTGCAGCGTGCCCGCCATTATGGCCACGCGCACGCTGGCAAGCGACCGGGACAGAAAAATGACCATTCTGCTTACGCCGTTCATGAGCTGTTCGGCCAAGCTGCCCATTTACGCCGTGTTTACGGCGGCGTTTTTTCCGCAGCACGGGGCGCTGGCCATGATTTTGCTGTATGTTTCCGGCATGGCCGTGGGCGTGCTGGCCGGGCTTTTGATGAAAAACACGCTGTATAAGGGCAACCCCGTGCCCTTTGTGATGGAGCTGCCAAACTACCGCGTGCCCAGCCCCAAAAGCGTGCTTTTGCTGATGTGGGATAAAGCCAAAGATTTTCTTACCCGCGCGTTCACCGTCATTTTCATTGCCACCATCATCATTTGGTTTTTGCAGACGTTTGACACGCGGCTGAACGTGGTGGCCGATTCCTCCGCCAGTATGCTGGCGGGCCTGGGCCGCATGCTGGCGCCGCTGTTTGCGCCGCTGGGCTTTACCGATTGGCGCGCCGCCACCGCCCTTATCACCGGTTTTTCGGCCAAAGAGGCCGTGGTAAGCACCATGGCCGTGCTTACCGGCACCAGCATTTCCAACCTGGGCACGGCCCTGCAGGGCATTTTCACGCCGCTTTCGGCGGCCAGCTTTCTGGCCTTTACCCTGCTGTATTCGCCGTGCGTGGCGGCCATTGCGGCCGTAAAGCGCGAAATGCACTCTGGCTTTGCCGCCGCGTGGGTGGCTTTTGCCCAGTGCGCCATTGCCTGGCTGTGCGCCTGCGCAGTGTTTCAGGTGGGCAGCCTGTTTGTGTGAAGCAGTGAGGTGAGGCAGATGAACGCTTTCAGTTGGTTTGTGCTGGCCTGTGTGGCCGTGTGCGCTGTGCTGGCCGTGCGCGCCATGCGGCGCACACAGCGCCGCGGCGGCTGCGGCGCCTGCGCGGGCGGCTGTGCCGCCTGCCCGCACACCTGCCCCCGGCAGGGTGAAAAAACAGAATAAAAGGCAAAAAGCAGCCCCGTGTGCCACAGCACACGGGGCCGTTTTTGGGGTAAAAATAGCCCTTTCGAACCATTTTTTCATATCAAATGAAATTTTTTGACGTATCACAGCTATCGTCGTATAATAAACTCATCTCTCTTGTTCTGCACTTTCTATATGGGGAGGCAGCAAACATGCTGTATATTGCAATTTGTGATGATGACCCTGTTTATCTGTGCAGGGCCATGGGTATTGTGCGGGGGTACTTTTCCGGCAGAGGTACAAACACATCCATTTCCACTTTCACCTCGGCACAGAAATTGTTAAATGCAGACACCGGGCAATTTAATATTTTTCTTTTAGATGTTATGGTAGGGCAAGAAAATGGTATTCTTCTGGCCAAGCATTTGCGGCAGATGCACCCAGATTGTTCCATTATATTTATATCTTCCTATCTGGAATTTGCACTGAAAGGGTACCATGTAAACGCTTTTCGGTATTTGCTGAAAAGTAACTTGGAAAGCGATTTGCGCCATTGCCTGGAGGAATTGGAAGAACGTTTTTACAAGCGCACAGAAACCTTAGACATCAAGCCCGTGTTGGGTGACGCTGTGCACCTTGCCCTGCGCGATGTTTTATATTTTGAAAGCAGCGCCCGCCTAATTATTGCCCATCTGCTTGCCCCCAACCGGCCTTTAGAATTTTACGGGCAGCTTACTACACTAGAGCAACGCATTACACACAGCCCTTTTGTGCGTATTCATCAAAGTTTTCTGGTAAATATGCAGCATATTAACTCTATGCAACGGCGTGTTGTAACTTTAACAGACAACACTGTTCTAACATGCAGCAGAGCATATTACTCAAAAGCATTTTGTACATACATGATGTGGAGGGAGGGGCAGTGATGGATTATGCATTAAGCGCGGCTTGGGTTTTTGCAGAATACTTTTCGTTTGTAATGTTGGCAGATGCAATTTTGCAGCGCCGCTTTATTCACCCTGCGCTTTTCTGGGCCTGCATTCTGGGCTGCGCCGCATTTTGCTATGGGGTCACCGGGCTGTTGCCTGTTCAAACCTCGCTGCTCAAAACTTGTCTTTTCTTTGTTTTTTTCTCTCCTGTTTCCTTCTTTCTCTATTTAGGCAGCATGAAGCGAAAACTATTTGCCATGGTTTTGTTGTACATTTTGATATATGGGCTAGACTATGTTGCCATTGCTGTCATAATGGGTATTACGCACACTGCGTTCAACGCTATTACACAAAATTTTGTTGTATATATTTTGGCTACTTTTCTTTCCAAAACGCTGCTTGTGTGCATATGTTATGTTATTCGCCGTGCATATACCGCGCGCTTACAGAACGTTTCTGTTTCTTTTTGGGAATGGAGCAAAATTGCCATTATTCCTGCATTATCTTTGTTAAACCTTATTGTCACCATCGACGGCGTGCTGAAAGCAGGCCTCGTTTCCAACTGGCTGCTTGCCGATGCCTTTCTTACACTGGCCGCTAATATTGCCGTGTTGCCCCTTTGGGATAAAATTGCCCAGGAACAACAACTGCTTTTAGAAAACAACCTGTTACAGCGTGAATTAAGTTCCAACCTGAAAGCCGCGCAGGCCATGGCCCACAATTACGACCAGCAGCGCCGCGTTACACACGATTACCGAAACCATCTTCAAACCCTTGCCGGGCTTTTGCAGCAAGGCGAACAGACGCAGGCGCAGGTTTACCTGAAAAAACTGATAGGCCAAAGCCCGCAGGCCGCCTATGTGTTGGATACTCAAAACCCTGTTTTTGATTCTTTGCTGAACCAGAAATACCAGCAGGCCTGCGGGCAGAACATTGGCATGGAATTTAATTTAGAAGGAATAAACGAGCTTCCCTTTTCCAACGAGGACCTTGTAACACTATTCTCCAATTTATTGGATAACGCCATAGAGGCCTGCGAAAAGGTAAAGGGGCGGCGCGTTGTTATTGTAACACTTCGGTGCACGGGCACAGAAACATTGCTTGCTGTGCGGAACACTTCGCCGCCAGTAGACACCGCGCTGCCTCAGCTTTCTTCCACGAAAAAGGATGCCGCAGCACATGGCTATGGCCTAAAGAATGTATGCGCTGTTTTAGAAAAATACAACTCGGAATTTGCCTTTTATTACAATGACGGATGGTTTAATTTTTCAGCCTTGCTTAAAAGCGGAAGCTAAAGTTTGGCCGTTGCTTTATTTCGCACGCCAAAATTGCTAATTTTTACAATTTTTATTTCAATTTTAACACTTTTGTTGTTTGTTTCCCTATAGAATGCTATGTTGGTGTCGGAAAGGGATGGTTCCTTTGCTGATACACATATGCAACGGCATTGCAGCCCTTTTCGCAGAAAAGGGCTGCATTTTTCATGAACAGGAAAAATGGTTTTCCTATTGCCTGCAGCGTCGCGCCATAAAGCTTGCTGCCTGGGCATTACTATTTTTCATTGGCATGCCGCAGGCAGGCGCTGCACACACATTGCTGTTCATTGCAGTGTTTATGTGGATGCGGCGCTATATGGGCGGGTTTCATGCGTCCAGCCCGTTTCGGTGCCTTGCTATCTCTGGCTTCTGTGAATGGCTTTGCCTTTGCTTTGCCATTCCCTTCACTGTCTGCCATTCCTGGCTAAGCCCGGCGCTTTCTTCTGGCTGCTGCGTTGCAGTATTCTTACTTTCCCCTGCTATTCACCCCTTTTCAGGCTTAGGGCCAAAGGCGGCAAAGTGGAACCATACGCGCGCCAAGGGTTCGGCCGTTGTGCTGCTTTGCGGCACATTGCTTTTCTGTTTTCTTTCTTTTGGTTATACAGCGGCTATTGTTGCATGGGGCGAAGCACTTGCCATGCTTACCGTGGCCGCTGCAAAAATAAACGGACAGGAGGTGAAAAGCCATGATTCAGAACTGGAAAGCCAGCGCCAAAAGCCTGATTCTTCGCAAAACGCAGCGCATGATTGAAAAAGAGGTTCAGGCATGGCCGCCGTGGTGTGCTGGCCCGCTTTATCAGCCCCAGCGCCCGGCAGTAATTCCCCAAAGCAAAGACAAAAACCATAAGTAATTGAACGTTCGCAATTTTCCAATCTAATCCATATATACAAATAATTTGAACAAAATTTGTGCACCGCGCTAATTTAAGTTTCAAAATATTTGATATATGATAGGAAAGGAGAGGTAAAAATGACGAAAATGAAAAAATTATTGGCTGTTGTGTTGGTATGTGCCATCATAGCCGTTTGCGGTGCCTCGGCGTTTGCCG
>OIYW01001903.1_pt1 | contig 12176 bp, 8 predicted proteins | sample 1588351 | NCBI WGS metagenome assembly OIYW01 (sample SAMN03283268) | human gut metagenome | biome: human-associated habitat; material: feces | host: Homo sapiens | place: USA | collected 2013 | reverse complement strand
CCGGTGTTGTATGCGCCCGTAGCTCAGCAGGATAGAGCGTCCGCCTCCTAAGCGGAAGGCCGGGGATTCGAATTCCTTCGGGCGCGCCAAAAATGACCGCTGTAAGCCGTTTTTTTGATGGTTTGCAGCGGTTTTTTATTATCGTTTCATTGGCGCATTCTTGCCGCGCGGACGAAACAATTTTATACATTTTCCGCTGTATGCCTGCTAATTGGATTCGAACTATTTTTCCGGCCTTGCTAATAAAAAACGCCGATTTGCTAATACGATTTTCCCGCCCTATTTTTCGGATGGGGCCGACGCCAGCAGTGCGGCCAGGGCGTTGGCAAGTTCCGGCGACTTGCGGAGCCGTTCCACCAGGGCCTCCAAATCCAATGTGGCAGGCGCCGGTTCCTTTGGTTCTTCCGGGGGACGAACCGAACGCAGGTCGGGATTGGCATAGAAGGCGCTCTCAAACTTCTGGGCGTTGATCTTGCGGTTCTCGTTCAGAATGTGGGCATACACGCTGGTGATCATGTCGATCTGGGCGTGGCCCGTGTCGCCCTGGGTGGCCTTCAGGGCACCGTAGTTCAGCTTCAGCTTATAGGTGGTGCTGGAATGGCGCAGGGAGTGAAAGACCACTTTGGGCAGTTCCTCCTTCTCCCGCAGCTTCGAAAACTCTTTCAGGAGCACCCGGTCCTCACAGGGCCGCCCGTTGGGCAGAGCCACCACCCGGTCGTAGTCCTGATACTCGTCGCTGTCCATGCCCTTCCTTGCAGATATCTTCACAAGGCCTCTGGTGGTGTAGTTCCAGTCCTCCGGCAAGGACAGCATCATGGAGAGCAGCCCTTTGGATTTCAGGGACAGCCCCGCGTTGCGCAGGTGGTGGTTGGACATCACCGTGTAGTCGCGGGTTTTCTCAATGCGAAATACCGCCATGGTATCACCTCCTTTTGGCGGTTCGGAAAAGTGTTCATTTTTGGGGAAAGGCGGCCTCTATGCCACTTGGATACCCTAGAGGGGAAAACCTATGGGCGATGAGTTTTCAATGAGCCATGCATAAAAATCAGAAGACTTTTTGACTTCATCTGAGACAGTAAAGAACACAGACATTGTTAGACTGCACAAAAAGCAATCAATAGAAAAATCCCATAGTTTTAATCTTTTGACGCCAGCTTATAGATGTTTTCCGCTTTTGACAAAAATGCGTTGCCGCAAAGAGGGCTTTATGGTATAATTGACAAACAAATGCAATTGTCCGGTGGTAGTAAACCTTCAAATTATTGAGAGTTCCATCATATTAACTTGATGAAAAGAACGGGGAAAAAAGTATGAATCAACTAGGAAAAGTCTTTTTATCTCATAAAAGTGAAGACAAAGATTTTGTTCGTTATGTGGCAGAAAAAATCGGGATCGATAGGTGTCATTATGACGAGTACACATTTGAAGACGGAATGAATACCTTGGATGAAATTATGTCTGCGCTTGATAGCACGGATCTTTTTGTTCTGTTCATCTCGGACAAGGCGCTAGATTCTAAATGGGTAAAAAGGGAGAGAGTGCGAGCAAAGAAATTGCTTGATCAAGGAAAAATAAAACAAATTTATCCAATTATTATTGATTCGAACCCTGCAATTACATATGCCGATGAGCGTATACCAAGTTGGATGCGTGAGCAGTATGTAATTAGAAGAATAACAAGTCCTAAAATCGCAGTACAAAAAATTAAAGCACGTTTAGTAGAATTAACTTGGGAAATTGCTCCTAACCTAAAAAATCAACAAACATATTTTTTTGGCAGAAACAGCGAAATTGAAGCATTTGAACAACGCAGAGCTAATCTAGATAAACCAGAAATGGTTTGCTGCGTTGCTTCTGGGTTCGAAGGGATTGGACGCAAACGTTTTATGGATCATTGCTTAAAAAAATCCCATATCTTACGAGAATCCAGTTCATATAATTTAATTCAGATGGAACTGCATGAAAGCATCGAGGACTTCATCCTTAAGCTTTCGGACTTGAGTTCTGGGCAAGACAATCCTAGTACAGTGATGGCCCTCAAAACGCCGGAAGAAAAAATTGAAAGAGTTGTTTCTCTACTCAAGTCGTTACAAGATAGTAGAGAAATTGTGTTTGTAGAAGATGCAGGATCTCTGATAACCCCTGCACAGGAAATGATTCCATGGTTAAAAAGTGCATTGGGAAGTGTTAAGTCTCGCTTTGTACTGGGAATTGCATCCAAATATCCATTAAAGCGCACAAAGTGTGCTCCCAATGTATTTTCTATCCGCCTTAGCGAGCTTAACAAAAATGATCGCATAAATATGTTTCGAGAATACTCTGAACAAAGCGGCTTAAATCTGGAAAGAGACACTCTACAAACGGTTTCGGGTTTATTGACTGGCTATCCTACTCAAATTTTTTGGGCGGTTACAGTGCTTAATGAGTACGGCAGCGAAGAAATAACTTCGCACCTCCATGAAATTGTTGATTATTCCAGCGACAAAGCTGCTACAATACTTCGTCACTTCGAAACTAATGAAAAGGCAATAAACTTTTTGGCTTATCTTTCGCGTTTTGAAATTTTGTCAGCAGATATGCTGAATAGTGCCTTTGAAATTGATCCAGAGCTTCAACAAATATATGAAGAATTTCGTGCACTTTCCATTTGCAATTTGTATGGTAGCAATGGTGAGATAATTAGAGTGAGCGATATTATCCGCGACTATGTTAATAGATTGAAGCACGAATTGTCTCCGGAGTACAAAAAAATCATCGATGAAATGGTATCAGCATCTCTTGATCAGAAATTTTTTGAGGACTCCGATTTAGCGACATACTATGGAACGATTAAGCAAAAGATTGTAAATGGTGCGAAAACTAATTCTACTGCAATTTTGCCCTCATTGTATATAAAATCTATTGTTGAGTTTTATAATAATAAAAGATACAAAAAATGCTGCGCACTATGTAAACAAATAATCGATGATAAGGCTGACTTGGATTTCGATGTATCTCTTCGTCGGGTTTTGTATACATATTTTTGCCAAAGTTTAGCTAGACAACATAAAGATGAGTTCTTTGAATATGTAAATAATTCTGTCTTATCAAAAGTTGATCAACTCTACCTATTGGGATTTTATTATCGAATTAACGGAAATCCTCAAAAAGCTATTGAAAAATTAACAGATGCATTAAATAAAGATGGCTCAAGAGCACAAATAAAACGGGAACTGGTTAATGCATATATTTTGATAGAGGATTATGATAGTGCGTTACAGTATAGTTGCATTAATTATCAAGATGATCCATTAAATCCGTACCATGCACAATCTTATTTTAAATGCTTAATAAATCAGCCAAATCCAGCAGCTTATAAAGACAAACTATCATCAATTCTTTCGGTTATGGAAAATATACCATCCCAAAAGGCACAGGATATGTATGTTCAAATGAAAGCGCTATATATGGTTGTGTTTGATAATGAACTGGAATGCGCTTATGGGATGCTTGACCACGCAATACATGAAGCAGATTCCTCTGCTGTATATTTGCTAATGACAAAATTTGATATTGCTTTTAAAGCAAGAGATGTTGTCACAGCAGAAAAGACATATAAATGCTTGGAAAAGGAAATAAAAACATATGACTATTTTAAAAACGCTTTAATTATTAGGCGTGCCAGACTCATGAAATTACAAAACAAACCAAGTAGAGAGATTAATCTTGAACTTGCAAATCTCAAAAATATTTCGCCGTTAATCAAAGATAAAATTTCTCAAGGGCTGTGCTAAATATAAGCGTAGCATTAATAAAACAGGAAGGTGAACCGTAAGGCTGTTGCTTCAGTTCACCTTCCTATTGTGTTTATATGTCTGGTTCCTCCATAGCGAGCCAGTCCTCAAACGACTTCCGGGAAATGCGAATCGCATAACCGATGCGAATTGTTTTGAACTCTCCAGAGTTTACCAGCCGGTATGCAGTGGATTTTGCAATGCCAAGGATTGCTGCAATATCATCCACGGTATAGGTTCTGTTGCTCGGCAGCTTCTTTTCCTGCGATGTACTCATAATTTTGCCTCCCATTTTTCGTAGGCATTTTGACTATGCCTATCTGATTTTCCTTGTGGCGAAGGGGCTTTCTGCCATCATCCGTGCTAAGAATTTGCTAATTTGACATTCTGAACAGGCCGTAACGAGGCGGCATTTTACGGATTTTTGTGCAGATTAACCAGTAACCACACAATGTCATAGCGAATCAAAAATAATGGGAAGTTATGATGGGTATATCGTACCAAAAGAAACGCCAAACTCCTAAGCGGAAGGCCGGGGATTCGAATTCCTTCGGGCGCGCCAAAAAAGCCGCCAAAAGCCGTTTTTTACGGCTTTTGGCGGCTTTTGGTTATGGCTTTTTTGGGGCGGCCTTACTGCGCATGGACGGTTTGTTGCCCAAACAACACCCTGCGTTTGGCATAAAGCAGGCACAGCACGCCCGCCAGCCCCGCCAGCGAAACGCCCGCCAGCCCCAGCGCAAGGTACACAAGCCACCACGGGCCCTCGCCCTCGCCTGCGCTTGTGCCCACGGCCCCGGCGTTCAGCTGGGTGCCGTCTGTTAAGGTGATGATCAGCTGGCCCTGCGCGTCTATGTAGGCGCTGGCAACGCCAACGCCGTCCTGCCCGCGCACCTGGCCAAGGTTGTGCGTGGTGCCGTCTGTCAGGGCAACAACCAGCTGGCCGCTTTCGTTGATGGAAAGGCTGGCAATGCCAACGCCATCCTGCCCATCGGCGCCATTTTGCCCGGCCGTGCCATTCTGCCCGGCCGCACCGGCGTCGCCCTTATCGCCTTTATCGCCCTTGTCGCCCTTCATGCCCTGCAGGGCCGAAACGGCAATGAGGTTTTGCCAGGCGGTGTCGGGCTCTGTGCTGTATTTCCACTGGATATAGCCGCCGCTGGTGCGCAGCTGCACTTCGCGGCCGTCGGCGCCGTCCTGCCCGTCGCTGCCGGTGATGGCGGAAAGGGTAACAAGGTCTTTCCATTCGCTATCGGCCTCGCCCACATAGCGCCATTGAATGGCGGTGCCGTTGTTTCGCAGCTCGATTTCCCGGCCATCATCGCCGTCCTGCCCTTGAAGATCGGAGAGGGCAAGCAGATTGTTCCACTGGGTATCGGTGTCGTATTTCCACTGGATATAGCCGTTTGCCACCTGAAGCTGGATTTCCTTGCCATCCGCGCCCGCGTCGCCGGTGATGGCGGAAAGGGCCACCAGGTCGCGCCATTCGGTATCGGCCTCGTCCTTATATTTCCACTGGACATGGGTATCGTTGGTGCGCAGTTCCACTTCGCGGCCATCGGTGCCGCCGCCACCGCTTATCACAGTCAACTCTGCCGGGTTGCTGTTAGTAGATATATCGGCGTAATTCGTCGCCACACAGCGGAACCGGGCGTCCGCCGGGTCAAAACTGACGCCGCTGCTATCGCGCAAAACTTTTTCGTTATCCTGCCATGTGCCCGACACATTGGGTAAATAAAGGGATTGCCCTCTGTACGGAAGTGAAACGCCGGACGGTACATAGTAATAAATGTCATACCATGCGCCGGTGTCTGGGTCGCTGGTTTTGGGCTGGGCCTGCCAGGTGTAGGTGATGTCCATGCCATCCGCCTCGGCGCTAAAGGAGGCGGTGCTGCCCGTGTAAGTGATTTGATTTTGCGGGTGTTGGGTAAAAACCGGCGCATCCACATACGTTTGGCCGTTATAGTTGCTGATTGTGCCAAAGCCGCCGCCTATTTCCACCGTCATGGTGGGGGACGGATTGCTGATTCGGTTGGTCGCGGTGTCGTGCAGGAAGATGGAAAGGGTGTACGTTCCATACGCAATATATCCCATGCTCACGCGCAGGTCGCTCGTTTCTGGCAGCGCATCAGAGCAATCCATAAACTTGCCATAATATTTTACAGTTCCGTCCGCATCGGTGAGCACGCAAGCTACCACCAAGTTCGATCCGGTGGTGGTTGAATCGCCATAAAGCCGAAAATGGAGGACAGAGTTGCGCTGTTGTGTTTCGGATGCTTCCACACGCACATCCAGCTTCAGGCTGTCGTCAATGATAAGCGGGGTGTCTGTACCCGTGCTTTGCACAAAGTTAACCCCCATTTGCGCGTTTTCGATTGCGTCGCTGCCTACCAGAAAAGCGGTGGAAACGGCCTCCCGCTTCACATACAGGGCCGGGCGGATGGCATAAGTGTTATAGCATGCAGAAAACGACCGACGACCAGTAGCATAAAATAAGTATACATTTAATGTTCCATAATTCTGACGCGTCCAGTAATCTGCATTGAAAGATTTTATGGATTGATCAAGCTTCTCCCCTTCCTCGGCGCTGATGGGCCAAAGAAGTTGATCATATGCATTCAGGCCATATATATTGTCATCTGCCACAGTCAAGTCACGGGTCTGGATGCTACTTTTATCCTCTTCGGAAAAACCTTCTGCTATCTCTAAAATCTTGTTTTGAAGCTCGCTACCGTTATATTTGACCTGATCATCTCCTGATGCACTGCTCGGTCGAAAAACAGTGGAGTCGAAGTCGTTGTCTTTGGCAAACAGGGTGTAGCAGCCCGCCGGGGCGGTAACGCCGCCGTCTGCTTCCTCGTCGGTGCCGATGATGTACCACTCATGCCCGGCAAACTCCACCGCATCGCCAATTTTATAATCACCTGCGGCAAACGCCGTCGTGCCCATGTTCGGCGCCAGCCCCGCCAGCAGGCACAGGCACAGCAGGGCCGCACAAAGCCGCCTTGCGGGGCGGCCTGCTTTGCCGCCTTTGCGTTCTGTGTGTGTGTTCATGTGGCTTCCTCCCTTTTCTTCAGCTTTTGGGCCCCGGCTTTTGCGGCGGCCCGGGCAAGGGCCCTGCGGCGCTGAAAGCGGGCGGCCCGTTTTGCCCTGCCCGCCCGGGCGCCGCATGCCGCGCCGCCCGCACCACGGCCCCTGCCCAAAGCGGCCGGGCCGCCCAAACGCAAAGGCGCGCCGCACCCACGGAACCCCCGTGGGCGCAGCGCGCCCCTTGCAATGGCATGAACAAGCTGAAACAACGCGCAAAAAAGAAAGGCATGCCTGCCCTGCCTGCTTGCTTCATGATGGGGGCGGCGCCCCGTTTGTCAAGCCCGTTTGCGCAGTGTTTCATTCTGTGCCCCGCTTTTGCGGCAAAACCCGCTGTTTTCTTTTATTATACAAAAGAACAGCGGGCGCTTCCATCACCCGTTTTGCCCCCCAAAACGGGTGACCCCGGCGGGCCGTTTTGGGCCCCTGGCCTGCGCGGCGCACATGCCGCTTTGCCCCCTTGCGGGCCGGGCGCGCGGCGGCGCCGCCGCGCCTGCAAAGGGCCCAAAAACCAAGGCGCCCGGCCGTTTTTGGGGGCCTGCGGCGCACACAGGGCGCGCCGCGCGGGCGGCCTGTGCGGCGGCCCGGGCGCGGCCGTGGCGCAGGCAAAAAGGGCCAAAAAAACTCTACGAAAATTGGAAGAGAAACAGCCGGGGGCCCCCGGCTGTTTTTTTGCGTTTTGCCCGGCCTGCGGCCTGCGCTTGCCCCGGCGTGCGCAGGCCCGCGCAGGGCCTATGCCTGCCCGGCTTTCCGGCGCAAAATGGTGTAGGCCGGCAGGGGCGTTTCGCACGGCACGCGCACGGCCATTTTGGGGTGCGGCGCGGCCTCAATGGGCGCGCCCTCGCCGTCCTGCAGCCAGGCCGGCGTAAAGCAAACCACATCGCCCTGCGGGGTAAGGGCCTCCAGCGGCTGCCCGGCGCAAAACTTGCCGCGCTGCTGGCAGGCCAGCACGCCGCCCTGCCAGCTTTGCACCACGGCGGCCACCTCGTAGGGCTTTTCATACCCGCCAAACACCACGTCCTGCGCGGCGGGGCCGCCCTGCAGAAAGCCGGTGGAATAGGTGCGGTGCGAGGTTTTTTCCAGCTCGCACAACACCTCGGGCGGGCAAACGTATTGCTGCGGGTTGCGCAGGCACACGTCCAGCGCCCTGCGGTAGGCCGCGGCGGTGCTGGCCGCATAGTAAAAGGTTTTGGCGCGGCCCTCTATTTTCAGGCTGGTGACGCCCGCCTGCACCAGCTGGCCCAACAGGGGCGCGGCGCACAAATCGTTTGCGTTCAAAATATAGCTGCCGCCCTCGTCTTCGGCCACGTCAAAGCAGCGCGCGGCAAATTTGGCGCCGCGGGCGGCCAGCTCTTGCGCGCTGGGGGCGTCCACCGTCTGCCACTTCCAGCGGCAGGGCTGCGTGCAGGCGCCGCGGTTTGCGTCGCGCGCCGTAAAATAGTTCGATAACAGGCACCGCCCCGAAAACGACATGCACATTGCCCCGTGCACAAACACTTCCAATTCCAACTCTGGCGGGGTGTTGCGGCGGATGGCCTCTATCTCTTTGATGGAAAGCTCGCGCGCCAGCACCACCCGCTTTGCGCCCAGCTCGTATGCAAAGCAGGCCGCGCCCCAGTTGGCCACGCCCGCCTGGGTGGAAACGTGCACCGGCATGTGCGGCGTGCACTGCTTTACACAGCGCAGCACGCCCCAATCGGCCACAATAAAGGCGTCTGCCCCGGCGGCCCGGGCCTGCTGCAGAAAGGCGGGCAGGGCCGCAAGCTCTTCGTTGGTGGGCACGGTGTTCAGCGCCACATACAGCTTTTTGCCCCGGGCGTGCGCAAAGGCCGCGCCCTCGGCCAGCGCCTGCGGCGTAAAGTTTTTGGGCGCGCTGCGCATGCCAAAGCTTTCGCCCGCGGCATACACGGCGTCCGCCCCATACAGCACGGCAAATTTCAGCCGCTCCAAATCGCCCGCCGGGCAAAGCAGCTCTACCTGCGGCAAGGCACATCTCCCCTTTCCAAAAACGGCCGCGCCGCCCCTGCACGGGCAGCGCGGCCTGGTTCTGTTTGCAATTTGCGGCGGCCGCGCCTTACCCCGGGAACAGCCCGTTGGCTTTCAGCTCGTCCACCTGGGCCTCGTGGGCCTCGGCTGTCTGGTTGAAATAATAGTTGCCGTTGATGTCGGTGACAAAGAAGTAATAGCCGTTGCCGTAATACTGGCTTTCGGCATACCGGGTGGTGTTCAGCAGCGCGTCCAGCCCCGGGTTGGAAATGGGCCCCACAGGCAGGCCCTCGCGCGAATAGGTGTCATAGCCGTCAATGACCTCCTGGGGGATGTTCTCCCACCCGCCCAGCACCTTTGCCACGGTGTTGTTCAGATAGTTGTTGTCGTTGTCGTTTTGAATATAGCTGGAGGTGTTGCTTTCCAGCCGGGGCACGGGCGAGCCCTCGGCCATGCGGTTCATGAAAATGGCCGCCACATCGGCCTGGTGCTCGGCGCCGCCGGCCTCTTCCTGCACCAGCGAGGCAAGGGTGACATACTGCGTCAGGGTAAAGCCCATGGCCTCGGCCTTGCCCTGCAGGTCGTTCTCCAGATATTTTGTGTTGAACTCCTGATAAATGCGGGCCACCATATTGTACACATCGTCGCCCACAAAGAAATCGTACGTGTCGGGGAACAGGTAGCCCTCGCTTTTCATAAACTGGGCGGGGTCTTCATCGCGGTGCGCCCAGAACTCGAACTGGCTGAAATCGGCATTGTTTGCCACGTCCAAAAATTCATCGGCCGTGCACAGCCCCGCCTCTTCCATGCGCGCGGCAAACTGCGTGGCCGTAATGCCCTCGGGGAAGGTGACGCGCACGGTTTCGCGGTCGTCCTGCGTTTGCTGCAGGGCCGTGATAATTTCGTCATAGCTCATGGCGCTGGAAAGCTCGAACGTGCCGTATTGCAGCGTGTCGGCCACGCCCTGCTGGCGCACATACAGCCGGAAAATTTGGGCCGAGCGGATGATGCCCTGCTGCTGCAGCGCCCTGCCAATGGTAAGCGGGCCCGAGCCCTGCTCGATGGTGACGGTGGCGGTGTAGCTGTTTTGCCCGCGGTTGCCGTTTATTTCGTTGAAATACCAGCTGATGCCAAAGCTGGCCGCGGCCACCAGCACAAGAAACACGGCAATTACGGCAACCAGGCAGCCCGGGCCCTTGCGCTTTTTCTTTTTGGCCTTTTTTGTTTTCACGGGCACGTCCTCTTCTTCCTCTTCCTCTTCCCATTCCCCGGGCCGGGGCGCGGCGGGCGCGGCGGCCTGCTTTTCCATGGGCCCCTCGCTGGGCGTGGCCGCCGCCTGGCTTTGGGCAGGCGTTTCGCCCTGCGCAGGCGGCTGGGCCGGGCCCTGCACGGGCGGCTGGGCCTGCGCGCCCTGCATGCGGGCCATGTGGCCCGCCACGGCCTGCCGCTGGGCGGGCGTAAGGCGCGCAAGGTGCTTTTGCACCTCGGCTATTTTATCGGCATATTTTTCCTTTTCCTGCGCAGACATGGCGCGGATGCGCACTTCCAGCTTGGCCAGCTGAAACAGATATTCCTCTTCCTGCGGGCGCTGTGCGCCGGTATTCTCCTGCTGCATACTACACCTCCGTCACAATCGCCTGCGCCAGGCGCAGCACGTCTGCGTGAATGGCCTGCCTGGTGCGCATGGCCCCGCCCTGTGTGCAGGGCACGCGCTTCCAGCCGTATGCCTCGGCACAATAGGCGCCCGCCATGCGGCTGTGGCGCAGGTAATCCACGTCTTTTTCATGAATGTCCTTTTTGGCTTCGTCCCCGTGGTAGCGGCCCGTCATCAACTTTTGCGAAACTTCGGGCGCCACATCTAAATATATTACCATATCCGGCGCGGGGATGGCAATTTTTTCATATTCAAAGTCGAACAGCCAGGCAAGGTATTCGTCCCACTGCTGTTTGGGCAGCTTGGCGCACTGGTGCACGGCGTTGGAGGTGGTGTAGCGGTCTGCCACCACAATGCCGCCCGCCTGGTAAAAGGCGCCCCACTGCGTTTTATAGCTGGCATAGCGGTCTACCGAATAAAAGCACGAGGCGGCATAGGCGTTTACGTCCTCGGGCCTGCTGCCAAACTCGCCCGCCAGGTATTGCTTTACCAGCGTGCTGGAGGGGTGCTGATAATCTGGAAACGTCACCTTGCGCACCGCAAGGCCCTGCGCGCACAGCGCCTCGTGCAGCAGCTGCGCCTGCGTGGCCTTTCCGCTGCCGTCCAGCCCTTCCAGCACAATCAGTTTGCCCTTCACGCCCCGGCCTCCCCTTTCAGCTTTTCATATTTTTCCCGCATCTGCGCCATTTTACCGCAGCTCATGGCGCCCTCGGGGCACGCGCCCGCCACGCAGCCCGGCCCGCTTTTGGCAAACAGGCTGGGCGCCACGGCGCACACCTGGCGCAGCATTTCGTCTGCCAGGGCGCGTATCTCCCACTGGGCGCGCTGGCAGCAGCGGTGGCGGAAAAAGTTGTTCAGGCTGCGGGCGTTCATGGTGACAATCATTTTGGTTTCGCAGGCGTTGGGCAACAAAAAGCGCGCGTCTTCAATGGCCTTTTTTTCCGCCAGGCGCGCGGCCGTCTTTTCGTCGTGCCCTTCGGCCAGAAAAGCCGCCCTGTGGCGCGCCGCCAGCGCCCGGGCAAGCTGCTGGTACTGCTGCGCCTGCGCGTCCATGGCCGCGCGGAAGGCCGCCAGCGCATCTTCGTCCCCCTCTATTTCCGGCGGGGTAACATAGCGGAACTGATGCAGGTTTACATAGCGCTGGCTTTGCACGCTGTAAGAGGCAATGCGGTGGCGCGTAATTTGCGCCAGAAGCGAGCGCGACACGCCCTCGATGGCAAAGGTGAACGAGGCGTGCTCGGTGGGGCTTTCGTGCCCAAGGCTTGCCAGCTTTTGCACAAAGGCGCGGCTGTTTTCGGGCGTCAGGCCGTCCAGCAGGCTGTCTACCCCTGCGCTGGAATAGCACAGCTTGGCCGCCGCGGCCACCACCTTTTCCGGCTGGGGCGTGTGGGCAATCAGTTTCACTTTCAGCATAGTGGGCCCTCCTTTTTTGCAGCGGCGCTTAGCCCTGCACCTTTTTCAGCGGCGCGTAGTTTGCCATGGTTTTTTTCACGCCCGCCTTTTCAAAGCGTATTTCCACAATGGTGTCGCCCGCCACAGGCGTGGTTTTCAGCACCTGCCCGCGGCCAAACACCTTGTGCTCTACTATGTCGCCGGGCTTGTACACGGCGCCGGCCGCCTGGGCCGGGCGCGCCGCGCTGCCCGCCTGAATGCCGCTGCCCGCGCCAAAGCCGCCCGCC
>OIYW01001895.1_pt1 | contig 12229 bp, 13 predicted proteins | sample 1588351 | NCBI WGS metagenome assembly OIYW01 (sample SAMN03283268) | human gut metagenome | biome: human-associated habitat; material: feces | host: Homo sapiens | place: USA | collected 2013 | reverse complement strand
TGGGCGTGTTCGGGACTTACACCCGTTAGAGCGCGCCCATGGCGCGCAAACAAAAAGACAGAAGCCTCCTTACTTCTGTCCTTCTTAAGCCATTCTCCGGCTATCTATTCGTAGTACTCCCGAACCCGCCATTACGGGCTTCTGTCACTTCGTCATCTACTGTAATTCCATATTCCACAAAGATTCCCTGCATAAACCCTGTTCCAGCCGGAATATCCACACTCTTTCCCTCCCTGCTGTCATTGGTGATCTTTGCAAATATATGTCCTTCGTTGTCCGACATATAATAATCGCTGTCTATGATTCCAACTGTATTATTGAGCTGCAGGCGGTATTTAAACCCAAGTCCGCTCCTTGGATAGCACTTCAGCACCCAGTCTGTTGCAATTCTGACACGGACTCCCGTCGGAATCTTAACCGTCTCTCCCGGTTCCAGGTGAAGGTCAACCGGAGCAAAGAAATCATATCCCGCCGATCCTTTTGTTGCCCTTGCCGGCAGCTTCAACGAATCGTAGACCGATCTGAGACGGATCTCCTCACAATCCCCGAATGAATCCCGGTACCCTTCTGCAAACTGTTCAAAACTTACTTTTAAAAATTCTGCCACTCTTTTAGCCATATATTCCCTGCTCTTCCTCTCTTATATCATAACATCAGGCGCCATAACATCTATCTATATTTAGTAGATTGTCATTATCCCATCTCAATATCCTGTGTTCTTCAACTATATTATCACCGGTTTTTCTTATAGTCAATGCCATCCATCAAAAAACAGCAAAAAAATAGAACCCCCTTCAGGAGTTCTATTTTTTATTGTTCTTATTTGCCTTTAATTACCGGAACAGGAGTATCATCCCATGCGTCCAGATCATTGATATATTTCTTCGTTTCACTTGCAATTACATTTGATAACAGCAGAACTGCGATCAAGTTCGGAATTGCCATCAGCGCATTCAGAATATCAGCCAACGCCCATACAACATCCAGCGCTACTACCGGCGCGATCGCTGCAACTGCAACGTACAGAATTCGATATGGGATCAAGCCTTTCTTTCCTGCAAAATATTCCACACATCGTTCTCCGTAATATGCCCATCCAAGAATTGTAGAATAAGCAAAACAGATAATACCAAGTGTCAGAATGATCGGTCCAAGATATGGAATCTGTCCGAATGCCAATGTTGTCAGAATTCCTCCGTCCTCAATCTGATCCGCATTGATCGCCGGGTTCTTCATAATAGTAGATACAAGCACTAAACCTGTCATTGCACATACAACTACTGTATCCCAGAATGTTCCTGTGGAAGATACAAGCGCCTGACGGACAGGGTTTCTTGTCTGAGCCGCTGCTGCTGCGATAGGAGCAGAACCCATACCAGATTCGTTAGAGAAGAGTCCTCTTGCAATTCCATACTGCATTGCAAGACGGATACCGTTTCCTACAAGTCCTCCTGCGGCTGCGCCCGGTGTAAATGCCAGTTGACCGATCGTCTTGATCGCCGGGATAATATAATCGTAGTTAATACACAGAATGATGATACATCCAAGTACATAGAAGATTGCCATAAATGGAACCAGCTTCTCACATACCTTTGCGATCGATTTAATTCCGCCAAAGATAACGATTGCCGTCAGGACTGCAACTACAATTCCGATCACCGCTTTTGGAACACCCACATTTTCCTGAACGATGTTAGCGATCGCATTTACCTGGGTTGCACATCCGATACCGAAAGAACCAAAGCCTACAAACACTGCGAAGATCATGCCCATGACCTTTCCAAGACCTTTCCACTTAAGTCCTCTGGAAAGGGCATACATAGCGCCGCCCTGCATACGTCCATCTTCTGTTTTCACACGATATTTTACTGCGATCAGGGACTCTGAATATTTGGTTGCGATTCCAAAGACTCCTGACAGCCAGCACCACAACACCGCTCCCGGACCGCCAAGGGCGATCGCAGTTCCTACACCGACAATATTACCGGTTCCGATCGTTGCTGCCAGAGCGGTTGTCAATGCACCGAAGTTGGATACCTCTCCTTCTGCCTCAGGATCTCTTGTAACAGATAGTTTAATACCTTTTGATAACGTCTTTCTCTGGATGAATCCTGTACGGAAAGTCATGAAAACATGTGTTCCAAGTAACAGAATGATCAGCCACCAGCCCCAGATAACACCATCAACTTTATAGATCCAATCTGCAAACTGCTCAAACATACTATTCCCCCTTTTCTTTCTCTTCATTCTGAAGAATTTTTTCACGTTTTTACTTTAAGAATATTCTAACTTAGTATGTTAAAAATAGCAACAATTGTTATATTATTGTCATTTAATTCGTCATTTTTACTATTATTAGCAAAATATTCTTTACTTTTAACATTGTTAAATGCGTAACTATAGCCTTTTTATTACATTTTTGACCATTTATCTTGTGCATATTTTTTTCTTAAAATTCTTTATTCAGAATTTTCTATACAATTTGCACAAACGCCTTTACAACTCAGGAGGGATAATTTTTACATGGACAAGATCCTGGGCCTTCCTTTGAAACTGATCCCGGTATATCTTTCCATCATATCTTTGAATCTGGGTTGTCGTAATTCCAAGCTGGACAGCCATCTGCCCCGGTGACGCCCCATAGGCAGACAGCGTAAAACCGCAAGTATTCCTGAGGCTCTGGGCGCTGTAAGCCGGAATGCCGGCAAGCGTAGTATATTTCTTCATCAATCTGCTAATGTACATCGTATTCAACCGCTGACCATTCCGGTTATAAAAGAGCCACTTATGATCCCTGCGTTCTTCCAGGTACGAAAGAAGAATCTCTTCCACATCCTCCGGTACATATACAAGTTCTCTTCGTCCCTGTATCTCCACATACATCCCATTCTCGTACCGGCAGAAATCTCCGGGCGTTAATTCTGTAATCTGCCTGGAACCAAGCCCCATCCGGTATATAAGTGCAAAGATACAGTATGCCATCCGGTTCTCCTTCGCCACTTCAAAAAGCCGGTCTATGTCTCTGACAGGTACAGATTTTGCCAGCTTCTCCTGCTTCTCCATCCATTTCAGATATGGTTCATAAGGATCCTGAACTTCCGGAAAAAAGCCTTCTTCCTTTGCACGTTCGCAGATATACTGTGCAAAGGAATGCAATTCCCGGAACTTTTTTGCCAGCGTTGAATTCTTAAGCCACCCTTCCTCTACCTTGTCCTGCATATGATCATGATACTCTTTTACATCTGTATCCTGTATTGCTAAAAAGTCTTTGTGCAGATAATCCATGATTTCATCAAGATCACTTTGATAAGAGGCTTCTGTTGTCTGACTTTTAAAATGGCTTTTAAAATCTATCCATATTCTCATTGTAAGCTCCGAAGCAAACTGGCTTTTCATAATACCCCCTCCTTGCTTGTTTACATTTTCCGCGAAGCGGAATCTCTTAATTATGTTAGAAGTATACTTCATACTATAACATTTTGTATGATAAAAAGAAAGCTTTTGACATTCAAAAACTTCCTCTTTTTTCATATAGCTATTTTAAGTTTTCTACAAGTCTTCCTGCCTTCTCGTAATCATCCTTATGTACAAAAATTTCATATTCATAGTCAAGGCTGCTGTCTTGTCCAAGCGTTCCCATATTACTTCTTACGGTTCCGTGTTCTCCCGACCACTCTCCCATCTGGTTCTTTACCTTATATTTATAGTCAATACCTTCCTCTGCAAGTAGATTTCTGATCTCAGAAAATTGTTTCATATCATGTCCGATATAAACACTTTTTCTATTCAACATTGTAATCATGTCTTTCCCTCCCTGATTCTTTTCTTGCACCTGCCTGATTGCCTCTTCAAACCCACTCAGCGCTGCAAAAGGTGCAAACTGTGCCGCCCTGTCTACCGCACTCATTCTGGGATGTGTTCTGGATGTCGGATGTTCCATACAAGTCATATCATCATACTGATTTCCATCACATTTAAGCCCTATGCCCGCCAATCTGCTCATTCCTTTCTCTGGTCATTGCACCTTCCACAAGATTCATTCCTTTTAGAATTGCGTTCTTTCCATATCGTTTTTTAATCGTTAAAACTGCTTTTTGTATCTTCTCTTCTTTTATATCTTCTTGCTTCTTTGCTTCTCTTTCTTTAAGAATTGCTTCGTAGTCAGTAAACAAATCAAGTTGTTCATAATTTCCCTTTTCTTTAATCGCAGTCTTATCCACAACATGATTGGCGCTTAAATAAACTCTTCGAATCGTCAAATGAGGGTTCACAATCTGATCATATAATTTCAAAACTGCTTCCATGATTCTCTTGGTAGAAGAAGTGTGCACGCTTAAATTCGCTGTTCCATGTGCATGCTTTGGAACACATCTTCCATAGTGATCTGTCGTAACTTCTCCTGTATATCTGCTCTTCACGTTATTTTGAAGGTTTTCTATATCATACCCTATTGTCATGACAATTTGATCCGTTACCAGTCCTTTATCCACCAAATCTAATACCAAAAGATCTGTCATTTCTCTAACGATCAATCTCCCCTTTTCATAGCTGTATGGACAATGAAGCACCTGACCGGAACCAATACTGTTACTAACCGGCTTATACTTTTTAATATCTGCCATTGTACAAGGTTCCCATCCCCATGCGTGATCGATTAATAGCTCTGCATTGATGCCAAAGAGGCGATACAATAGTTCCTCATTATGGAAATCTTCTGGTTTTCCTATCGAACATCTGGCAACATCACCCATCGTATACATTCCATATTCTTCAAGCTTTTTCGCATATCCCCTGCCTACTCTCCAAAAATCTGTGATAGGCTTATGATTCCACAACAGCTTCCGGTACATCTTTTCATCAAGCTTCGCAATCCGTACGCCATACTGATCCGGCTTAATGTGCTTTGCCACAATATCCATAGCAACCTTACACAGATAAAGATTATCCCCGATTCCTGCAGTCGCAGTAATGCCGATCGAATCATAGATATCCATAATTATTTTTCCTGCTAGCTCTCTGGCAGTCAGCTTATAGGTGTTCAAATATTGCGTCACATCTATAAAGATCTCGTCAATCGAATACACATGCATATCTTCCGGCGCCGCATACTTCAGATAAATTTCATAAATCTTCGTACTATATTCCATATACAACGCCATCCTCGGAAGTGCAACAATATATTCAATATCTTCTCCCCGCTCCGCCTTGATTTCCCGCACTTTCTGCACCACTTCAAACAATCTGGCACGCCCGGAGATTCCATACGCCTTTAGCGCCGGAGATACTGCGAGACAAATGGTCTTCTCAGTGCGAGAATTATCTGCAACTACCAGATTCGTAGTCATAGGATCAAGTCCTCTTTCTATACATTCTACAGAGGCATAGAAAGATTTTAGATCAATTGCAATATACGTTCGTTTTCGATCTTCCATTACTCCCCTCCAAAAAGAACAAATGTTTGTTCTTTAATTATATTCAAACATTTGTTCTTTTTCAAGTGGTAAATTTCAACAAATCAAAAACACTCTTTTTCACTCTTTTTCTCTAAGGTTTCCAGATCATGTCTTCTGAGATTTCTTCCAGTGAATATGCACCACACATTTTCATCGTATCTACAAGTTCTGTGCCGAATTTATCAACTAATGCTTTTACTCCTTCTTCTCTACCGCCATAAACAGCAGTTACAAAAGGTCTGGCTGCTAATACCGCATCCGCTCCCATAGCAAGCGCTTTAAAGACATCCATACCACTGCGTATTCCACCATCTACTAAAATTTTCATCTCGCCTCCCACTGCTTCTACAATGGAAGGAAGCACTTCTGCGGTTGCCGGGCATTGATCCAGCACGCGTCCGCCATGATTGGATACAATAATTCCCTGCACCCCTGCTTCCAGAGCCTTTCTGGCGCCTTTTACTGTCATAACTCCTTTTAAAATAAATGGAATCTCTGCAATTTTTACAATTTCCTGAAGCTCTTTTACAGATTTCGATCCTGCCGGCGGTGTTAAATTTTGCAAAAACGGAAGTCCTGCTGCATCAATATCCATAGCAACTGCAAAAGCTCCTGATTTTTTCACCAGTTCCATCTTCTCTTTGATCGTCTCCATATCCCACGGCTTAACAGTCGGGATTCCTTGTCCATTTACATTACCGATTGCTTTCGTTGCTTCTTCCATAACTGTCGGATTAGTTCCGTCTCCGGTAAAAGCAACAATCCCATTCTTTGCACAGGCAGATACTAAGATCTGATTATACTCGTTCTCTTCAAACAGCTCTCCATAATGAAGCTTTACTGCTCCTACCGGACCTGCAAATACCGGATAATCGAAAGTTCTTCCAAATAATTCTACTTTCGTATTTACCGGTTTCTGCTCACAGATGGTATCCATGTTCACACAGATTTCCTGCCATTTTTCATAATTGCGCATAGCAACCTTCCCCAGTCCTTTTGCTCCCGGTCCCGGCATCTGATTCTTGCATGCCGCCCCATTACACACATTACACGCCTTACAATAAGGACCGATATTTCCTCTTGCCTGTTCTGTTACTTCTTGAAAATTCATTTTCCTCTCCTCTTTTCTATGTATTTTTATATGTTTTTAATTCCGCCCTCAGATTCCCGTACATAAATCAATTTTCAATCAAATTCAATGCAGTGACTGACACTGCCTTTTGATTTGTCTCTTCTTCACAGTTATACTCTATTTCTATATAAACAGACGCATATTCCGAAGAATCTTCGGCAGAAAAACCAGTAAAATCGTAATAATATCCTTCTTCATCAACGGAAAGCACCGCTTCATGAGATTTCAAAATGGGGCTCCCATTCTCCGCCTTCCCTTTGTATTCGTACACACGGATGATCGGCAATATTTCAGGAGTAAGATTATGACCGCTACTGTCCTGAAGAACAAAACGCACAATTGTCTCACCTTTATCCTTCCGAAGCGGAGGTATGTCTCCTTCTATTTTTCCACTGACTTTATCATAGATACGCTCCTTTTTCTGTTTTGAAAATGTATCATATTCTTCTTTATCGTATGTATATACAATTGCATCACTTGGTGTTTGATCCGGCAGATTCACATACATACGTGCATCTACTTGTGTAACATTTCTCTTATCAAATGGTGTTGCCTGAAGCGCATATGCCAACCGGATAAAAAATACACTTATTAAAAGAACTGGCAGCATAATTAAAATCAATACCAAAATAGTGATTGTTCGCTTTCTCTTTTTTGCTTCTATTGCTGCACGATCAAAACCTTCTATCATTTTTGGCGTTTCTTTTAACAACTTATCCATGGAGATATGATAGTTGTCGCTAATATCAATTAAGGTTTGAAGATCCGGATAACTTTTTTCATTTTCCCAATTAGAAACTGTCTGCCTCGTAACATGGAATTTTTGTCCAAACTGTTCTTGCGAAAGTCCATTCTCTTTTCTGATGTTCTGAATCTGTTTTCCAATTTCCATATAGCCACCTCTTTTTCTTCATTTACGGAATATTCCTTTTCTTAAATATTATACCCAAATATTCTCTCCGAAAAAGAAAGCAAATACAAGCTTCTCTCTATCTAAAATGCCGCAAAGATTCTTTGACATGGAAATTGAAAGCCACACCGCTGCAAATATTAATATTCTTCTCTATTTTCTTCGCCCCATATACATAACTGATCCAAAACATCCATCAAGGATTTCCCTCTGTCACTTAAGCTATATTCTACTTTTGGCGGTATCTGAGGATATTCCTTTCTAATAATAAGCCTGTCCATTTCCAGTTCCTTCAAAATAGTACCTATCATTTAATATAATACTTGATAATTTTTATTCACTTGCTACAATTATATGTATAGATACATATCCTGTCAATTAAATACAAGAAAAGAGGTAAGCATAATGAGAAAGAAACTCAATATAACAGAAGGGATTTTCCCAATGCCTGTTTTAATGGTGGCAACCTACAATGAAGATGGAAGTGTCAATGTCATGAACGCCGCATGGGGTACTATGCAGGCACGTGATACTGTGGCTCTACAATTATCAGAGACTCATAAAACCGTTAAAAACATCAAAGCCAAGGGAGCTTTCACAATAAGCATTGCCGATGCCGCCCATGTCATTGAAGCAGACTATTTCGGAGTCGAGTCAGGCAACCGAATTTCAGACAAGTTCGAAAGAAGCGGTCTGACCGCAAGCAAATCTACGCTTGTAGACGCACCTATTATCAACGAATTTCCACTCTGCTTAGAATGTAAGTTTATTGAATATCAGAACAACGAATACGGCTGCGGTGTCATTGGTAAAGTTGTAAATGTGACAGCAGACGAAAAAGTAATGGTTGATGATAAGCTTGATATGTCTTTGGTAAATGCGATTGCCTTTGATCCTTATACACATGGCTATTATAGCGTATCAAAAAGAGTCGGTGAAGCATTCAAAGACGGTTTACAGCTCAAGAAATAACAAATTATTGAGCCATCCTATTTAAGATTACAATATAAAAGAAAGCAGACAGTCCTCAAAAAACTGTCTGCTATAAGCCAAAATTTTATGTATTGTTAGATTCCCTTCCCCCAAAATATGGAATTACCGCTTTTTATATGTGAATATAATCCCAATTACAGAACCAATAAAAACAAACGGTGCTAATCTTACAAATAAAAATTCAAAACCATGTAAGAAAGTTCCTGCAACTGCTAATTCCGGATTGTTAAAGTTCCAAGTCAGATATTCACTATTTATAGCCGCAAAAACAATAAATACTGTCACAATAATCGCACATACTGAAATAAACAAATAGCGGATTGTCCGCATTCGCATCTCACTTCTTTTTACAAGTTGAAGATTGATAATCTCAAGTTTTTCAGAAATACTCTTTAAATCTCCTTCGTTCAATCTTTCTTCCTGCACAGCTTCTCCGAGCAAAGTACTTACAGAAACATCCAGTTCTTCTGCTAACGAAACAAGCATACTGGAATCTGGAACAGATAATCCTGTTTCCCATTTAGATACTGTTTGTCTTACTACATTTAGCTTGATAGCCAGCTCTTCCTGCGAAAGTCCTTTTGCTTTTCGTAGATTTCTAATATTTTCGCTTAACATAACTCACGCCTCCTTTGTTTTGATACATCTATCTAACATCAAAACAACCATTGCTTCAAGCAACGCAAATTAACAATATCTCAAAATTACAAGTTATGAACTGAATTACTAACCGGTTTGAAAAAGCTCTATTCTATAATTGTCTGGATTATTGTTTTCAACATACACATTCGCATACAAATCTTCTATTCGTAAAAAAGGCGGTAACACATAGTAATTGCTTACAGCTATGTATTCCTTACCCTCGAACATGTACATACAGACAACTCTGCAGCTATTATAATTACCGATTCTGATCCATGACGCCGGAATTAACTCCTTTATTTGAGATTCTACACAAACTCCGGAATGCTTCAATGTTGTCAATTTTTTCTTATCGTAGGTCAATTTACTTATTGATATTAAAAATAATAATAACCATACTAAAGCATTCCATAACATAATTTCTAATATACTTTCATTAAAAAAATTCCCAACCAAGCCAATAACTACTATAAAAAAACTATTGTTCTTTATCATAGTTCCGTTTAGACTACAAATTTTGTACTCCCATAACAAGAGTTCTTTTACTCCCTTTGTACTCCCATTTTTACGATACTGCCCTATATTTCACATCATTTTACGATACTTCGACTTTTCAACAAATCCCACAAACACCACCTTAAAATGGTGTTCCTTCCAGATCATAAGGTGTCACCTGATACACGTAATAATTCAGCCAGTTCGTGTAAAGATTATTCGCAGTCGCACGCCAAGTAAGAAGCGGTTTCTTATTTGGATCATCATTTTCATAGTAATGCTTCGGAATCTCTATCTCCAGTCCTTTATCTATATCTCTTCGATATTCTGCATCCAAGGTCACGCGGTCATATTCCGGATGTCCCATCACAAAGATTTTACGCCCCTCTTCCGCCATAGCAAGGAAAAGTCCTGCTTCTTCCGACTCTGCCAGTACCGTCAGACGTTCTTCTGCGCGGATCTTATCCATTGGGACTTCTGTATGTCTGGAATGCGGAGCCATAAATATATCATCAAACCCTCGAACAAGCGGAATTCTTCTATTCATAACCCGATGTGCAAAAATCCCGAACATCTTATGATCCAACTGCACTTTATCAATTCCATAATGATAATAGATTCCCGCCTGCGCTCCCCAACATAAATGAAGCGTAGATGTTACATGACTTTTCGTCCACTCCATGATCTCTGTCAGCTCTTCCCAATAATCCACCTCTTCGAAAGGCATCTGCTCGACAGGAGCACCTGTAATAATAAATCCGTCAAATTTCTGATCTTTAATCTCACTGAACTTCTGATAAAACTTATTCAAATGACTGGTCGGTGTGTTCTTAGACTGGTGACTTGACACCGTCACAAAACTCACATCTACTTGAAGCGGAGTATTTGAAAGTGATCTCAAAATCTGAAGCTCTGTATCTTCTTTTAGAGGCATCAGATTCAAAAGACCGATCTTGATCGGACGAATATCCTGGTGCATTGCCCGATGTTCGTCCATTACAAATATATTTTCTTTTTCTAAAATCTCCTTTACCGGAAGATCATTTTGTACACGAATTGGCATATCTATCATTCCCCTTTTCTAAATATCTGCCTGTAACCTTCATCTAATCTTCTGAATGCCCACTATGCATATGCGAACCCACATAATTTCCTTTGTCATCCACGTAGCTTAATGGGTCATAATAATCCGAACCGCTCGGCAAGTGCTTTCGTTCCAAACGATTATTGATCAACATCTCGCCTATGTAATAGAGCACTGCGAAAGTCGGAACTCCCATCACCATTCCAACGAATCCGAACAGACCTCCGCCAAGCAAGATTGCCACAATTACCCAGAACGCAGACAATCCCGTTGTATCCCCTAATATCTTTGGTCCGAGAATATTTCCGTCAAATTGCTGTAATACAAGAATGAATAAAACAAAATAAATACCTTTGATCGGATCACTGAGTAAAATTAAGATTGTACATGGAATCGCTCCGATATATGGACCGAAAAACGGAATTACATTCGTCACTCCGACAATCACACTAACCAGCATCACATACGGCATATTCATAAGACTCACCCCGATAAAACAGAGAACTCCGATAATCGCAGAATCAATGATCTTTCCAATAATAAAACCGCCAAAAATTTCATTACTCTTCACGGTCAAATGAAGAAGCATATTGGCATGATTTGGCTTCATAACCGCATAGACAATCTTTTTAGACTGACGAACAAATAATTCTTTGCTGAACAAAATGTAAATGGACACAATAATTCCGATCAGCGCATTAAAAATCTCGCTGAAGAAACTGATAATTCCAACGGTAAGATTGGACATCCATTCGTTCACCTGCCCCAGAAGGTCTTGGCGCAGCCAATTCTGTATCACAGTTGTCCCTTCTGAAACAGCAGCTTGAATCAACTGGCTCGTAGTTGTATCATTCAGCTGCACCTCATTTAACTTGCGAACGAGGTCATTGAGCTGTCCCGGCAATGTAGAAATCATGTTTTTGATACTTATGTATAATTCCGGAATTAATAAATTAAATAACGCTACAATTAAAGTAATCAAAAAAACTAATGACACAAAAATCCCAACAGAGCGCGATATTTTTTCTGCTTGTCCTTCTTTTGAAAGTTTCTTTTTTAACACCGGAACGAAATATTTATCAATTTTATTTACAATCGGATTGAGCAAATATGCAATGACCGCTCCATATATTACCGGCTTCAGCACATCAAACACTACTTGAAATGTATCTGAAATATGCGTCATCCGCAGTAGCGCAAAATAGAACGCAATACATGCTGCGATTACGAGAAAAAATGTCATTCCTTTACTAAATTGCCGACGCAGCTTTGATGGACCATTTCCTCCAAATTCCGGTCTTACATTGTAATGTGATTGCATTTTTTCGCGTTCTCCCTCTTCTTGTCTCTTCTTTTCTTCTATCATTTTTACCTTCTCTTTTCTTTTCACATTTAGAATAAGTATACCCTTTTCCTTTTTTCCCGTCAATAAAAGAGCATTCCTTTTTCAGAAAATAAATTTCTTACTGAAGTGAAAAGTTTATTTCCACTTTGAATACGCAAAAGTAGATTTTAGTCTT
>OIYW01001888.1_pt1 | contig 12249 bp, 9 predicted proteins | sample 1588351 | NCBI WGS metagenome assembly OIYW01 (sample SAMN03283268) | human gut metagenome | biome: human-associated habitat; material: feces | host: Homo sapiens | place: USA | collected 2013 | reverse complement strand
TCCACCATCCACGCCTTGCCGCAGGCGTGGGAGGGGTCCACCACCACCGGCAGGTGGGAGAGCTGCTTCACCGCCAGCACGGCGGAGAGGTCCAGGGTGTTGCGGGTATAGGTCTCAAAGGTGCGGATACCCCGCTCGCAGAGGATGACCCGGTGGTTGCCCCCGGCCATGATGTACTCGGCGCTCATGAGCCACTCCTCAATGGTGGAGGACAGGCCCCGCTTGAGCAGGATGGGCTTGGAGGTCTTGCCAAGTTGCTTGAGCAGGTCGAAGTTCTGCATGTTCCGGGCTCCCACCTGAATCACGTCCACGCACATCTCGAACATCTCCACGTTGTCGGTGGACATGATCTCGGTGACGATGGGCAGGCCGGTGGCCTCCTTTGCCTCCTGGAGCAGGCGGATGCCGTCGTTGCCCATACCCTGGAAGGCATAGGGGGAGGTGCGGGGCTTGAAGGCGCCGCCCCGCAGGGCGGCGGCGCCGCTGGCCTTTACCGCCTGGGCCACCCCCACAATCTGCGCCTCGCTCTCCACCGAGCAGGGCCCGGCGATCACCGCCAGCCGGTTCCCGCCCACGCTGCGGCCATTGGACAGCTCAATCACCGTGTCCTCCGGGTGGTACTTCCGGTTGGCCTTCTTATAGGGCTCCGTGACCCGCATGACCCGCTCCACGCCGGGCAGCAGGGACAGCTTCTCCTGGTCGATGTGCTCGGCGTTGCCCTCCGCGCCCAGGATGGTGGTCTCCGCCCCCTTGGACACCATGACTTTGACGCCGCCCTCCTCCATGGTGTGTACGGCGGCCTCCAACTGCTCCGGGGTAAACTCCCGCTTCATAATGACAACCATATTCTGACTCCTTTCACAAACAAAGAACCCGCAGCCGCCCAAAGGCGGCCGCGGGTTCCATCGGCTCCAACTGCGGAGCGCCGGAAGATTCCTGACAGGCCGGTTATGGGCAGGCAAACAGACCGCTGGCAAAATAGCAGCGGTAATAGCCGTATCCATAACCGACGTACCTGCGCATGAACCTCTCACGCTCCTCTTGTAGAGCACTTTAGCACTTTTTGGCGCGAAAGTCAAGTGGAAATTTCACTTGAAATCCTACCTGTTCCATGGTATTATATTTGTCAGAAAAGGTAGGGATGTGCATGAAAATTTCCACGAAAGGCCGTTATGCGCTCCGCCTCATGCTGGATGTGGCCCTTCACAGCCATGGCGCGGCAGTTCCGCTGCGGGATGTGGCCCAGCGGCAGGAGATTTCCGATAAATATCTGGAGCAGATTGTAACTCAGCTCTCCCGGGCCGGGCTGGTTCGCTCGGTCCGGGGCGCGGGGGGCGGCTACCTCCTCACCCGTGAGCCAGAGGAGTACACCGTGGGGGAGATTCTGCGGGTGCTGGAGGGCAATCTGGCGCCGGTGAGCTGTGTGGATCAGGACGATACCTGCCGCTGCAACCGGGCCGACCGGTGCGTCACCGTAGAGGTGTGGCGGGACATTCAGGCCGCCGTCTCCAGCGTGGTGGACCGCCTGACTCTGGCCGACCTCGTGCGCCGCTATCATGAGAAGTGCCCCGGACATAACGCGTAGAACAGCCCAAAATAAATCAGAGCCGCCGTACTGATTTCCAGTGCGGCGGCTCTGATTGTCTGGATTACGCCCCTGCGATGCTGGCAGCAATATGAGCATCGCTATAGCCCATCAGCTTGCCATACCGGGTAGCCAGGTCGATCTGGGCCTTCTCTGTGTAGGTTCCTGCTGCAATCATGTCTTTCTCCTCCTGCTTCAGCTCCAGATACTCCTGAAGCACTGCGTCGTCGGCATAGAGGATATAGACCCACTGACCATCCATCTCCACAGTGGAAAACAGCTTGGTCAGAAGAAGATCCTTGTCGATGTAGTACTTTACACCGTATCCCTCGCACTTTTTCGCCACATAGGATGTAAGAAGGGGTTCGTCCTCGGGATCAAAGGGATCACTGAACGCCAGCTCCTTGGCTCCGGTCATGATTACATCGCAGAAGGCGCCCACGGTGCCGTCAAAATTGCCGAGCTGAAAGCTGTACTCGTCCACAGGGGGCTGAGCCGCAGCCTCAGAGGTGTCCGCCGTGCTCATGCGGGAGGTTGATACCGTCCGGCTGTCCGGGCACCAGGTCACCGCATAGCCGATGCCTTCAAAGAAGGCACGAACAGGGACGTAGTCTGCCCCATTCACCGTCTTGACGGGAAGCTCCGCCGACTGCTCACCGCAGGTCACGGTCACAGTGCCCTCTCCCCGCTCCAGAACCGCGCTGATGTTGCCCGCCAGATCCGAGGCGGAGGCATAAATGGTGCCGGGCTGCTCAATCAGCGCCCCAGACAGGAGGGTAACCGGCTTCCCCTGCCAGAGAATCGTAGGCTCGCTGGTGTCCTTGGTATAGACCACCTCGCCGCCGGAGACTGTCATCAGGGCCTGAATATCCTTGATCTCCTCCTCAGGACAGGTCATGTAGTCCCGGTCGATCACTACAAAGTCGGCCAGCTTGCCGGGCTCCAGAGAGCCCTTGAGATCCTCCTCAAACTGACCATAGGCGGCCCAGATGGTAAAGGCGCGCAGCGCCTCCTCACGGGTGACCTTCTGGTTGGCGTACCAGCCGCCCTCCGGCTCACCGGCGCGGGTCATACGGGTGACACCGGCATACAGGCCGTGGAAGGGGTTGACCATCTCCACCGGCGCGTCAGAGCCGCCGATAATGATGCCGCCCTTATCCAGAACGGTGCGCCAGGCGTAGGCCGTCTGAATACGCTCGGGGCCCAGGCGGTCCTCCGCCATGGACAGGTCCGAGGTGGCATGGGTAAACTGCATCGCGGTGAGGATGCCGAGCTCCAGGGCCCGGTCAATATCCTCCGGGGTAACGACCTGGAAGTGCTCAATGCGCAGGCGGGGATCCTCCCGGGGATTTTCCTTCAGCAGGCGCTCGTAGGTGTTCAGCACCTGGTGGTTGGCACCGTCGCCGATGGCGTGGTACGCGATCTGATAGCCGTTGTTGTAGGCCAGGCTCATCACGTTGTAAATCTCCTCGTCCGTAAAGCGGTATGAACCACGATTGCCCGGATCGTCGGAGTAATCCTCCAGCAGAGCAGAGCCGCGGGAGCCCAGAGCACCGTCGCCCAGCACCTTGACACCCATTATACTCAGATGGTTGTCGTACAGGCCGTTGACCGGCCGGTGCTCCCGGATGTAGCCGGCCTCGGCGCTGTCCGTGCTGTTGAGCATGGGCATGGCGTAAATGCGCAGCTTCAGCTCACCGCTCTCATAGAGATCCTCATAGTGCTGGATGTAGTTGACCTTTGTGCCTGCGTCCGTGGCAGAGGTAAAGCCATAGGAGAACAGCTCCTCCTGAGCCATGAGCACAGCGTTTTTCTGTGCCTCAGCACTCCAGGTAGGAATTACCTTGATGACCATTGACGCCGCGTTGTCGGTAAGGCAGCCCAGCAGTTCCCCGTTGTCCGTTTTGAGAATCTGGCCGCCCTGAGGCTCTGGGGTATCCTTGGTAATGCCCGCCATCTCCAGCGCCATGCTGTTAAACCAGCCCATATGGTTGTCTGCCCGGAGCAGATAGACCGGGTTGTTGGGCGCCACGGCGTCCAGTTCCTCCTTTGAAGGGAAGCCGGGCTCATCCCACAGGGTATCCAGCCAGCCGGAACCCTGGATCCACTCGCCGGGCTCCGCCTCCTTGGCGGCCTGGCGCACCATCTCCAGAATATCCTCCTTCGATTTAAAGTAGCAGTCCAGCTTCAGGTGGTTTTCCCCCAGATTGCTGACATGCATATGTCCCTCGATGAGACCGGGCAGCACGGTTTTGCCGCCGAGGTCGGTGATCTCAGTTCCCGCACCCACATAGGCCTCCGCACCGGCTTGGTCGCCCACATACAGGATGCGGTCCCCCTTCACCGCCATAGTGGTGGCAGTGGAGAAGTCTTCATTCACGGTGTAGATGTTGCCGTTGATGTAGAGGCTATCCGCCACCTCCGCCGGGCCTGCGGCCATGGCCGGCACCAAGCCGGCCAGCAGTGACAGGCTTAGGCCCGCTGCGCACAGGGCGCGCGCTGTCCTTCGTTTCATTCGCTCCATCCCTTTCCATTTTACCAGATTTGACAGGCCCCACAGCGTGCGGGCCGCACAACGTGATACAGTATAGAAAACCCCGCCGCAATTTTCTGTTAACCACTTTACAAAATCGTCATTTTCTGCGAAAATAAAGAAAATAAATTGGGTATCCATGTGCAAACCGCACGAACCGCCTCCCAATCTGTGCGGGGGCTGCGCGCGCAGAAACCTGGAGAAGGGTGAACACCATTGGAAAAAGAGCTTCGCTGGGAAAAGCAGTGGATTCCGGAGCACCTCTCCGCCGTTGGAAATGAACCGTGGGACACCGTGTGGGACAGACTGACCGACGGCTTTCGCCCGGAGACCGTCCCGGCGGGCACGGTGTTCTATCAGCAGGGCGACCCGGCCCGCGAGGTGATTTTTCTGCAAACAGGGCAGATCCGGGTGGAGTGCATCCACAGCAGCGGGAAAAAGCGGGTGCTCTGCCTGCTCTTTGAGGGGATTCCCGTGGGAGAGGACGAGTGCCTGTTCGGCGGCCCGCGGGAATACCGGGCCGTCGCAGTCACTGCGTGTCAGATTTTCCGCATCCCGGCGGAGGTGTTCAAACGGCGGGCCGAGGCCTCTCCCGCCCTGGCACTGAAGCTGTTCCAGATCTCCGCCCGGAAGAGCCAGGTGCTTGGCCGCATGCTGATCCGCGACAGCTTTCTAAGCGTGCGGGGGCGTGTCATTCAGTTCCTGCTCTCCGTGTCAGAGCCATACGGTACAGAGGAGGGGGCGGGGGTCCGCCTCACTATCCGGCTGACCCACCAGGAGGTGGCCGATTTTCTGGGCATCTCCCGGGTGGTGGTGTCCCAGTGCTTTCAAAGCCTGAACCGGGAGGGCCTGCTGAAAAAGACGCGCCAGCACTATCTGATCCCCGACCGTGCCGCCCTGGAGGCCCAGCTCCATACATAATATGGCTCCGGCCACAGGCAAAACGCCTGCGGCCGGAGCCATGCTGCCGATTGTGTCCACCGCGCTCTATTCACGCAAACAGCCCTGTAGAGAGGTAGCGCTCGCCAGTATCGGGGAGCACCACCGCGATGGTCTTGCCCCGCATGTCCGGCCGCTGGGCCAGGATGCGGGCCGCGTGGGCCGCCGCGCCGGAGGACACCCCGGCCAACACCCCCTCGGTACGGGCCAGCTCCCGGGCGGCGGCATAGGCCTCGTCGCCGGTGACGGCCACCACCTCGTCCACCACCCCCATGTCCAGGGTGCCGGGGACGAAGCCCGCGCCGATGCCCTGGATCTTATGGGGCCCCGGCCGGCCGCCGGAGAGGACGGGAGACTCGGCCGGCTCCACCGCCACCAGGCGGATGGCGGGGTTCTGCTCCTTCAGATAGCGGCCCGCGCCGGTGATGGTGCCGCCGGAACCCACTCCCGCCACCAGCACGTCCACGCCGCCGTCGGTGTCCCGCCACAGCTCGGGACCGGTGGTCTCGTAGTGGGCCCGGGCGTTGGCGGGGTTGTTGAACTGGTCGGGCATCCACGCGCCGGGGGTGCTCTCCAGCAGCTCCTTCGCCCGCTCAATGGCGCCGCCCATACCCCGGGCTCCTTCGGTGAGCACCAGCTCCGCCCCCAGAGCGGCCAGCAGGCTGCGCCGCTCCTGGCTCATGGTCTCCGGCATGGTGAGCACCACCCGGTACCCCCGCTGGCGGCCGATGTAGGCCAGGGCCACGCCGGTGTTGCCGCTGGTGGGCTCCACAATCACCGCGCCGGGCTGGAGCAGGCCCCTCTCCTCGGCGTCCAAAATCATGTAAAGGCCTGCCCGGTCCTTGGCGGAGGACAGGGGGTTAAAGCTCTCCAGCTTGGCCAGCACCCCTGCCCCGGGGGCAAACCGCTCCAGCCGAAGCAGGGGGGTGTTCCCGATCAGCTCGGGCAGTGTATTTGCAATCTGCATAGGTAATACCTCCCTCATAATTTAGATTCTATTCAGCAGTATACCACCAAATTCCTACAAAATCAATAGGATTTTAGTCGAATGAGACGGCCCGCTTCGCGGGCCGTCTGTGTGAACAGGACCTTAGAACACCGCCTGCACGGCGCCGGCATAGGTCTCGTCAATGAACGCCTTGACCTCGTCGCTGCACAGGGCCTTTGCCAGAGCCTGGATGGCGGGGTCGCTCTCCCGGCCCTCCTTGACGGCCAGCACATTGACATAAGCGGTGCCGGCGGTGCCCTCGGCGGACTCAATCGCCAGGGCGTCGGCCACCTTCAGATCGGCCTGGATGGCGTAGTTGCCGTTGATGACGGCAATGTCCAGGCTACCCAGGGAGCGGGGGAGCTGGGCGGCCTCCATCTCCACGATCTCATAGTTGTGGGGGTTCTCCGCGATGTCCAGCTTGGTGGGCTCCAGGCCCACATCCTCCTTCAAAGTGATGAGGCCCTGCTCCTGGAGGAGCAGCAGGGCGCGGCCGCCGTTGGTGGGGTCGTTGGGCACGCCGATCTGCGCGCCGTCCTGGAGCTCCTCCAGGCTGGCGGTCTTGCCGGCGTAGATGCCGAAGGGCTCGTAGTGCACATCTGCCACGCTCACCAGGTGGGTGCCATTCTCAGCGTTGAAGTTGTTCAGATAGGTGATGTGCTGGAAGTAGTTGGCGTCAATGCTGCCGTTCTCCACCGCGGTGTTGGGCTGGATGTAGTCGGTAAACTCCACGATCTCCAGGTTGATTCCCTCCTCCGCCAGCAGTTCCTTCACCACGGCCAGGATCTCGGCGTGGGGAGCGGGAGAGGCGCCCACCTTCAGGGTGGTGCCCTCCAGGGAGCCGGTCTGGGTGGGGGCGGCAGGGGTGTCAGTGTTTGCGGCGGGGGTGTCGGCGGTACCGGGGGTGCCGCCGCAGCCGGCCAGCAGGCCGAGGGCCAGGGCGCCGGACAGGAGCAGGGATGCGAGCTTCTTCATGGTGCATTTCTCCTTTTCATTGTTCCTCAAAGGGAGGTGGTATTCCCAAATCAGAGCACAAAAAAACGCCCTTGAATCCAAATTCAAGGACGAGAGCCTTCCGGCTTCGTGGTACCACCTTGCTTCACCCCTGCCTCACGACAGGGGCCTTATGGAGTACTGGCATACTCCCGCGCGCTGACGGGCGCTCCCGTCGCGGCCTGTGCCTGTGGCAGTCAGCCGCGCCGCTCCGAGACCATCTTCCCCAAAGCCTTCCGTACCCGTTTCCATCATTCCGGGCTCTCTGTGCCGTATCTCTCTGGCTACTCTTCTCTTCCTCGCGTTTGAGGGGCGTTATTCAGTTCCGCTTGGGTTGCACTTAGTTTACAACCGGAAGGCGCTCCTGTCAATCGCATATTCTGCACAAAAAAGAGGGGGCGGCAAAGCAACTGCTTTGCCGCCCCCTCCAAAATTCACATGCCGCCGGGGCTGCGCTTGTCCCGGTTGATCTGCCGGCTGACGTTCCGACGGAGCTTTCTTCGCCCAGCCCGGTTGGTGATGCGGTGGTCCGTCCGGGTGGCCAGGGAGGTACCCAGTGACTGGAAAATCTGCACCAAAACCACAATAAAGACCACGGCGATGAGCATCACCGCATAGTTGTATTTATAATAGCCGTAGTTGATGGCAATCTTGCCCAGGCCGCCGCCGCCGATGGCGCCGGCCATGGCGCCGTAGCCCAGAATGGTGATAAATGCGGTGGTGAAGCTGGCCACCAGGGAGGGCAGGCTCTCCGGCAAAATCACCTTCCAGATGATCTGGAAGGGGGAGCAGCCCATGGACTGGGCGGCCTCGATGACCCCCTTGTCCACCTCCCGCAGGGAGGTCTCCACCAGCCGGGCCACGAAGGAGGCCGAGGCGATAATCAGGGGAGGGATGGAGGCCACAGTGCCGATGGTGGTACCCACCAGGAGCTCACTCAGGGGAAGCACCATGATCATCAGGATCAGGAAAGGCACCGAGCGCAGGATGTTGATGGCAAAGTTGAGCACCTTCATCACCGGGCCGGGCAGGGGGCGCACGCCGTCCTCCTCCCCCGCCACCAGGATAATGCCCAGGATAATGCCCAGGACGCAGGCCACCAGAGTGGCCGCCACGGTGGAGTAGATGGTGTCCCAGATACCAGTCTGGAACTCCTTCCACAGGGCCTCGTTGGCAAAGGCCTCGCGCATCTGCTGCATAAATTTATCCATGGTAGTCGGGCACCTCCTCCACGGTGACGTCCTTCTGGGCCTTCAGATAGTTCATGGCACGGACAGCCTCTCCATGATCCTCGGGCAGGCCCAGCAGCATGGAGCCGAAGGCCTTGCCGTTTACGTTGCGGGTGTCGGCCCCCAGTATGTTCACCTTCACGCCGCAGTCGATGGCCAGGGAGGCGATGAGGGGCTCGTAGGAGGAGCCGCCGTTGAACACCACCCGCACCACGCCCGCCACGGGAAACTTGTCGATGTTGGCCCCCTCCGGGAACACCAGCCGGCGGCCTGCCTCGGTCTGAGGGTTGGAGAACACCGCCTCCACTGTGCCGGTCTCCACCATGCGGCCGCGCTCCAGGATGGCCACGTGGGAGCAGATCTCCTCCACCACCGCCATCTCGTGGGTAATAATCACGGCGGTGATGCCCATGCGCCGGTTGATGTCCTGGATCAGCCTGAGGATGCTGCGGGTGGTGGTGGGGTCCAGGGCGGAGGTGGCCTCGTCGCACAGCAGCACCTTGGGATTGGAGGCCAGGGCGCGGGCGATGGCGATGCGCTGCTTCTGTCCACCGGAGAGCTGGGCCGGGTAGGCGTTGGCCTTGTCGGGCAGGCCCACGATGTCCAGATACTCCAGGGCGCGCTTGCGCGCCTCCCCCTTGGGCACCCCGGCGATCTCCATGGGGAAGCAGATGTTGCCCAGGCAGGTGCGCTGCATGAGCAGGTTGAACTGCTGGAAGATCATGCTGATGGAGCGGCGCTTCTCCCGCAGCTGGGGGGCGGACAGCTCCATGAGATCCTGTCCGTCGATGGCCACCTGGCCCGCCGTGGGGCGCTCCAGCAGGTTGATGCAGCGCACCAGGGTGGACTTGCCCGCGCCGCTCATGCCCACGATGCCGAAGATGTCCCCGTCCCGGATGGTCAGATTGATGTCGTCCAGGGCTTGAAACACGCCGTCGGCCGTGGGAAAGGTCTTGGAAATGTGTTTTAACTCGATCACGGACCCATACTCCCTTATTTCTCACAAAGTTCCGTCCTATTTTATGACAAGCCCCGCCCTCTGTCAAGAAAAAAGCCCCGGAACCACTTCGATTCCGGGGCCTTGCGTGTCCTGGCTCAGTGGCCGCAGGAGCAGCAGCCGTGCTCCTCATCCTCACAGGGCAGGCGGAGGGCTTCGGGCACCTCCCGGCCCTGGCGGCGGTAGTAGTCGGCCAGGGCGGCCTTGATGGCCTCCTCCGCCAGAACGGAGCAGTGCATCTTGTAGGCGGGCAGGCCGTCCAGAGCCTCCGCCACGGCGGCGTTGGTCAGGGTCATGGCCTCCGCGATGGTCTTTCCCTTGATCATCTCGGTGGCCATGGAGGAGGTGGCGATGGCCGAGCCGCAGCCAAAGGTCTTGAACTTCACGTCGGTGATCACGTCCCCGTCGATCTTCAGGTACATCTTCATGATGTCGCCGCACTTGGGGTTGCCCACTTGGCCCACCCCGTCGGCATGTTCTATCTCCCCCACGTTCCTGGGGTGCTCAAAGTGGTCCATCACCTTATCGGAATACAGCATAGCAGTTTCTCCTTTCCAGTTACAGCTCCCAGGTGGGCTTCTGTGCGTCCCGGTCCCATACGGGGGACAGCTCCCGGAGATACGCCACCACCTGGGGCACTTCCTTCAAAATGTAGTCCACGTCCGCCTCGGTATTCTCCGCGCCCAGGGAGAGCCGCAGGGAGCCGTGGGCAATGGCGTGAGGCAGGCCGATGGCCAGCAGCACGTGGGAGGGGTCCAGGGACGCAGAAGAACAGGCCGAGCCGGAGGAGGCGCAGATGCCCCTGGCGTCCAGGTGGAGCAGCAGGGCCTCTCCCTCCACCCCTTCAAAGACAAAGGAGGCGGTGCCGGGCAGGCGGTTCACCGGGTCGCCGGTGAGGCGGGTGTAGGGAAGCCCGGTCAGGCCGTCGATGAGCCTGTCCCGCAGGGCGGCCAGGCGGGGGGACTCCCGGCTCAGGCCGTCCACCGCCTCCCGCAGGGCGGCGGCCATACCCACCGCGCCGGGGACGTTCTCGGTGCCGGAGCGGCGGCCCTTCTCCTGGCCGCCGCCCTGGATGAGCGCGGGCAGGCGCAGGGGCTTTTTCACGTACAGGGCGCCCACTCCCTTGGGGCCGCGGAACTTGTGGGCGGACAGGGAGAGCAGATCCACATTCCACGCTTCCACGTCCACGGGGATATGGCCCACGGCCTGCACCGCGTCGGTGTGAAAGAGCACCTTATGGGCCCGGGCGATGCGGCCCAGCTCGGCGACAGGCTCTATGGTGCCGATCTCGTTGTTGGCGGCCATGATGGAGATAAGAATGGTGTCCGGCCGGATCGCCCCCTCCAGGGCGGCGGGATCCACCAGCCCCCGCCCGTCCACCGGCAGGTAGGTGACCTCATAGCCCTGCTTCTCCAGATACTGGGCGGTGTGGAGGACGGCGTGGTGCTCGATGGCGGAGGTGATGATGTGGCCGCCCTTCCGCCCCTTCAGGGCCATGAGCTCGGCCACCCCCCGCAGGGCCCAGTTATCCGCCTCCGTACCGCCGGAGGTGAAGTAGATCTCCTCCGGCCGGGCGTTGAGGCAGGCGGCGATCTCCGCCCGCGCCCGCTCCAGGTCGGTCTTGCCCTCCTGGGCAAAGCGGTACAGGCTGGAGGGGTTGCCGTAGGCCGTGGTGAAGTGGGGGAGCATGGCCTGGAGGGCGGTATCGGAGACAGCCGTGGTGGCCGCATGGTCGGCGTAAATGAAGTGCGACATAGAGACGCTCCTTTCAAAACTTCTTAATTCCTATATGTTTACTATGATTATAGACCTGCCAGGCCCCTTTGTCAAGGAAATTTTTATGGAGGCGGAACATTTCATTAAACTTTGCTTAAATCGCCCGGATTCCGTTGACTGGCCCCGCCCGCCGATGCTATAGTGGAGGCAGATTATATGAAATTGGGAGATAGCATGGATAAAAAGCTGTTCAAAAGCATTCTGCTCCTCATCACCTATACGGTGGTACTGGTGATGGTACTCAGCCGCCTGGGCCTGATCGCCGGCGGGGTGGCATGGGTGCTGGGGCTGGTTAAGCCGCTGCTCATCGGCTTCGCACTGGCCTTCGTCCTCAACCGGCCCTGCCACTTCTTTTTCCGCCTCTATGATCGAGGGCTGTCCCGCACCCGGGCCAGGGGGGCGGCCCGCCCCCTGGCGGTGGTCACCTCCTATCTGGTGCTGATTCTGGCCATCGCCGCCATCTTTTCCTTTGTGGTGCCCAAGCTGGTGGAGAGCATCCAGACCTTCGCCCTCAACCTGGGGGGCTACCTGGCCAACGTCCAGGGCTGGTACAACGATATCATCTCCTACTTCCACCTGGATGTGGAGGCGCTGGACCTGTCTGGCCTGAACGATGTGCTCAAAAACCTGTTTAACTACGTGCTGGGCTTCCTGTCCGACCTGGGCCCCCACCTGCTGGAGCTCACCAGCGGCATCGTCTCCATGGTGGTCACCGGGGTGCTCTCCCTGGTCTTCTCCATCTATATGCTCTCCGGCAGGGACACCCTCATGAGCCAGTGCCGCCGGGTGCTGCGGGCCTATGTCCCCGCCCGGTTTGCCGACCCCCTCACCGACGTGGTCCACCTGACGGCCGACACCTTCACCCGCTTCGTCACCGGGCAGCTCATTGAGGCCTGTATCCTGGGCGGGCTGTGCGCGGCGGGGATGCTCTTCATCCAGGCCGACTACGCCCCTCTCATCGGCGTCATCATCGGCGCCTCCGCCATCATCCCGGTGGCGGGCGCCTACATCGGGGCCATTGTGTCCGCCCTGCTGCTGGTGATGGTTTCCCCCATCAAGGCCCTGGTCTTCCTGGTCTTTCTGGTGATCCTCCAGCAGATTGAGGGCAACGTCATCTATCCCAAGGTGGTGGGCACCTCCATCGGCCTGCCCGGCATCTGGGTGCTGGCCGCCGTCACCATCGGCGGCGGCGTGGGCGGCCTGGTGGGC
>OIYW01001881.1_pt1 | contig 12289 bp, 10 predicted proteins | sample 1588351 | NCBI WGS metagenome assembly OIYW01 (sample SAMN03283268) | human gut metagenome | biome: human-associated habitat; material: feces | host: Homo sapiens | place: USA | collected 2013 | reverse complement strand
AGTCAGCATATCGGCGCTCCGGCACAGGCAATTGTGAAAGCAGGCGATGAAGTAATCGCTGCTACAGGAGCTCCATATGACACAATGCAGACTATCATAGGCATACCTGTAAAAACCCCTGGCTCTCTTACTGACTTAGGCGTAGTCTATAAAGAAATTCCCATGATTGGTTCACAAATTGATCTTGAAAAAATCACAGCTGCAATTACGGATAAAACAAAAATGATACATATTCAACGTTCATGCGGTTACAGTAGTGTGCGTAAAACGTTAAGAATTGAAGAAATAGGAACGATCTGTAAAGCAGTAAAAGCAATAAAGCCTGATATTATTTGTTTTGTTGACAACTGTTATGGTGAATTTATTGAAAAACAAGAACCAACAGAAGTTGGAGCTGATCTAATGGCCGGTTCTCTTATCAAAAACCTTGGAGGCGGTCTTGCACCTACTGGTGGTTATATTGTTGGCCGAAAGGATTTAGTAGAACTTGCGTCATATAGATTAACCGCTCCAGGATTAGGCGGAGAAATGGGGGCTACACTTGGAGATACGGCCAGAGAATTATACCAGGGCTTATTCTTAGCTCCGCATATAGTTTTGCAAGCTGTTAAAACAGCAATTTTTGCTTCTGCAGTATTTTCACGCCTGGGTTATCAGGTTACTCCTTCTGCAAATGATAGACGCAGTGATATAATTCAGACTATTCGTTTGGAAACTAAAGAGCGTTTATGTAATTTTTGTATAGCCATACAAAAAAATTCACCAGTTGATGCACATGTTGTTCCAGTTCCTGCAATAATTCCTGGCTATCAAGATGAAATAATTATGGCAGCGGGGACTTTTGTACAAGGCGCATCAATAGAATTAAGTGCTGATGGCCCTTGCCGTGAACCTTATAATGTATATTTTCAAGGAGGACTTACTTTTGAGCACGGGCGTATTGCAATTATGTCAGCTGCAAAAATGGTAGGGGAGAAATAAAAACTCAAATTTTATATCAATAGAAAAGCAGATAAGAGGATTTTTATTGTTCCTCTTATCTGCTTTTTAATTATCTCAGAAAATAAAGACAACTATATGACATCATATAGCTGTCTTTATGATATTTTTTTGGTGTATTATAGACATTACAGCATTCTGAATACTGCTATTACCTTACCAAGAACCTGAATATTATCAGTACCTGTTATGGGAGTATAGGCATCATTTTCTGGTTGTAGACGAATTGAACGTAATTCACGAAAATAACGCTTAACTGTTGTTTCTTCACCATCAATAAGAGCAACAACTATATCTCCGTTATTAGCAAAATTTTGCTTTCTGGCAACAATGTAATCATGATCAAGTATACCAGCTTTGATCATACTATCTCCAGAAACAGATAACATAAAAACATCTTCTTGACAGCCAAGCAAATCTAGTGGAATGGGATAGGTCTCCTCAACATTTTCAACTGCCAGAATAGGTTGCCCTGCAGTGACTTTGCCAACCAAAGGAACAGGAACGACCGTTTTCTGCCGCCAGCTGCTGTCTTGGGTCAATTCTATAGCGCGTGGTTTGGCTGGATCTCTTTGCAAAAAACCATATTCTTCTAATTTATGCAGATGAGTGTGTACGCTGGCACTTGAAGATAAACCCACTGCCTTACCAATTTCACGTACTGCAGGAGGATATCCCTTAGCATAAACGTGCTCACGAATGAAATCTAAAATAGCTCTTTGCCGATCGGAAAGCATTTCCTCTGTAATAACTCCATCAAAATCGCTGAAACGTGCTCTTCTTGCCATAAAACCAGCCTCCAATTCCAATCATCATATACTCAAAAAATTTCTAAAGATAGTAAGTTCATTTATTTCTATTCTAATTGTTTCTATTATATCAGGAACAGGTAAGAATGTCAAAACATCTGTTTGCAATTGTTCGTTTAATGAAATTATTCTTCAACAACTATCTACAACGAAATTTATCAATTTTCACTTTACGTCCGATAATATATATTATGTAAAATGAAAGGTTGTAATAAAAATGAAATCAACGAATAACTACTCATTTAGTCAAGTGCCACAGGTAAACATTCCTCGAAGTGCTTTCCAGCGTGACAATGGCTATAAAACAACGATGAATACAGGAGATTTAGTCCCTGTGTATGTTGATGAAATCTTGCCCGGTGATACCTTTAGTATCTCTCCAACATTATTTACCCGTTTAGCTACGCCGATCGCTCCTATTATGGATAATATGTACCTTGATATTCAATGGTTCTTTGTCCCTAACCGTTTAATCTGGTCAAATTGGCAACGTTTTAATGGTGAGCAGGATAATCCTGACGATTCCACAGATTATGTTATGCCTACCGTAAACCCCATTACCCCGCAGGCCCAATCAATATATGACTATATGGGCTTGCCTATCAATGTAACTTTAAAAGATATCGTATCTTTGCCGTTTCGAGCTTATAACCTTATCTACAATGAATGGTATCGGGACCAAAATTTAATGGATTCGGTACCTGTAAATAAAGGCGACGGCCCAGACGACCCCAACGACTATATTATTCTTACTCGTTGCAAACAACACGATTATTTTACCTCTGCCTTGCCTTGGCTTCAGAAAGGGCAAACTGTTGATTTGCCTATTGGTGGCCAAGCTTCAATTATTGACCCTACTCCTGCTAATGGTTACTTTTTAGGTTCTAATGAGCCTTGGCTTGCTGGTATCGAAATGAACCCAGGCGGTCAGCCAGAGATTACAGATTATGTAACTGGAGCAAATGCTGTAACTATTGCTACTGGTGGTGGACATAAAGCTATAGCTGGTTTTGGTCGTGCTGGTACTAATGAAACTACAGTCTGGGCTGGCAGTTTAGATGAGGTATTGTCTAGAAACGCTTACGCCGACCTCTCAACAGCTTCTGCCGCAACAATCAATTCTCTCCGTCAAGCGTTCCAAATTCAAAGATTATTAGAACGTGATGCTCGTGGCGGTACTCGTTACACTGAAATACTCCGTTCTCACTTTGGTGTTATCAGCCCCGACGCTCGTTTACAACGTCCTGAATTTCTCGGCGGTGGCTCTACTCGGATTAATATTAACCCTGTTGCTCAAACATCATCTAGTGACGCATCTACCCCGCAAGGTAATCTTGCCGCATATGGACAAGGTACGTTACATAATGGCGGTGTATCTAAATCGTTTACCGAACATGGTTATATTATCGGTTTAGCTTCGATTAGGGCTGATTTAACTTATCAGCAAGGTATTAACCGTATGTGGTTCAGGAAAACGCGCTGGGACCATTATTGGCCTGCTCTTGCCCATCTCGGAGAACAAGCTATCTTAAACAAGGAAATATATGCAGATGGTACGGATGCTGATGAAGAAGTATTCGGATATCAAGAACGATATGCAGAATATCGTTACAAACCTTCTCTCATTACAGGAAAATTCCGTTCAACCTATGCCCAGCCCCTTGATTTTTGGCATTTAGCCCAAAAATTCGAGAATCGCCCCGCATTAAACGCAGAGTTTATCCAGACTGCTGTACCTTTAGAACGTGCGATAGCCGTAACAAACGAACCTCAATTTATAGTTGACTGCTATTTCCATACCCGCTGTGTACGCCCAATGCCTATGTATGGCGTTCCTGGCTTAATAGACCACTTTTAAGGAGGTTTTATAATGTCTTGGTTATCTGATTTGGCTCCTAGTCTTGTTGGTGCTGTAGGTGGAATTTTAGGACAAAAAAACGCTAATTCAGCAAATGCCGCTATGGCTCGTGAAAATCGTAATTGGCAGGAATATATGTCTAATACAGCGCATCAACGAGAAGTTGATGACCTTCGAGCCGCTGGTTTAAATCCTATACTGTCTGCAAACAATGGAGCTTCTACCCCTTCTGGTAATATGGCAGTTATGGGAAATATCGCCGATTCAATACCTGAAGCGGCTTCGGCTTATCAGTCCCAACGTATGAGACGTAAAGAACTTGAATTAGCTTCCGAAATTGGAAAAAGCACGATAAAAAATAATAATGCTTCGGCAGACAAATACTTTTCGGAAGTAAAGTTTAACGAAGAAACAATAGCTATACAGAAAGCAACATCAGCGGCCAATGTGGCTCAAATATTTAAAACTATTGAAAAAATAGGACAGGATATCGAAAACAGCAAACAAATAACTGCTGCGCAGGTGTCTAATCTTGCTGCTACCGCTGCTGCTGCTTTAAAAAATGCTGATACTAATGCTTTTGATGCCGCTAATCGTGCCGAGAATTTAAATACTCAGAATGAGCGTAATCGTGCTGATACTGAGCGGCTTGGTTACGAAAATAAGCGGGAACGTATTCGGACTGATGTTTATGATGGTGATAATAATGCCGCAACTAAAATTAGTCAGCTTGGTGAAGTTGGTTCAGGTCTTTTAAATGGAATTATTAAACTGGTAAGGAGATGAAAACAATGTATAAAAATGCTATTAAGTATCTTGTAACTGCTGTTCTTACTGCTATTGCAACTTATTTCGGTATTAATTTCAATGTATAAGGAGATGATAAAATGAAACGCTTTAAGGTATCCAAACGCCGTAGCAAACGCATTTTCAGGCGTACTGCATCTAAAGTTCATAAAAAGAATTTAGGCTCATATCATATGCGCGGAGGTATAAGGATGTGATTATATGCCTTGTTATTCACCTCTTACTGCTTGGCTTGACTATGGCCATTTTACTAAGTCAGGCAAGCCCTCTGTAGTTTTTAGGGGGTCATCTGACCCCCTATATAAACCGATAACAGTTCCTTGTGGTCAGTGTATAGGTTGCCGTCTTGAATATAGTCGAAAATGGGCAATCCGTTGTACTCATGAAGCTTCTTTGTATGACCGTAATTGCTTTATAACATTGACCTATGATGATAGGAGTGTGATGTATGATAAAAATTTGCATTTAGACCATTTACAAAAATTCTTTAAACGTCTACGAAAAAAATTCGGCGAAGGTATTCGTTATTTCGCTTGTGGTGAATATGGTTCAAAAAATGGTCGTCCACATTACCACGCTTTGTTATTTAACTTTGATTTTACTGATAAAAAATTATGGCAGGTGAATAAAAATGGGATTAAATACTTTGTATCTGATGCTCTGTCTAAATTGTGGACTGCTGGTTTTAGTACTACTGGCGCTGTTACTTTTGAGAGTGCAGCTTATGTCGCTAGATACACACTTAAAAAGGCTTCAGGCAACGTTAAGAATGACAGACCTTCATATTGCAGGCCTGAATTCCTCGTTATGTCACGCCGCCCAGGTGTTGGCAAAGGCTGGATTGAAAAATACGTAGATGAGGTATATCCTCTTGACAGAGTAATTTCTCGTGGTCGTGAATGTAAGCCACCTCGTTACTATGATGCGTATTATGAATCATTATCAGCAGATGATTATCAGCTATTAAAAATAAGCCGAGAGCTTAGAAAGAAAGACGGTCCAGTTGACTATGCTCGTTTATCTGTATCACAGATTATAAAAGAGTATCAAATTAGTAACTTAGTACGTCCGCTAGAATATGATTAAAAAAAGGAAGTGTAAAAAATGACTAACAAAAAACAACAAAACAAAATTTTACTCAATATCTATGCTGTACTTGACCGTCCCGCCAACTCTTTTGGCACGCCTATCTTTCTACCTAACGAAGCTGAGGCGGTTCGAACTTTTTCGCAAGCTGTAAATGCTCCAAATACTATATTAGGTTTATACCCTGACGACTTTGTATTATGTCACCTTGGTACTTACGATCTGCTTTTAGGTCGTTTTGAAAACTTATCCCTACCTAAACAGATTCTCGCCGCACGTGCCGTGCTCAACTCTGTCCCGGTCGCCCCCGCGCCGGAGAGCGAGCAGGGGGGCGAAACCGGGGAAGGAGTTGAGAGTAATGACTGAATTTAAAATTAAAAACCAATACTCCGCCCGTGTCCACTCGTTCGGACATATGACTTATTGTCCGTCTAAAGCCGTTCAATCTCAAAAAGAAGAAGCTGATGTAAACAATATTATCTCCCGGTTTGTTAGAGATGGTGTATTGCCTATTTCCACCCGTAGACCTGAAGCAATGGATTGCCCAGATATTGACTTTATGCAGGCTCAAATAAAAATTTTAGAAGCAAAAGCAGGATTTTACGAACTTTCAGCGAAAGTACGTAAAGAGTTTAAAACTCCTGAAAACTTTATAAAATTTGTAATGGACCCTAATACTACGAGAGAGGAGCTTGACAAATATGGATTACTTAAGGAAACCGTTAGCGGTGATTCTTTGGCTAATAGTTCTAGTTCTAGCGCCCCTGGTAGCCCTGATGTTGTGGGCGATGATTGATATTATACTTCGTTAGAAACGAAGTCTGCACAGTTGCCTACTTGATGTAACTGTGCAGACTGACACCTTTTAAGGCTGTCAGTATATATGTATTTATATAAATGATTCTTTGTTTATATATTATGTAAAGCAGCTACATAAAGATTATAAACCGCAACACGGCCATCGGCAAGTATTAACGATATTTTTGATACAGTTAAACTCTATAACGTAAATATTTAACATAAATCCACATATATGCGTAAATTTCTCTTTTAAGCTGTTTTAATCGATTGTATTATAACTTCTATTCAATTTGTTTTTCACTTGCCTTAAAAACGATTTATGACGATGTATTTTTAGATAAAAACACCTGGATAATATTTTAAGACTTATTATCCAGGTGTTAGAAAGTATTTTTTAATATTTTTCTTTTAACAAAGAACTTTTGAATAAATTATAGCTGTCGTATTCTTTTTGGATCAAATTTGATTTCATCGTTTTATCTTGTGTAAAATAACATAACAGATTAATTCGATTATCTGCATCAAAGTAAACTTTCTTTTGCCCATGTATAGATAAATCTGTTAAATCGGTTTCTTGAAAAATGTCATAACCAGGTCGGTTGATTTTAGATAAAGTTTGTGGCAAATGTAAATCTACATCATAAGTAAATTGAAGCAGGCAGTTTTCTTTATTGATATCAATATCATGTGTAAAATTTTTAATCTGAACAAACTTTTCTAGTTTTGCTTTTTCACGTGGATTCAAAAACGGTTTGTTCATAAATTCTTCGAACATAATTTTAGTAAAAACAGGATTTTCTAAAAACTGCTTTGGGCCTTGGTCATGAGGACGAGCTGGCTTATATTCTGCCGAAATACCTATAACACCTTCGGAATAAGCTTTTAAAATTTTGCTAAAATCAAAGTCATCAATATTATTAGATTCCACATTCATACCTATTTTGGTAGTTTCAATATTAAATAATTTAGAATCTATATACTCCTTCCCCATCTTTTCCAAGCTGCTGACAGGTAATGCAGCGAAGAAACTGACAGGCATATTTTCCACTTTTTGATTGCTTTGAATGTACAGCCAGTTATGTGGGACTTTGAACTCATTGTTAAAAATACCATCTTTAATAATAAGTTCAGAATTAGATAATTGTGGTTTAAAGAAATTCAGTTTTTTTGTAAACGCTTTAGAGAATTTCTTATATGCACGTTTATCAACTTTATTGTCTGTAAACTTTTGAATAAATTTATCAGCTTTATTTTCTGCAACCACTGTTTCACTTTGTTCTATTGCAGGAAACTCAACATATCCACTGCTTATGTTATATAATTGATTATTTTGTGACAAAATATAAATTTTAGAAATTAAATTGTACTGAGCTGTCATCTGTTTACCATCAGCACTGAATTTAACATAAGGATTATATTTTTGTATATTCTGCTGTTCTTTCCGAGTATAAGCAATTGGCAATTTTATTTCATAATTCAACAGCATATCATTGTTGATTTCTAATGCTGGTATTTTGTTAATCTTTGTTATTTTATAGTTTTTATTACCAGGTAAAGATTGTGGATTATCCTGCATAAGTTTCTGCATATATACTTGTAACTCATTTTGCGGTACAGTAAGATAAGCATAAGCAGGATCAGCTAAGATATCTTTTCCAGCTTTAATATCTTCAGCTATCTTCTTTAAATCACTTTCAAATTTATTGGTAGCAAAAGCTGTTTTCGTATATTTTTCAATAGATTGCTGACTTATAGCTGCTATACCATGCATGCCAGACTTATTGCTGCCTGCCGCAAACAGATCTTTACTGACAATAATAGTGTTATCATCTGGAATATCGACACTGAAACCAGCTTCTTCACTGCGATAGTCGAAAGCATAGCAGCTGGAAAGACTAACCAAGATACCGAATGTGATGATTCCTGAACAGATTGTTTTTCTCATATTTATGTCTCCTTTGCATTCATACTGCTAAGTAAAGGGGCATCAAAATCACTGTAAATCAAGCATCTTAATATTCTCTATGAGTTCTTTAGAAGCTGGTTGTTCTGTATTTCTAAGAGTGGATGTATAAACTACAAGACCACCTTTTTTCTTTGTAAAGAAAATTCTGCCGGTATTGTCGAAATCTTTTTTATCTTTTAAATTAAATGATAGATCGAAATTTATATATCCTATTTTAGGAGTAATATTGACATCAAAATCAAACTTACTGTTTTTATAGTAGCGGCTGCTTTCAATATAGTTTTTTAGCTCTGAAAACAACAACTGCATCTCTGCTTTAGTAGCTTCTGGATTTTCTAAATAAGCAGCTGTCTCAAATTCTTTTGTTTCACAGGAAACTGACCATACGCTTTCTGTTAGTAAATCCATCCATGACGCTATATTTTCTTCGGAAACATTATCAGCTATTTTCTCTTTATCTAAGTCATTCGCTTCCAAATTTTGAGTTTTTTCCTTAATTTTTTCCAAGGTTTCCAACGGTAAGGCAAAAGTCAAACAAGCTTTCGGATTATCAGAAAAGTAACTTTGAACATAATACCAATTTTCAGGAAGATCAAATCTAAATTTTCCTATTTTATCAGTGTAAATTAATGTATTAGTATTTGCAGAAGGTTTTGTTATTAACACACCTTTTCGATACTCGTTACGTACTGATTCAGCTGATACTTCAGACTCTTTTTGGCTGTTTAAGACTTTGGTACTGATTACGTATAATCTGTTATTTGCAGAAAGCAAATCGATTGAACATAAATATGAATTTTTATCCTTAATTTCGTTTTCCATATTTTCAGTAAACTGCATATTTAAACTTTTTCTGCCATGGATTTTTTGAGTTTGAATATTAAAAGCAACATCATTGGGCAGCTGTTTAATAAAAGGTTTATCTGAAGGCCAGTAGAGAACAGGATCCAATAATTTAAGACTGGCTTTTTGAGGATCAATACCAGAACGTTCCAATAATTCAATTGCCGTATAATCATCATTAAAAGCATCTGTAGTGAAATTTTCTTCTAATAAATCTGATGCCTGTTTTTGATTCAGGCTATAAACGTAAATAAAATTACCATTAGGCTGCATTCCACCATAAAAATTTTTACTTACAATGTTTATTTCCTGTTGTGGTATGTTTATTTTAAAGCCAGCTTCAGGATTACGATATTCTTTTGCATAACCGATATTTAGTAATGACAATTGAATTAACAGGGATAGAAATATCAAGAATTTTATCACTTTACCACCTCGTTAATTATTTTGTAATAATTTCAACCATCATACCACTGTCTAAATTGCATGCATTAGCTTCGTCAGTATCAATATGTACTTCATCAGCATTCCCTTCACCGGCACGCACTAAAACATTATTCATAATTAAAGCACGTTCTCCATTTGTTTGGATAGAAACGATATCGCCATCTTTTAAACCATATGTTTCTGCTGTTTCAGGATATAAATGGATATGCCGTGCAGCTATAATAACACCTTCTGTAATTTCTACTTCACCTTTAGGTCCTACTAATTTTCCTCCAGCAGATTCTTTAATATCTCCAGAATTTCGAATTGGAGGATTCAGACCTACTTTTCTGGCATCAGTAAAAGATAGCTCCAGTTGTGTATATTTACGCAAAGGACCGATGATCCTTAATTTCATCTCACCTTTAGCAGTTACTAAAGTAATCTGCTCTTCCGAAGAATACTGTCCCGGTTGTCCAATATATTTTTTTGGGTGTAATTCAGACCCTTCACCAAATAAAATGTTCATATGCTCGCGGCATAAATGAGCATGACGTGCAGAAACTCCTAATACTAACGGAAATTGCATTTTATTCACCTCGAAGAAAATTTTTTAATATAAAACTTATCTTACTTATTTTAACATATCATAGAAGTTTTTACCATTCTGAAGTTAAGTAAAATAAAAACAAATATGAATAGAAAATTAAAAATATCCGGCAAATTTTTGCCGGATATTTTATACGGTTATTATTATCAGAGAAAGAAATTTTTAATTAATGTTTTGACAAATATTCATCAATTGCCAGAGCTGCTTTTTTACCGGCTCCCATAGCAGAAATTACTGTTGCCGCACCAGTAACTATATCGCCACCGGCAAAAACACCAGGAATAGATGTAGCACCTTCTTCATTAGCAACAATATTGCCGCGTTTATTAGTTTCCAGTTCAGGTGTTGTTTGTTTGAGTAAAGGATTAGGCCCTTGGCCTATCGCCATAACTACCATATCAACATCAAGAACATATTCTGAACCTTTGATTTCTACAGGAGAGCGCCGTCCTGATGCATCAGGTTCACCAAGTTCCATTTTTATACATTCCATACCATTAACCCAGCCCTTATCATTTCCGAGAATACGGGTAGGATTATTGAGCAGTCTCAGTTCAATGCCTTCCTCTTTAGCATGGCCTATCTCTTCTTTGCGAGCCGGCATTTCGTCTTCGCTACGGCGATAAACTATATATACCTGTTCAGCGCCAAGACGTTTTGCTGTACGCGCGGCATCCATAGCAACGTTTCCAGCACCGACAACGGCAACATTTTTACCTACATATACAGGAGTTGCAACATTAGGAAATTGGTATGCACGCATTAAATTAACTCTAGTAAGAAATTCATTTGCAGAATAGACTCCATTTAAATTTTCGCCATCTATATGCATGAAATGTGGCAATCCAGCACCTGTACCTACATAAACGGCACTGAATCCTTCTTCATCCATTAATTCTTTGATGGTGAAGGTTCTGCCAATGACGGCATTAGGGATTATTTTTACCCCCAAATCTTTTAAGGCGTCAATTTCGTGTTTTACAATTTCTTTCGGCAAGCGAAATTGTGGAATACCATACATTAAAACTCCACCTGGAGCATGAAGAGCCTCATACATAGTAACATCATAGCCCATTTTCGCAAGATCTCCTGCAGCTGTTAAACCTGAAGGACCACTGCCAACAATTGCTATCTTTTTATCTTTTGATGAATCTATATCAGTTTTGGTGATATCAATTCCCTGCTCACGAGCATAATCTGCAACAAAGCGTTCGAGACGTCCGATAGCAACGGATTCTCCTTTGATACCTAAAACGCATTTACTTTCACACTGATTTTCCTGAGGACAAACGCGTCCGCAAACAGCTGGTAAACTATTTTTACGTTTCAGGATAGTTATAGCTTCATTTAATTTACTTTGAGCAATAGCTTGAATAAAAGCTGGTATTTCTACATTAACCGGACAACCTTCAACGCAGCGCGGTTTAGGACAATTTAAGCAACGCTGTGCTTCATCGATAGCAGTTGCCATATCATAACCAAGCGCTACCTCTTCAAAATTTTTATTTCTTATATCAGCCGGTTGTTCCGGCATAGGATTTCTCATTCCTCCACGCATTTGCAATGACCTCCGCAGCTATATTCAAGCATTTCCTGACCTTTATACATTTGCTGACGCTGAACAAGATTAGCAAAATCTACTAAATGTGCGTCAAATTCCGGGCCGTCAACACATGCAAATTTATTTTCATCCCCTACCCTGACACGACACCCACCGCACATTCCGGTTCCGTCAACCATAATAGTATTTAAACTTGCAGTAGTCGGAGTTCCATAGGGTCGGGTAGTTTCTGCAACATTCTTCATCATAATAACAGGTCCAATAGCCAAGACTAAATCAATTTTTTCACCGGCTTCAAGCATTGCTTTCAGAGGATCTGTAACAAAGCCTTTCTGACCAGCACTTCCATCATCAGTAGTAATAATCAATTCATCACTGACAGCTTCCATTTTTTCTTTAAAAATAATCAGATCTTTATTGCGGGCACCGATAATAGAAATGACTTTATTACCCAATTTATGATAAGCACGAGCAATGGGATAAACCGGTGCAACGCCGATACCGCCACCAACGCAAACAACAG
>OIYW01001872.1_pt1 | contig 12325 bp, 10 predicted proteins | sample 1588351 | NCBI WGS metagenome assembly OIYW01 (sample SAMN03283268) | human gut metagenome | biome: human-associated habitat; material: feces | host: Homo sapiens | place: USA | collected 2013 | reverse complement strand
GCCGCCACCAGCCATTTAATACCCTGGCCCTGAAATGCCACCTGCAAACGGCTATGCTCACCGCTGCCTTCCATATTGACAATGGTGCCTTCACCAAACTTAGCGTGGCGTACGCGCTGGCCGAGCTTGTAGCCGCTGTCGTTCTCGACCATCGGCGTCCCCATACGCTGATGGCTGACCGGGCGGCTTACCGTGGCGCGCAGGCGCACCTCTTCCACACACTCTTCCGGCAGCTCGCCGATAAAGCGCGACGGGCGATGGTAAACCTCTTTACCATACAGACGGCGGGTTTCCGCGTAGGTCAGCGTCAGTTTCTGCATCGCGCGGGTTACGCCAACGTAGGCCAGACGGCGTTCTTCTTCCAGACGCCCGCCTTCATCCAGCGACATCTGGCTTGGGAACATGCCCTCTTCCATACCAACGATAAACACCTGCGGGAACTCCAGGCCTTTCGCCGAGTGTAGCGTCATCAACTGCACCGCATCCTGCCAGGTATCCGCCTGCCCTTCACCTGCTTCCAGTGCCGCATGGGAGAGGAACGCCTGCAGCGGCATTAAATCTTCGTCTTCTTCGTTGTAGCTGAACTGGCGCGTTGCCGTCACCAGTTCCTCTAAGTTTTCGATACGCGTCTGACCTTTTTCGCCCTTCTCCTGCTCATACATGGTACGCAGGCCGGAGTCTTTAATTACCCGGTCAGTCTGTACATGCAGCGGCATATCGGCAGTTTCCTGCGCTAAGGCGTCGATCAGTTCCATAAACCGCTGTAAGGCGCTGGCAGCACGTCCGGCGAGGGCTTTTTCCTGCAACAGTTCACGACATGCCTGCCAGAGTGTTAACTGGCGATCTCGCGATGTCTGACGTACCACGTCCAGCGTCCGGTCACCAATACCCCGCGTTGGTGTATTCACTACGCGCTCAAAGGCCGCGTCGTCGTTGCGGTTGGCAATCAGGCGCAGATACGAGAGCGCATCTTTGATTTCCTGGCGTTCGAAGAAGCGCATCCCGCCGTAAATACGGTACGGCATACTCGCCTGCAACAGTGCTTCTTCCAGCACACGCGACTGGGCGTTACTGCGGTAGAGAATGGCGCACTCAGCGAGCGCCCCGCCGTTGTCCTGCCAGGTTTTGATGCGATTAACCACAAAACGCGCTTCGTCGAGTTCGTTAAAAGCGCAATAAAGGGAAATCGGCTCACCGTCCGCGCCATCGGTCCACAATTTTTTACCCAGACGCCCATTGTTGTTTTCAATCAGGGCGTTAGCGGCGCTCAGAATATTGCTGGTAGAGCGGTAGTTCTGCTCCAGACGGATAGTTTCAGCACCGGGGAAATCATTGAGGAAACGCTGAATATTCTCTACCTGCGCCCCGCGCCAGCCGTAGATTGACTGGTCGTCATCGCCAACGATCATCACTTTGCCGGTATCGCCCGCCAGCAGGCGGATCCACGCATACTGAATGTTGTTGGTATCCTGGAATTCGTCCACCAGGATATTGGTAAAACGTTCGCGGTAGTGTTGCAGGATATGCGGCTTGTTAAGCCACAACTCGTGAGCGCGCAGCAGCAGCTCGGCGAAGTCCACCAGACCCGCACGATCGCACGCTTCCTGATACGCCTGATACACCTTCTGCCAGGTCTGCTCCACCGGATTACCGTAGCTTTGAATATGATGCGGACGCAGGCCTTCATCTTTCTGGCTGTTGATGTACCACATTGCCTGGCGCGGCGGCCACTGCTTCTCGTCGAGGTTCATCGCCTTGATCAAACGCTTAAGCAGGCGTAGCTGGTCTTCACTGTCGAGGATCTGGAAATCCTGCGGCAGATTGGCGTCCATATGGTGCGCACGCAGCAGGCGGTGCGCCAGCCCGTGGAAGGTGCCGACCCACATACCGCCCTGGCTGGTGCCCATCAGTTGCCCGATACGATGACGCATCTCCGCCGCCGCTTTGTTGGTAAACGTCACCGCCATAATCGAGTATGGCGAGCAGTTTTCCACGCTCATCAGCCAGGCGATACGATGCACCAGTACGCGCGTCTTACCACTGCCCGCGCCCGCCAGCACCAGAAGGTTGCTGCGTGGCGCGGCCACCGCTTCGCGCTGTTTGTCATTAAGGCTGTCGAGCAGGTAAGAAACGTCCATTGGCACCGCCGCGTAAAAATAGGTTGGGCGGAGAAGCGCAACGCCCTCCGCCAAAAAGCTGGGTATATATACAGATTTGCTGATTATATCAGCGAGGTCAGAGATGCCAACCGGGAAATTTCCAGATGCGGCAGTAAACGGCTGTCCCAGGTTTGCATCAGATCGCCATTTTCCGGTCTGATCCAACAGGCCTGCATTCCGCTGCGAATTGCCCCACCCACGTCAGTGGTGAGATCGTCCCCAACATGTAAGATCTCGCCGATCGGCACGTTGAGTTTTTCCGCCGCCAGAAAGTACATATCGCTGAACGGTTTTGAGCGCCCGTGCGGGCCAGCGCGCAGCACAAACTCAAAATAATCCCCCAAACCAAACAGCTCCGGCTGGGCGTTACCGTTGGTGATCGCCACCAGCGGCCATTTCTTCGCCAGCTGTTTTAAGGTGTCGTGGGTTTGCTGCGGGACGTCGATCCGGCTGCGCCATTTGGCAAAGTTGATCATTGCTGCGTGTGCGCCGGCACTGGCTTCTTCGGCACTCAGCCCGGCGTCGAGCATCGCTTGTTCAATCGAACGAAAACGCCAGCGCGTCACGTCGTGATAAATCTCGGGTTCCGCTTCCCGTACCGCCTGGCGCAGGCGTTGCAGATCTTCATTCTGGAAGCTGCGCAGCGCCGGATGATAATTTTGCACAAAGGTAAGCGCCTCTCGCTCGGTGCGCAAAATCACCGGACGGTTATCGTAAAGGGTATCATCCAGGTCAAAGGTGAGCGCCGAGATGCGCCCCAAAGGCCGGTAAAAACGCATTATTTCCCCCGTTTGGCGCGTGGATGCGCCGCATCGTACACCGAGGCAAGGTGTTGAAAATCAAGATGAGTATAGATTTGCGTGGTGGAGAGGTTGGCATGACCCAGCAGCTCCTGCACACCACGAAGATCGCCGCTCGACTCCAGCATATGCGTAGCGAACGAGTGACGTAATTTATGCGGGTGAACGTGATTATTCAGCCCTTGTTTTATGCCCCATTCGGCAAAGCGTTTCTGCACATTACGCGCGGAGATACGCTTGCCCAGTTTCGACAGAAAAAGCGCGTCGTCTTCGCTACCAAACAGGTCGCGCAAATCAAGCCAGTGCTCAATCCACGCCACAGCGTTGCGACCAATCGGCAGGCGGCGCTCTTTGCTGCCTTTCCCCATCACCCACACTTCGCCGGACTCCAGGTCGAGGTGTTTGATATCCAGCCCCACCAGTTCGGAAAGACGCAGGCCCGCGCCGTACATCACTTCCAGCATTGCCCGATCGCGCACGGCGAGGGGATCGTTGATATCAATATCCAGCAGCCGATTCATATCGTCGACGTCGATATTTTTCGGCAGATGACGCGGCGCTTTCGGTGCCGAAACACCTTTCGCCGGGTTAGCTTTGAGTTCGTTCTGGCTGACCAGCCAGTCAAAAAAGCTACGTAGCGCAGAAAGCCGTAACGCCAGACTTGCTGCTCCCAGCCCTTTACGGCGACTGCGTACAGCAAAATTACGCACCATCGTCACATCACATTGCTGCCAGCTTTGCAGGCCGTTTTCGCTGGCAAAATTGATGATCGCCTCAAGCTGACGCTGGTAGTTAAGCAGGGTTATCGGGCTAAGCTGGCGCTCCACGCTCAGATAACGTAGGTAGCGTTCTACATCGGTGTGTAAATCGGTCATACGCGTTCAATCCAACGCTCCAGAAGCTCCGGCAACATCAGCGCAATTTCATGAAGTAACTGCGTTCCCTGCCCTTGTTGATAGTGACTGGCATCGCGACTGGTAAACAGCACGACACCCAAATCAGCATCGCTTCCCAGCATCGACATCGCCACCGATCCCACCGCTTTCGCTTCCGGTAGCACCACCAGCAGCTCTGGTCCGTTAAGCGGCCCAAGATAGTGCTGTTCCTGCCCCAAACGCTGAATACGCAGCGGTTCGAAAGACTGACGGCTTAATGCCAGATGAGTGTGGTTCGACGGCGCACCTAAGCGCCAGCGATCCGGAAACAGGCGCAGACTCGCACCTGCCAGGCCGAGATCGCGCGCCCAGCGGTGAAAGCGCATCAGCATATCGTCGAGACTGCTGGCGGCGGTGAGACTGCGCTGCAGGTAGAGTAGGCGATAAAACAGGCCTTCGTTGGCGATAGCCTGTTCCATCAACAGCGCCATGTTCTCTTCCAGAACATGAATATGATTACGTGCGCGGGCCATGTGCCACTCGACCAACGAAACGGTGCCGCGTACCGGATGCGGCACACGTATCGCTTCTACTGCGCGCGCATTACGGATAAAAAACTCAGGATTTTTAATCAGATAATCGACAACCGCCCGGTCATCAAGCTCCGTGAGTGTTTCCTGCAGTTCTTCCCCTGGTTGCTTCATAGATGAATAAATCCGTCGTAGACATGTACCGCCGGGCCAGTCATATATAACGGGTGACCCGGACCTTTCCAGGCGATATCAAGACGACCGCCGGGGAGTTCCACGCGTACTTCTTCGGCCAGCAAACCTTGCTGAATCCCTACTGCAACCGCCGCACACGCGCCGCTGCCGCAGGCCTGGGTTTCTCCTGCCCCACGCTCATAAACGCGTAAACGAATATGCTCGCGCTTAACCACTTGCATAAAACCGATATTGGCGCGCTCCGGAAAACGCTCGTGGCTTTCCAGAACAGGACCAAGCGTTTCTACCGCCGCGGTATCGACATCATCGACCTGAATCACGCAATGCGGATTTCCCATCGACACCACGCCGCATAAGATTGTCTGCTCGGCGGCGCGCATAATATAGGTCTTTTCCGCTTTGTTAGCGCGAAACGGCACGGCGGAAGGTTCGAAGTTGGGTTCGCCCATATTTACGCGGACCAGATCATCATCGGTGACGGTCAGAACCATCCGCCCGTTGGCGGTGCTGACGCGGATATCACGCTTATTGGTCAGTCCTTTCAGACGCACAAAACGGGCAAAGCAGCGCGCACCGTTGCCGCACTGCGCCACTTCACTGCCATCAGCATTGAAAATGCGATAGTGAAAATCCAGTTCAGGATCATACGGCGGCTCAACCACCAGCAGTTGGTCAAACCCTACCCCCAGGTGCCGATCAGCCAGGCGACGAATCAGCTCCGGTGAAAAAAAGACATTCTGCGTTACCGCGTCGACGACCATAAAATCGTTGCCAAGGCCATGCATTTTCGAGAACTGCATCATTTACTCCAATCACGCGGGTACAGAAACTGACTTTTAGTAATTCACCTGGGATGGACCATCGCCAGTGGCGCGATCGTTTTTATCCGGCACCGTGGATTGCGTTTGCGTCTCTACCGGTTTGGTCGGCGGCGGTGCGTTTTTATCTGCAGGCGGGAAATAGAGCGGACCTTTCAGACCGCAGCCCGTCAGGCTGAAGAGAGTAAGTAATACAGTGAGTGCCTTAAACACGTTTTTCATTATGGATTGCCTGTAAAGTTCATCGCTTTCTGCTTTCTATCATCGCAGGAGAAGGCGTAAAAGCAAGCGTTTAGCGACTCTTTATGAAGTCTGAAAAGTGAGGAAATGCTGCGAGTATAACGCTTACTCGTGGGGATTTATGTTTTGCTGGTAGTTTCGTGATCGGCACCTCGCGCCAGGATGGCTTTATGCACTATCGCAATGTGGTTTGTTTGTTGTCTTTTTTAGTTCCGTCAGCGTGAGGATGCTCGCTCGGTAAACCTGATCATAATGTTTACCAGAAACAGGGAAAGACGTGGTGTAACTGCGCCCTAATGAAGAGACAAATCTTTCGCTACACAGAGACATCATTATTCCGGTGACGGATGAATCGTGCCGGAACGCAGCCGCAGAGGTGCAAACTTTGAAGCCCTGACCCCATGCCGCTATACTGCCGCCATCACTTAAAAACAGGATACAACAATGAACGACAGTGAATTTCATCGCCTGGCTGATCAACTCTGGCTGACCATTGAAGAACGCCTGGACGACTGGGATGGCGACAGCGATATCGACTGCGAAATCAACGGCGGCGTACTGACCATTACCTTTGAGAATGGCAGCAAAATCATTATCAACCGCCAGGAGCCGCTGCACCAGGTATGGCTGGCAACCAAACAGGGCGGCTACCATTTTGACCTGAAAGGCGATGAGTGGATTTGTGATCGCAGCGGCGAAACCTTCTGGGATTTGCTGGAACAGGCGGCGACACAGCAAGCGGGTGAAACAGTCAGTTTCCGCTAAGATTGCATGCCGGATAAGCCTCGCTTTCCGGCACGCTCATCACGAAAAATACTGCTGTAATAGCGGCGTATCGTGATCCTGATTGGCGGGCGGCATGTTGCCGATAGATTTGGTTCGGAACGGAATCACCTGTTCGCGACCATCAACCTTCACAATCTGATAGAACTGCGGCAGGTTGAAGTTGATGAAGCTTGAGCCGTAGGTGAAGCGGTCGTGCGATGACGAGTAGAAGCGACTGACGTCACGCACCAGTTCCTCTTTGCTGCCTTCGCAGTGGTGATACACCTCAACCCGGTTGCTTTCGTCGAGAATGTAGATATTAAAGCCATTCTCGTCTTGCGTTTCTTCGAAAAAGAACTGGATGATCCCTTCGCTGGCAAAGCCGTCCACCACCGCCGGTAATTTGACGTGATTGGTTTCAACCTGCACTGACAAGCCGTGCAGTTTGTTATGCGAAATAGCGCCATAAAACTCGATGGCGTTTTCCAGTTTTTGTACCGATACATTCAGGCGTTCGAAGAACAACCCCCAGGTTTGACCAGAAACGCGCAGCGCCTTGAAACGCCCGGTTTCCTGGCGGGTGCTGGAAAGGCGCAGTTCAATACACTCAGAAACCAGTTGCTGCACGCGAGTACGGATTAAGCCGCGCAGATGCTGGCTATAACAGAAGACTTCCACGCTATCTGGCGGTGCGGCGTCCTGATGCATTTTGCCGAGAATAGTTTTCAGGGCTTCGATCATCGATTGCTCGCCGTTGAAGTGCAGCGTACGCACTTCGTTCCACGAGTTGCGGTACAGCAGGTCAACGCTACCTACCAGGCAATTTTGATTCTCGCCAAAGCTGAAGACATCCAGCTTACGGAAATCAAAATGCACCACCTGATTGCGGAACGCCGCTGTCGGGTCATATTCCAGGTTAACGATAATCGCCAGATGGCGGATCTCACACGGGCTGTAGAGCGCCTTCGGTGTCGGTGCAGGTAAGCGCAGCGGGAAATGGTGCGACACGTCGGCGACCATCTCCTGCAACTTAGGCAAATCGACAATGCCGTTACCTTTAATATACAAACGGGTGCGCGAGGTCAGCAGGCCGTTAAACCATGCCCACGCCACCAGTTTATTCAGGTAACGGTTATATTCCAGCGGCTGATGGCTGATGATCGACTCAATATTTGGCGCGCGGTTATACAGATACCAACCTGAACGGTTAGCACGGCCCGGCGGCACATAAATAAAGGTCAGATTCGGTTCCGAGAGATCGGGTGAAATCTGCGGGTTTACCAGCGTCACTTTACCCGGTAATGCTTCAAACGCGGCGTACAGTTTACGCGTCAGCACGCCGATATCCTGCGGGCTGGCGGAGACGCTAAGGTTATTGCGACGCGCAAAGCGGATCAGATTACGGTAGCTCTGCATCATCGCGTCGAGCAACTCGTTGTGCGCCTCACGCACCTGATCAATCTTCCAGTTAGCGCGGTTATCGAGCATTGCCAGACGAGCTTCGTCCCAACCCCACTCGCTCACTAACTGGCTCAACACTGCGCGACGCCAGCCTACGCAGGCGCGTTCACGGCTGAGCTTTTCGCACACTTTTAAATAGAAGCAGCGACGTACTAAATCCAGACGGGTGAAATCTTCAATCGCCGTCAGGTATTCAGTAACACGCTCCAGCATCATGCAGTACGGATCGAGGCCAAACGATACAATCTCGCCGTCGTGCAAACGCTGTTTGATATCTTTCGCCAGCAGACGTGGGTTCGGGTATTCCCAGGAATAGGCTTCCAGCAGCAGTGTTTTCAGCACCGCTTTGTATGGGGAATCGATACTCTTGTAGAGCTGCCAAAGGCTGGCACCAAAGTACTCTTCAGCAGAAAGCGAGCTTAAGCCACCAAGATCCAGCCATTCATTTGGCGTCAGCACGCCCTGCGCGTAAAGCGTCATCACATAGTCGTCGTAATGCTCTTCTTCGTCGCACGGCACCATATTCCACAGAATACGCTTACCGGCGAGACGCACGGCGGTACGATAAAATTCGTCAAGCAGCAGTATATGCTGGGTGGAGCCACAATCTTCGCCCCCCAGGCTGCCGCTTTCATTATGACGGAAGCGGTTTTCATCAATCAGGAAGAAGCTAACTTCCACGCCCAGCGAGGCGGCCCAGCTTTCCAGCAGGCTGCATTTACGTTGTAGTAACTGGCGCTCTTCGCTATCGAGCCAGGATTGATGACAGACCCAGATATCCAGGTCAGAGGAACAACTTTGCCCTACGGACGAGGTGCTGCCCATGGTGTATACACCAGTAATTGGAAGCTCACCTTTCGGTGGGTCCTGTACTGACATTCCACGATACAGTTCAAGCTCGTTCAGGTAGTGGCGTTGAGTTTCATCAGGCGTGTAAAGGCAAATGCCTTTGGGAACGTTACCATCAAGGTAACCCGGCATTAGCGGATGGTGATAGTGCAACAATGTCGGCAGTAGACTGTAGACCTGTTGGAATGCAGGCCCCATAGCAGCAAGCGCGCGATCCACACGCAATTGATTTATGGCATCCAGTCTCTGTTTCAGAGTCTCAATATAGAGGTACAAGACGTATCGCCTGATTTGCTACCCGTCATGACTGTGATTCCGCCAACATCAACGGTAACACGCGGCATTCGGGATATTTCGTATGTCAAAGGTAACCGTTACCACTTTTCGCGCCTGGTTTTTTTAGTTTCACGACGAAAAAATGGTCTAAAACGTGATCAATTTAACACCTTGCTGATTGACCGTAAAGAAAGATGCGCTACATACAAGTGTAGCACCGTTTATTCTCTGTAAATTCCTTATTACGACGGCGTGAAACGCCTGTCAGGATCCACTGCCAGACCTCATTTTACGGTTTGCGCAGGCGTCTACGTTTCACCACAACACTGACATCACTCTGGCAAGGATGTTAGGATGGACCACGGATGATAATGACGGTAACAAGCATGTTAGACAATGTTTTAAGAATTGCCACACGCCAAAGCCCACTTGCACTCTGGCAGGCACACTATGTCAAAGACAAGTTGATGGCGAGCCATCCGGGCCTGGTCGTTGAACTGGTACCGATGGTGACGCGCGGCGATGTGATTCTTGATACGCCGCTGGCGAAAGTAGGCGGAAAAGGCTTATTTGTTAAAGAGCTGGAAGTCGCGCTCCTCGAAAATCGCGCCGATATCGCCGTACATTCAATGAAAGATGTGCCGGTTGAAATCCCGCAAGGTCTGGGGCTGGTCACTATTTGCGAGCGTGAAGATCCTCGCGATGCCTTTGTGTCTAATAACTATGACAGTCTGGATGCGTTACCGGCAGGCAGTATCGTCGGGACGTCCAGTTTACGTCGCCAGTGCCAACTGGCTGAACGCCGCCCGGATCTGATTATCCGCTCCCTGCGCGGCAACGTCGGCACTCGCCTGAGCAAACTAGATAACGGCGAATACGATGCCATCATTCTTGCCGTAGCCGGACTAAAACGTTTAGGTCTGGAGTCCCGCATTCGCGCCGCGTTACCACCCGAGATTTCTCTTCCGGCGGTAGGACAAGGTGCAGTCGGTATTGAATGCCGCCTTGATGATACGCGCACTCGCGAGCTGCTTGCCGCGCTGAATCACCACGAAACTGCACTGCGCGTTACCGCAGAACGCGCCATGAATACCCGTCTCGAAGGCGGATGTCAGGTGCCAATTGGTAGCTACGCCGAGCTTATTGATGGCGAAATCTGGCTGCGTGCGCTGGTCGGCGCGCCGGACGGTTCGCAGATTATTCGCGGTGAACGCCGCGGTGCGCCGCAAAATGCCGAACAAATGGGGATTTCGCTGGCAGAAGAGCTACTGAATAACGGCGCGCGCGAGATCCTCGCTGAAGTCTATAACGGAGACGCCCCGGCATGAGTATCCTTGTCACCCGCCCGTCTCCCGCTGGAGAAGAGTTAGTGAGCCGTCTGCGCACACTGGGGCAGGTGGCCTGGCATTTTCCGCTGATTGAGTTTTCTCCGGGTCAACAATTACCGCAACTTGCTGATCAACTGGCAGCGCTGGGGGAGAGCGATCTGTTGTTTGCCCTCTCGCAACACGCGGTTGCTTTTGCCCAATCACAGCTGCATCAGCAAGATCGTAAATGGCCCCGACTACCTGATTATTTCGCCATTGGACGCACCACCGCACTGGCACTACATACCGTAAGCGGACAGAAGATTCTCTACCCGCAGGATCGGGAAATCAGCGAAGTCTTGCTACAATTACCTGAATTACAAAATATTGCGGGCAAATGTGCGCTGATATTACGTGGCAATGGCGGTCGTGAGCTAATTGGGGATACCCTGACGGCGCGCGGTGCTGAGGTCACTTTTTGTGAATGTTATCAACGATGCGCAATCCATTACGATGGTGCAGAAGAAGCGATGCGCTGGCAAGCCCGCGAGGTGACGATGGTCGTTGTTACCAGCGGTGAAATGTTGCAGCAACTCTGGTCGCTGATCCCACAATGGTATCGTGAGCACTGGTTACTACACTGTCGACTATTGGTCGTCAGTGAGCGTTTGGCGAAACTCGCCCGGGAACTGGGCTGGCAAGACATTAAGGTCGCCGATAACGCTGACAACGATGCGCTTTTACGGGCATTACAATAACTCTCATAACAGGAAGCCATAATGACGGAACAAGAAAAAACCTCCGCCGTGGTTGAAGAGACCAGGGAGGCCGTGGACACCACGTCACAACCTGTCGCAACAGAAAAAAAGAGTAAGAACAATACCGCATTGATTCTCAGCGCGGTGGCTATCGCTATTGCTCTGGCGGCGGGCGTCGGTTTGTATGGCTGGGGTAAACAACAGGCCGTCAATCAGACTGCCACCAGCGATGCCCTGGCTAACCAACTTACGGCACTGCAAAAAGCCCAGGAGAGCCAAAAAGCCGAGCTGGAAGGCATTATCAAGCAACAAGCTGTACAGCTTGAGCAGGCGAATCGTCAGCAAGAAACGCTGGCAAAACAGCTGGATGAAGTCCAACAAAAGGTCGCCACCATTTCCGGCAGCGATGCTAAAACCTGGCTGCTGGCTCAGGCCGATTTTCTGGTGAAACTCGCCGGACGGAAGCTGTGGAGCGATCAGGACGTCACGACCGCTGCAGCGTTGCTGAAAAGTGCAGACGCCAGCCTGGCGGATATGAATGACCCGAGTCTGATTACCGTTCGTCGGGCAATTACCGATGATATCGCCAGCCTTTCTGCAGTATCGCAGGTGGATTATGACGGCATCATCCTTAAGCTTAATCAGCTTTCAAATCAGGTAGATAACCTGCGTCTGGCCGATAATGACAGCGATGGTTCGCCGATGGATTCAGACGGTGAAGAGCTTTCCAGTTCCATCAGCGAATGGCGTATCAATCTGCAAAAAAGCTGGCAGAATTTTATGGACAACTTCATTACGATTCGCCGTCGTGATGACACTGCCGTACCGCTGTTAGCGCCAAATCAGGATATCTATCTGCGCGAAAATATTCGCTCTCGCCTGCTGGTCGCAGCACAAGCTGTACCGCGTCACCAGGAAGAGACTTATCGCCAGGCGCTGGAGAACGTCTCCACCTGGGTACGTGCTTACTACGATACTGATGATGCCACCACCAAAGCGTTCCTCGACGAGGTGGACCAGTTAAGCCAGCAAAATATCTCGATGGATCTTCCGGAAACCCTGCAAAGCCAGGCGATGCTGGAAAAACTGATGCAGACTCGCGTGCGTAACCTGCTGGCACAACCGGCAGCAGGGACAACGGAAGCTAAACCTGCACCTGCACCTGCACCTGCACCTGCACCTGCACCGCAAGCTGATGCTCCGGCAGCCGCGCCGCAAGGAGAATAACCATGCTAAAAGTGTTATTGCTCTTTGTGTTGCTGATTGCGGGGATCGTGGTTGGCCCGATGATT
>OIYW01001869.1_pt1 | contig 12339 bp, 8 predicted proteins | sample 1588351 | NCBI WGS metagenome assembly OIYW01 (sample SAMN03283268) | human gut metagenome | biome: human-associated habitat; material: feces | host: Homo sapiens | place: USA | collected 2013 | reverse complement strand
TTCATTCAAAGGGATGAAGAGGAGCGGGCCGGTGTCCGATGCAATAAAGTATCCATATCACGCCCTTATCCAACAAAAGTTTTTGCTTCATCACTCAGAATTCAAACATCTAAATACAAATTTATACCACAAAATTCATCTTCTGATCGTCGTACTGCACGGAAAATCCTTTTCCTTCGAGGTACTCTTCTACCACCTGATACATCTCATCATATCGTCCTTCGCAGGCACAATTACCAAGTGGTTCGATCCAGAAGGATTGTCTTCCACAAGTGTCCCTGAGATGAATTCGGAAATTCAGACCTTTATCTTTAAGAATTCCATTTAATTCTATCACATCATTAAAAGATACATAACTCATTTTAATTCTCCTCTTCTTTACCTAATAAAATGTGTTGCAATTCGTTCTTCTTTCTCCGGAAGTCCAAACTGTTCTTTACCCAAGGCAATACTCTTCATAAGAAATGTCATGTTTCTGGCGAGGACTCTCATAGTCTGCATTCCTTCTCCATCCTGCTCTGCTTCTCCTGGTATTCTTCCATGAATACTATTCCAATACTGACTGGAAGCAACTGGCATTCCAGAAATTGTAAAGTATTTGTTTAACTCGTCAAATGTTGCTGAACATCCACCGCGCCTTGCACAGACAACACTTGCTCCTACTTTCATAGTCTTATCAAATGGTGTGCTGTAGAACAAGCGGTCAAGACAGGCGATCAATGTTGCATTTGCGGATGCATAATAGACTGGACTTGCGATAACCAGTCCATCTGCTTTCTCGAATTTCAAAGCCAGTTCGTTAACTACATCATCATAAACACATTTTTGCTTGGAAGCACATCCTCCACAGGCAACACATCCACGGACAGGTTTATTTCCAACAACTACTGTCTCTACTTCTACTCCATTTTCCTGAAAAATCTTTTCCATTTCTTTTAGTCCTACACTAGTATTTCCGTTTGCTCTTGGACTTCCATTAATCATAAGTACTCTTAATTTTTCTGCCATTGTTTCTCCTCCTACGAACATTATTGTCTTATCTTCAAAGTTCTCAGGTACTCTTTTTGTTCCGGCGTGATCCGATAGCTTTCGATTGCCTTCTGGATTGTCTTATTATGTGTCCATACGTCCATCTTCTGTTCTTCTAGAAATGGAAGAACCTGATCATACTTTTTGGCAAGTGCTGTTGCGAAATACCATGCCCTGGCCATATTTACATAATACTCTTCTGAACGGATTGCGGCAACCTTCCCCGGATATTCTAACTTAAATTCTTCTTCCAGATAATAGCGCATCAGCATATTGATTCCAAATCGGATCGTATATATATGCTCTGATTCTAGCCATCGATCTATCTTTTTGATATAAGAATTCAGATGATTCTTCACTGTTCTGACTGCCAGAAGATCACAGGTTGCCCAGTTATCTATATTGGGCAGAAAGCGCTCCAGTTCTTCTATACAGAGTTCATAATCTTTAATCTGCTCGATCAGAAGCCCATGCAGATTATTCTCTTCATAATATTGATGTGGCAGGATCTTAAGAAACTGCTTCGCCTCTTCTGTCTTCCCGAATTTCTTTGCATAAGTTCGAAGTACAGGGACTCTCACTCCTATCACTGATTCTTTCTCTACTGTTGGCATCAGTTTTGCGTGAAAATCCCGATATTTTAGCTCCTGCATTGTAAAAAGGTCCTGCTGCACTTTTGGTATTACTTCTTTTGGAGTCATCTTTATTCACCTGCTTTCTGTTAATTTGCAGTATAACACACACTTTATGCCACTGCAAGTATATATAGAACAAACGTTCTTCTGTATTTTATTTCTTTTTTTTGCTATACTTATCTACGTATAAAGTTGCTGCTCACACCCACTATGAACAGTAACTAAAAATTCTCTGACTCTTTTGCTGTTACTGCTCACACTATATATTACCAGCAACACAGATTCGTCAGAGAATATAAGGGAGATAAAAATATGCTGACAGTAATGAAATTTGGCGGAAGCTCCGTGGCCGATTTGGAGCACATCCGCAACGTAGCAAACCGCTGTATCGCAAAACAGCGCGAAGGCAGCCAGGTTGTTGTTGTCCTGTCTGCTATGGGAAAGACTACAGATAATCTGATCGCAACAGCAAAACAGATCACAGAGCAGCCTTCCCGCAGGGAATTAGATATGCTTCTCACAACCGGTGAACAGGTTTCTGTATCCTTAATGGCAATGACTCTGATTTCCATGGGCGTCAGTGCAGTGTCACTGAATGCATGGCAGGTTCCAATGCATACAACTTCAAATTATCAAAATGCACGATTCAAGAGAATTGATTCCGAGCGTATCCGTAAAGAGCTTGATGCGAACAAGATCGTCATCGTAACCGGATTCCAGGGAATCAATAAGTATGAAGATATCACAACTCTTGGCCGCGGCGGCTCTGACACAACAGCGGTTGCTCTTGCTGCTGAACTCCATGCCGATGTCTGTGAAATTTACACAGATGTAGACGGAGTATATACCGCCGATCCACGCGTTGTTCCAAACGCTCATAAAATGACGGAGATCACTTATGATGAGATGCTTGAAATGGCCTCTCTTGGTGCGAAAGTCCTTCACAGCAGATGTGTAGAAATTGCGAAAAAATACGGTGTAGAACTTCTGGTATGTTCTAGCTTAAACCACAATTCAGGAACAATTGTAAGGGAGAAAACGAAAATGGAAAAAATGTTAATCAGTGGTGTGGCAGCCGATAAAAATGTAGCCAAAATCCGTGTTGCCGGTCTCGGGAACGAGCCTAACAGCACATTCCGTCTTTTAAATCTTTTAGATAAGAATAAACTGAACATTGACGTCATGATCCAGTCTCTTGGTAAAGACGGTACAAAATCTGTATCCTTCACTGTTACAAAATCGGACATGCTCCGTGCTTTGGATCTGTTAAATGAAAACAAAGACTATCTTGGCATTAAGAAACTGGATTCTGATGAAAATGTTGCCAAAGTTTCTGTCATTGGTGCCGGTATTCGTTCTCATTCAGGTGTTGCTGCAAAGATGTTCGGTGCACTCGCAAGTATTGATGTCAACACAGAGATGGTTACTACATCTGAGATTCGCATCACTGCTCTGATCGATGAAGCCTATGCAGATCTTGCAGTGCGTAAACTGCACGAAACTTTCTTTGATTAAAAGTAAAGCAGAATCAAGCGACAGTAAGAATTAATAATTCCCTTCTGCCGCTTGATTTTTATCTTATTTTTGTTCTGAATAATTACATTTGTTTTTTATTTTTCACTGCACATTATGCTTCTTCCTCTAACGACGTTTTTCCGCGCAAACGTCTGTAATAGAATCTTCCTTTTCCAAGAAGAATTGTAAGATAACGAAGTACCGGCTCTGTTGCGATCGCAAATACAACAAAGAGCATGATACACTTTGTTGTCATTCCGGTAATCGCAAACAGCTGATTCAAATAAATACTACAGAATAATAAGCCTGCGATACATCCGCCAAGAATCCCTGCACGAAGCTTATTCATCGGTGCACTGATCTTATAGAGGATCATAAATCCTACAATTGCCAGAAGCATCGTTGCTGCTGTTGAGATATCCTGCTCTCCTACTCCAAATGTCTTTCCAAAGACAACCAGTGCCCCAACCGCCAATGCATCTGTAAGTGCTGCCGGGAGTGCTTTCAGGAATACATTCGTCAGGAAATGTCCTTTAATGATATTCTTGTTCGGCTCAAGTGCAAGGAAGAACGCCGGAATACCGATCGTAAACATACTGATCAGTGATACCTGTGATGGTTCCAGTGGATAAGTAAACATAAATACTACTGAGAAAAGACTCAGCAGGAAAGAGAATATATTCTTAACCAGGAACAGGCTCGCCGAACGCTGGATATTATTGACTACTCTTCTTCCTTCTAATACAACCTGCGGCATACAAGAGAAATCTGACTCCAGAAGTACGATTTGAGAAGCCTGTGCCGCTGCCTCGCTTCCTGATGCCATTGCGATACTGCAGTCTGCATCCTTCAAAGCAAGGACATCATTTACTCCATCTCCTGTCATAGCAACTGTTTTCCCAGCCTCTTTAAGTGCCTGAACAAACTGTCGTTTCTGGTTTGGAGTTACACGTCCAAACACTGTCTTCTCAAGAATTGCTTTCTTAATATCTTCTTCTGTCTCAAGACTTGATGCATCCACATAATTCTCAGCATTTTTAATACCTGCTGTTTTTGCAACTTTGGAAACTGTAACCGGATTATCTCCGGAAATAACTTTCACTTCGACTCCCTGCTCTGCAAAGTACTGGAATGTTTCTTTTGCCGCCTCACGGATTGGATTCGCAAGTAAGATATAGCCCAACGGTGTTACTGGTTCTGTCAGTGCTTTTCCATCAATCTCCGCTGCATAAGTACCAAATACAAGAACACGGGCACCTGTAGATGCAAGCTCTGTGATTTTTTCCTTATGTTGCTCGTAATCATCCAGAAGTACAAATTCCGGCGCTCCAAGAACATATGTCTTATCTTCAAATGTAGCACTGCTGTACTTTGTCGCAGATGAAAATCCTGTCTTGGAAATTGCTTTTGCTCCTGAAGAATGTGTAAAATATTCTTTCATTGCAGCCATTGTGATATTATCGTTTGTCATAGCTGAAACAAAATCTCCGACCATAAGACAAAGAGATCCCATCTTTTCCGTATCGTACTGCTCCGTTGGAATAAGTTCCTGTACTTTCATCGTATTTTCTGTGATCGTACCAGTCTTATCTACACAAAGTACATCAACACGCGCAAGTGTCTCAATACATTTCATATCATGAAGCAATACTTTCTGCTGTGCAAGCCGGATTGAACTGACAGCAAGTGCAACGCTTGCAAGAAGGTAAAGACCCTCCGGAATCATTCCGATCACAGCCGCTACCATTGACGTAATACTTGAATGGAATGATGCATTCTGGAATACCAGAGACTGTGCAACGAGTATGATTCCAATCGGAATGATTGCCACACCGACGCATTTAACCAATTTATCCAGCGAGCGGATCATCTCTGACTGCTCACCATTCTGCATTTCTTTTGCTTCCAGTGTAAGCTTTGAAATATAAGAATCTTCACCGACTTTATCAAGTCTTGCATGACATTGACCGGAAATAATAAAACTTCCTGACATCAGCTGATCTCCGGCATGTTTTGTAATCTCATCAGACTCGCCTGTCAGCAGAGATTCATTTACCTGTACTTCACCTGCACAAACCTGTGCATCTGCACATACCTGCGCGCCGGCTTTAAATATGACAATATCATCAACTACCAACTCTTCTGCATCAATCAACGATCTTTTACCATCTCGCACTACAGTCGCTTTCGGTGCATTCAGCATGGTCAGATTATCCAGCACTTTTTTGGCACGCACTTCCTGTATAATACCGATCAACGTATTTGCAATAATAACCGGAAGAAAGGTCAGATCCCGGAAGGATCCAACCAGACATAACAAAATAGCCAGAACAAGAAAGATTAAGTTAAAGTAAGTAAATACATTCTCATGTACAATCTCTTTCGTTGTCTTCGACGGAGGATCGACTGCCCTGTTTACCCAGCCATGAAGTCTGTGCTCCTGCACCTGCTGTGCTGTCAATCCGACTTTATAATCCGGATTGTAACGGGTTGTCGGTATCCGCTTCTCTATTTCTTCTTCAATCTCTGTTTTCTTGTTTCTGCTTCTTGCCATCTGTTACTTCCCTTCTGCTTCTTCCAACGTCTCCGTTCTCGTCAAAATCTGCATAAATTCTTCTCCTGTAATTGTTTCTTTCTCATACAGGTATTTTGCAAGCTCATGAAGTTTCTTCTGGTTTTTCTCCAAAAGTTCCATCGCTGTATCATATCCGTGTTTTACGGTATCTACAACCATCTGATCAATATCTGCTGCTGTCTGTGGGGAACAACTTAAACTGCTGTCTCCTCCCAGATATGGATTGTTCTGCGTCTCAAGAGCAACCATACCAAACCGGTCACTCATTCCATAACGCGTGATCATTGCTCTTGCAAGCTTTGTTGCCTGCTCGATATCATTCGATGCGCCTGTTGTGATAGAATTAAAAATCAGTTTTTCTGCGCATCTTCCTCCGGTCAGTGTCGCGATCTTGTTGATCAGCTCTTCCTGTGTCATCAGATTCCGTTCTTCTGATTCAACCTGCATTGTATATCCCAAGGCACCTGATGTACGCGGAATGATCGTGATCTTTGTAACCGGTGCTGAATTCGTCTGTAATGCTGCTACCAACGCATGACCGATTTCATGATAAGAAACAATTAATTTTTCCTTGGAAGAAAGTACCTGATTCTTCTTCTGATATCCGGCGATAACAGTTTCAATACTTTCTTCAAGATCTGCCTGCGTTACGTATTTACGGTTCTCTCTGACTGCGCGCAGTGCCGCTTCATTTACCATATTTGCAAGCTCTGCTCCTGATGCTCCTGATGCAGCTCTTGCGATTGCATTAAAGTCAATGTCATCTCCAAGTCTTACTTTCTTCGCGTGAACTTTCAGAATCTCTTCACGTCCTTTAAGATCCGGAAGTTCCACCGGAATACGGCGGTCAAATCTTCCCGGACGGAGAAGTGCCGGATCAAGACTGTCCGGTCGGTTCGTTGCAGCAAGGATCACAACACCTTTAGATGCATCGAACCCATCCATCTCTGTCAGCAACTGGTTCAATGTCTGCTCACGCTCATCATTTCCACCATATCCTGCGTTGTCTCTCTTTTTACCGATTGTATCAATCTCATCAATAAATACAATACAAGGTGCTTTTTCGTTCGCCTGCTTGAAAAGATCACGTACTTTAGAAGCGCCCATACCAACAAACATCTCTACGAATTCTGAACCGGAGATTGAGAAAAATGGTACATTTGCCTCTCCTGCAACTGCTTTTGCAAGCAAAGTTTTACCGGTTCCCGGAGGTCCTACAAGAAGTGCTCCTTTCGGACATACTGCACCGATCTCCGTATATTTCTGCGGGTTATGAAGAAAATCCACAATCTCTGTCAGCAGTTCCTTCGCTTCATCTTCTCCGGCTACATCCTGGAAAGTGATTCCTGTTGTAGATTCCACATAAACCTTCGCATTGCTCTTTCCGAACTGCATGAACGGATTTCCTGCTGCACCTCCACCCATCTTGGCCATCATCTTCTTTGCAAGCCACTGTCCTAATGCCCAGAAGATCAAAAGTGGTAAAATCCATACAAGAAAAAAGTTTAGAAGCGGATTCATCTCCTGCTGTGCGACTCTTCCGAATTCACATCCCGCATCTTCCAGACGATTTACCAGATTTGGATCATCAAACGTTGTTGTCTCATAATATTTCGGTTCCTCGCTATTATCTGTAAAATAAATAGTGTCTCCATTCAACTCTACTTTTGATACTTCTTTTCCCTCGACCATAGTAAGAAAGGTTCCATAATCGACTTCTTTCACCTTATTCTTTCCTAGAATATTCGGAAAAAGAAATGTGTTAAGAAGCACGAGAATAATCAAAGCAATCAAATAGTAAAAGATTAATGGCTTCTTTGGTTTCTCAACTTTCTTCATACTGTTGTTCCTCCTATTTTCTAAATTTTGCACGAACTGCCTTTATCATCTGTATAATCGGAAGATTCAATGCTGCAAGACCATACACAGTAAGTAACTGCGATAATGTCAGTGTCTGCACTTTAAAGATGTTATGCAGTCCAGGGACAGTCACAACAAGCGTGATCAGAATCATTCCAATTACAAAAGCACCGATCAGGTAAATGTTATTAAAGACTCTTTTTGTAAATACAACCGGACGATTTGATTTACAGTTAAACCCATGGAACAATCTTGAACAGCAAAGTGTTGCAAATGCCATTGTACTTGCAAGTAGTGCATTACCGTCTTTGTATCCAATTGTAAATGCAATCATGACCATGGTACAGATTGATAATCCTTCCAGTCCGATATTGATCAAAAAGTCTTTCGTTAAAATGGATTCATTTATCGGTCGTGGCTTTTCTTTCATCACATTTTTCGAATGTGGTTCCAATCCAAGAGCAATTGCCGGAAGACTGTCTGTCAGCAGATTAATGAACAACAGATGAACCGGTGCGAACGGTACCGGAAGTGCCATCAGTGAAGCATAAAGCACTGCCAGGATTGCTCCAAAATTTCCCGAAAGCAGAAACTGAATGGATGCTTTAATATTGCGATATATATTTCTTCCATTCTCTACTGCTTTAATAATAGTCGCAAAATTGTCATCTGTCAAAACCATTGCTGCAGCGTCTTTTGACACTTCGCTTCCGGTAATTCCCATCGCCACTCCTATGTCTGCCTGTTTCAGTGCCGGAGCGTCATTCACACCATCTCCTGTCATGGATACAATGTTTCCTTTTTCCTGCCATGCACGCACAATACGGATCTTGTGTTCAGGAGAAACTCTGGCGTAAACAGAAATCCCTTCCACAAAGTCTTTCAGTTCTTCATCGGACATTTTGTCAATCTCTGCACCCTCACAGGCTTCGGATTCATTTTCAAGAATTCCAATTCTCTTTGCAATGGCAGCAGCTGTCACCTTATGATCTCCTGTAATCATAATCGGACGGATTCCTGCACATTTACACTCTTCTACAGCAGCTTTTGACTCTTCTCTCGGCGGATCCATCATTGCGATCAGCCCCAGGAATATCAGATGATCTTCATCCTCCAGCGTAAGTTCCGTCTCATCTGATACTTCTTTATAAGCAAATGCAAGAACTCGTAATCCCTCTCTTGAGTATTTCTGATTCTGCTCTTCGATTACTCTTCTTGTCTCTTCTGTGATCTCATGAGTCTCCCCTTTCATCTCAACCCAGTCTGTCCGGTTCAAAAGAACGTCAACTGCTCCTTTGACAATCATCGTTGGCACTCCGTTTAATGAATGCTTTGTTGCCATCATCTTACGGTCGCTATCGAATGGATTCTCACTTTCTCTTGGATACTTTACTCTGACTTCTTCCGGGTCAAGACCAAGACTGCTTCCTAAATTAATCAGTGCTGTCTCTGTCGGGTCTCCGATCTCTACACCATCAATATTCGTAGAGTCATTACAAAGAATACTACTGATAAGGAGTCTGCTCTGAGACGGATCCCGGAGATCGATCTTGTCTGCGGAAATGCTCTGGCCATCTACATAATAATGCTCTACTGTCATCTTATTCTGTGTCAGGGTTCCAGTTTTATCTGAACAGATAATGGATACACTTCCCAGTCCTTCTACTGCCTGTAGTTTTCGAACAATTGCATGTTCTTTCGCCATTTTCTGCGTTCCAAAAGAAAGAACAATCGTAACGATTGAACTTAACGCCTCCGGAATTGCTGCAACGGCAAGAGCAACTGCAAAAAGAAATGCATTTCCAATATTCTCACCACGGAAAACACTGATTCCAAACAAAATCGCACAGAATACAAGAATTAAAATGGATAATTTCTGTCCAAACTGATCCAGGTTCACCTGCAATGGAGTCTTCTTCTCAGATGTCGTCTTCAGAAGACTTGCAATTTTACCAACTTCTGTATTCATTCCAATCTCTGTAACTACAAAAGAACCTCTTCCATACGTGAGAAAGCTTCCGGAATATACCATATTAATACGGTCTCCAAGAGGAACTTCGTCCTGTTCAATCACATCTGTCGTCTTCTCGACACCAAGACTCTCTCCCGTCAATGCACTTTCGTCAACCTTCATGCTTGCACATTCCAGAATACGTCCATCTGCAGGAATATAGTCTCCCGCCTCTAACATAATAATGTCTCCAACAGTAACTTCTGAAGACGGAATCGGGACAACCACTCCATCACGAAGAACTTTTGCTTCCGGACCGGATAATTTCTTCAGACTTGCCAGAGATGACTCTGCCTTTACTGTCTGCACAGTTCCCAGAATTGCATTCATTGTGATCACGATAACAATAACAGCTGCGCTCTCAATATCTCCCATAAATCCTGATGCGATCGCTGCTATAATAAGGATGATCACCAGAAAATCCTTATATTGCTCCAAAAAAATCTGAAATGTTGTCTTCTTTTTTCCTTCAGTCAGTTCATTCGGGCCGTATTTCCTTTGATTTTCACTGATCTGTTCTTTTGTTAATGGTTCTTCCGAGCCATTCACTTCTCTTAAAACTTCTTCTCCCGATAATTGATAATATGCTTTCACTGCCATTCCTCCTAACTGGTTATTGTTCACTCTTCTTTTGTGACCCATAATCCTGATTAATCTGCAGTGCGAATAAAAAAAGAGACAATTATTGCACCGCTTCTTACATGCAATAAAAGTCTCACTATTTCATCACGATCCGGATGGACTTCTTCCATCGTATTGACGGATCGCAAACGCTACTCAAAGCGCCAGTTACTCCCTTTTACTAAAATAAACTATACTCATTTTTCCTGATAATGTCAATAAACTTTATTTTCTTTTTAGGAAATATTTTCAGGATTTTAACACTAAAAGATCGCGGAGCGTTTTTTGCATATTAGGAAAGCACTTTCCTAATATATAAAAAGAATACCTTACAGACATTCTATCCATAAGGTATCCTTTCTATTCTATCAATCGATCAATGAAAATCTCAATCTATTTTCTTAAATCCTAAACGATTCCCTGAGCTGTCATAGCATCTACAACCTTCTCAAATCCGGCAATGTTAGCACCTACAACGTAGTTGCCCTTGAATCCGTATCTCTCAGCTGCATCAACCATGTTGTGGCAGATGTTAACCATGATGTTTTTAAGTTTAGCATCTACTTCTTCGAATGTCCAGCTCAGACGCTCGCTGTTCTGAGACATCTCAAGTGCAGATGTAGCAACACCACCGGCGTTAGCTGCTTTACCAGGTGCAAAGATAACACCATTCTCCTGCAGATACTCTGTAGCTTCGAGAGTTGTAGGCATGTTAGCACCTTCACATACTGCAATACATCCGTTTGCAACAAGTGCTTTTGCATCTTCAAGGTGAAGCTCATTCTGTGTAGCACATGGAAGAGCGATGTCAACTTTAACATTCCATACTCCTCTTCCTTCATGGTACTCTGAATTCGGACGGTACTTCTTGTACTCTGTAAGTCTTGCTCGGTTAACTTCTTTGATTTCTTTAAGAGCTGCAACATCGATTCCTTCTGGATCGTATACCCATCCTGTAGAATCGCTTACTGTAACAACTTTAGCACCGAGTTCCTGTGCTTTCTCAGTTGCGTAAATTGCAACGTTACCTGAACCAGAAACTGCAACTGTCTTACCTGCAAGCTCAATACCATTGAGTTTCAGAAGTTCGTCTGTCAGATACAGAAGACCATATCCTGTAGCCTCTGTACGAGCAAGAGATCCACCATAGGAAAGTCCTTTTCCTGTAAGAACTCCTTCATATACTCCACGGATTCTCTTGTACTGTCCGAACATATATCCGATCTCTCTTGCGCCTGTACCAATATCTCCTGCTGGAACATCAGTATCAGCACCAATATATTTGCAAAGTTCTGTCATAAAGCTCTGGCAGAATGCCATAACTTCTCTGTCAGATTTTCCCTTAGGATCGAAATCAGATCCACCTTTACCTCCACCGATTGGAAGTCCTGTAAGGGAGTTTTTGAAAATCTGCTCAAAACCGAGGAATTTGATAATACCAAGGTTTACAGATGGATGAAGACGAAGACCTCCCTTGTATGGTCCGATCGCACTGCTGAACTGTACACGGTATCCTGTGTTAACCTGTACCTGACCCTTGTCATCTACCCACGGTACACGGAACTTAATCTGTCTCTCAGGCTCTACCAGTCTCTCAAGAAGAGCTTCTTTACGGAATTTTTCTTCATTTGCTTCAATCACAACACGAAGAGACTCCAGTACCTCTTTTACTGCCTGATGGAATTCCGGCTCAGCAGGATTCTTCTTTACAACTAAATCAATCACTTCATCAACGTATGACATCTTAATTACCTCCTAGAATAAATAGATTGGGATTTCTATCTCCCTGATACTATTGTATCTTTCGTCAACTAATGTCTTTTCTAAAACAAGAAAAACAGACTGACAAGCAATCTGTTACCCCAGACACCGTTGTCTACTCGTTTATTTTATAAGCTAAATGAAAGATTGTCAATCATTAATTGCATTATTTTAAAGTTTTATCACTTTAAGTTGATAAAACTGCATGAACTAATGTATCAAATTGCAATTTTCAGCATATTTAAGGTTATATGTCGAGTAAACAGATAGGGAAATATGAACAAAGAATGTGCCTCGGCACATTCTTGCGCCTGCGGCGGTCGCTTGCGACA
>OIYW01001853.1_pt1 | contig 12423 bp, 10 predicted proteins | sample 1588351 | NCBI WGS metagenome assembly OIYW01 (sample SAMN03283268) | human gut metagenome | biome: human-associated habitat; material: feces | host: Homo sapiens | place: USA | collected 2013 | reverse complement strand
GCATTGCTATTTGGTGTACTGTTTTGACCTGATCTTGTGTAGACACTATTTAGGGAACTACAACCGGAATGCGGCCATGAGAGCGCGAACGGCATTATACCATACCAGGAACTGCCGGGCATCTACCAAAGAGGCGAAACTCCTGCAACATACCCCTTTTTCCAAAACAAAATGCGTGCCCTTTTCAGCGCTTTCTCTTTATTTTTTGCGTGCACATAGCCAAAATGGCCATACTGCTTTGTGTCGTTTAAAATTCCCCAAGCAATAAACACCATTGTTTCTCACTCCAGCCGCAGCGCTCTGAATGTTTTCTGTAATCCAATTCTACCCAAAACAATTGGGAATTTCAACCACAAACAGGCTGGAAAGGAAAAAATCCGGCACCGCCCCTCCCGGAACTCCGGCAGAACGCTCCGGCAGCCCCGGTTGTTCCGCGCCGTCCCGCACCGGGGATGCCCCTGCGCAGCGCTCCTTTTGAATTTTTCCTCTGCGCGCCAGGCCCGATCCATTCATAAAACGGACAGCCCCGCCGTACACTTCACTGGAAGCCTGCGGCGGGCTGCAATATTCTTAAGGCAGCACCGCACAATTCACGGCTGATGCCTTAAGCGTCGCCTCGCTTGCAGATTTTCCGGCAACTGTCACAAAAATGCTCGTGAATATACAAAGTATTCGCTGCGCTTTTTGTTTAACCTGCCAAAAAACCGGCCGGCGCGCTTCGACTCTTAGAATTGTGCGGTATTGCCTTAACATTCATTACCAATTCGTTACAATCGCGGCAAAATGCAAGAATCCGTCTTTTGAAAACGTATTGTGTTTCAAACGGGAAAGAGCTGTTTCCCGCGCGCCGCAGGCGTGCCGGAGCATTTAACGATCCAAGGAAAGAAGGCAGTGGAATGAAAGTGAAGCTTCCCGAACGCAGGGCCGTTTCCGCTCCCGGCAGGCAGGACGGCGGCGCTCCGGCCGCAGCGCCCCTCAAAACGCGCGGCGGCAAAACCGCACGGCGCGTTCTGCGCCGCATCGGGTATATCGCGGCGTGCTGCTGCTGCGTGGGCGTGATGCTGGCGAGCGTGGCCGCCGTGGTATTTGCCTCGTATCTGGCCCGCCTGTCCGGCACGGACGCCGACATGCCCGACCTCTATGTGCTGAAGATGGCGGAAAACTCCATCGTATATGCAGCGGACCCGGCCGGCGGCGATTGGACGGAATACGCTGTTTTTACCGGCGAAAACGACCGCGTCTGGACGCCGCTGGAGCAGTTCCCTCAAACGCTGCGGGACGCTGTCGTCAGTGTGGAGGACCGCAATTTCTGGAACCAGCGCTTCGGCATCAACCCGGGGCGCATCCTCGGCGCGGCCGTCAACGAGCTGACGGGCCACCGCCTGTACGGCAGCCGCCAGGGCGCGTCCACGCTGGAACAGCAGCTTATCGAAAACCTCACCGGTGACAGCGCCCAGAGCATTTCCGGCAAATTCAAAGAGATTTCACGCGCCATCGTAATGGCCGGGCGCTACTCCAAGGATATGATCCTGGAGGCCTACTTAAATATCGCGCCGCTCACGGGCACGCTCTCCGGCATGCAGGCCGGCGCACAGCAGTATTTCGGCAAAGACGCCTCCCAGCTCACGCTGGCCGAATCCGCCACGCTGGCCTCCATCCCCCGCAGCCCGGTGGCGTACAGCCCTTACTCCAACCCGGAAAAGCTGCTGGAACGGCGCAACTGGGTGCTCAAACTGATGCTGGACCAAAAGCGCATCTCCCAGGCCGACTACGACGCGGCGGCGGCCGCTCCGCTGGGCGTGCGCAGCCGCGAGGAGGCCGCTGCCGCCTCCCCCAGGGGAAAGGTGAACTCTTATTTCACCGACGCTGTGTTTGAACAGCTGGCGGACGATATCATGGAAAAAGAGAACTGCGGCCGTGCCGCCGCCGTCACCCGCATCCGAACCGGGGGCCTGCGCATCTTTTCCACCGTGGACCTGCGCCTGCAGCGCATGCTGGAAGCTTTCATGGAAAACGACGGCGAGGACGGCTACTTCCCCGCTCTGTGGCGGCAGGAAGAAGCCGACACAGGCATTCCCTTCGACAGCGCCGACGCCGTTTCCTACGGAGACGACGGCCTGCCGCTGAACGCACAGGGCGAGCCGGTGTTCAGGCCGGACGACACGCCCGTCTATGAGCAGGACGGCACAACGCTGCTCCGCGGCTCCAGCGCGCAGCCCAATGCCGACGGCGTCCACACACTGGTATTTTACAGGAACATCCGCACGCAGGCCGCCGTGGCCACGATGGACTATGAAGGCCACGTGCTGGCGCTTGTGGGCGGCGTGGGCGAAAAACGGTACGACCTTTCGCTGAACCGCGCCGCCGACGTGCCCCGTCAGATCGGCTCCACAATGAAGCCTCTTGCCGCGTATGCGCTGGGCATTGAAAACGGCGTCATCAACTATTCCTCCCTCATTGCGGACGCGCCGCTCTACACCCAGCAGGACCACCGCATGCTGAACACGGAATACTGCCGCAAGCTGGGCCTTTCGCTGGACCCGGGCGACCCCGCCAACCAGGCGCGGGACGACGTTTGGCGCGCCTGGCCCACCAATTACAACGGGCCCGGCACAGGGCGGCCCGTAGTGGTTGCGGGTGCGCTTGCGCAGTCGCTGAATACCGTCCCGGTGCAGATCGGCGACATGCTGGGCAAGCGCAGGCTGTTCGACTTTGCGTACGGCAGCCTGGGCCTCACCCATCTGGACCCGGAGCGGGACAACGATCTCGGCCCTTTGGTGCTGGGCAGCCAGACCCACGGCGTTACGCCCGTGCAGCTTGCCAACGCATATTCCGTTTTCCGCGACGGCGTGTACCGTCCCGCGCTCTATTACACCAAAGTCACGCTGGCGGACGGCTCCACTTATCTGGACCCCGCGCAGGACAGCTATGCCGTGCAGGCCGTCAGCCCGCAGACGGCTTATATCATGAACCGGCTGCTGCGGGGCGTGCTCACCGCGCCGGGCGGCACCGCCCGGGGCATGGCGCCCGCCGGGGAGATGGAAGCCGCCGCCAAAACGGGCACTACGACGGATTACCGCGACTTCACCTTTGTGGGCCTGACGCCTTATTACGTCACGGCGGGCTGGTGGGGCTACGACGTCCCGGCCGACCTGTCCCAGCAGGGCGTGCGCACGGGCAAACCGCTGCAGACGCTCTGGCGGGATTATATGCAGCAGGCACAGGAAGGGCTGCCCTATCTGGAATTTCCCGTGCCGGAGGGCGTCGTTGCACGCCGCTACGACCCCGCCACCGGATGCCTTGTCCCCTCGGGCGGCGCTGTGGGATACTACACCGAGGACAACCTGCCGCCGGAGCAGCCCGCCCTGCCATAGCGCCGTGCCCCGCGCCGTAAGACAGGGCTTGACTTCGCTCTTTTGTTTTAGTATAATGTCAACTGCTCACTCGGAGGGCAGATCATTCACTTGGAAATGATGGGCCGGATAAGGTGACAGGCTGAGACGCCTGTTTCTTTATCCGGCTTTTTTGATGCCCGCGGGGTGTGCAAAACAACGGGAGGGATCTCAATGGCTCTGCTGAAAGGAAACGTCAGGCAAATTTATTTCAGGTATCTGGGCGCGGCGTTCGGCAGCGCGCTCATCAGCTCCATCTACGGCCTGGTGGATTCGGCCATGGTGGGGCAGTACCAGGGGCCGGAGGGCACGGCCGCGCTGGCCATCGTCGCGCCGGTGTGGAACATCATTTACAGCCTGGGGCTGCTGACAGGCATCGGCGGCTCGGTTCTGCTAAGCGCGGCGCGGGGCGCGGGCAGGCAGAAAGAAGGCGACGAGTATTTTACCGCCGCGCTGGCGGGCACCGTGTTCTTTGCCGCCGTGAGCTGGCTCGCCATCGCATTTTTCGACGCGCCGCTGCTGCGCCTGTTCGGCGCGCGGGACGCGCTGCTGCCGCTGGCGCAGCAATATCTGCTCCCCGTCAAATTCGTGGTGCCGCTGTTCCTGTTCAACCAGATGCTGGCGGCGTTCCTGCGCAACGACGGCGCGCCGGGGCTTGCCACGGCGGCGGTGCTGGCGGGCGGCGTCTTCAATGTGTTCGGCGATTACTTTTTTGTGTTCACCTGTGACATGGGCGTATTCGGCGCGGGGGCTGGCAACAGCCATCGGCTCGGGCATCACCTTCACGGTGATGCTGTCCCACTTTTTCTCCCGGCGCTGCACGCTGCGGCCCGCCCGCTTCCGAAATTCCGGAACCAAGCTGCGGCAGATTCTGACCACCGGCTTTTCCACGTTCTTTCTCGACATTGCCATGGGCATCCTGACCATGCTGTTCAACCGCCAGATCCTGCAGGGACTGGGCACGGACGCACTGGCCGTGTACGGTGTGATCGTGAACGTGAGCACCATGGTCCAGTGCTGTGCATACAGCGTGGGCCAGGCCGCCCAGCCCATCCTTTCGGCCTGCTTCGGCGCGGGCAAATGGGGACGCATCCGCGCGGCGCTGAAGTACGCGCTGATGGCCGCCGCCTTTTTCAGCGCGGTGTGGACGCTGCTCGTCTTTCTGTTTCCCAACGGGTTCATCCGCATTTTCATGTCCCCCACCGGGGACATCCTGCGCATCGCACCCGCCATTCTGCGCAGCTACGGCGTTTCGTTCCTGCTGCTGCCGCTCAATATTTTCTCCACCTACTATTTCCAGTCCCTGATGAAGCCCCGCGCCTCGTTTTCTGTTTCGGTCCTGCGCGGGCTGGTGCTCAGCGGCGCGCTGATTTATGCGCTGCCGGCCCTGCTCGGGCCCGGCGCCGTCTGGTTCGCCATGCCCGTCACCGAGGCCGTCACCGCCGTGGGCGTGTGCGTGCTGATCGTCCGGTATACCCGTCCGGCGCCGCAAACGCCGGAATAATGCACAGCGCACAAGGCCCCGGCTTCTCAATGAAGAAGCCGGGGCCGTATTTTCTGTTATTCCTATTCCTCCGCGCGCCCGCCGGGCTTTTCCAGCGCCGCCCTGCGCGCGGCCAGAATCACATCCCGCGCCCGGGCGGCAAGCGGGGCTTCTGCGGCGGGCGTACCCTCCAGCGGATAAGGGATGCCCAGCGCGTCGTACTTGGAACGCCCCATCGTGTGATAGGGCAGCACGTCCAGCGCCCGGACGTTGGGCAGCGATGCAAGAAGCGTCCCAAGCGCGTTCCAGCCTGCCTCGCTGTCGGTAAGGCCGGGCACAACCACATGGCGTACCCATACGGGCACCTCTTTTTGCGCCAGATAGCGGGCAAACGCAAGGATGTTCCCATTTTCACGTCCGGTCAGCCGCCTGTGGGCGGCCGGGTCGGTTTGCTTGATGTCCAGCAGCACCAGGTCCGTAACGGCGCACAGCGCGTCGAACTGCGCCAGCGCCGCCGCGTCCTCCGGGCGGAACGTGGCGCCCGAGGTATCCAGACAGGTGTGGATGCCCCGCCGCTTTGCCTCCCGGAACAGCGCGGTCACAAATTCGATCTGCAGCAGCGGCTCTCCGCCTGTGACGGTGATGCCGCCTTTCCGGTAAAACGCCTCGTTGCGGGCGTATTGCGCCAGCAGCTCCTCCACCGTGGTTGGCACGCCGCCGCCCGGGTCCCAGGTGTCCGGGTTGTGGCAGTACAGGCAGCGCATGGGGCATCCCTGCAAAAACACCACGAACCGCACGCCCGGGCCGTCCACGGTGCCGAAGCTCTCCACCGAATGGACGCGGCCCGTTACTTGCGCGGCCATCTCACATCGCCTGATGGAAGGTGCGGGAAATCACCTCGTCCTGCTGGGCCTTCGTCAGCTTGATGAAGTTCACCGCATAGCCGGAAACGCGCACGGTGAGCTGTGGATACTTTTCCGGATGCCGCTGGGCGTCCAGCAGCGTTTCTTTGGTGAATACATTCACGTTCAGGTGGTGTCCGCCCTCGGCCACATAGCCGTCCAGAAGGCTGACAAGGTTGTCGATCTGTCGTTCGTTTGCTTTCATAAACAGGTTCCTTTCTCTGCTGTGCCGCTTTTTCAGCGGCTTTTATGCCCGGCCCGTTTGGCCGGTGCGTTGCAGGCTTCGGCCGCGCCTTCGCCGCAGCAGGCGGCGCAGCGGGTCTCCTGCGCTTCGCCCTCGCCGCCGGTGACGCGCATGCGGCCCCCGCCGTTTTTCATAAAGGCGTCGATGCGCTCCACCAGCGCGTCGATCTGCCGTTGCTTTTCCTGTTCCGTCATGGCCGCCGCCTTTCTCTCAATGCTCCGCCTCAAACTCGGGCATTTCCACCTCCAGGTCGCCCGCGAAGATCCGGTCGTCCTTGCCCAGCGCCCCCGGTACGATGGAGAAGGTATTGGAAATGCCGTCCTGCGCGGCGCTGAAGGGCAGCTTCGCCACAGAGGCCAGGCTGGCCACCGCGCCGTGGGTGTCGCGGCGGTGCATGGGGTTCGCGCCCGGCGCGAAGGGCTCGCCCTTTTTGCGGCCGTCCGGCGTGGAGCCCGTGTTTTTGCCGTACACCACGTTGGAGGTGATGGTCAGGATCGAAGTGGTGGGGATGCCGCCGCGGTAGGTGTGGTTGCCCTTCACATAGCTCATAAAGGTATCCACCAGCTCCGATGCGATGCCGTCCACCCGGTCGTCGTCGTTGCCGTACTTGGGGAAGTCGCCCTCCACCTCGTAATCCACCACGATGCCGTCCGCGTCGCGGATGCATTTCACCCGGGCGTACTTGATGGCCGAGAGGGAATCCGCCACCACGGAAAGCCCCGCGATGCCCGTGGCGAACCAGCGGGTCACCTTCTTGTCGTGCAGCGCCATCTGCAGCTTTTCGTAGCAGTATTTATCGTGCATATAATGGATGATGTTCAGCGTGTTCACATACACCTGCGCCAGCCACTTCATCATGTCCCGGTACTTTTCCATCACGTCGTCGTAATCCAGATAATCCCCTGTGACGGGACGGTACCTGGGCCCCACCTGCTTTTTGGTGATCTCATCCACACCGCCGTTGATGGCATACAGCAGGCACTTGGCCAGGTTGGCGCGCGCACCGAAGAACTGCATCTCCTTGCCCACGCGCATGGAGGACACGCAGCACGCAATGGCGTAATCGTCGCCATGGGTCACGCGCATCAGGTCGTCGTTCTCGTACTGCACGCTGGACGATTCGATGGAGGTTTTCGCACAGAAGCGCTTAAAGCTTTCCGGCAGACGGGTGGACCACAGCACCGTCAGGTTGGGCTCCGGCGCGGTGCCCAGATTCTGCAGCGTGTGCAGGTAACGGTAGGACATTTTGGTGACCATGTGCCGCCCGTCGATGCCCACGCCGCCGATGGATTCCGTCACCCACTGCGGGTCGCCGGAGAACAGGTCGTTGTATTCGGGCGTGCGGGCAAACTTGATGAGCCGGAGCTTCATGATGAAGTGGTCCACAAACTCCTGGATCTGCCGCTCGGTGTAAACGCCCGCCGCAAGGTCGCGCTGGGCGTACACGTCCAGGAACGTGGAGGTGCGGCCCAGGCTCATGGCCGCGCCGTTCTGCTCCTTTACCGCCGCAAGATACCCGAAGTACAGCCACTGGATGGCCTCACGGGTGTCCTTCGCCGGACGGGAGATATCGAAGCCGTAGATCTCCCCCAGCTTTTTCAAGTCGTCCAGCGCGCGGATCTGCTCGCTGAGCTCCTCCCGCTCGCGGATGACGTCGGAATACATGATGACGCGGGTGGTGTCCTTCTGGTGCCGTTTGTCCTCGATCAGCCGGTCCACGCCGTACAGCGCCACACGGCGGTAATCGCCGATGATGCGGCCCCGGCCGTAGGCGTCCGGCAGGCCGGTGATGATATGGCTGGAGCGGCAGGCCCGCATTTCGGGCGTATATGCGTCGAACACGCCCGCGTTGTGCGTTTTGCGGTGTGTTGTAAAAAATTCCACGACCTCCGGGTCCACATGATAGCCGTTGTCCTCGCAGGCCTTTTGCGCCATGCGGATGCCGCCGTAGGGCATCAGCGCCCGCTTGAAAGGCTTTTCCGTCTGAAAGCCCACGATGGTCTCTTTCTCCTTGTCCAAATAGCCCGCCGCGTGGGAGGTGATGGTGGAGATGACGCGGGTGTCCATGTCCAGCACGCCGCCCGCCTCGCGCTCGGCTCTGGAAAGCTCCAGCACCTGCTGCCAAAGCGCCTTCGTGTCCTCCGTCGGCCCGGCAAGGAACGCGTCGTCCCCGTCATAGGGTGTATAATTTTTCTGGATGAAGTCCCGGACGTCGATTTCTTTTTCCCATACGCCGGGCACAAAGCCGGTCCATTCGTTTCTCATGCATAGCCCTCCGCTTGTTTCTGCCGGGCCGCGCGGCACATCCGCGTTTTCCGGTCATGTCTATTATACCATTTTAGTATAGTTTGTCAAGACGCCGACCCTTCTCCCTGCCGGCGCGCGGCAGGGATGCTTTTCTTGACTTTCCGGATAGAGTATACTATGATTTCCCCAAACGGTCTGTTGTTATTCCAACAAAAGGAGGGGCGCCATGGACTTTTTATTTCTCTCTCAAACCGCGCTGTTCCGGGGCTGCTCCCCCCGGGAAACCGCCGATATGCTGCAATGCCTGCGCGCCGAGCGCCGCGTTTACGAGAAGGACCGCGTCATTTGCCATGCGGGGGACACCGTGGAAGCGCTGGGCCTGGTGCTCTCCGGCGGCGTCAACATCGAGAGCGTGGACGTCTGGGGCAGCCGGAGCATTCTGGGCCATGTGGGCCCCGGGCAGGTTTTTGCCGAAACCTATGCCTGTCTGCCGGGCGAACCGCTGATGGTGGACGCCGTGGCGGCCCAGCGCACCGAGGTGCTGTTTTTGAATACGGCGCGCCTGCTGCGCACCTGTCCCTCCGCCTGCGCCCACCATGCGGCGCTCATCCGCAACCTGCTGGCCGTGACATCGCAGAAGAACCTCGCGCTCTCCCGCCGGATTTTCCACACCTCGCCCAAAACCATCCGCGGGCGGCTGCTGTCCTACCTTTCCGCCCAGGCGCTGCGGGAAAACAGCCGCAGCTTCGCCATTCCCTTCGACCGCCAGCAGCTGGCGGATTACCTTGGCGTGGACCGCAGCGCGCTTTCCGCCGAGCTGGGCAGGATGCGCGCGGAGGGCCTCATCCGTTTCCGCAAAAACGAATTTGAGCTGCTGCGCGAGCCCTGAGCACGGCTTGCAGCGGCCGCAAAAAGAAAGTACAATAGGAGCAAAGAAAGGGGTGGCGCCATGAGCAAAAAGCGCGAGGAGCTTCTGGAGCAAATATGGGCCGCGCAGGACACCGCCTATGACCTGATGAGCGAATACGATTCCCTGCCCCATTCCTACGGTGAAAATGTGTTGTACCAGGCGGAGGCGCATCTCATCGACCGGATCGCCCTTCACCCCGGCGTCACCGTCACCGACCTTGCAAATATGGTGCGCAAAACGCCCAGCGCCTGCTCCCAGCTCGTGCGCAGGCTGCGGGACAAGGGCTGGGTGGAACAGGTGCGCAACACCGCCAACAACCGCCAGGTAATGCTCCGCCTCACCCCCGCCGGGGAGCATGTATACCGGGACCACGCCGCCTTCGACAAGCAGTGCCAGGCGCTGACCTTCCGGCGCCTGGAGGGGTTCACCGAGGCGGAGCTCGCCACCTACCTCTCCATCCAGCGGCGCATCAACGAGGCCTATGCGGACGACGTGCGGCGCAGCCGCGAATACTTCACCTGAAAGCGCACAGCGGCGCTTCGTCAGGGTGTGCAAAAATACGCGCGGCTTTTGTTAAAAAGGACGAACCATATAAAAAAGAAGCGCTCCCCCTTGCACGCGGCCCTGTGCGGTGTTATTATGAAGCTGCTTAACATTTAAGCTGCTTTACAGCAGTATTTTCAACGCCCGTTCCGGCGGGTGAAAGGAGCAGGAGCATATGAAATACGATTTTACCAGTATCATGGACCGCCGCGGCAAAGACGCCATCGCCGTGGATGCACTGGGCGCGCCCGGCTTCGCACCCGGCGCTCCGAAGGAGGGCTTCGACGCCATTCCCATGTGGGTGGCGGATATGAACTTCCCCACTGTGCCCACCATTCCCGAGGCCATCATCGCCCGCGCCCGGCATCCGGCCTACGGCTATTTTTCTCCCACGGAGGAATATTTTGCTTCCATCATCCGCTGGCACGAAACGCGCAACGGCGTCACCGGCCTGACAAAGGAGTGCATCGGCTATGAAAACGGCGTGCTGGGCGGCGTTGTCAGCGCGCTGAACATTTTCTGCTCCCGCGGAGACAATGTCCTGCTGCACTCCCCCACCTACATCGGTTTTACCCACAGCCTGGAGAACAACGGCTACAACATCGTCCACAGCCCGCTGGTAAAAGACGAAAACAATGTCTGGCGCATGGATTTTGAGGACATGGAAAAAAAGATCGTGGAAAACAGGGTCCACGCCGCCGTGTTCTGCTCGCCCCACAACCCCTGCGGCCGCGTGTGGGAGCGCTGGGAGCTGGAGCGCGCCATGGAGCTGTACAAAAAGCACGATGTAATGGTCGTGTCCGACGAGATCTGGTCGGACATCATCCTCGGCGGGCACAGGCATATCCCCACGCAGAGCGTCAGCGAGGACGCCCGCAGCCGCACCGTTGCCGTATACGCCCCCTCCAAAACGTTCAACCTGGCGGGTCTTGTGGGCAGCTACCACATTATTTACAACCCCGTTCTGCGGGACCGCGTGGAGAAGGAAGCCTCCCTGTCCCACTACAATTCCATGAACGTGCTCTCCATGCACGCGCTCCTCGGCGCGTACCGGCCCGAAGGCTACGAGTGGGTGGACGAGCTGTGCCAGGTGCTGACGGCCAATGTGGATTTCGCCTGCGACTTTATCGCCCGCCGCTTTGAAGGCGTGGAGGTCTCCAGGCCCCAGGGCACCTACATGCTGTTTCTGGACTGCACCCGCTGGTGCGAAGCCCACGGCAAAAGCATTGAAGCGCTGCAGCGCGCCGGCTGGGACGTGGGCGTGGCCTGGCAGGACGGCCGTCCCTTCCACGGCCCGTGCCACATCCGCATGAATCTGGCATTGCCGCTCTCCCGCGTGCAGGAGGCCTTCCGCCGCCTGGACGAATACGTGTTCAACGCCTGACGGCCGCGCTTCGCCGCATGCCCGCCGGGCGGGATAAAGGGCCCCTCCCGCGGGGCAGCAAAAAGCAATTTTTAAAGGGCAGCCGTTCAGGCTGCCCTTTATAATTATTTGAATGCCGTGCAGACGCTTGCTGTTGGATGCGGAGCATGGTATATTGGCATCCGCACAGAAAATTGGAGGGAATAAAAATGGACCAAAAGCAAAGGGCACGGTTGGCTATATTAAAATCAGTAAACGCTCAACATATAAAAGAATCGGAACGGAACCGGAACACTTTATTGCAAGAATGTTTTCATTCGTTAGAAAGGTATCAAATCCTTAAAGGTGAAAAAGAGATTGCTCAAATTGTAAAAATCATTAACACCAATGACGCAAAACAAATGAGCCATTGTGAAAAACCAATACCTCTGGAAAACCGTGATTATTATGTAGTTTGGGACAGTGCACAATTACCAGTCATTAAGTGCAACGGAAAGAGCCTTCTATCAAGTTGGGACGATGTAGTGGCAGTCGCATTTGATACTCGCATCGTTGATGCAGAAAAAGAGCAAACATTTTTAATCAGGGGGTAGAACCCTGGGCTTGTTCATGGAGCATAAAATATTTGTGTGCTTTTCTAAACAATAGCATGACTTCTATCGCCCGGAAAAGCAATGAGCCCGCATAAAAAACAAAATCCCTTTGGGCGGGAACACAGCCGCTCAATGCGGCGCCAAAAAAGCGAACGCCGGCAGGTTGCGCAAAACGCCGCCCGCCAGCAGCACGCCCACGGCCCCCCAAAGCAGCGCCCTTTCCCACCGGCGCACAGAGCCGTCCCCCGTGCGGACATAGCGCACGGCGTGCACCGCGCCCCAAATGGTACCGGGAAGCAGCAAAGCAAGCAGAACGGCGTTTGCCCGCAGCGCGCCCGGAAGATCCAGCCGCAGCAGCGCCAGCCCCATGCGGGACGCGCCGCACAGCGGGCACCAGAGCCCAAGCGCCGCATGGATGGGGCACGCCGGGCCGCGCCCTGTAAGGCCGACCCACAGCGCATACCCCGCGCACAGCAGCACAGGCGGCAGCAGCCACCGGGCCAGCCGGCGCATGCGCGCACGCTCCTCTTTTTTCACCCATGCACCCCTCCGTTTTCCGCCTGTTCTGTTCCGATTATAGTTTCGTCCGCCCGGCGGTGTCAAGGAGGTGCGAAGAAAACGAAAAACCATATTGACTTTTACCGCCGCAGTGTGGTAAAATATCATTCGCGGCACAAACGCCGCACAGATAAGCGAGGATGGCGGAATCGGCAGACGCGCACGTTTGAGGGGCGTGTGGTTATACC
>OIYW01001852.1_pt1 | contig 12428 bp, 9 predicted proteins | sample 1588351 | NCBI WGS metagenome assembly OIYW01 (sample SAMN03283268) | human gut metagenome | biome: human-associated habitat; material: feces | host: Homo sapiens | place: USA | collected 2013 | reverse complement strand
TAGGCGTGTTCGGGACTTTCACCCATTAGAGCGCGCCCATGGCGCGCAAACAAAAAGCTGCAGGTCATATACAGACCTGCAGCCTTCTGTTTTTTTAAATCTGTGTTATACGATGGATTGCTTCCTGCGTGGTTTCGTAGGAACCAAATGCTGTCAAACGAAAAAAGCCTTCTCCATGAGCGCCGAATCCGGATCCTGGAGTACCCACTACATGCGCATTTCTCAGAAGATGATCAAAAAACTCCCAGGAGGACATCTGATCCGGTGTTTTCAGCCAGATATAAGGAGCATTCACTCCTCCGGAAACGGAATATCCGGCTTTTTTCAGTTCACTGTAGATATAATGGGCATTTCTCATATAATATGCCACCTGTTCCCGAAGCTGTTTTTTTCCTTCCTGAGAATACACCGCCTCTCCGGCTCTCTGGACAATGTAAGGAGCTCCATTAAACTTGGTTCCATGACGTCGTGCCCATAACCTGTGAAGCGGCACTCCATCGCGAACCAGTTCCCGGGGTATTACCGTAAATCCAAGACGCACACCGGTAAATCCGGCATTTTTTGAAAAGCTGCGCAGCTCAATCGCACAGGTTCTTGCCCCGTTGCATTCATAAATACTGTGAGGGATATCTGTTTCCGTAATATACGCCTCATAAGCTGCATCATAAATAATCACTGCACCTGTACGATTGGCATAGTCCACCCATTCCTGAAGCTTTTCCCTGGTAATGGCAGCGCCGCTTGGATTGTTCGGAAAACAAAGATAGATCAGATCCGGCACTTCTTCCGGAATTTCGGGAAGGAATCCATTGGATTCCAGACAGGGCATATAGATCACTCCGTCAAAATTTTCCTTTTCTTTGTTATAAGCCCCGGTCCTTCCCGCCATCACATTGGTGTCCACGTAAACCGGATAAACCGGATCACAGACAGCCACCTTATTATCTGCCCCAAAGATCTCCTGGATATTTCCGGAATCGCTTTTTGCTCCGTCAGAAATAAATATCTCATCTGCTGAAATGTTACATCCTCTGTCTTTGTAGTCATTCTTTGCAATGGCATCTCTCAAAAATTCATAGCCCAGATCCGGTGCATACCCCCGGAAAGTTTCCTGATGTGCCATTTCATCCACTGATCTGTGAAGACTTTCAATGATTGCCGGGGCAAGAGGCTGTGTCACATCTCCAATTCCAAGGCGAAGGATTCTGGCTTCCGGATTTTCCTTTTGAAAAGCGGACACTTTTCCGGCAATTGTGGAAAACAGATAACTGCCCGGCAGTTTCAGATAGTTTCTATTTACTGTTACCATATTCTATCTCCTGTTCTTGTTTATTTCTTCCGTAAGGGCGTCCCTTACCGCCTCAGGGCTTGCTGTACCCTTCAATTCTCTCATCATCTGGCCTACAAAAAAACCGAATACTTTTTCCTTACCTCCCAGAAGCTCTGAAAGAGGACCCGGATTCTCTGCAAGAACCTTCTGAACCACACGCTGCATAAGATCGTCATTCTGCACGATCCCCAGACCATGCTCCCGGACAAAAACTTCCGGGTCTGTATCTTCGTTAAAGATATGCTCAAATACCTTTTTTGCATTGGCAGGGCTGACCTTCTTTTCCTCTACCATACAAATCAGCTGTGCAAGGTGTTTCGGCGAAAAACAAACCTTTTCCGGTTCTGTACCGTATTCTTTTATCAGGCGAAGAACTTCCCCCATAAACCATGCTGCTGTCCTTTTGGGATTCTGACTGAGTTCTGCTGTTTTTTCAAAAAGATCAGCCAGATGTGCCGATTCCGTCAAAACTCTGGCATCATAATCGGAAAGTCCCATCTCATCCTGATATATCTGCTGCTTTTCTTCCCGCAGCTGTGGCTGCGTATTACGGATTCTCTGAATCCATTCATCTGAAATATGAACCGGCGGCAGATCCGGATCCGGAAAATATCGATAATCCTTAGCGTCTTCCTTTGATCTCATGGCACGAGAGCTTTCTTTATTGTCGTCCCACCGCCTTGTCTCCTGAATTACCGGCCTTCCCATTTCAAGAAGCTCGATCTGTCTCTCCCGTTCAGCTTCAATCGCTCTTGTGATGGCTTTGAAAGAATTCAGGTTCTTCATCTCTGTTCTGGTTCCCCAGACATCGCTTCCTGACTCACAGACAGAAAGGTTGACATCTGCACGCATGGAACCTTCCTGAAGCTTACAGTCCGAAATTCCAAGATACTGCATCATACAGCGAAGTTTATCCAGATATGCAATAACCTCCTCAGCGCTTCTCATATCCGGTTCGGAAACAATCTCGATCAGAGGTACTCCGCTTCTATTATAATCTACCAGTGAACAGTCTTCCCATTCGTCATGGATCAGTTTACCAGCATCTTCTTCCATATGTATTTCATGGATCCTGATCTTTTTCTTTCCAGCTGAGGTTTCAATCTCTATCCATCCATCATGACACAACGGCAGATAGAGCTGTGATATCTGATAATTCTGCGGATTGTCAGGATAAAAATAATTTTTCCGGTCAAATTTGCATAGTTGATTGATCTGACAATTTGCCGCAATTCCGGCTTTCAGTGCAAATTCCACCACCTGACGGTTCAGAACCGGAAGAGAACCGGGCATCCCGGCACATACCGGACAGGTATGGGTATTTGGCTCTCCACCAAATTCCGTAGAACAGCCGCAGAAAATTTTGGTTTTTGTGGCAAGCTCTATATGAACCTCCAGTCCGATCACGGTCTTATACTGTCTCATACCTCTGTGCCTCCTTTTTCTGCCGATGGAAATTTTCCCCGTGCATTTTCAAATACAGCCGCTGACCGGATCAGCGTATTTTCTCCAAAACAAGGGCCAATCATCTGAAATCCTACGGGCAGCCCTTTTCTGTCAAAGCCACCCGGAAGGGAAATGGCAGGAAGGGCGCAGAGATTTACTGCTACTGTATAAATATCACCCAGATACATGGTAAGAGGATCTTTCAGGCTTTCTCCCAGCTTTGGAGCCGTATGGGGAGCCGCCGGAGCAAGAATCACATCATACTTCTCAAAGGCCTGGTCAAATTCTTTTTTGATCAGAGCTTTTGCCTTTAATGCTTTCAGATAATAAGCGTCATAATAACCGGAGCTCAAAACAAATGAGCCCAGCATGATTCTGTTTTTTACCTCTTTTCCGAACCCCTGCGTTCTTGTTTTTCTGTACATATCATGAAGTCCCTGATATTCTGCCGCACGAAATCCATACTTTACACCGTCAAATCTTTCCAGATTGGAGCTTGCTTCTGCACAGGCAATGATATAATATGCCGGGATTACATATTCCGTAGTTTTCATGGAAAAAAATTCCACTTCAGCTCCCAGTTCCTCCAAAAGCTTCAGAGAAGCAAGAAAAACCTTACGTACTCCTTCTTCCATTCCCTCTGCCATATATTCTTCAGGAACGCCAAACCGCATTCCCTTCAGATCTTTCCCTGAAGTCAGTCCAGATTTCGGAAGTTCTCTCCTGAGAGAAGTGCTGTCCTTTGGATCATATCCGGCAATTACCTGAAGGAGAGCAGCACAGTCTTCTGTATTTTTTCCCACAGGACCAATCTGATCAAGAGAAGACGCATATGCCACCAGACCATATCGGGATACGGTTCCATAGGTTGGCTTGATTCCGGTCACTCCGCAAAAAGCGCTGGGCTGACGAATGGAACCGCCTGTGTCGGATCCAAGAGCCATATATGCCTCTCCGGCCGCAACTGCCGCACAGGAACCCCCTGATGAACCGCCCGGTACATGCTCTGTATTCCACGGATTTGCCGTAACACCAAAAGCAGATGTTTCTGTTGTACTTCCCATGGCAAATTCGTCCATATTCGTTTTTCCTATGAGGATCATTCCTGCCTGTTCCAGACGGTCGATCACCTCAGCCTGATATGTAGGAATAAAATTTTCCAGTATTCCGGATGCACAGGTTGTCTTTTTACCTCTGATACAGATATTATCCTTTACCGCGATCGGTACTCCTGCCAAAGGACCTGTATAGATTCCCTGCTCAATTCCTTTCTGAACCTGCTCTGCCCTCTTATATGCGTCCTCTTCATAAAGATCCAGGTATGCATGAATTTTCTTTTCTTTTTTTCTGATCTGGTGAAACACACTTTCTACACTGTCTGAAACGCAGATCTTTTTTTCCCTGATATTACGGGACAGTTCCAGTGCAGTCATCTGGCTTAATTCCATTTATGTCACTTCCTATCCTATTGTCTTCGGCACATGATACTGGCCGTCTTTTGTTCTTGGCGCATTAAACAGCATGGCAGTTTTCTGGTTTTCATTTACGATTTCATCCTCACGGAACACATTCTCACTGCCAAAAATATGGGACATAGGCTCTGTACCTTCTGTATCCAACTGATCCAGCTTCTCTACATAGGTAAGCATTTTCTGCATTTCCGCCCGTGCGGCCTCCCGTTCTTCCCCTTCCAGAGAAAGCTTTGCAAGAAGGCAGACATTTTCCATTGTTTCATCATCTATGATCTTTGCCATGGATATTCCTCTTTTCTGCTTTTTGATTCCCTGTTGACCTGAAATATTTTTCCTGTATCCGGATCAGGGTTCCAGACGGTTCATGTCTCTTGGAAACAGACAGGCTTCACGGACATTTTCCTCTCCCAGAAGCTGCATCGTCAGCCGTTCCAGGCCAATCCCCAATCCTCCATGAGGCGGCATACCATGTTTAAAAGCATCCAGATACTGTTCCATGCCTTCTTCTTCCATCCCTCTGTCTGCAATCTTGGCGGTAAGCTGCTGATAATCATGGATGCGCTGTCCTCCAGTTGTAACCTCAAGACCACGGAACAAAAGATCAAAGCTCAGCGTAAAACGCGGATCTGCCGGATCATCCATTGCATAAAACGGCCGCTTTTTTGACGGGTAATGAGTGACAAATACAAAATCAGAATTATATTCTTCCTTAAAATACCTTCCGATCAGAGCTTCCTCCTCCGGTTCCAGATCGTAAGGATTGCGGACGGGCCTGTTATATTTTTCTGAAACAAGTTTTTTTGCCTTCTCAAACTGTACTGCCGGAATCCTGTCTACATTTGGAAGCTCCAGTTTCAATAAAGACAGTTCTTTATCATAACTTTTTTTTAAAAGAGCCATGGCATATTGAAGATATCCGGTTTCCATGGACATGATTTCCTGAAAGCTGTCTATATATCCCATTTCCAGATCCAGACTGGTATATTCGTTTAAGTGACGTTTGGTATTGTGCTTTTCCGCCCGGAATACAGGACCTGTTTCAAACACTCTGTCAAATACTCCCACCATCATCTGTTTATAAAACTGCGGACTTTGCGCCAGAACAGCCGGCTTATGAAAATAACTCAGTTTAAAAACATTTGCTCCGCCCTCTGCTCCTCTGGCTCCTAATTTTGGGGTATGGATCTCTGTAAAACCATGTTCATAAAGATAATCCCGAAAAGCTCTCACAAGAGCCTCCTGAATCCTGAATTTGGAACGTTCCCTGATATTTCGAAGCGCAATGGAACGCATATTCAGCTTTGACTCAAGCGAAGTATTCAGTTTCCATTTGTCTATGGCAAGAGGCATAGATTCTACCGGGAAAGACAATATCTTCACACCTGTGATCCTCAGTTCCCGTCCATGAGGAGCCCGCTCCTCTTTTTTCAGAATTCCTTTCACCTGTACAGTCATTGCTTCTTTCAGCTGATGAACTGAACAGTCCGGAATTTTATTTTCCAGAACAGTCTGAAACAGCCCCTCTCTTTTTCTCAATATTATAAAAGCCACATCGCCCATATTTCGGATGCTGTGAACGGCTCCTTCAATCACTGCTTCCCGGTCCAGCAGGGAAGTACTCATAAGCTCATCCCAGTCCGTACTGTTTTTTTTCCATTTCCCATCCGTATATTCCATATCCTCATCCTCCATTACGTCAGTGGCTTATTATTTTTTCATGTTACTCCTCGTTATTCCTCAAAAAACAGCATCAGGATCATCTGGGCTGTTTCCACCATGTTCGTTCCTGAATCCATACTGCATTTCTGTATATAGCGATATGCTTCCTCCTCACTGAGGTGGTTTCTCTGCATCAGGATCAGTTTTGCATTGGAAATATAATTCTGCTCTTTCCAGCTTCTGTTCTTGTTTTTTTTCTTTTCTTTCCTTCTGCGTCGTTCCTGCTGAGTCAGCATCATATGAACAGTATTAATCAGATCGCAGGTCTTGACAGGCATTTCCACACAGAGGACAGAATCCGGTACCTGGCATATAAACCCTGCCGATGCCAGCAGGAGCATTTCAAATCCCTCCGGCATACATTCCTTAATCTCCAGATATCCTGTATCAGAAAGCCGACGTCCACATATCAGCACACCATTTCCAAGCTCCGATAAATAAGATAGAGCGCCTGATCCGGAACTGCTCACTGCCGCCACCGAAAAACCATGCCGTTCCAGAACCGCACGCAGCTTCTTTGCGTCTTCAATTTTCGGTAATGCGATCACAATGCTGTCCATATGTTCCTCTCCTTAATCCTTCCAAAACCCGGATTCCTTTTTACGGGCTACAGACGGTACAAATACTCCTCAACCTCCCAGTCTGTTACCTGCCGCGTATATCTCAGCCATTCTTTTTTCTTAGACTCCACATAAATCCTGCAGAAATCCTCTCCCAGGATTTCTCTGATCCAGGAACTGTTTTCAAAAATATCGATTGCTTCTTTCAAAGTCTCCGGAAGACAGTCCGGATTCTCCGTTTCCCCCGCTTTCAGAGGAACCAGCCGTTTTCGAATACCGTCCATCCCTGCTGCCAGGCATACCGCCAGCACAAGATAAGGATTTGCCGCAGCATCCGGGCTCCTCAGTTCTACCATGGACTCCTGTCCTCTGAAAAACGGGATCCTTACAAGAGATTTCTGATCTGAATCTGTCCAGGTAAGTTCAGTAGGCGCCCCGTATCCGGGAACCAGGCGCTTGTAAGAATTCACCAGCGGATTGGTGATCAGCGCCATTTCTCTGCTGTGTGCAAGAAGACCTCCTGCAAAATAAAATGCCGCATCACTGATTTTCCCCGGTGTCTCCTTACACTCAAAAATATTTTGTCCGTCTTTTACAAGAGAAAATTTCAGATGCATACCGGAACCATTAAACTCTGATCTGGGCTTTGGCATAAAAGTTGCATGGAGTCCATGGCGTCTGGCAACTGTACGGACTGCCATCTTAAAAGTCATGACACAGTCGGCGATCCTGCCCGCTTCCCCGTATCTGAAATCAATTTCATGCTGTGCCGGTGCTTTTTCATGGTGGGAGGATTCTACCTCCACCCCCATATCTTCCAAAGTAAGAACCATGTCTCTCCGTGCGTTTTCTCCAAGATCCAGAGGACTCACATCCAAATATCCTGCCTGCTCATGACTGACAGTAGTGGGAATTCCATTATCGTCTGTATGAAACAGAAAAAACTCACATTCCGGATCTGCAAAAAACGTATATCCTTCTTCTCCTGCTTTTTCCAGATTCTGCTTCAGGATATATCGTGAACTGTTCTTATACGGTGTACCGTCTGCACAGTAGAGATCACACAGAAATCTGGCCACCTTTCCCTGCTGAGGCCGCCAGGGAAGGATTGCAAACGTATCAAGATCCGGATAAAGAAACATTTCTGCCTCATTATCCATACATTCACCTGTTATCAGTGTCCAGTCTACTCTGCATCTGTTATCCAGTATCCGTGGAAGTTCTCTGGATGTCACTGCGATATTTTTAATAACGCCAAACATATCTGTAAACTGAAGGCGGATAAATTCCACATCCTCTTCTTCAACCAGCTGTAATATTTCCTTTCTGGAATAATTCCCCATGTTATTCTCTCCTTAATCGCTAAATTAAAAAAGGCGCACTTCCAACAGTATCCCCATTGAAAGAACGCCTTTGTTCATGCAGGTATTATAGCAATGTGTTTTTCCTTTGTCAACAAATTCCTGAAGAAGATCTCCTATAAACTTTCGACAAAATTCTTCACAGAATCAGAGATTGGTATATCCCATTAGAGATTCATCCACAGCTCTGGCAGCCTCTCTTCCTTCCCGGATTGCCCAGACAACAAGAGACTGTCCTCTGCGCATATCTCCTGCTGCAAATACACGAGGAACCGTCGTAGCATAGCCGTCCGGAGCCGTCTCCACATTGGTTCTTTCATTTACAGCTACCTGAAAAGCATCTGTCACATATTTCTGGCTTCCCAGAAATCCGGCTGCGATCAGAACCAGATCGGCAGTGATCACTTTCTCCGTTCCCTCGGCCGGAATCATGATCATCCTTCCTGTTTTTTCATCCCTTTTACTTTGCAGTCCAACTGTCTTTGCCTTGCAAATATTCCCTTTTTTGTCGGCAATAAACTCTGTAACCGTTGTCTGGTATACTCTTGGATCCTTTCCAAAGACAGCAATGGCCTCTTCCTGTCCATAGTCGGTTTTCAGAACTCTCGGCCACTGTGGCCACGGATTATCAGCAGCTCTTTCAGCCGGAGGCTTCGGCATCATTTCCAGCTGTGTAACAGATTTGGCTCCCAGACGGATCACTGTTCCCACACAGTCGTTTCCGGTATCGCCTCCGCCTATCACAAGAACATGCCTGTCTCTGGCCATCTCATATGGTATCTTTGTAAAATCACTGTCCAGAAGAGCTCTGGTTACTGTTCCCAGGAAATCTACGGCAAACCATATTCCCTTTGCGTCTCTTCCCGGCACTCTGATATCTCTGGGAGACGAAGCTCCGCAGGTCAGAAGTACTCTGTCATACGTTTTCAGAAGCTCCTCTGCTTTGACATCTTTTCCCACGTCTGTCTTTACTTTAAAGATTACACCTTCTTCTTCCATCAGACGGATTCTGCGGTCTACTACAGATTTTTCCAGCTTCATATTTGGAATTCCATACCGCAGCAGACCTCCGGGACGATCGCTTCTTTCATAAACAACCACCGTATGTCCTCTCCGGTTCAGCTCCTGCGCCGCTGCAAGACCGGCTGGTCCGCTTCCTACGATTGCAACTGTTTTTCCGGTACGAACCTTTGGTTTCTGAGGCTTCACCCAGCCTTCTGCAAATGCGGTTTCAATAATGGCTCTTTCGTTTTCTTTGGTTGCCACCGGCTCTCCGTCCAGATTGCAGGTACAGGCAGCCTCACAGAGAGCCGGACACACTCTGGACGTAAATTCCGGAAAGCTGTGTGTCTTGGTCAGCCTTAAATAAGCCTGTTTCCAGTTCCCTGTGTATACCAGATCATTTATCTCTGGCACCAGATTGTGCAGAGGACAACCGGAAGTCATTCCTGCGATCATTGCGCCTGACTGGCAGAAGGGAACGCCGCAGGCCATACAGCGTGCTCCCTGCAGTCTTTGTTTTTCGAGGCTTAAAGGGAAACGAAATTCATGAAAGTCCGCAATTCTCACCTTAGGAGCCAGTACCTTTGCATTTTCTCTTTTATATTCCAAAAATCCTGTTGGTTTTCCCATAGCTTCCTCCTTAATGTTTTACTCCGATACTTTCATAAAAAGCTTCCATTTGTGCCTGTTCACCGGTAAGACCTTTTTCTTCAAGCTTGGCGCTTAAAGTAAGCATCCTTTTATATTCATCCGGAATCAGCTTTTTAAAATGAGGAAGATAATATGCAAAGTTATCCAGAATTTTTTTACCAAGCTCTGACCCAGTCGCCTTCACATGGGCCTCGATCAGATTCCTCAGCTCCTGTCTGTCATATTTATTTTCCACCTGTTCGATAGAGATCATCGCTTTATTGATATTCCGGTAAAGCATGTTCTCTGTATCCAGTACATAAGCGATGCCGCCGCTCATACCCGCCGCAAAGTTTTTGCCGGTCTTTCCAAGAACCACAACCCGGCCTCCGGTCATGTATTCGCAGCCGTGCTCGCCTACACCTTCTACCACAGCGCAGGCCCCGGAATTTCTCACTGCAAACCGTTCTCCGGCCACGCCGTTGATAAAGGCGGTTCCGCTTGTGGCGCCGTAAAGAGCCACATTTCCCACAATAATATTTTCTTCTGCCTTATATCCGGCCTTTTCCGGAACTTTTACGATCAGCCTGCCGCCGGACAGCCCCTTGCCAAAATAATCATTGCTGTCACCGGTAAGACAAAGCGTCAGACCTTTTGGGATAAACGCTCCAAAACTTTGTCCGCCGGCACCTTTGCAGTTGATTACAATGGAATCATCCGGAAGACCTGCTGGGTTCTGTCTGGTAATTTCTGCTCCCAGGATTGTTCCAAATGTACGATCTGTATTGGTCACTTCCACGTTTAATTCCGCCTTTGTTCCGCCGGAGACAGCCCGAATACATTTTTTCAGAAGAATTTTTTCATCTAACGTTTTTTCCAGTTCAAAATTATAAACAGCCCTGGAATCAAAGGTCACCTTCTGTGTTTTGCCTGTGTAAGGATTATCCAGGATAGCGCTCAGGTCTACTTTTCCGATATGCGGTTCGTCAGCCCTGTCCGCCGCCTTGAGAAGATCACTTCTTCCTACCATCTCGTCAACGGTACGCACGCCCAGTCTGGCCATATATTCCCGCAGCTCTTCTGCAATAAATTTCATGAAATTTTCCACATATTCAGGTTTTCCCCGGAAACGCTTCCGAAGCTCCGGATTCTGTGTAGCTACACCTACAGGACAGGTATCCAGATTGCAGACTCGCATCATCACACAACCCATGGTTACAAGAGGCGCTGTGGCAAATCCAAATTCCTCTGCTCCTAAAAGCGCCGCAATGGCAACGTCACGTCCGCTCATGAGCTTTCCGTCTGTTTCAATACGCACCCGGCTGCGAAGTCCGTTTTTCAGAAGTGTCTGGTGAGTTTCACTAAGTCCCAGTTCCCATGGAAGTCCTGCATTGTGTATGGAGCTTCTGGGGGCAGCTCCAGTTCCTCCATCGTATCCGGAGATCAGAATAGTCTGGGCTCCTGCCTTGGCCACTCCGGCAGCTACTGTTCCTACTCCCGCCTCTGATACAAGTTTTACCGAAATATCCGCAAATTTATTTGCATTTTTCAGATCATAGATCAGCTGGGCCAGATCTTCAATGGAGTAAATGTCATGATGCGGCGGAGGGGAGATCAGACTTACTCCGGGAGTGGAATGGCGGGTTTTTGCAACCCATGGATAAACCTTCTTTGCCGGAAGGTGTCCGCCCTCGCCCGGTTTTGCCCCCTGCGCCATCTTGATCTGGATTTCTTTTGCCGATACAAGATAACGGCTGGTCACGCCAAATCGTCCGCTGGCAACCTGTTTGATGGCAGAACAGCGGTCATCCGCCGATCCGGAGGAAGCAATCCTCTCCTCACTTTCCCCGCCTTCACCTGTGTTGGACTTTCCATGAAGATGATTCATTGCAATAGCAAGGGTCTCATGGGCTTCCTGTGAAATGGAACCATAAGACATGGCGCCTGTCTTGAAGCGCTTCACAATCTCCTCAACGCTTTCCACCTCATCCAGAGGGACTGGATTTTCTGAATAAACAAAATCCATCAGTCCCCTTAAAGATCCGTGATTCTCCTTATCTACCAGTTTTGTATACTCTTTAAACATCTCATAGCTTCCGCATTTTGCAGACTGTTGGAGTAAATGAATGGTTCTTGGATTATAGCGATGCTCTTCTCCCTGACTGCGCATTTTGTGCGCACCCACACTGTCAAGAGTCAGATCCGTATTCAGCCCCAGAGGGTCAAAGGCTTCCGAATGGAGTTTTTCCACATTTTCCTCAATATCCTCCAGAGTAATACCGCCGATCCGGCTTACGGTTCCGGTAAAATACTTATCGATCACCTCTTTGGAGATACCTACCGCCTCAAAGATCTGGGATCCCTGGTAGGACTGGATCGTGGAGATTCCCATTTTAGACGCAATCTTTACGATTCCACTCAGTACTGCATGATTATAGTCTTCTACTGCCGCATAATAGTCCTTGTCCAGCATGTGATTATCAATCAGCTCCCGGATGGTTTCCTGGGCAAGATACGGATTGACTGCACTTGCACCATATCCCAGAAGAGCAGCAAAATGATGAACCTCTCTGGGCTCTCCGGATTCTACGATAATAGCCAGAGAAGTACTTTTCTTGGTTTTTACCAGATGCTGATGCACCGCGGAAACTGCCAGAAGAGACGGGATTGCCATATGGTTCTCATCTACTCCCCGGTCTGAAAGCACCAGAATATTGGCGCCTTCCCGGAATACCTTGTCCACCTCCACAAAAAGACGATCCATTGCCCGCTCCAGTCTGGTGCTCTTATAATAGAGAGTCGATACAACGGCGGACCGCAGGCCTTCCTGCTTCAGATTTTTGATCTTTTCCTCTGCTTCGGCGATCAAGTCCTGCTGTTTTTTGCTGTTCTCTTCGGCGTTTTGTCA
>OIYW01001851.1_pt1 | contig 12432 bp, 5 predicted proteins | sample 1588351 | NCBI WGS metagenome assembly OIYW01 (sample SAMN03283268) | human gut metagenome | biome: human-associated habitat; material: feces | host: Homo sapiens | place: USA | collected 2013 | reverse complement strand
TACAGGCCGGAATTGTAGACGCTCATCACGGCGGTCAGGCACACGAAATTGAGGATGCCGGCGGCCGCGTGCACGCCGACGGAATCGAAGATCTGCACGAACGGGCTGGAATCGCCGTCGATTTTGCTCCACGGAATCACCGCCATAATCACGCCGAGCGCGCAGATGTAGAAGACGAGAATACGCCAGATGATGCCGTTCGTGGCCTTCGGAATGGTGGTGCGCGGATTCTCGGTTTCGCCGGCGGTGATGCCGATGAGTTCGGTGCCGCCGAAGCTGAACATCACCACGACGAGCGCCATCAGCAGGCCGGTCCACGTGCCGTCGGCGTTGCGGGTCATCAGGCCGTGCGGCAGGAATCCGCCGTCCACGGTGAACCAGTTGGCGAAGCTCGCGCGAATGCCCGAAGCGGTCGGCACATTGGCGATCACGACATACAGGCCGCCGAGAATCATGGCCAGCACGGCCACGATCTTGATGATGGCGAACCAGAATTCGAATTCGCCGAACTTGTTCACGCCCATGAGATTCAGCGCCGCGATGGCCACGAGGAACACCGCCGCCGACACCCACTTCGGAATGTTCGGGAACCAGTAGTTCACGAACGAGCCGACCACGGCAAGCTCCACCATGGCCACCAGCACGTAGTTGAACCAGTAGTTCCAGCCGGAAATGAAGCCCGCTCGCCGTGACCAGTAGCGCGTCGCGTAGTAGCTGAACGCGCCAGCCTTCGGATCCTCGACCGCCATCTCGCTCAGCGCGCGCACGATCATGAAGATCGCGAGACCGCCGACGAGGTAGGCGAGCAGAATGGACGGGCCGGCCAGCTGGATGGATTCGCTGGAGCCGTAGAACAGGCCGGTGCCGATGGCGCCACCCAGCGCGATGAGCTGGATATGGCGGTTTTTCAACGATTTACGGAGCGTCGGTGGAACCGGCACGTCGTCGGTTCCACGCGGCTTCTTTGCGGCGGTGACGTCGCTCATGGAGATTTCCTCTTCTCTGTTTCCTTGCGATTGCGCGTTGCGCTCGCTGCTTGCGTTGCGTGCTGTTGCACGCTTGCATGTGCTTGTTTTGCTTGCTTTTTTGCGATTCGCCCTTTGTGAGGGAACGTTTCCGATTGTAGCGGGAAGCGGCGGGCAAAGTGTTGGTTTGTTCGTTCCGGAATGTCTGGTTTGCTTAACGGGTTGTTTGGTTTAGAAGTTCGATTCGCGCGATTGCTGTGCGATTCGAACGCGCGATTTGGACACGTGTTGCGGATGTGCGGTTTGGCGCGTCTTTCCAAGCTTCATGGTGTTCAATGGAATGAGGGGCTACGAACGGAGGTCGACATGGCATTCGTCAAGGACATGCTGCGAATGTGGGCGCATTCGTGGAAAAGATTCATTTCCATCGCCATGATCACGTTGCTCGGTGTGGCCGTGCTCACAGGCATTTACGCGGGCTGCCGTGACGCGTTCCGCAGCACCGACCGCTTTTTCGACGCGCAGGGCCTGCACGACGTCCAGGTGCTGTCCACCGCGGGCCTGTCGAACGGCGATATCGCCGCGTTGCGCAAGGTGAACGGTGTTGCGAAAGTGCAGGCGGAACGGTCGCAGGAAGTGACGTTCGATTTGGACGGCCGCAAGTCGGCGACCATGCAGGAAATCGGCACGAACGGCATTGACCAGCCATACTTGCAGGAAGGGCGCATGCCGAAGAAAGCCGGCGAAATCGCGGTAACCAGGAAATTTATTCGCGATTCGGGCAAGCGTATCGGCAGCCGCCTCACCGTAACCCCCGAATCGGCTTCCTCCGATACTTCCGATACGAACGATACGAACGGTGCGGACGGCACGAATGAAACGAACGGCACGGACGAGGCGCCGAGCTTCCCGACCAAGCTCACCATCGTGGGCGTGGTGCTCGATCCGCAGAACCTGAGCAACCCGGACGGCTACTCCGCCATGACCTCGTTCCGTTCCACCGCCACCACCGACTACACGTTCTTCGCGCCGTCCGATGGCGTGACCGGCACCCTCTACACGTCCGCCACGCTGCTCGTCAAGGGTGGGGCCGCCGAAAGCACGTTCGACGAATCGTACGAAAACACCGTCAAGCAGGTGACCGACCGCATCGACGGCACCGTGAAAACCGACCGCCAGAAGGCCCGTCGGCAGGAACTGCTCGACGCGGGCAACAAGAAGATCGCCGACGCGCGTGCGGAAGCCGACAAGAAGTTCGCGGACGCGCAGTCGCAAATCGACGCGAATCGGCAGCAATTCAACCAGCAGGTCGACCAGATTGTCAGCATGCAGGCGGGCGCGGCAGCTGCGGGAGCTGCGGCAAACGGCGCGAACGCAGGTGCGGTGGCGGCCGCAGGTGCAACTACCCCCCAACTTGACGAAACCACGCGTGAAACAATGCGTGAAACCATCATCGCCGCTAGTCCCGAACTGACGCAAGCCAAGCAGCAGCTCGACCAGGCGCAATCGCAATTGAACGAGCAGAAGGCAAGTACCGAACAAACGCTGAAAACCAAGGAAAACGAGCTGAAAACCAGCATTCCGCAAGTGCGCTGGTATGTGCAGGACCGGCAGTCGCTCGGCGGGTTCAGCGCGCTCAAATCCGACCTCGACTCCATCCAATCGCTTGGCAACGCGTTCCCGATTGTGTTCCTGCTGGTGGCCGTGATGATGAGCCTGACCGCCATGGCGCGCATGGTCGAAGAGGACCGCTCGCTCATCGGCACGTACGTGGGGCTCGGCTACGGGCGGCTGGCGGTCGCGTCGCGCTACCTGCTGTTCGCGTTGCTCGCCTGCCTCATCGGCGGCGGCCTCGGCCTGATCGCCGGCTTCCTTGGCATTCCTGCGTTCCTGCTGGTCGTATTGCAAGGCATGTATGTGATGCCCGGCCTGCGACTGGAATACGACTGGCTGTACGGCTCGCTCGGCATCGCGCTGTTCGTGGTCGGCGTGCTCGCCGCCACCATCTACGCGTGTGTGCAGGAGATGCGCATGACGCCCGCCGCGCTGATGCGTCCGAAAGCGCCGCGCGCCGGCTCGCGCATTCTGTTGGAACGGATTCGGCCGGTCTGGAATCGCATCGGCTTCCTCGGCAAAGTGACCGCGCGCAACATCTTCCGCTTCAAGTCGCGCCTCATCATGACGGTCGGCGGTGTGGCCGGCTGCACCGCGCTGATCGTCTGCGGCCTGGCCATCAACGACACCGTCGCAGACCTCGGCATCAAGCAATACCGCGACATCTACCAGTACGACCTGATGGTGGTTTCCGACGATTCGGACGCGTCGGCGATGCGCACGAAGGTCGCGTCAGACGGGCGCGTCACGTCGTCGCTTGACGTGCGCATAGAATCGGGCGATCTGGCGATTTCGGGCGGTGGCGACGGTGACAGCGGCAAGGCCGGCAGCAGCGGCAGCGAAAGCATCCAGCTGGTCGCGGTGCCGGAAAAGCATCTGTCCGATTTGGGCGAAATGGTCACGTTGCAGCCGGTCTCGTCCGGCATGCTGGGCACGTCCGGCGTCGGCAAAACCGGTTCGCTGAAACTCGATGACGATGGCGTGATCGTCGCGCAGTCGGCGGCAAGCGCGCTGGGCGTCAAGGCCGGTTCCAAGGTGCGACTGACCAACGGCGACGGTGTGCGGGCCACGGCGAAGGTGAGCGCGGTGAATCGCAACCTCATCGGCTCGGATGTGTATGTAAGCGAAACCTACTACGCCAAGCTTTTCGACTCGAAAGACGCGAAGAACACCAAGAATTCCAAGAGTTCCAAGGATTCCGAGGCTCTGACGTGGAACGCCATGCTCGCCAAGCTTTCCGGCTCCGACGCCTCGCAAACCGACTATGCGGAATCGCTCGAAGAGGACAGTTCGGTGATGAAGGCCGTAAGCTGCGCGCATATGGCCGACAGCTTCAAATTCGACCTCATGGGCGCGGTGGTGGCGCTGATTGTGGCGCTCGCCGGCGGTCTGGCACTGGTGGTGCTGTTCACGCTCGCCAACACGAATGTGTCGGAACGCGTGCGCGAGATGGCTACGCTCAAGGTGCTCGGCTTCTTCGACCGCGAAGTGCACCATTACGTGAACCGTGAGATGATGATCCTCACCGTCATGGGCGTGATACTGGGTCTGCCGCTCGGCCGGCTCGTCGGCGGCATGCTGACGATGGCGCTCAACATGCCCTCGTTGTATTTCGAGGTGGAGGTCAAGCCGCTGAGCTACGTGATCGCGGCCGTGGCGACCATGGCCTTCGCGCTGCTCGTGCAGCTGTTCGTCAACCCCGTCCTCGACCGCATCGACCCCATCAGCTCCCTCAAGTCCGTGGAGTAGCGCCCCTCCGAAGCCCTCTCAGTTCTTCGGGTAGCGGTAGTTGTGGGGGAGTTGGGTGGTGAGCTGCGGGTCCAGGCCGAGTTCCTTGAGTTGGCGGTCGATTTCGAGGCGCGCACGTTCCACAAGTTCGGCGCGACGGCTGTCCAAACCGTTCAGCCCCTCCTGCTTTTCCAGCGATTCCAACGTCTCCGCCATACGCTTGAGCCGGTCCTGATGGTGCAGCAGCGCACGTACCTGCGCATGTTCGCGTACGATCTCACGCCAATCGGATGGCGTGTGCGCAATCTCCCGAACCGCGGTGACGGGGTGTATGTCGGCCACCTGATACGTGATCGAGCCGAGCAGCGGCATCAGGAACACCGTAATCGCGCCGGCTGCGACCAGTGTCGACGCGGTGTCGCTTTGCATGGTGCCGACCTTCACCGCCAGCGACGTGACGGCGACGATGATCGGCAGCGCGGTCGTGCAATACAGGGCTACGGTGACGCGATGATGCGATGACAGCGGATTCTTGCGTTTGTCGAGCGATAGCGCAACATATACGGGCACCGCGCGAATCAACATGAGCATGACGATGAACGCGACGAGCAGTGCGGGCCGGCCTGCCACGGCGCGCACGTTGATCGCGGCGCCTGACACCACAAAAAATACAGGAATGAGGAAGCCGTAGCCGACACCCTCCAACTTCATTTCCAGCGACTTGCTGCCGTCGGGGATGATGTAACGCAGGATGAAGCCCGCGGCGAACGCGCCGAGCACCGCGTCAAGTTCGAACAGCGCGGAAATGGTGACAAGGAAGATGAGCAGGAATGTGGTCAGTCGCATGAGCGTTTGCGATGACGTGTTCGCATTTTCCGTAAGGAAACGGTACAGGCGATGGCCGGTTTTCAGTGCTTTCGTAGGTAGCATCGCGCACAGTAGGCAGATGGCAAGGAACGCGCCGAGCACGAGCATGGTTTGCCAGCCGGTTCGGGTGGACAGCAGGATGGCCATGGCAAGGATTGGGCCGAGTTCGCCCCACGTTCCGTACGAGATGATGGCGTCGCCGATGGGGGTGCCTTCGAGGTTGCGTTCCTTGAGAATCGGCATGAGCGTGCCGAGCGCGGTGGTGGTGAGTGCGATTACCGTGGCCACACCGTTGATGCCTTGCTTGGTGAAGAACGGAAGGAATGTCACAACCAGCCAGGCGAGGCCTAGCGTGATTCCCCATGTAAGCAGTCCGACTTTGCCTTGATGTCCGGCGAGTCGTTTCGGATCGATTTCGTAGCCGGCGAGCAGGAACAGGAACGCCATGCCGAGCTCGTTCAAGAGTTTCACGGCGTCGTTTACTTCGATCACGCCTAGTCCGTACGGGCCGAGCGCGGTTCCGGCGGCGAGCAGCAGCACGGTTTGCGGAATGAACTTGCCTGGGATCAGCTGCGCCACGATTGGGCTGACGGCCGCCACCGCCATGATGATGGTTAGGGAAACAAGCTCTTGCGTCATGTTTCCAGCCTAGTGAGTCTGCGTGACGGTGCTCGGATACGCGGTGACCCCCATGACGCGCTGGGGGTGAGGTTAAGTTTTTGTTAATTTTATGGGGTAGGGGGTTCTATAAGCTTTTATTATCCGTGGAAAATGGTGGAACTGTTTTGTTTGTAAGCGCACTAGGTAGGGTGCAAAGTCCGTCCGGAACGCCATATAATGTCCCTGTACTAGGTGGTTCAAGGGGGCTTAGACTGATGGCAGGCATTTTGCGAGGGGGCACGTGCGGCGGGTCGAGAAGCAGCGGGTCGCAAGATACGCGCACCTACGTTCCGCCGACGTTCGCCGAGGCGACCGATGTGTCCGAAGAGATTCGCGAGCGTCGTGCCGACGTGGGTAGATCCATTGCCCTGCGTGTGCTTGCGGCGGTGCTGATTTTCTCCGCAATCGGCATTGGTCTTTTCCCGAAAGTGCTGCAATACCAGTCCGCGCAAAAGCTGGCGAGCACGTCCGCCCGTTCCGAGCAGAGCGTCGCGGGCTGGCCGTATCCGCAGGCCGACGAGGCATTCGCCGCAGCTGGGGCGTACAACAAGCGTCTCGCCGAATCGGGGCAGCCGGTGATTGGCGAGGCTGAGGATCCGCTCGCCGAGTTGTACAACAACAATCAGTCCGACTCCAGCGACGGTTCTGGTTCCAGCTCGACGGGCGCAGGCGCCACTGGCGATGGTAACAAGGATTCCGCTAGCTCCAAAGACGCGGAATACCAGCGTTTGCTGGATACTGGCGATGGCGTGATGGGTTCCATCCGCATTCCAAAGATTTCTGTGGATTTGCCGATCTACCATGGCACGTCGGAGCAGACGCTTGCGTCCGGTGCGGGGCATTTGTATGGCAGTAGTCTGCCGGTGGGTGGCAAGGATACGCATGCGGTGATTACCGGACATCGCGGTTTGGTTGAAGCCTCAATGTTTACGCGTTTGGATGAGATGCGGGTTGGCGATTACTTCTATATCGATGTGATGGGCCATACGCTTGGCTACAAGGTGGATCGCATCACCGAAATCAACCCGGATGACACGTCGAAGTTGAAGATCGTGCCCGGCGAGGACCGTGTGACGTTGATGACATGCACCCCGTATGGCGTGAATACGCATCGTCTGTTGGTTTCTGCGCTGCGTTCCGCCATTCCCGAAGAGATTCCCGCGGAGGATGATGCGGCAAAAGATGTGCGTGTGATTGCGGGCGTGGTGTCAGCTGCCACGTTGCTGGTCGGTTTGTTGTTGGTTTGGCTGCTCCGCTGTCCGTGGCATGTCCGTAGGCATGCCGCTTGGTGGCCAAAGCGCAACTAGGGGTTGATGGCGTTAATGTTGCACTTGACAGATGCTTTTTTGTCGGGGAAAATTCTGAAAGAGACATGACAACGTTTGCTTATAGTTTTTGCATCGCGATTTACGGGGGCAAGAATACTCTAGAATCGCGATGATATGTGCGATTTCAAGGAAAGTATATCCCCTTGATTACCTCGTTGGGAGGGTATGTATCCCTCTGTTTTTCTCCTTAAGGTTTAGGCAACGAAGCGATTGTCGGACGGTATGTGAAGCGAAGACGCATCAAATATACCGGTCGAAGGAGGAAGGTATTTCCCCGATCGCTTAACGGTACAAGGGGGTAGGCGTATGAGACACGTCTTTGAGCGAAACAGGGCGAGGGGCACAGGTCTGTTCACGCGTCGTGTCATTGCGGCCGTCGCGACGGTCGCAATGCTCGCCGGCGTGGGGTGCGTCACTGCTTCGTCAGCGGCGGCGGAAGATGCCACGGGAGCCTTGGAACAACAAATCGAGCAGCCGGTATTGCAAGAATCTGGGCAAGAGGATTCACAGCCGGTGGAACAAAATTTGATGGTGGGAGAAGAGCAGCCGTCAGAGCAAGAGCAGCCGTCAGATCAAGAGGCTTACCAGCAAGTCGAACAAGAAACGGAACAAGAAACGGAAGAAGAGACTGAGCAGTGGGTTGAGCAGGAGGTTGAACAACAATCTGAACAACCTGATGAGCAGCCAGTTACGTTGTCCGCTCAACCGATTGCGCGAGCAAATCGGGCGCAGTCGGTTGCGCAGAACGAGACCGGTTCTCAGTTGGGCGCTCCGGAGAAGCATAAGCGCATCAAGAAGAACGATGATGGCAGTTACACCGTGAACGTGGATGTGAAGGGCGCCGTCAACAGCACCACGGTCACCACCACCCAGCCGATCGACTTCACGCTGGTGCTGGATGTGTCCGGTTCGATGGACGATCCGATGAGTAAGACGGATCGGACCAAGCGGTTAGACGCACTGAAAGAAGCGGTTAAAGCATTTCTTGATGAAGCTGCGAATACTAATACGGAGGCCGGTTCCGAACTGGTTCGCGTTGGACTGGTGAAGTTCGCCGGCGATGAAAAGGACAAAATCGGGGATGACACGTACCGAAGTGGTGGGTACACCTACAACTACTCCCAAATCGTTAGCGATCTGACTGCGGATATGAACGGTCTGAAGAACAAAGTCAGCAAACTCAAAGCCGCTGGCGCCACCCGCGCCGACAATGGATTCAATCGTGCGGTCAAGGTGATGGGCAGTGCTCGAACCGATGCGAAGAAGGTCGTTATCTTCTTCGCGGATGGTTCGCCTACATCGTCTAATGGCTTCGAGGGTAAAGTGGCAAATAAGGCCGTCGAAGCTGCCAAGGGATTGAAAGATGGTGGCGCCACGGTGTATTCCATCGGCATCTTCGCCAGTGCCAAGCCTTCCTCGCTCTCCAGCAAAGAGAATCAGTTCATGCATGCGGTGTCCAGCAACTTCCCAAAGGCGACAGCGTACGACAATCGTGGCGACGGAGATAAAGACGCCGGGTATTACAAGGCCGCCACGAACGCTTCGGAGCTGAATGCCATCTTCGACGAGATTGAGAAGAGCGAGACCACCACATCCGCATACATCAATGTGGTGATGGAGGATACGCTGTCGGAATATGCCGAACTTGCTGGCAGCGACTATAAGGTCGTAGCCAAGGACTCGTCCGGACAGGCCGTCGCTTTGACCAAGGATGTCGATTACACCCTGACATACGACGAGAACGCGAAGAAGTTCACCGTCAGGTTCCTGAAGGCTCTGGCCCACAACGTGACGTACACGCTGGAATACAACGTGAAGCCCACGCAGAAGGCATATGACGAGTATGCCGCCAACCTGAATGCCGGCAAGGATGGATATGACGGCGTAAAGGGTAACGCGAACACCGATCTGCCGGGAAACGCCACGTCCTCGAACCAGCCGGGTTTCCATACGAACGATTCCGCATGCTTGACCTATACGGCCGATGGCAAGACTCATGAGTGCAGGGAGAACCCGTATCCGCACCCGGTAATCCAGGTGGTGCATTCCACACTGCACGTCGACAAGCAGTGGAGCGGTAACGGCCAGAAGCCGGAAAGCATCACGGTGGATATCAAACAGGGCAACGATACCTATAAGACGGTCACGCTGAAGCGTGACGATAGCGGCAAATGGTCCACCGACGTGATTATTCCGGCAGGCGCCCAAAAGACGTACACGGTGACGGAAGTCGAACCGGACAGCCACTTGTGGAAGGCTTCCTACCAGCACAAGGTCGGCGATGGAAATCTTGCTGACGGCAATGTGGTGACGGTGCCGGAATCCATGGCATCGCAGAACGCCACAGTAGTCATCACCAACACGTTGAAGCAGACCATGCTGACGCATGCGATTGGCGTGCAGAAGGAGCTGAAGGGGCGCGATTGGAAGGATTCCGACGCGTTCACCTTCAAGTTGAAGGCAGACGGTTCCAATCCAGACGCGCCGATGCCAGCTTCCTGCAAGAACCAGTCGGCGTGCACGGTGACGGTGAAACGCGATTCGTCTGACGATCACGTTGCTTACTTCGGCGACATCACGTATGACGCAGGTGAAGCCGAGTACACATATCTTGTGACGGAGAACGCTGGTAATGCTTCCGCAATGTATTACTCGCAGGCGGAATACCGGGTGGTCGTGTCCGTGATGAAAGACGGAACGTCCGGTGAATGGAAGGCCGTTGTCGAATCCGTGACCCAGCTGAAAACCGATTATGGTGCCGCTGGTTCGAATTGGGACGAGACCCAGCCAATGCTGTTCACCAACCAATACATTTCGGCATCGTCACTGCCATTGACGGGCCGCATGGGTGCGGAACGATGGTGGCAGATTGCGGCCGGCGGAGTTGGCGTGCTGGCATTGCTCGCCGTCGCTGCGGCCGACCAGTGGAGACGCAAGAAGCGGCTCAGCTGAACAACACAGGATTTGCGGATCGCGGGGGCATGTTGGGTTCCCGCCTCCCGCGATTGCAGAACACAGTAACCAACAATCAAGGAAAAGGAGATTCTCATGAAGATGAGGAAGCTTTTCGCAGGGCTGGCCGCCGCGGCAACGTTGCTGAGCGGCATGGCCATCGGCGTCGCCGCCGCACAGGCTGATGATGCTCCATTGCTGCAAGTTAACCACGCACAGGAAGACCATACGTACACGCCATACAAGTTTGCCACGTTCGAGAATCCTGGCGATGGCTCGGTCGAAGTGAAAACGGTTGACGCATGGAAGGGAGCTGTGACCATCGCTGCTGACGCGGCTGATGGAAGCCACAACGGCATCCCGACAGAGTACAAGGATAATCCAGCCGCCTATGTGGCGACGTTCACTGCGGATCAGCTCCGTGTCTTCGCCAAGACCTTGGCTGGAATTACTCCGCCGGCAGGACCTGATGGTACTGGCCTGACCGTAACTACGGAGCAGGCAAATACGAGCCAGGCGGTCAATGTGAACGGAGAAGGCTGGTATCTGGTGAAGGATACGTTCACCAAGGCTGGCGAAACGACTGTGACGTCGGGAACTCCGGCTGTGGTGGCCACCACCGTCAATGGACTGTCCAATCTGAGGATTGCGGCCGATACGACGACCGGTCAGGGCAACATCACGACTGAAGGCCAGTTCAACGCGAAGAACGCGAATCCGACCGACGAGCCGCTCAAGTTCGCCCGGATGAATGACGGGATGAATGACGTGGATGTGAACGGTAAGAGCGTAAAGGTGGGCGACACCGTGGACTTCACTGTGGCCGCGGACGTTCCTCATGCTGCGGCTGGCTGGGATGCGTACCCCTTTACCATTACCGATACCGCGTCCAAAGGTTTGCGGATTGCGGAAACGAGTGACTTCAAGGTCCAGTTCGGAGATCATACTACTGTGAATCCCGATCTGTACACGATAACGCAGGAAGGCAATGCTCAATCCGGCACCACCACGACCATCTATTTTGCCGATGCCACAACGCTGGCCGGTAGGACGATCGTCGTGTCGTACCAGGGCACCGTCACCAAGGATGCGTTGGATGGCTTGAGCGGCAGTGTGGACAACAAGGCCACAATCACCACCAAGGATGGTACCAGCGGTGAAGGCAAGACTGTCCTTAAGACCTACGGTTTCCAGTTCACGAAGATTGGCAAGGAAGGGAATGAGGCCAAGCCTCTAGCCGGCGCCAAGTTCGTTGTCAAGAATGCGGAGGGCAAGTTCCTTAAGCAGGCTGAGGACGGTGCGTGGTCGTTTGTTTCCGATCAGAATGGTGCCAAGACGTTCATTACTGAGAATGATGGTTTGGTGAAGGTCGCGGGTCTTGCGGCAGGAACCTACACGGTTGTGGAGACTCAGGCTCCGACCGGCTACGCCCAGAACTTCAGGGTCACTTTCAATGTGAAGATCACAGATGAAGGTCTCGTCACTTTCGAACAGGATGCCCTTCGTCAGGTCCAACCGGTCGATAACACCACTGCGAATGCCACCGCTACCGTGCTGAACGTGAAGAATGTCACTCAGCTGCCGCTGACCGGTGCCGCGGGAACCGTGCTGTTCACGGTCGTGGCGCTGCTGGTGGGTGGCGCTGGCGTGGCTGTGGCGGTCAAGAGTCGTCGCCGCACGTACTGAGCGCATGCGTTCGGTGTGAGTGAGTTGTGAATTGACTCACTCACAATAAAAGTCAATGCGGGCGGTTGTGGGTATTCCATAATCGCCCGCATTGATGTGTGACCGACCGGTTGAAGTGATATACGGTCAGCAATATTTGAAAAGCTGCTTGTGAGAAGTCGGATATACACTTGCTTCATCACGGGGTATAGCAAAGGGGGTAAAACGATGCGCGGTGGAGGATCATTCAGCATGGAAGAGCTCCAAATGTTGCGGGATCTGCCGGCGGTGGCTAACGTGTCGAAAGACCGCATCACGTACTCCAACGCTTTCAAACAGGTGTGTGTCATACGGTATCTTGCGGGGGAATCGCCGACCAAAATCTTCCGCGAGGCGGGATTGCCGCCGGAACTGATTGGGTATAAACGTATAGAACGAAGTGTGGCGCGTTGGAAGGCTGCCGTCCTCAAATCCGTGAACGGTAGCAGTAACATGAGTAACGGCGAAATCATTACGGAGCTCGTCAACCTGTATGTTCATGCGGTGACGCGCAAGGAGAAACTCGACGACATCGCAGGAATCGCCAATCCCGATAAGGCAAATATTGAAAATGCTCCGAATTCGCTGGACGGGGCGAACGTGTCGGGGGGGGG
>OIYW01001850.1_pt1 | contig 12436 bp, 14 predicted proteins | sample 1588351 | NCBI WGS metagenome assembly OIYW01 (sample SAMN03283268) | human gut metagenome | biome: human-associated habitat; material: feces | host: Homo sapiens | place: USA | collected 2013 | reverse complement strand
GGCTCGTAAGCTTCATGTCGGCGGAGAAGTTCTTGCATTCGTATGGTAGGCCGAAAGCAACTTAATGAATGCAAGCCGTCAGGCGCAACATGAATTTAGTGCGAGGTCCATCCCGAACCTTAACGAGCCCAGCTGTAGCGCGGGCGAGTTTAGTTGAGGGATGCGTGTAAAATTATGATATCTTGAAATAAAGAAAGATATAAACACTGAAAACAGAGAGATCTTGCATCTCTCCGACAATCTAAGTAAGGAGGACAATATTATGTCACGTATCGGCAGACTTCCGGTAGCTATTCCTGCAGGCGTTGAAGTAAATGTTGCAGCAGGCAATGTAGTGACCGTTAAAGGGCCAAAGGGAACACTTGAAAGAGCGCTTCCTACAGAAATGGAAATCAAAGTAGAAGATGGTCATGTAGTTGTTACAAGACCAAACGATCTGAAAAAAATGAAAGCTTTGCACGGTTTAACAAGAAGCCTTATCCAGAACATGGTAACAGGTGTAAACGAAGGTTACACAAAAGAGCTTGAGGTAAACGGTGTAGGTTATAGAGCTCAGAAGCAGGGCAAAAAGCTTGTGCTTTCTCTTGGATATTCTCACCCGGTAGAGATGGAAGATCCTGAAGGAATCGAGTCCAAAGTTGATGGAAACAAGATCATTGTTTCCGGTATCAGCAAAGAAAAAGTTGGTCAGTTTGCAGCAGAGATCAGAGATAAGAGAAGACCGGAGCCATATAAGGGCAAGGGAATCAAATATGCTGATGAAGTGATCAGACGTAAAGTCGGTAAGACCGGTAAGAAATAAATAAGGAGAGTGAGAACATGATTAAGAAAGCATCCAGAGCGGAAATTCGTGAAAAGAAACATAGAAGACTCCGTCATCATCTGAATGGAACAGCAACTACTCCAAGACTGGCAGTATTCCGTTCCAACAAGCATATCTATGCACAGATTATTGATGACAGCGTGGGAAAAACTTTAGTATCAGCTTCTACTCTTCAGAAAGATGTAAAAGCAGAGCTTGAGCATACAGACGATGTAAAAGCAGCAGCATATCTTGGAACTGTAATCGGTAAGAAAGCAGTTGAAGCAGGTATCGAGAGCGTAGTTTTCGACAGAGGAGGCTACATTTACCACGGAAAAATTAAAGCATTAGCAGACGCAGCAAGAGAAGCTGGACTGAAATTCTAAAAGGGAGGAAAAAGACACATGAAACATAATCTTATTGATGCTAGTCAGTTAGAATTAGAAGATAAAGTAGTGTCAATCAAACGTGTTACCAAGGTTGTTAAAGGTGGCCGTAACTTCCGTTTCACAGCTTTGGTTGTTGTAGGTGACGGCAACGGACATGTTGGTGCAGGTTTAGGAAAGGCAGCTGAAATTCCGGAAGCGATCCGCAAAGGAAAAGAAGATGCCATGAAAAAACTGGTAACAGTAGCAAGAGACGAGAACGGTTCCATCACACATGACTTCGTAGGCAAATTCGGAAGCGCTGAGATGCTTCTGAAACGTGCTCCGGAAGGTACTGGTGTAATCGCCGGAGGTCCGGCACGTGCCGTAATCGAGCTTGCAGGTATCAAGAACATCCGTACAAAATGTATGGGCTCCAGAAATAAACAGAATGTTGTCCTGGCTACCATCGAAGGTCTCAGCCAGCTGAAGACTCCGGAAGAAGTTGCTAAACTTCGCGGAAAATCTGTAGATGAGATTCTGGCATAAGGAGGAAACGAAAAATGGCAGATACAATTAAGGTTACATTAGTAAAGTCTCCAATCGGTGCAGTTCCGAAACACAAAAAGACTGTAGTTGCTATGGGACTTACAAAAATGCATAAAACAGTTGAAATGCCGGATAATGCTGCAACAAGAGGAATGATCAAACAGGTTCAGCATCTGGTAAAAGTTGAAGAGTAATTCTACACAGTATAGATAATAAAAGGAGGTGCCAAACATGGATTTATCAAACCTGAGACCTGCAGAAGGTTCCAAGCACAGTGATAACTTCAGAAGAGGCCGTGGACATGGTTCCGGAAACGGAAAGACAGCCGGAAAAGGACATAAAGGACAGTTAGCACGTTCCGGACACAAGAAACCGGGATTTGAAGGTGGACAGATGCCTTTATACAGACGTCTTCCGAAGAGAGGCTTCAAAAACAGAAACTCCAAAGAGATCATTGCAATCAATGTTGACGTTCTGAATCGTTTTGAGGACGGAGCAGAGGTTACAGCTGAGAGTCTGCTGGAAAGCCGCGCAATTTCCAAAATCGGCGACGGTGTAAAGATTCTTGGAAACGGTGAGCTGACTAAGAAACTTAACGTAAAAGTGAACGCTGTCAGCGAGACCGCAAAAGCTAAAATTGAAGCTGCTGGTGGTACAGTAGAGGTGATTTAATGTTTGAAACTCTCAAAAGTCTCTTTAGAGTAAAAGAGATGCGTCGTAAGCTGTTTTACGTGATCGGAATGATCTTTGTCATCCGAATCGGATCTCAGCTTCCTGTTCCGGGTGTGGACAGCGACGTATTCAGACAGTGGTTTCAGAGCAACACCGGGGACGCATTTAACTTCTTTGATGCGTTCACCGGCGGCTCCTTTGAGAGTATGTCTATATTTGCTCTGAACATTACACCATATATTACATCATCCATTATCATTCAGCTTCTTACAATTGCCATCCCTGCTCTGGAAGAAATGCACAGAGACGGTGAAGAGGGAAGAAAGAAGATGACAGCAATTACCCGTTATGTAACGGTTGGTCTTGCTCTGTTTGAGTCTATTGCAATGACAATCGGTTTTGCAAGAGGAAACATTGTTCAGGACATGAACATTCTTAAGGGTATTGTTGTAGTAGTATCTCTGACAGCAGGATCTGCTATGCTGATGTGGATTGGTGAGCGTATCACAGAAAAAGGAATCGGAAACGGTATTTCTATTGTACTTGCAGTAAATATTGTGTCCAGAATCCCAAGTGATATGGTAACTCTGTATGAGAACTTTATTAAAGGCAAAACAATTGCCAAGGGAATGCTTGCAGGTGTGATCATTCTTGCAGTTATTCTTGTGGTAGTGGTATTTGTTCTTATTCTCAACGGAGCTGAAAGAAGAATTCCGGTACAGTATTCCAAGAAGATGGTTGGAAGAAAGCTTGTTGGCGGTCAGACAAACCATATTCCTCTGAAAGTAAACACTGCCGGAGTTATCCCGATCATTTTTGCTTCTTCCATTATGTCTTTCCCGGGACTGATTGCTCAGTTTGCAGGCAAAGCAAATGGTACAGGAATCGGAAGTGAAATTTTGAAGGGGCTGTCTTCCAGTAACTGGTGTGATCCGTCTCAGCTGAAATACAGCTGGGGCCTGATCGTATATATTGTTCTCTGTGTATTCTTTGCATATTTCTATACTTCCATTACCTTTAATCCACTGGAAGTTGCAGATAATATCAAGAAACAGGGCGGCTTTATTCCGGGTATCCGTCCGGGTAAACCAACATCCGATTATCTGGAGAAACTCCTGACTTACATTATATTTATAGGCGCAGTTGGCCTGATCATCGTGGCAGTTATTCCGTTCTTCTTTAACGGTATCTTTAAGGCTCAGGTTTCCTTTGGAGGAACCTCACTTATTATCGTTGTAGGTGTTGTCCTTGAGACTGTGAAACAGATTGAATCTCAGTTGCTTGTCCGCAACTATAAAGGCTTTCTGGCTAACTAGTGCGCAAATTTATTGTCAGCAATGAAGTTGTGCACAGGAAATGAAGGTTGCGGTGTGCTTCTGCATGCTGCAGCCATTTTAAGTTATCAGGGATAAATCAGGACAGCGCCTTATTGCTGCCTGTTTGTCCTGGAATATAAGGAGGGTATGATTATGAGGATTATTATGCTGGGTGCGCCGGGTGCCGGAAAAGGAACTCAGGCAAAAAAAATTGCTGAGAAATATGGAATTCCCCATATTTCCACAGGGGACATTTTCCGTGCAAACATCAAAAACGGCACGGAGCTTGGCAAAAAAGCAAAAACCTATATGGATCAGGGGCTTCTTGTACCTGATGAACTGACCTGTGATCTTGTAGTAGACAGAATCCAGCAGGATGATGCAAAGAACGGCTATGTTCTTGACGGTTTTCCGAGAACCATTCCTCAGGCAGAATGTCTGACAGAGGCTCTTGAGAAACTGGGAAGCAAGATCGACTTTGCCATTGATGTGGATGTTCCGGATGAAAACATCGTAAACCGTATGGGCGGAAGACGCGCCTGCCTGAAATGCGGAGCTACTTATCATCTTGTTTATGCGGCTCCCAAGACAGAAGGCGTATGCGATACCTGCGGAGAGAAACTGGTTCTTCGTGACGATGACCAGCCGGAAACTGTTCAGAAGCGTCTGAACGTATACCACGAGCAGACACAGCCTCTGATCGATTACTATACAGAGCAGGGTGTATTAAAAACAGTAGACGGAACACGTTCTCTGGATGAAGTATTCCAGGAAATCGTGGGAGTTTTAGGAGAATAAAAAATGTCAGTTTCAATTAAGTCAGAACATGAAATAGAGCTTATGAGACATGCCGGTCATTTACTGGAAAAGGTCCACAATGAACTGGCTGCTCATATCAGACCGGGAATCAGCACCAAGGAACTGGACCGTATCGGAGAGGAAATGATCCGCTCTCTGGGCTGTACTCCGAATTTTCTGAATTATAACGGATTTCCGGGATCTTTCTGTATCAGCATCAATGATGAGGTGGTACACGGAATCCCGTCCAAAAAGAAAATCATTCAGGAAGGAGATCTTGTAAAGATCGACGCGGGACTGATCTATCAGGGATATCATTCTGATGCAGCCCGTACCTATGCAGTAGGAGAAGTTTCTCCGGAAGCCCGTCAGCTTATGGAAGTAACAAAGCAGAGCTTTTTTGAGGGCATTAAATTTGCAAAGGCAGGAAATCACCTGAATGATATTTCCAAGGCAATCGGAGCTTATGCAGCAAAATATAATTATGGTATTGTGCGTGATCTGGTTGGACACGGAATCGGAACTCATCTTCATGAGGATCCCCAGATACCAAACTTTCCTCAGAAGCGCCGTGGGATCAAGCTGATGCCGGGCATGACTCTGGCAATTGAACCGATGATCAATATTGGCCGCGCAGACGTGGCCTGGGAGGACGATGACTGGACAGTTGTCACAATGGACGGATCTCTTTCCGCTCATTATGAAAACACCGTTCTGATCACAGACGGCGAACCGGAAATTCTGACTCTTACAAAATGACAGATGACACAGGAGGTTAAGGATGTCAAAAGCAGATGTGATTGAAGTAGAAGGAACTGTACTGGAGAAGCTTCCAAACGCAATGTTTAAGGTAGAGCTGGAGAACAAACATGTGGTTCTCGCTCATATCAGCGGTAAGCTTCGTATGAATTTTATCCGTATCCTTCCGGGAGATAAAGTAACAATCGAGCTTTCTCCGTATGATCTGTCCAAGGGCAGAATTATCTGGAGAGATAAATAAAAAGTCTCTTTCCGAGAGCAGCAATAAAGATATTACTTGAGGCACAGGAATTATATCAGATTCCTGTGCTTTTTGTATTTATCGGGAAAAACTGTATTATGCAGTCTGTTTTCCGCAGATAATAAATGTTCCGTAAGAATGTATTTTACTGATTTTTCAGAAATAAAGAAAGAGGAAATTTATGTTAAAATCAGATGATTTTAGTATGAAATTGTTGATATCTGTCATAAAGGAGGCATAGATTTAGACCAATTCAGTCTTTTTTTCAACTTTACATACAAGATATGCTATGTTAAAATATATAATATATTACAGGTTTTGTGACAGCGTATCAGACTTACGGCAGAAGCTTTTTCTGTGGCAGGAAAAACAGACTGCATAATTATTACAATTTATGTGATAAGGAGAAGCTGGAAGGAGAAATATGAAAAATTCACAGAAATATATGACTGCGCCTGAAAACAGGCAGTTTTTTGCGTTCCCGGATTTTTGTGGGGGGGGGCAAAATGCAAGTGCTTTGTGGAACTATGAACGGGAAAGTTACTGCTAAACTGAATAAAGTTTTATTGGATATGATAAAACATCCACACAGAATTTGCAATAAGCATCCAATACTATTGAAAATATCATATTCAGCCTGCAAATGTTAGAAGAAGACCATTTACAGGCTATTTAGCGCGTTCAGAACTTTTGCAGCGGGATGAAGCGTCTGGTTTTTGATCTGCTTCATGGCAACGGAAAAACGAAAAGAAAAATATTAAGTTTGAGGTTGGAGGATATCAATGTATCGGAAAAATTCAAGTGGTTGGGTAAAACATGTTGACTTTATCTTATTGGACTTACTGTGTATTCAGCTTGCATTCTATTTTTCCTATGTGTGTCGGATGGGAGAATGGAATCCCTACAGTGTACCAGTATATCGAAATATGGCAATTTTTATAGAACTGGCAGATATAGCTGTTATATTTCTGTTTGAGTCCTATAAGAATGTATTAAAAAGAGGCTATTACATAGAACTTGTTTCTTCCATAAAACAGGCAGTGATGCTGATACTGGTGGGAAGCCTGTATTTGCTCAGCGTACAGGAAGGAAATATGTATTCCAGAACTGCGTTTTATTTAATGGGCATTTTTTATGCTGTCTTTGCCTACGGCGCACGTATTTTGTGGAAACGCTATCTGAAAAAGAAAATGAAAACAGGCGGCGACAGTTCTCTGATTATCATTACTTCCAGTAAGATTGCCGAAAAAGTAGTAAAGAGCATTAAAAATCATAACTATGAAATGTATCAGATGAATGGCGTTATAGTTCTGGACCGGGATATGACAGGAGAGGATATTGAGGGCGTTCCCGTTGTTGCAAATGCAGAAAATGTAGCAGAATTTCTGCGTCAGAGCTGGGTAGACGAAGTATTTATAAATCTGGATGAAAGTATCCCGTACCAAAAGGAATTAATAGAAAGATGCTCTGAAATGGGACTTACAGTGCATTTGAATCTTGTAAAGATTACAAACAGCACATTAGGCAAACAATCCATTGGAAAAGTCGGAGAATACACAGTGCTGACCACGAGTATTAACTATATGACCATGAGACAGGCCTTTTTAAAGAGAACCATGGATATTGCTGCAGGTCTGGCAGGATGTATTGCCACAGGGATCATTTTTGTGTTTGTAGCTCCCATTATATACATAAGTTCACCGGGACCGATTTTTTTCAGCCAGGAACGTGTTGGACAGAATGGTAAGATATTTAAGATGTACAAATTCCGAAGCATGTATATGGATGCGGAAGAGCGGAAAGCTGAACTGATGAAAGAAAATAAAATGAGCAGCAATCTGATGTTTAAGCTGGACTTTGATCCGAGAATCATCGGAAACAAGGTTCTTCCGGACGGCACAAAAAAGACCGGGATCGGCCAGTTCATCCGCTCCACGTCACTGGATGAGTTTCCGCAGTTCCTTAATGTGCTTCTTGGACAGATGTCGCTGGTGGGGGTCCGAGATATAATAGGGACAACCAAGGAAAAACCGCAGTTTTCAGCGGCTTTCGCTATGTAGAGTTCTCTCGGATATACTGTTATTTTGTTGCAAGTGAGTTCTGATACATGGTCGGAGGTCTTTGAAAATAGTAGGCTCTTTGGATGCTCATTTTGACCCAATCTTACGAGCAACAAAATTGATAAGGAGAATTCGACATAGCCTGTGTACCCATTGATACATGGGCTAGGAGTCGTAGGGAAGAATATTGAAACAAAGAACAAAGATAGAATAACAAGCCCCTGATTTAATCGGGGGGGGGGTATAGGAAAGGATGATTAGGATGTTGCGAACGTGGAAAATGGATCGCAGATATAATTCCCCAACCCCAATTAATGGGAAGAAAACTGAATATCGGAACCCTTATATTACATATCTAACAAATCTACATGTAATGCCCTTAAGTTGTTTCATTCTATTCTTTATATGGCTTTGGGGAGAGTTACATATCTTACTAAATCCATGTGAAAAAAAATGTAATTGGGGTGGATGTCCTTTTCTTTGGAATGTTTATCCTGTTTGATTTGATTTTATTTTACTTAGAAAGATGCTTACGTTATTGCGGGGACAATCGTGAGTTGACATATAAATTACAAAAAAATGTGAGGGGAAAGAGAGAAATCTATGTATAGAAAAGATTCAGAAGGATGGTTAAAACATGCAGACTTTATAGTCTTAGATATGATTTGTTTGCAACTGGCATATATTCTGGCATATGCAATTAGTGGATATGGATTTAATCCGTATGGCATTATTATTTATCGAAACATGGCTGTATTTCTTGAGTTGGCAGATCTCATTGTGATTTTTGCATATGGAACTATGAAGAGTGTTTTGAAACGAGGATATTATCGTGATTTTGTAGTGACTGTAAAACATTCTATTATGATTGGTGCGTTAGCGATTTTATATTTGTTTTTGTTGCAACAGGGACAGGCATTTTCGAGACTAACATTGATTCTTACAGTAGTTATTTATCTTGTACTTACATATGTTGTGAGAGAGCTTTGGAAAAAATTGCTTAGAAAGCAGATGGCAGATGGAGGAGAACGAAAATTACTTATTATTACTTCAGAGGATGTTGCTGAACAAGTAGTTTCCAATATGCAGGAAAATAATTATGCACGCTATTCAATTGCAGGAGTTGTGGTGATTGATGCTGACTGGACTGGCAGGACGATTAATGGAATCCCTGTGGTTGCAAATGAAGAAAATGCAGCAATGTATGTGTGCCAGGAATGGATAGATGAGGTTTTGATTGTTATTTCAGAAGTACTTCCATATCCATCAGAATTAATTGAAAAACTGACAGAAACAGGCGTAACAGTTCATTTAAATCTTGCGAAAATTACAAATGTAACGGGTAAAAAACAGTTTGTAGAAAAGGTAGGAAATTATACAGTTCTTACAACTAGTATTAACTATGCATCCACTAAACAGTTGATGTTGAAACGATTAATAGATATTGCAGGTGGATTGGTTGGATGTATTCTTACAGGAATTATTTGTATTTTTGTTGGACCGGCAATTTATATTGCCTCTCCTGGACCGATTTTCTTTGCACAAGAGCGTGTTGGAAAGAATGGAAAGAAATTTAAAATGTACAAATTCCGGAGTATGTATATGGACGCAGAAGAACGTAAGGCAGAACTTATGAAAGACAATAAGCTTGGAGATGGAAAGATGTTTAAGCTTGACTTTGATCCTCGTGTTATCGGAAATAAAATTCTTCCTGATGGAACACATAAAACTGGTATTGGTGATTTTATTAGAAGGACAAGTTTGGATGAGTTCCCGCAGTTCTTTAATGTGTTAAAAGGGGATATGTCGATCATTGGAACTAGACCTCCCCTGATTTCTGAAACTTCTTTGTATGAGCTTCATCATCGAGCAAGACTGGCAATTAAACCAGGAATTACAGGTATGTGGCAGGTTAGTGGACGTAGTGATATTACCGATTTTGAAGAAGTTGTAAGACTTGATAAAGAATATATCGAGAATTGGAATATTGGAATGGATATAAAGATTTTATTTAAAACAGTGTTAGTGGTCTTCAAGAAAGACGGATCAATGTAATCTTAGTTTGCAGCTTATTTATATGGGGATAATAAGCTGCAAAAAGATATAAATAGATAAGTTATAAATATAAACAAAAGCTGAGGAGGTTAGCGAGTTTATGAAAGGAATTATTTTAGCCGGTGGATCAGGAACAAGATTATATCCACTTACCATGGTTACATCAAAACAGTTATTACCGATATATGATAAACCAATGATTTATTATCCTATGTCAGTATTAATGAACGCAGGAATCAGAGATATTTTAATTATTTCTACACCAGCAGATACGCCGAGATTTCAGGATTTATTAGGAGATGGACATCAGTTTGGTGTGAATCTGCAGTATGCTATACAGCCTAGTCCAGATGGACTGGCTCAGGCATTTATCATTGGAGAAGAGTTTATTGGTGATGAGCCGGTGGCGATGGTTCTTGGCGACAATATTTTTGCAGGTCATGGATTAAAGAAAAGATTGAAAGCTGCGGTAGAGAACGCAGAAACAGGAAAGGGTGCTACAGTATTTGGTTACTATGTAGATGACCCAGAACGTTTTGGAATTGTGGAGTTTGATAAGGATGGAAAAGCTATTTCGATTGAGGAAAAACCAGAACATCCAAAGAGTAATTACTGTGTAACCGGACTTTATTTCTATGATAATCGTGTTGTAGAGTATGCAAAAAACTTAAAGCCAAGTGCAAGAGGCGAGCTTGAGATTACGGATTTGAACCGTATTTATTTAGAGGATAACAGCTTAAATGTAGAACTTCTTGGACAAGGATTTACATGGTTGGATACTGGAACACATGAGTCTTTAGTGGATGCAACGAACTTTATTAAGACAGTAGAGCAGCATCAGCACAGAAAGATTGCTTGCTTAGAGGAAATTGCTTATTTGAATGGATGGATTTCCAAAGAAGAAGTTTTGAAAGTTTATGAAGTATTAAAGAAAAATCAGTATGGACAGTATCTAAAAGATGTGTTGGATGGAAAATATCAGGAACATTTATATTAAGAAAGAAGAGGACAGAAGAATGACAATTATTGTAACCGGAGGAGCCGGATTTATTGGAAGTAACTTTGTATTTCATATGTTAGATAAATACCCTGACTATAGAATTGTATGCGTAGATAAGCTTACATATGCAGGAAATCTATCTACTTTAGCACCAGTAATGGATAACCCAAATTTCCGTTTCTGTAAGATCGATATTTGTGACAGAGAAGCAATATATAAATTATTTGAAGAAGAACATCCAGACATAGTTGTAAACTTCGCAGCAGAGTCTCATGTAGACCGTTCTATCGAAAATCCGGAGATTTTCTTAGATACAAATATTAAAGGAACTGCCGTTATGATGGATGCTTGCCGCAAATATGGTATTCAGAGATACCATCAGGTAAGTACTGACGAAGTTTATGGAGATCTTCCATTAGATAGACCAGACTTATTCTTTACAGAGGAGACCCCAATTCATACAAGTTCTCCGTATAGTAGCTCAAAGGCAGCAGCAGATTTATTAGTTCTTGCATATCACAGAACTTACGGATTGCCTGTAACAATTAGCCGTTGTTCTAATAACTATGGCCCATATCATTTCCCTGAGAAGTTAATTCCATTAATGATTTCTAGAGCATTAGCTGATGAAGAATTACCAGTATATGGTAAAGGTGATAACGTTCGTGACTGGTTACATGTATATGATCACTGTGTTGCAATTGATTTAATCATTAGAAATGGTCGAGTTGGTGAAGTTTATAATGTAGGAGGTCATAACGAAAGAACAAATCTAGAAGTTGTTAAAACTATTTTAAAAGCTTTAAATAAACCTGAATCTTTAATTAAATTTGTTGAAGATAGAAAAGGACATGATAGAAGATATGCTATTGATCCAACTAAGTTAGAAACTGAACTTGGATGGAAACCAAAATATAATTTCGATACAGGTATTCAACAAACTATTCAATGGTATTTAGATAATAAAGAATGGTGGCAAAATATCTTATCTGGTGAATATCAAAATTATTTTGAAAAAATGTATGCTGGAAAAGTAAAATAATAAAAGAGCTAATTTTTAGCTCTTTTATTATTTAGTACATATAAATAATCCGCAATCTTTAGTTATTTTAATACCATTTTGCTTATTTATTAAATCATTAATATAGTGTTTAAATTCTTTTAAACGATTACTAAGATATTCATTTTGATTACCATGACAACTAAGTATATAATCAATCAATGGTTGTGCTTCATTAACTAATAAATAATCATCATATTTTTTTAGTTCAACAAAGCTAAAATATTTTGATAAAATCTCCTTTCCATTTTCCAATCCAAAATGATCAGGTAGAAAATTTATTGATAAAGAAATCCTGTTATCGAATTGTTTAACTATCTCAGTTATTTCTTTCATATGTAATTTACTATATGTACTACAATAAAAAGTACCGCCTGATTTTAATACCCTAGTTATTTCTTGTAAACCACGATTAAGATCGTTTAAGTAAAATAAAACATGATTAGCAATTATATTATCAAAATAATTACTTTTAAAAGGAATATCATTGCAATCAATTATTAAATAGTTATAATCATCACCTAAACGTTGTTTTGTCTCTTCTATCATACCAGCAGAATTATCTGATAAAAATATCTCTCGGTTACGTAAATTATAATGATTATTTTCCCAAAGTTTACCATTACCACATCCAATTTCTAATAATCGATAGACAGTTGAAAAATCAATTTGTTCAAATAACCAAGGAAACCATCCTTGCGGATTAGTAGAAAATAAATCATGTAATTTTATCCGGGTTTTTAAATTTTTAGCATTCAT
>OIYW01001842.1_pt1 | contig 12486 bp, 12 predicted proteins | sample 1588351 | NCBI WGS metagenome assembly OIYW01 (sample SAMN03283268) | human gut metagenome | biome: human-associated habitat; material: feces | host: Homo sapiens | place: USA | collected 2013 | reverse complement strand
CCAAGGCGGGGTCTTCCGCGGGGTAGAAGTAGTCGTCAAAGTGGATGCCGTCCACGTCGTAATTCCCCGCAATCTCCGCGGCTCCATCCGCGATGAGGGTCCGCATGGCCGGGTAGGCCGGGTTCAGGTACACCCCGCCGCCGTATTCCATAAAGTACTGGGGATACTCCTCCCCCAGCTGGACATAGGGGTTGTTCTCCGCCAGGGCGGCGGGGGTCTCCGCCGTCTTCACCCGCAAAGGGTTCAGCCAGGCGTGGAACTCCATGCCCAGGCTGTGGGCGGTCTCAATCATAAACTCCAGGGGGTCAAAGCCGGGGTCCTGGCCCTGGGTGCCGGTGAGGATGTGGGACCAGGGGTAATACTGAGAGGGGTACAGCGCGTCGGAGAAGGGCCGCACATGGACGAACAGGGCGTTGGCGCCCTTCTCCTGAGCGGTTTGGGCGATGGTCTGGAAGTTCTCCTCAAAGGCCGCCTGGGTGTGCTCCGCGGTGTCCAGGGAGAAGTAGGGCACCCACACCCCCACCAGGGCCCCTTCTTCCTCCGGCGTACTGGGGGCAGCGCTGGCCTGGGGGCTGGGAGAGGCGCCCTCCTCCGGCAGGGGCTCCGGCCCCCGGCCGAAGAACCACACCCCAGCCACGGCGGCCAGCAGCGCGGCCCACAGCACCAGGTAACAGTATTTGCGCAGATGGAATCTTCCCATAAAGCCTTCCTTTCCAGCGCCTTCCTTGACAAAGGGGCGCCCTTTGTGTATCATCCAGTATAGATACATCATTTCTATGCGGCCCTGGCCGGGCCTATGTTACCAAAGGAGAAGCTGTATGAAGGAATACCGTTTTCTGCTGTTGGACGCCGACGGCACCCTGTTGGATTTCGACCAGGATATGCTCCACGCCTTCCAAGCCACCTATGAGGCCTGCTTTGGCAGCCAGCGGCCTTACTCCCCCCGCCTGCTGGAAATCTATGAGCGGTGCAACAACCGCTGGTGGGCCAAGCTGGAACGGGGCGAGTGCACCAAGCCCCAGCTGTACGCGGGCCGCTTTCAGGACTTCCTCCGGGAGACGGGCCTCTCCGGGGACCCGGAGGAGATCAACCGCGCCTACTTTGCGAACCTGGGCCAGGGCGGGGCCCTGCTGCCCGGCGCTCTGGAACTGGTGCGGGACCTCTCCCAGCGGTATAGGCTGTACATTGTCACCAACGGCAACGCCGCCAGCCAGCGGACACGGCTGGCGCACTCCGGCCTGCTGCCCTATGTGGGGGACGTGTTCGTCTCGGAGGACGCCGGGGCGGCCAAGCCGGACAAGCGTTACTTCGACTATGTGTTCTCCCGCATCCCCGGCTTTGAAAAGGAGAAGGCCATGCTCATCGGGGACTCCCTCACCTCGGACATGCGGGGGGCGCAGAACGGGGGCATCGACGGGCTGTGGTACTGCCCCCTGGGCGGGGAGGCCCCGGAGGACCTGTCCATCCCCTACCGGGCGGAGAGCTTTGATGAGATCCGGAGGCTGCTGCTGTGAGCCCTTCCCCTCTCCGCTCTCTCATAAAAATTCAGAAAAGCATGGGCTGCCGCCTTTTCAGCGGCGGTCTTTTTTCTTGAGACATGCTTCAAAACCGTAAGGTTTGCTTTCTGTTTTTGTAAGGCGCTTGTCGGAAACTTGTAAGAATTGGGGCCTATACTTTTCCTCGAACGAAACGAGAGGCGTTTTCAAACGTGGAAAAGGAGAAATGAAGTATGGCGCTTTTAAACGTGAACAGCCTGAAAAAGGTGTACACCACCCGCCTGGGCGGTGCCAAGGTACAGGCCCTCTCCGGGGTGAGCTTCACCGTGGAGGAAGGGGAGTTCGTGGCCATTATGGGCGAGTCGGGCTCTGGCAAGACCACCCTCTTAAACATCCTGGCGGGGCTGGACAAACCCACCAGCGGCCAGGTGTTTTTGAACATGCGGGACATTGTCTCCCTCAATGAGAAGGAGATCTCCGCCTTCCGCCGGGACCACCTGGGCTTTGTGTTCCAGGACTTCAACCTGCTGGACACCTTCTCTTTGCAGGACAACATCTTCCTGCCCCTGGTGCTGGCGGGCAAGAAGTACGACGAGATGAAAAAGCGCATCGACCCCATCGCCCACCGGCTGGGCATTTGGGAGCTGCTGCAAAAGTTCCCCTATGAGGTCTCCGGCGGGCAGAAGCAGCGGGCAGCCATCGCCCGGGCCATCATCACCTACCCAGAGCTTATCTTGGCCGATGAGCCCACCGGCGCCTTGGACTCCCGCTCCGCCGGGCAGATACTGGACATCTTCGCGGACGTCAACCGCAGCGGCCAAACCATTTTGATGGTGACCCACTCGGTGCAGGCGGCCTGCCGGGCCGGGCGGGTGCTGTTCATCAAGGACGGCCAGGTCTACCACCAGATTTACCGCGGCGCCATGACCGACGACGAGCTGTACCAGGCCATCTCCCGCACCCTGACCGAACTTGCCACCAGCCGGGAAAGGAGCGTGGCCGTCCATGGGTAAGCGGGGAGTGGGCTTCTACTGGAAGCTGGCCTTTACCAACCTGAAGGGCAACCGGCGGCTGTACCTGCCCTACCTGCTCTCCAGCGTGGGGATCATTATGATGTTCTACTCCATCAACGCCCTGGGCCAGGGCATTGACCAGGGGGCGCTGTACGGCGGCACCACCGTGGCCAGCATGATGGGCCTGGGGGTGTTTGTCATCGGGCTGTTCGCGGTGCTGTTCCTGTTCTACACCAACAGCTTCATCATCAAGCGCCGGAAAAAGGAGCTGGGCCTGTACAACATTCTGGGCATGGAGAAGCGGCACATCGCCCACATCCTGTTCCGGGAGACGCTGCTTCTGGCGGCGTGCTCCTTGGCCCTGGGCCTGGGGCTGGGGATTGTCTTTTCCCGTGTCCTATTCTGGCTGCTGGGGCTTTTGCTGGGGACAAATCTGGCCGTGGCCTTTGTCATCCCTGTGTCCGCTATCACCAGCACGTTGGGTTTGTTTGGGCTTATCTTCCTGCTGACCCTGTGCTACAACCTGCTGCAGGTGAAGCTCTCCAAGCCCATTGAGCTGCTCCACGGCGGCGAGACCGGCGAGCGGGAGCCCAAGGCCCACTGGTTCCTGGCGGTGCTGGGGGCCCTGCTGCTGGGCACGGGCTATACCATGGCCGTCACCATCCAGGACCCCCTCTCCGCGCTGGTGTTCTTCTTTGTGGCGGTGATTCTGGTCATCCTTGGCACCTACCTGCTGTTCATCACCGGCATCACGGCCATGCTGAAGCTGCTGAAAAAGAACAAGCGCTTCTATTATAAGACAAACCACTTCACCGCCATCTCCGGCATGCTCTTCCGCATGAAGCAGAACGCCGCGGGCCTGGCCTCCATCTGCGTGCTGTTCACCGCCCTGCTGGTGACGGTGTCCACCACCTTCTCCCTGTACACCAGCATGGACGGCCTTCTCCGGGCACGCTATCCCCGGAACGTGCTGGTGTCTGTCTGTGACGCCAACCAGGAGGCCAAGGACATGGTGCGCTCCGCTGTGAACCAAAAGTCCCAGGAGCTGGGCCTGGCCCTGGAGAATGTGGTGGACCGGGAGGGCTGGAACATCACCACCGCCCGGGTGGGCAACACCCTCCACACCCAGGAGGTTTCCTTGGAGACTTGCGCCGTGGTGAATATCTTCACGCAAAGTGAGTTTGAGCGCTTCTCCGGCCAACAGGTGGATTTGGCGGAAAACCAGGTGCTGCTCTTCGACCCGGCAAACACCTTCCCCGAGGAGGACACCCTGCACATCGACGATAAAACCTATGAGATCGTCCCCTCGGACTACGTGATGCCCGAGGCATCCACCCTGGCCCAGATTTATGAGATGTACTACCTGGTGGTGCGGGACGAAACGGTGGTGGAAAACATCCTGGCCCCCAGCGGCAGCGACACCTTCCCCATCTATTCCTACGACTTTGACGTGGCCGGGGGCGATCCCGCAGACATCGCCGCCATGAGCGAAGCTCTGGGTACAGTGGACTTCTCCGGCCCCGGGGTGGAGTACGAGGCCTTGCTATTCGAGGACAGCGCCACCTCCCGCCAGAGCTTTATGGAACTGTACGGCGGGCTGTTCTTCCTGGGGCTGTTCCTGGGGGTGCTGTTCCTGCTGGGCACGGCGCTGATTATCTACTACAAGCAGGTCAGCGAGGGCTACGACGACGCCCGGCGGTTTAACATCATGCAGAAGGTGGGCATGAGCCACCGGGAGGTCAAACAGAGCATCCACAGCCAGATTCTGCTGGTGTTCTTCCTGCCCCTGGTGATGGCCGTGCTCCACCTGGCCTTCGCCTTCCCCATGCTGGAGAAAATCCTGCTGGTGATGGGCCTGGCCAACACCCAGCTGATTTTGCTCTCCACCTTGGGCTGCGTGGCCGTGTTCACCGTGGCGTACCTCATCATCTACGCCCTGACCGCCCGCACCTATTACAACATTGTGGAGAGCGCCAGCTGACGGTTTACGAAAGGAGGAACCTCTCATGTTTTCTGCACTGTGGGATATTTTTTCAAGCCTGGTAAGCGCGTTCTTCCAGGTGGTGGGGGCTCTTGGCCGTGGGCTGCTGGATGTGCTCTCCGCCCTGGCCTCGGCGGTGTTGTGGCCCATACGGGCCGCTTCGGGGATCTTGTTCGGCAACTGGGACGTTTCCTCCCAGTGGACGCCCCTGTACCTTTCGGCCTGCGGCGTGCTGCTGGCCGCCCTGATCCTCTTCTTCCTCTGGGCCCTGTGGTCCAACCACAAACGGAAAAAAGGGAATTAAAAAGACGCCCCCGCGGGGGCGCCTTTTTTGTTCCATACAGCTTATTTTACCACGATATTGACCAGCTTGCCGGGCACATAGATCTCCTTGACAATGCTCTTGCCGGCGATCTCAGCGGCAACTTTGGCATCGGCCTTGGCAGCGGCCAGGGCATCTTCCTGGGAGATATCCGCGGCCACGTTCAGGCGGGCACGGACCTTGCCCCGCACCTGCACCACGATCTCCACCGTGTCATCCTGGCACTTGGCCTCGTCATACTGGGGCCAAGGCTGCTGGGCCACCAGGCCCTCGCCCAGGGCGTTTGCTGCCCACACCTCTTCCGTGACGTGGGGGGCAAAGGGATTGAGCAGCAGGGTGAAGACCTTCAACTCCTCCTTGGTGATGCTGCCCTTGGCGGTGACCTGGTTCATCAGGGTCATCAGGGCCGCAATGGCGGTGTTGAACTTCAGCACCTCGGTGTCCTCGCTGACCTTCTTAATGGCCTTGTGGAAAGCGCCCTCCATGTCAGGGCGGATGCCCTCCTCCCCGCAGAGGATGTCCTGCAGGTTCCAATAGCGCTCCACCAGGCGGCGGCAGCCCTTGATGCCCGCGTTGGACCAGGGGGCGGCCTTCTCAAAGTCGCCAATGAACATCTCATAGAGGCGCATGGTGTCGGCGCCGTACTCATTGACGATGTCGTCGGGGTTGACCACGTTGCCCCGGGACTTACTCATCTTCTCGCCGTTCTCCCCCAGGATCATGCCGTGGCTGGTGCGCTTGGCATAGGGTTCCGGGGTGGGCACCAGGCCCTGGTCGAAGAGGAACTTGTGCCAGAACCGGCTGTACAGCAGGTGCAGGGTGGTGTGCTCCATGCCGCCGTTGTACCAGTCCACCGGGGACCAGTAGTTCAAAGCCTCTTTCGAGGCGAACTCCTTGTCGTTGTGGGGGTCCATATACCGCAGGAAGTACCAGGAGGAACCAGCCCACTGGGGCATGGTGTCCGTCTCCCGCCGGGCGGGGCCGCCGCAGTGGGGGCAGGTGGTGCTCACCCAGTCGGTCATGTGAGCCAGGGGGGATTCCCCATTGTCCGTGGGCTCATAGGACTTGACCTCGGGCAGCTTTAAGGGCAGCTCGCTCTCCGGCAGGGGCACCCAGCCGCACTTCTCGCAGTACACCACGGGGATGGGCTCGCCCCAATACCGCTGGCGGGAGAACACCCAGTCACGCAGCTTGTAGTTGACCTTGGCGTGGCCGATGCCCTTCTCCTCCAGGTACTGGGTGATGCGCTTCTTGGCCTCTTCCACGGTCAGGCCGTCCAAAATGCCGGAGTTGACCATGATGCCGGTCTCGCAGTCGGTGAAGGCCTCCTTCTCCACGTCGCCGCCTTTCACCACCTCGATGATGGGCAGGCCGAACTTCTTGGCGAACTCCCAGTCCCGGGTGTCATGGGCGGGCACGGCCATGATGGCGCCGGTGCCGTAGGACACCAGCACATAGTCGGAGATGAAAATGGGGATTTCCCTGCCGGTCAGGGGATTGATGGCGGACACGCCCTGGAGCTTCACGCCGGTCTTTTCCTTGGCCACCTCGGTGCGCTCAAAGTCGGACTTGCGGGCGGCCTGCTCCTGATAGGCCTTGATCTCCTCCAGGTTCTGGAGCTTGTCCGCCCACTTCTCCAGGTAGGGGTGCTCCGGGGAGACCACCATGTAGGTGGCGCCGTAGAGGGTGTCGGGCCGGGTGGTGTACACGGTCAGCTTGTCCCCGGCGGTGGTGTCGAAGTCCACCTCGGCGCCGGTGGAGCGGCCAATCCAGTTCTTCTGCTGGGTTTTCACCCGCTCGGGGTAGTCCACCAAATCCAGGTCGTCAATCAGCCGCTGGGCGTACTCGGTGATCTTCAGCATCCACTGGCTCTTCACCTTGTGGACCACCTCGCTGCCGCAGCGCTCGCACACGCCGTTGACCACTTCCTCGTTGGCCAGCACACACTTGCAGGAGGTGCACCAGTTCACGTTCATCTCCTTCTTATAGGCCAGCCCCGCTTTGAACAGCTGCAGGAAAATCCACTGGGTCCACTTGTAATACTCCGGATCGGTGGTGGAAATCTCCCGGCTCCAGTCAAAGCTGATGCCCAGGGACTGGATCTGCTTTTTAAACCGGGCGATGTTCTGCTTGGTCACCTCGGCGGGGTGGACGTGGTTCTTGATGGCGTAGTTCTCGGTGGGCAGGCCGAAGGCGTCCCAGCCGATGGGGTACAGCACGTTATAGCCCTGCATCCGGCGCTTTCTAGCCACCACGTCCAGGGCGGTGTAGGGCCGGGGATGGCCCACGTGCAGCCCCTGCCCAGAGGGGTAGGGGAACTCGATTAAAGCGTAATACTTGGGCTTATCGCTGCCGTTCTCCGCATGGAAAACGCCGGCTTCCTCCCATTTTTCCTGCCATTTTGGCTCTATGGCCTTGTGGTCGTATTTCATCGTTTCTCAACCCTTTCCCCTACTTTCTTGAAAGAAAGTAGGCAAAGAACTTTCATTTCGCGCACCGCGCTTTTGGCGCGGGACTCCGGTGGGATTTGTTCCCTTGCCGCCCGCGTTTTTAGCTTTATGAATCCAGAAGCATGCTTTTGGAAAGAAAGCAGGCAAAGGACTTTCACTTCGCGCACCGCGCTTTTGGCGCGGAACCCTGGTGGGATTTGCTCCCTTGCCGCCCGCGCTTTTCTCTTTATGGATCAGAAACCTGCTTTTGAAAAGAAAGCAGGCAAAGAACTTTTATGTCGCGGGGCGCTCGTTCCCTCGCTTTGCATGGCGAAAACCGCAAGCCCGGCGTCCGCGTTTTCCAGATTTATCCATTCGCATTTTGAGTATCTATCTGCAACCCACTTCACAGGTTTTTCCCAATCTCTTCTACAATTTCCACCACCCGTATCTCCCCGTCCGCCAAAATCTCCCAAATGGGGGGCTGACCGGCCGGGTCCAGGGCGAGGCTCCAATAGCGCTGCGCCAGGCGGCGGTTTTCCTCCTGGTTCACCGTGGCGTCAAAGCACAGATTGGCGTTGCCCACAAACTTTCTGCCCCGCACTTGAAGCTTGACGATATGGTACGTGGGGCGGCCCAAGCTGGCGAAAAACGACGCCCACTGCTGGGCCTCCTCCCTGGTTTCCGAAACGTACAGGCAGTGGAGCCGGGAGGGATGCTGGGGGAACTGCTCCCTGCGCACCTGTTCCAGGGCCAGCTCCCGCAGGGCCACCATCGTGTGGTGCTCCAGCGGTTTCCCCGCCCAGGCACCGGGGTTCTGGTAGATTTCCTCCACCAAGGGGACCTTCTCCATCACCCGGCGGTACACGCCGCTGGGGTAAGTCTCATCCAAGCAGAGAACCTGCCCCACGGTCATGGGCCGCTCGGTCACCACATGGTAAGCAGTGTATTCTTTCACGGCGAATCGCTCCTTTCCCGAGAGCCGTCTTGTTTTCCCGTGGCCCCGTTTCTCCGCGGGCCGCCGGGGAAAATGCCCGCCGCTACCTTCGCAAAGGCCGTCCCGGCCTTGGGGAACGCAAGAAGCCGGCCTGCTCACTCCGAGCACGGACTCCACTCCACTTTCTTTCCGTCCGCCCACAGGCGGTCCAGGTCGTAGAAATCCCGGCCCTCCTGGGTGAAGATGTGGATGACCACACTGCCCCAGTCCAGCAGAATCCAGGAATTGGAGCGGTAACCCTCCACCCGGGCGGGGGGCAAACCCTCTGCCTTCAGCTTCTCCTCCAGCTCATCGGCCAAGGCACGGACGTGGGTGTTGTTGTTGCCCGTGGCAATGACAAAGTAGTCCGCCAGGCTGGAGATATTCTCAATCTCGATCACGCTCAGCCGCTCCGCCTTCTTGCTGTCCAAAAAGGCGGCGGCCTTGCTTGCAAGCTCTAAAGAGGTCATAGGCTCTGCTCCTTCTTCTGCTCTAAGGTAAAAATGGCGTCGTTATACGCCTGGATGGATTCCGCCGCCACTGGCAGGCGCTGTTCCATCAGCTCGTTCACGGTGAAGAGGATGCCCTCCACCATGGCCTCCTCCAGGCTGCGGTCCGCGGCCCTGCGCATCTCCTCCACGCCGGGGTACTCCCGGTCGGCGGAGATGTAGTCCGCCACAAACAGCGTCTTTTCCAGCAGGGACATATCCCCCTTGCCGCTGGTGTGGCAGGCCACGGCGGACACGATCTCCTCATCGGAAACGCCCAGAGCACCCCTAAGGTAGGCCGCCCCCGAGAGGGCGTGCCACAGCTTTCGGTTGCGGCTCTGGGTTTTGGTGAGTATTATACCAGAATCCTGCAGGATTTTCAACTGCTGCTCCGGCGGGGTGTCCTTCATGATGTCGTGGAGGATGCCCGCCAGCCGGGCCTTTTCCACGTCGGCGCCGTAGCGCTGGGCCAGCCGGGCGGCCTCCGCTGCCACGCACTGGCTGTGGAAAAACCGCTTGTCCGTCAGGTGGCGCTTCACTTCCTGCTCATACTGTTCAAAGGTCATGTGTCGTTCTCCCTTCCTTCTCCGCGCTCCACCACCAGGGTGAGCAGCACCAGGTCGCCCTCGCCGGTGTTCTGGATGCTGTGCTCCGAGCCCTTCTTGCAGATGTGGCACACGCCGGGCTCCAAGGGCTCCTCCTGGCCGTCGCAGACCGCCAGGCCCGTGCCCAGCAGGACGAAGTTCACGTCGTCGCTGGCGGGGTGGCTGTGCAGGCCGATGCTCCCGCCGGGGTGGATGCAGCAGGAGATGAGCTTACCCCCCTCCCCGGCAAAGAAGCGGGCGGACATCTCCCCCGTGCCCTCATACCCGCAGGGCATGGTCATCTCTTGGATTTGGTTGAAATCAATGCGCATAGGAATCCTCCAAAGCCGCTGGGCGGCGTGACATTTCCCCATCCTCTCTGGAAGGCCGCAAAGAACAGGAAAACCGGCTATTTTACCCCCGGTACAGCCCGTGCTCCCCGATATAGGCGGCCACGGCCTGGGGCACCAGGCCGCTGACGTCCTCCCCCCGGGCCACCGCCTGCCGCACCTGGGTGGAGCTGACGGGCAGGTAGGGGATGTGCTCCAGAAAGCACCGGGCCTTAAACTGGCCGGTGTACTCCAGGGCCTTCTCCCGCAGGGCGCCCAGGCCATCCGGACTGCGGGGCGTGGTGCACACCGAGGCCAGCGAAAAAATGGTCTCCGGACGGTACCAGCGGTCCAGGGTAAGGAACATGTCCTCCCCCATCAGCAGGTAGAACTGGTCCTCAGGGAAAAGGGAGGAAAGCTCCTCCAAGGTCTCGGCGGTGTAGCTTTTTCCCTCCCGGCGCATCTCAATGTCCGAGAGCTCCAGCCAAGGCTTTTCCTGAATCGCTAACCGGCACATGGCGCAGCGGTCCTGGGCGCTGGCCAAGTCTGGGGCGGCCTTGTGGGGCGGCACCCGGGTGGGGATGAGCAGCACCCGGTCCAGCCCCAGGCCCCGGCGGAACTCCTCCACAATGTGCAGGTGCCCGTTGTGGATGGGGTTGAAGGTGCCCCCGTAAATGCCTGTTTTCATTGTGGGCCTCCTGTCACCGGGGCAGGACGATCTTTGGGTCCTTTTTCTTTTTGCGGTACAGCACAAACCGGCTGCCGATCACCTGGACCACGTCGCTCCCCGTCTCCTGGGCAATGGCCTCCGCCGCCTCCCGGGAGGTCATGGGGCTGGACTCGGGCAGCACCCGGCCCTTGATCAGCTCCCGCTTTTCCAGGGCATCGTCCGCCTGCTTGACAAGCTCCGGGCTCATGCCGGACTTGCCCATCATCAAAATGGTATCCTCGTTCACCGCCAGGGAGCGGAGGTAGGCTCTTTGCTTGCTCGTCAACATAGTTTCATTCTCCTGTATCGTTACTTTTCCCGGCGCTTGTACACCACAATCTCCGGGTCGCTGCCGTTGTCGCCGTATTCGCACACCAGCAGCCAGTTTTCATCCGCCGTCAGCCCAAAGCACCGGCCGCTTCCATCGTGCTTGCAAAGCTGGTTTCCCAGGTAGACCCGGCCGTCCTCCCAGAATTTGATCTTCTGGCCGCTTTCCAGGGTGTATTCCAAATTGATGTAGGAACCGGGCAGGGCGTTCAGATCCGTCACCCGGTCCATGCCGGGGACGTGAAGGTCGTTAAACTCTTTTATGAGCTGCTCCTTCAAGGCGCATTTTCCGGAAAAGCAGCTGCCGGGGCTTTCGCAGCCCTGGGCTTTGCAGCACTCCCCCAGCACGCAGGTGCCCCCAAAGGGTTTCCCGCCGGTGGCGGCGCAGCCGGGGCAGCTCTCCACAGCGGGACATTGGGCGCAGTCCAAACCGCAGTAGTTTTTCATGGCTCACTCCCCGCCTTTCAGGTACTCCTTCAGCTTCTCCTCAAACAGGGCGAAGGCCTTGCCCCGGTGGCTGCGGGCGTCCTTTTCCTCGTCGGTCATCTCCCCAAAGGTGCGGCCCTCCTGCTCAAAAATGGAGTCGTACCCAAAGCCGTTCTCCCCACGGGACTCAAAGGCGATGGTGCCAAAGCACTTGCCCTCGGCCTCAATCTTGTCCCCATTGGGGAACACGCAGCACACGGCGCTGACAAAGTGGGCGCCCCGCTGCTCCGCCGGCACGCCCTGGAGCTTCTCCAGCACGGTCAGGCGGCGCTTGCCGGGCTGGGCGAACCGTGCAGAGTAAATGCCCGGGGCCCCGTCCAGATAGTCCACGCACAGGCCGGAATCGTCGGCCACGGCGGGCAGGCCCGTCTCCTTGCAGGCTGCCTCGGCCTTGATAAAGGCGTTTTCCATAAAGGTTTTGCCGGTCTCCTCCGGCTCGGAAAGCTGGGCGGTCACCACTTCGATGCCCATGGGCTCCAGCATCCGCTTGAACTCCACCACTTTCCCCTGATTGTGGGTGGCAATGACAAATTTCATGGTTCTTTCCCCTTCCTTATTCCTCGTCCCGCTTGCGGCCAAAGGGCCAGAAGCGGCGCTTTTTCTTCTCCGGCTGGGGTTCTTCCAATTCTTCCTGAGGCTCCTCCGCTCGGGACTCCCCCAGCATGGCGTCGATATCGGAGAGCAGGCCCTCCTCGGTGAGGGGGCGCTCCTCCAGCTGCTGGAACAGCTCCTCGCCCTCCAGGGCGTCCTCTCCGGCCTGGTCCTGCTCTTGCAGCACCTCTTCCTCCTGGCGCTGCTCTTCCAGCTGGGCAGCCGCCCTATCCTTGGCAAAGACGGGGGTGTCGTCCCGCTCGTTGTCAAACAGGGCATTGGCAAAGGCATCCGGGTCAAAGGGCTGCAGGTCGTCCACCTGCTCCCCCACGCCGATGAACTTCACCGGCAGGCCCAGGTCCTGCATGATGGGCAGCACCACGCCGCCCTTGGGGGTGCCGTCCAGCTTGGTGAGCACAATGCCCGTAATGCCCGCGGCGCTTTGGAACTCCCGGGCCTGGTTCACGGCGTTCTGGCCGGTGGCGGCGTCCAGTACCAGCAGGGTCTCCCGGTCGCAGCCGGGCAGCTCCCGGTCGATGACACGGCTGATCTTCCCCAGCTCGTCCATCAGGTTCTTCTTGTTGTGCAGCCGGCCGGCGGTGTCGCAGATGATGACATCGCAGCCCCGGGCCTTGGCTGCGGCGATGGTGTCAAACACCACGGCAGCGGGGTCGGCCCCCTCCTGGTGTTTGATAAGGGGCACCCCGGCCCGGTCCGCCCAGACCTCCAGCTGCTCGATGGCAGCGGCCCGGAAG
>OIYW01001841.1_pt1 | contig 12493 bp, 7 predicted proteins | sample 1588351 | NCBI WGS metagenome assembly OIYW01 (sample SAMN03283268) | human gut metagenome | biome: human-associated habitat; material: feces | host: Homo sapiens | place: USA | collected 2013 | reverse complement strand
ATTATGAGAAGGGTTCGTATCTTCAGATGGTTTTACAGGAGTTTCTGTTTTATGGATCGTGTAAGTATAACTTAAGCTGCATCCTTTATAATCTCCTAATCCAATGATCTCAACTTTTGCTGTCCCTGGATTGATATTGTTGGAATATGTAATCTTATAATCAGTATCTTCTTTTAAAACAACATCCTGATGATCAGATACAACTTGTCCAATATCAAATTTTACTTCTTTTCCCGTCCATTCTAAAGTTCCTAAGTTTTGCCCATTTTCATATCGACCGCTATGGAATGTTTTGTTTTTGATCGTATAATGATATATTTTTTCAGTTCCTTCAAATTGTCCCATTCCTATTACTTTGACTGTTGCAGTTCCAGGATCTACATTATCAGAATATCTGATCATATAATCAGTTCCTTCTACTAATGCACGATTGCAATGTTTACATTTTAGATTTTCTGGATGCCTTCGGATTTCTTCTCCTGTCCATTTAAATGTTCCAAGGGAAGCCTCTTCATCTAACTTTTCATCATAAAATCCGCCATATCCACAGTCCTCTTCGATTTCAAAGGAAAACTCATAAGAATTATCTTTGTATTCTCCAAGTCCTGTAACTTTTACTGTAGCAGTACCTGGTTCTACATTGTTGCTGTAAGCAACCGTATAGTCTTTTTTCGCTTCCAGACGTTTTCCAGATGCATCTACAACAGTCCCAATATCATATTTTGATTCTTTTCCCGTCCATTTGACCTTTCCTAAAGAATCTCCATTTTTATGATTTTCTACTGTAAATGTTTTATGTCCAATCGTGTAAGTGAAGCTCTGTTCGTAACCTTTATATTTTCCAATTCCAGTAACTTTTATTGTCGCTTTTCCCGGATCAATGTTGTTGCTGTATTCAATGATATAATCATTACCAACTTCTAATTCTTTGTTACAATGTTTGCATAAGATTTTTCCAAGATAAGGCTGCACGTCAGATCCTGTCCAATCAAATTTTCCTAAATCTGCGCCATTTTGATGCATTTCTGCATAAAATCCGCCATATCCGCAATCAGGTTCGATCGTATAAGTGAAATCCAACTCGCATCCCTGGTAATCATTGATTCCAATAATTTTTACGGATGCCGTTCCTGGTTCAATATTATCTGTATATTCGACCTTATAGTCTTTTTCATTTTCTAAAACTGTTTCATTGTGATCAGATACAATATTTTCTGGAAGATAATTTACTTCTTTTCCCGTCCATTTCATAGTTCCAATATTGTCATGGTTTTGATAATGATTTAGATGGAATGTTCGATGTTCGATCGTATAAGTAAAACTCTGTTTATACCCTTTGTATTTTCCAATACCTTTTACTGTAACAGTTGCTGTTCCGGGATCTGTATTATTTTTGTACTCCAATTCATAATCTGTTCCTTCAGCTAATTCCTTTTTACAATGTGAACAACGAATTATCCCAGGATTCTTTCTAATCGGATCGCCTGTCCATTTTACAGAACCTAAGTCACTTTTGTCACTTGCATTTTCCACATAAAATCCATTATAACCGCAACTTTCTGTGATCTTATAAATGAACGTTAGATCACATCCTTTATAATCTCCCATTCCGATCACTTTTACCGTTGCTGTTCCAACATTGATATTATCAGAATAAACAAGTTTATAATCAGTGCCTTCTTCCAATACTCGGTTGTCATAATCAGATAATACATTTCCAACACTAGGGTTTATTTCTTCTCCTGTCCAGTCTTTCTCATCTAATGAATCGCCATCCTTTTTTCCATCAATATGAAACGTTTTGTTTTCGATGGTATATGTGAAAGTAAGCGAACACTTTGCATATTTTCCAAGTCCTGTGATTTTTACAGTAGCAGTTCCGGGATTCGTGTTATTTTCATATTCCAGTTCATAATCTGTTTCCTGTTTTAAAACACTACCGTCATCTTCAGAAACGATATCTCCAATGGAAGGCTTTACAGAACGACCCGTCCATCGAAAACTTCCAAGATCTGTACTGTTTTTGTGATCTTTTGCATAAAAGGCAGAATCTGCCTTTTCGGTCACTAGCTTAATAGACCAGTTTCCAAAATTAGTCCCCATGTCATAGAGATCGCCTAATTCTCCATTGGCATAAATATAGCTTTGTCCTTTTTCTAATGTCGGGATATAAAGTTTTTTTCTGCCATCAGAAATGGATCCCTCAGCTCCAAGGCCGGCACTGTCTTCATTACTATCGATCATTACCATGATCGCAGCTTTTTTTACATTGATCTCTTTCGTGATCTTTTCTGTATGATACCCCGGAAAATCTAAGGTCTTTTTCTCTGTGATCGCCTGTTTGTTCCCGATATCTAATGATCCATCATCTTTGACCGGAACATAAAACAACTGATATTGTGCTCCTGTTTCTGCTTCATAAAATGTTACTTCTTTTAATTTCTCTCGTTTCTTCAAAGAAAAAGAGTTGATAAATCCGACTTGTGAAGTTCCATCATAAGTTACCTGAGGATAAAGCGCTCCGCTTTCATCCAGATTGTAGATTGTATCATCATCACTGACTTCTTCATAGCTTCTGATCGTACAGGAAGGGATCAAGGATTTATCCTGATAAGATACCCAGAAATACCCGTTATCTCCAATATTATTTCCCCAACTATTTCGAACCAACCATGCTCCATTTTTCGTCACACCTTCAAAATGATCCGCACTGTAATCATCATCCCATCCTACGATCAGAACTTCGTGATTCGAATCATTTCGTGCATTATCGTCATTATTGTAATAAGACACCTTGTCTTCCTGGATCATACTACTGTCCCATGTGATTCCACAGGTAACACTTCCATTATTATAAACTGCCTGTTTTACTGTATTGACGGTCTCACTGTTTAAAGCGCCATTTGCATCATCTGTTGTTTTAAAAAACTGTACATCTGTTGCACGATAATTTCCTTTTGCATTTAAAATAGATGGAATGATCTGCAGAGTTGATTTTGTTGTATCATATGGGAAAAGGCTATTTGATACTGGACCGTATCCAGATGTAAAATATCCTGAATACATATATTCATTTCCACCAGTATCTTTACTTGTGATCTGATATCCTGTATCTCCATTTTTCGATAATCTCTGAATCATATGTTCTTCTGAATAATCTGTATTGCTCCCTGTTTTTTTATCCACTGCATATTCAAAGCTTCCTGTCCCTGCAAATGCCCAACAGGTTCCAAATGGGTTTTGATCACGAACGTCTTTTTCCATTGATCCATAATGTGCTGGCAACTGTGCTGCTTTCTTCAATTTTGACTTAGGATTTGTCGCATAAGATTGTCCAGCAGGTTTAATATATCCATATTTTGAAGCTTTTGAATTTTTTACTTCTACTTCAAATTTTGAATTGCTGTTTGTATTTTGTGATGCTTTCACTAAGACTGTTGGCGGCATCTGATTGAGACACATGCTCATTGCTAATCCTGTTACTAATAATCGCTTTCGTATCATTTACTTTTACTCCTCCTGTTATTTTCTATTTTACGAAAAATCACAATTTTTGTCCATCTTTCTTCTATCTTAAATATGAAAGATTTATTCATTTATTTTTTTCACATATAAGATTTTTGTCCAAAAGAAAAAAGAGCCTGTTACGACTCTTTTTTCTCCAAAATGTTTTGCAATTCATAATAATAGTCAGAAGGGACTGTATCTTTTCCTCTAAACTGATCTGTTGAAATGATAAAAAGACGTTCTTTTGCTCTCGTCATACCAACATAAAACATTCTCCGTTCTTCTTCTAATTCTGGGACTGTTTCTGCTTTTTCGTATGGCGTAATTCCTTCATTAACATCAATCATGAAAACGACTTGATATTCCAATCCTTTGCTCCCATGCATGGTTGTCAGATTTACGGCATCTTTTTCTTCATCAATAGAAACAGTTCTTTTGATGGTTGCAGTGTATTCTTTCGCACGTTGCTGCCATTCTTTCATAGAATCACATTCTTTTGAATCTTCTTCCAGATCATCCAGAATTTCTAACAAAAGAGTCTCATCTTCTCCTTTGTATTCTGCATAAGAGATCAATCCTTCTTCATAATTTAATGTTCTTTTGATATATCCAACCTGTTTTTTGAAATCTAACACCTTTAATTTTCGGATTTTTCTTTCTACAGCTTCAATATTCTTTTTAATATATGGTTTTCCATGATCAAATCCCCACTGCTTCAGATCATCTAAAGATTTGCATTCTTTAAAAGCATCATTTGGAATATAAGCAGTTGGACGTTTTAATGCTCTGGTCCATCGTGCCATGCTTTTGGATCCTTTGGCTAGTTCCATAAAGTTAAGAATATCATTGAAGATAAAATGATTATAAATATTGATCACATCTTCAATCTTGGCCTGAAATGGAATGTCTTTTTTTACTAATTGATCAATCACTGTTTTACTTTCTCGGTTTGTCCGATAGATCACAGCCATTTCAGAGTATGGAACACCTTTTTTGTATAATTCATTGATCTTTTTTATAATCCATGTATTCTGCTCTTTGTCATTTGGCAGCTGATGTAATTGGATTTTGTATCTTCTTTTATGAAAACTCTTAATATCCTTTGGAAATCTTGTTTTGTTGTACTCAATAAACTTCTTTGATGCGGCAACAATATTACAATCAGAACGATAATTGATATTTAGGACTACTTTTTTTGTCTTTGGATATGTTTTTTCAAAATCAAGCATGATCTCTGGTTTTGCTCCTCGGAAACGATATAAAGACTGATCATCATCTCCGACAACACAGATATTTTTTCTCTTTTCAGCGATCATGTTAAAAATTTCAGCCTGTACATTGTTTGTATCCTGAAACTCATCGATCATGATATAATGAAATGTTTCCTGTACATCTGCTAAAACATCTTCATGCTTTTTTAAGTTATCGCGACAACGAAGTAACATATCATCAAAATCGATCTTATGTTCTTTTTCTAAAACTTCCTGATATCCTTTCATCATTTTTTTGACCTGATATTCAGATACATCAAATTTTGAATAATTGATATCTTTCCCATCACAGTTTTTAATGTACCCAATCGCCTTTGCAATATCTGCGATAAATTTATTATAATCTAAAGATGCAAAATCGTATTGTTTTGCCAATGCATATAGAATGCGATATTTTTCATTTTCCTGTATTAATTGGGAATAATCATATCCAAAATAACTTACTAAAATCTGAAAACAGATAGAGTGGATCGTGCCAAAATGAACGCCAGTATATTGATCTGGATCCTCTTCTTCCAGGCATAATTTTTGGAAACGGATACCCATTTCTTCTGCTGCAGATTTTGTAAATGTTACAACAAGAATCTTTCTAGGATCTATATGATGTTCCTCAATTAGATTTTTTGTACGATTTACGATCACTGTTGTTTTTCCCGATCCGGGACCAGCAATGATCAATAATGGACCTTCTTTATGATGAATTGCTTCTGTTTGTGCTTCATTAAAACTCATTAAATTTCTCCTTTCATCTCATGTTTCAATACAAATATGAGATTTTTAGAGAAAATTAAAATTCACATATAAAAAAAACATCTTATGTAATTTTTCAACTAAAGTTTAGGAGGAAAATTAATTTATGTTAAATAAATTTAAATACATCATATGTTATTATTCAACAGTGCGGGATCATGGATTCCGTATTCTCCTTCTAATTTAAATACATCGTATGTTCCTATTCAACCAACGAAAAAAACGCCATTCTTATATCTTCTTGATTCTTAAAAAAAACGATTTTAAGCCATTTTCTCAACATTTTACCAAGCATCTCTTGAAATTCGTCTATTTCTAAGAAACCATGCATTTACGTCATTTTCCAGACTTTTTCAAAAAAAACACTTGGTAAAAATTCTTCTTTCATTATAAATATGAGAGATTTTTGTTAGAAAGTTTTTCATATATAAGATTTTTAATACATACAAAAAAAAGAGCAGCCTAAGCCACTCCTTTTCCTATGAATCATAATGTCATTTCTTCAAAACTCTCAAAGTAAGCTTTTCCGTTATTGATTGTAACGGTTTGATTTTGCTCTTTTAAAGCTTTTTTGATTGCCTCATTTTCGGCTTTCAATTCTGAAAATCCTTTTTCCATATCTCTGTATTTCGTGAAAAGTTTATCTGCTGATTCTTTAAAATTAGTAAATTCAGTTAATAGCGCTTGTATCATTTCCATATCAGTTGCTTCTTCAGTTACAACATTAACTGGAGTTTCTTTGATTGGATCGATAACTTCTCCTGAAAGATCAGAAAATGTTTCTTGTGGAGTAAAGTAAATAATTTTCTTTTCTGGATCATATAATACTCTACATTCTGTGCAATCTACTTTCATGCGATCAAAAAACTCTTTACTTACAAAGATATCTTTATTTTTAGTTTCAATTACATAAGATAGTTCATTTCCATAGAAATGATGAAATCCTTTTCCATACATTTTCTTAAGATCCTGAATAGAAAACAGTTTTTCTGCATCTTCATCATTGGTTTCCTTTATGGAAATATACTGCTGCCCATTATTACAATAAGTAACAATATATTTTCCCTCAGATTCCATTTTAATTGTTCGACTGGAAAGGGAATCATTAAGCATAACTAAATTATCAAAATCAATTTCTTGATAAATAGTTTTTTCTTTCTTAGGAACTTTTGGTGGTTCGAATTCACTTCGTTCTGTAGCATTAAGTCTTCCTTTTAAAAAGAATGTATTTTCATTTATTTGAAAAATCTGACTTGATTTTGTTTTTCCGAGATGATATGTATTGAATAACACGTTAGGAATCTTATATTTTCCATTGTAATCGCCATTCGCATAAAATTTATCATCTTCAGGATGATTTGTTAAACGAATCACCATTCCTTTTGGCAGACATGTGAATTCTGCGTACTCATATTCATCAGATTTTAAGAATATCCATCCGTTATAATAACTTCTTGGATCTTTCTTTAAGCAGTTTGATAATTCAATTTTTTCCCCATTGTAAACGATTGCATTTGACATAATTTGTCTCCTTCCATAATTTTCTCTGTAATCAGAGAACCCTAAAATAATATTTTTTCTCCTGTCTAATTTTTGTTTTAGATGACCTTTTTAAATACCTGGATATCATCATTTAACATTTTCTCACTTTTGATAACTTCTAATAAAAAGCATCCCATAAGATTTTCTAACTGTTTGTTATCACAAACGTTTAAGATTCCTGTCAAAAAATAATTTCCTGTTTCTTTACGACACTTTGAATTAAGATCACAAATAACTCTTCCTGCTTTGCTAAGAAGTTTTTCGGCTTCTTTTTCTTCTCCTTTTAAACAAGACTGTAGATATTTCTTTAAATAATTAAAGAAAACATCAATTTCTTCTACTGTACTTGCATTTCTAGTGTTTCCTGTAAAGTTTTTAAAATTTTTAAAATTAAGCATAATTTGCCTCCTTAAATAAATTGATTGTTGTTAATTTTTCTCATCTCTTCAAGCATACCGAATAAATCAAGTTTTGTTTGATCTTTAATTCTTTGCATGCTTTTGATTTCGCTACTTTCTTCTTGATTAATAGTGACTGTTTTTCTTGCTTTTTCAAACGGGTCAAAGTAATCATCCATAATTTCATCTTTTTGTTTTTTAGGAATGATTAGCATTGTTTGTTCATTTACTTTTTTAAGAGTAAAATGATCTCCTCTCCTCATATTCGATTTTTTTAAAAACATTCTTGGGATAGTCAACTGTTGTTTTGGGACAAGACAGTATGCATCATATTCAAATACATCCTGCTCTTTGTCTTGATTCATCAGATTTTTTAACAACCTGTCTTGATGAATATCTTCTACTGGAATTTGCGTGATCCGCATATATAATTTGGTTCCTTGATGAATTTCAACATGATATCCATGTTCTCCTCTAAAAAATGGCAAGTCTTGCTTTTGAATACTGATCGCATCCTGATTTGCTTTTACTAATCCACTCTTAGAAGTCCGTTTTGAACGTTTCCTCATTCCTATTTCTTTTAATGTTGATTTTTTCATTAAAATACGTTCTCCTCGTTTGAAGAATGAATAATAGGAACCTAATAAAAGATCTGATTCGTCAATAAACAGTTTTAATGTGGTTTTCCCTTGGGCAAGAATTCTTTTGGGATATGACATTTCAGAGTAAGGAGTTTTTGATATCATATATTTTTCTTTACTTAATTTAGTAAAATATAGATAATCTCCCGCCTGAATCCCATCAAAATACTTCTTAAAAAACGAAACACTCAAAAATTTCGATCCACTTCTAGCAGCTCCTGAAACTTTTCGAATTTCAATAAACTGACCTTGTCCTAATTGGACGCCTAAATTATGATTCATATGTTTTTCCTTTCTTTCTCTACATCGTCAATAATTACACTGTAAATATGTAAGTTAGGTCATGGTAATAACTGCAAGAAATCTTATATGTGATTCAGATTTTTTTCAAAATAACTCATATTTGTAATAGAAGACTAAGAAAGGGGTTTATTTATGAGAAGAAAATTAGTTAGTTCACTTTTATGTATGATGATGATGTGCACTGTTTGCACACCTGCATATGCAGATGAAACCGTAACAGCAGATACTTCTGTCACCACAGAAGTCGCAGCAACTGAATCAACGACAGCAGCTGCAACTACCACAGCAACACAAAAAAAAGTTCAAAAAGTAGATAAGAAAGCAAAGCAAACAAAAACTAAGAAAAAGAAAGCAAATACGAAAAAGCAAAAAAAAGAAAAGAAAAATAGTAAGAAAAAGAAAATACCTAAGAATTCTAATAAAAAAGATTCATCCTTTGTTCAGGAAGCCCCAAAAAAGAAGATCACTTTTGTTGTAAAGAAAACACAAGGGCAATTAGAAAAGCTGGCAAAAGAAAAACGAGACGCTGCAGGTCATGTAAAAGAAAAAAAAGCAGAGAAAAAAGATTACCAAGAAAAACTTCAGATGATTCAAGATTTTTATACTCAATGGAATTATGGAGCGTATATCGGAATTCAATCCTCTTCTGATCAGTCCTTAGACAACCTAAATGACCCAGCAGATCAGACAATAAAACAATTAGCAGACAACTTAAATGATACGGAACTGATGCAGGCATCTATGAATTATCACTTTGGATTACAGGATCAGAAAAACATTTTGATCATGATGGATTCACAAGATTCCATAGATCTACAACCGATCATTGAAAAGAAAAAAGCATCTTATCAATCTTCCATTCAGTCCATAGAGCAAGAAATTAAAAAGTTAAAAACGTCGATTCAAGTAGCAGATCATAGTATGAAATTGATTGAAAATAAAAAATCAATCGTATTTGATCCTATGAATTTATTAAAAAAGAGTAATCTGACAAAAGATAAAGCAAAGAAGATTTTGAAAGGAACCGCCTTAGAAGATTGTTCTGATTACTTTATCGAATGTGAAGAAAAATATGGAGTAAATGCAATTGGAGTTATGGCAATCGCTGTTCATGAAAGTGCATGGGGAACAAGTCGAAGAGCTCAGGAAGATCATAATCTTACCGGATACGGCGTTTACAGTGATTCTGCAAAAGGAATTAATGCTCCATCCAAAGAAGAGAATTTATTAATGACAGCTAAACTATTAAAAGAGTCTTATCTTACAAGATCAGGAAGCCATTACAAAGGAACTAGCCTTATGGCTGTCAATGAGAGTTATTGTACAAGTGGAGATTGGGCAATTAATGTAACAACTCATGCATATACTTTAATGGATCGATTATGATCATATTAAGAAGACATTTGGAACATATCTGAATGTCTTTTTTTTGCATAAAAAAGAGGAAGCTCTCGTTGCTTCCTCTTTTCTCACTCTCCAAGAATCGTAAGTCCTTCTCCTTTTTTGTAGTAATACAATGTTGGATATCCATTCATTTTCTTCAATTTTTCTGGATGTCTTTCATACTCATCGTATGATAAAAATGCAATATTACGATTATTAGGCAATTTTAACACAATCTCATCATATTCAATAGAATCAAAAATCCTTTCCATATATTTTGGGAATAGAAATAACTGTGTGACCGGCTCTCCATTCTGTTCTGTTAAAATATCTGGGAAATTTTCATTTTTCATGATTTTGAAATGATAGCCACGCTGCACATTCATTCTTGCCACATCATAAGCATCAGACTGTAAAGGCTTTAAGAAATTTTCTAACTCTTCCAGCTTTTCTCCTTTAATCTTGATATTAAAATTCTTAAAATATGATCGTAAATAGAATACAGGTTCAAATTTCAAATCTAATACTTCAATATAAGGATCTTGTTCCCTACTTACTGGTAACATTCTTAAATATTTCAGATTTTTATGCATTGTGTTAATATCAGAATCTACATTGTAACAATGATAATAAACGTAATAATGCTGAATGATCATTTTTGTCAGCAGATCTTCATCATTCTGAATTGATCTTTTTACTTTACTATCAATTTCTGCAAGATTGATATCGGACATCGTAGTATCCACATTTTCCACTTTTAAATGGATAACCTGTTCCCCCTTTTCGTTTAGATATGTTGAAATCCTTGGATTTTCATAATGATCCAATAATGCTTTCTCCACAATTGTATTATCAAACTGTAACATCTTATTCTCCTTTCTCTGCCCGTCATTTATTTAAATTATAACATATAAAATAAGTATGACAGATAAAATAAATTATAATTCTTCTCCATGATTAATTAACTTGATATTCTGTTGCTCCTGATGAAAGATACGTCACTAAATTAAAAGCGATCGTTCCTTGACCAGAGTTCACGTTGTCAGATCCAAAATCATATTCTTTTGCAACCTGTAGCAAATATGGGTCATTTAATTCTTTTGCAAGTTTTTCAATGTGCTGGTTGATTTTGCTATGATGTTCGGTATCTGTTGACAATCGCTTTGTTCCAGTATAAACAACTGTTAATGGAAGCTTTTTCTCAAAATCATTCATATCATTTGTTGTTTCAAGATAAAATGAATGAATGATCTGATCTCTTACCTTTTCCTTGTTCTTTAAAGTTTCTTTTTTATGATCGATTTTTTTCTTCTTTTCGATCTTTTTGATTCCTTTTGATAGCATAGAAACCTTTTTTTCTTTTTTTACATCTGTATTCTTATTTGATCTAACAACCCAGAATGGACCTCCAGCTCCTGCTGCTTTTGATTCTCCGATCACGTCTTTTAAAGCATATTTAAATTGGCTTCTTCTTCTACTTCCAACATCTGCAACTGTTACTTGATCATCTTGGTCAATTTCTACTAGAGTGATAAAATGTCCACCATTTGTAAAATATCCAGGGCCCATTAATCCAATAACAAAGTTACCATTTTTTAATGCAGCTTTAATTTTTTCATAATCTGTTCCAGCACCTTCGCATTGTAATCCAAAGTGCTCTACCATGGCAGGGATTCCTTCATGCACAGATCCCGCAGATGAATAATATCCATTTTGTGACCCCCATGATGCAACATCAACCGGTGTTACCCATTTTGATGTAAGATTTGTAATGCATACAGCGATCGCACTTGGGCCACAACCAGCAGAATGAATGCTTAAACCACTATGGTTCCATGCCTCGTCTGCCTGATTAAAATAAACATAGGATCCAACGTATTCTTTATGATTTTTCTTTTCCAAAGACATTTCAGCATAAGTTTTGATTGATTTTTGTTCCGTATTATACTTCTTCTTGTTTTTCTTTTTTGTATTATCTACCTTCTTTTTCTTGTTCTTCTTGGATTTTTTCTCCTGCTTTGTTTTTTTTGTTTTTTTCTTTTTTTTGTCTTTATGTGTCTCCTTTTTGTGTGTTTCATGTTTTTGATGAGTTGTTGCTTCCGTTGGACTTTCTTCAACATGAGCATCATTCGTAGGTGTTTCAGCTACTTCCGTAGATGTTTCTGACTGTTCCTGATCTTGCATGATCACACTTTTTTCTTCTGCATGTAAATTTACGTTCGGTGTCATTCCTATCATACATGCTGCTAGTGATAAATAAAGTAATTTCTTTTTGTACATCAAATGCCTCCTTATTTCTTTCCTATTACAAATATGAGAGATTTGACAAAGAAAAAAAATCACATATAAGAAAAACCACAGGCGAACCTGTGGCTGGAATTCTTAGTATTAAAGCTCCTGTGAATTGTGTAAATTTTCTCTTGTTTCAATTTTCATTTTTTTTGGCTAGTTACTCTTACTTTGAGAAATAATATTTTTTGTTATTTTAATTGCAATGCAATTCTTTTGTTGTCCTATATTCATTTTGTATTTAAATCAAAATGGTGTAAAAATGGTGTAAATTATGTATTTTTGTATTACGTTATTATGCGTTAAACAGCATTTTTCAACAATTTTCTTATTATTATCATTATTATTAGATTCATTAGTTGGATGTATGTTATTTACTGTATTTGTAACAAACCCAATCATCGTATTT
>OIYW01001835.1_pt1 | contig 12569 bp, 9 predicted proteins | sample 1588351 | NCBI WGS metagenome assembly OIYW01 (sample SAMN03283268) | human gut metagenome | biome: human-associated habitat; material: feces | host: Homo sapiens | place: USA | collected 2013 | reverse complement strand
GATGCACAGCAGGTGCATGGCCTGACGCAGCTCCTCCTGGGGCGGGAACGTGGGCGCCACGCGGATGTTGCTGTCGTTGGGGTCGGCACCGTAGGGGAAGGTGGCGCCGGCGCCCGTCATGGTGACGCCCGCCTCCTTGCACAGTGCCAGGGTCCGCTTCGCCGTGCCGGGCATGGCGTTCAGAGAGACGAAGTAGCCGCCCTTGGGCCGCCGCCAGGAGGCGATCTCCAGCGGCGCGATCTCCCGGTCCAGCGCGTCCACCACGCAGCGGAACTTGGGGCCCATGATGGCCGCGTGCTTCTTCATCAGCTCCAGGGTGTGGGCCTTGTCCTTGAGATAGAGCACATGGCGCTGCTGGTTCACCTTGTCAAAGCTGATGACCTGGACGGTGAGCAGCTTCTCCATATAGGCCATGTTGGCCTCGGAGCAGGCGAAGCAGGAGATGCCGGCGCCGGGCAGCGTCACCTTGGAGGTGGAGGCGAACTCGAACACCATGTCGGCGTTGCCGTATTTTTCACACTCCGCCAGGATGTCCGGGAACTCCACATAGTCCCCCTCGAACTCATGGATACAGTAGGCATTGTCCCACATCAGCAGGAAGTCCGGGGCGGCGGGCTTCATAGAGGCGATGCGCCGGATGGTCTCGGCGGAGTAGATGATGCCGTCGGGGTTGGAGTACTTGGGCACGTTCCACATGCCCTTGACCGCCGGGTCCTGGATGGCCTTCTCCACCGCGTCCATGTCCGGTCCCTCGTCCGTCATGGGGATGGTGACGAGCTCAAAGCCAAAGGACTCCGTCACCTTGAAATGCCGGTCATAGCCGGGGGCGGGGCACAGGAACTTCACCACCGGCTCCCTGCACCAGGGCCGCTCACTGTGGAGCAGGCCATGGGTGTAGGCCTTGGAGATGGTGTCGTACATCAGCTGCAGGCTGGCGTTGCCGCCCACGAACACCTGCTCCGGCCGGCAGCCCAGGATCTCCGCAAACAGCCGCTTGGCGGCGGGCAGGCCACTGAGTTCGCCGTAGTTACGCACGTCGACGCCGTCGGACACGTAGTCTTCCGGCTTCTGCATCAGGCTGAAAATATCGCTGACCAGATCCAGCTGCGCCTTACCGGGCTTGCCCCGGGCCATGTTCAGATTCAGTCCCCGGGCCTTCAGCTCCTCGTACTCCCGGGACACCCGGGCATATTCCGCCTTGCGTTCCTCGGCGGTCATCTTGGGATAAGCAGTCATTTCAACGCTTCCTTTCTTTGCTTTCTGTCATGAATCTTATTTAGTATATCGAGTTTTCCCGCAAGTTGCAAGCCTCTTTCCCCAGTTCCAAAAGAAAACCGGGCCCCGCCGACAGCGGGGCCCGGTCCAGGGCCTCTCAGCAGCAGCCGCAGCCGGTGCAGACTCCGGCGGTGCCGCAGGTGCAGCCGCTGTCCAGCTACATTCCGTCCACTCCGGACCGGAACGTCGCCTCGTTCGACCAGACCACCGAGCATGAAGTGGTTTCGGCTAACGATCCGAGCGACCTCGATATTCCGGATTTCCTGCGCTAAAGTCAACGCGTAGACGCGAAAGGAACATACATGGCAGGTTTCATGAAGAACGCGATGTCGTACTTGGGAATGTCCGACGTCGCCGAGGGTGAGGATGATTTCGAGGATGACGTCGACACCGGCGAGACCTCGTTCGATTCGGATCATTCCGTCACCCCGATGCCTTCCTCTTCGGCTTCCGCTTCCACGCCGTCCGCTCCGCGTGAGCAGTCCAACCCGTTCCAGGGGGGTAGAGTGAGCCGCATCACCACCATCCATCCGAAGACCTATGACGATGCGCAGATGGTCGGTCGCGCCATTCGTGACGGCATTCCGGTGGTGCTGAACCTGACAGGTGTGGCCGAAGCCGTGGCATACCGCATCGTCGACTTCTCCGCCGGTGTGGTGTTCGGCGTGCGCGGCTCCATCGAACGCGTCACTCCGCGCGTGTTCCTGCTGAGCCCGGCCCAAGTGAACATCAAGGTCGAGGAGCCTGAAGACAAGGGTCCGGCCCACGACCTGTTCGCCGACTGAGCCGTGTAGCACAGAGCAAGCACAAATCAGACGATTATGCCCCCACTGAAAGCGGGGGCATTTTGTTATGCGCGCTTGATACAGTGACAACGTGATTCTCTCGATAATTGGTAGCGTCGTCCATTTTCTGGTCAACGCCTATATCCTGGTGCTGTTCGTCCGCATGATTCTCGACTGGGTGTTGGCATTGTCGCCGACGTGGCGGCCAAGCGGAATCGTGGCCTCGTTGTTCGACGCCATCTACCAGCTGACGGAGCCGCCGTTAAGGTGGTTGCGGCAGTATATTCGTCCTGTTCCGCTCGGACCGATCTATTTTGACGTCGCGTATCTTGTGCTTTATTTCGTTCTTGTGGTCATTGATTTCCTTATTTAGCACCTCTAAAAAACCGTTTTTCCGCAAAATATCTATGGTTTCGTGCTAGAGTCGAACACTGAAAGCAACAACAGTAAGGCATCAAGCCCAAAGCGAGGTGTAAGGATTTATGGCTCTGTTGACGCCGAAAGATATTAGGGAGCATACTTTCCAGACCGTAAGGTTCAAGGAAGGCTATGACGTCGATGAAGTCGATGACTTCCTCGATCAGGTAACCGAGACGGTGGAAGCCCTTGGCAAGCAGGCAGTTGCCGGCGGACAGGCCACGCAGTCTCTTGGCCCGGATGTCGCAGGACTCAATTCCAAGATTTCCGAGTTGAATGCTCAGATCCAGTCCCTGCAGCAGGAGAACGCGACGCTGAAGTCCGCCTCCGAGCAGGCAGCTGGTGCGGGAGACCAGGCCGCTCAGGCCGCTCAGGCCGCGGCCGCCAAGCTTTCCGAGGCAGAGGAAAGCAATCGTGCGTTGTCTTCCCAGAACGAGCAGCTCAAGGGGCAGATCGATCGTCTGTCCGCGCAGGTCGATCAGCTCACCGCCCAGGCAGCCGAAGCGGCCGGTCAGGCCGACCTTGGCGAGCAGCTTACCGCCGTGCAGCACGAGCGTGACACGTTCCGCGCACAGACCGAGGACCTGTCCCGTCAGCTGGCATCGGCCCAGGAGCAGGTGGTCGTGGCTCAGCGTCAGAAGGAGCAGATCGATCAGCTCACCGCAAAGCTTCAGGAAGCGCAGGACCAGGTCGCTCAGGCCCAGCAGCTCACTCAGGAGCATGCTGCCCAGTCCCAGCAGCAGGATGCCCAGGTGAAGCAGCAGGCCATGCAGATCCAGCAGCTTGTCCAGCAGCTGAAGGATTCCCAGATTCGCGAGGCACAGCTGCGCGAACAGGTCGCCAAGTCCGAGCCGAGCACCGAAACTGGCAGCCTGCAGAAGATCGCAGGTGCCGCGGCAAGCGCCAATACCGAGCCGGAGCGCGCCACCGCCATGCTGACGCTGGCCATGCAGCTGCACGACCAGTACGTCGACAAGGGCAAGGCCAAGGCCAAGGAGATCACCGAGGAAAGCCAGCGCAAGTACGAAGAGATCATCGGCAGCGCCAACGACTACTCCAACCGCACTCGTTCCGAGGCTGACCAGTACTCCACCGACACCCGCGCCAACGCCGACAACTACCTGTCCGGCAAGACCCAGGATGGCGATGCCTATCTGGCACAGAAGCAGCAGGATGGCGATGCATACCTGAACCAGAAGACCGAGGAGGGCGACGCCTACCTTGCGCAGAAGACCGAGGAAGGCAATGCCTATCTGGCCGGCAAGCAGCAGGATGGCGACGCTTATCTGGAGCAGAAGCAGCAGGAAGGCGACGCCTACTTCGCGCAGAAGCAGGAAGAGGGCAACGGCTACCTGGCTCAGAAGACCCAGGACGCCGACACGTACTTCTCCGACAAGCACACCGAGGCCGACAACTACGAGGCCGAAGTGCAGAAGCGCGCCTTCGACTACGATTCGAAGACCCGTACCGCTGCCGACGACTACGCCCAGCAGGTCCGCGACAACCTTGAGACCCAGACCAAGGTCATCGAAGGCAACATCAAGGGCCTCAAGCAGTTCGAAACCGAATACCGTGCACGACTCACCGACTTCCTCGGCCAGCTCGTCAACCAGGTGTCCGATACGAACAACTACGACCAGGACCCTCAGGACAACAACGACTGAGATTAGCCTGTGTCTGACATCATGAAGAATGATCAAAGACGGCTGCGCGACCGCGTGGCCGTCTTTGCGTGTATTGCGATCGCGGCGATCGCGATTGACCAGCTCACCAAGATGTGGGCTTTGTCCGCATTGGCCGATGGCCGTACCATACGCGTGATTCCCGGCCTGCTTTCGTTGACATTGGTGCGTAATCCAGGCGCCTCGCTCGGCATGGGCTCCGGCATGACGTGGCTGATTTCCCTGCTGGCGATGGCGGCCTGCGTGGCGTTGGTCGTACTTGCCGTCCGCACCATTTCCATGAAATGGACGGTGCTGTTCGCCTTCGCCTTCGCAGGAGCGTTCGGCAACCTCATCGACCGCGTCATCTACGCGGAAGGGTTCCTCAACGGCAAGGTCGTGGATTTCCTGAACTACGGATGGTCCATCGGCAACGTGGCGGACATCTTCCTCATGCTCGCGGGCGTTGCGGCGGTGCTGCTGCTGTTCCTCGGGGAGCCGTTCAGCCAAAAGGACCTTGACGAGGCCAACGGCAAGACGCTTGGTGATGATGCGAACGCAACCGACGACGGGGCGAAAGCAGCATGAGCCGTCTCGTACCCGCTCCCGACGCGCTCGTCGGCAAACGATTCGACGTCGCGGTCGCCAAAATGCTTGGCATTTCCCGGGCCAAGGCGGCCGACCTCATCGAAAGCGGACAGGCGCGCGTGCTCGGCAGGGACATTTCCAAATCGTCGACCCTGCAGGCAGGCGAAACCGTAGAATTCGACATCGTCAAGGAACGGTCCGAACCGGAACCGATCGCCCATGACATGGCCGTCGTCTATGAGGACGACGATGTGGTCGTGGTGGACAAGCCGGTCGGCGTCGCCGCGCACGCATCCGTCGGATGGACCGGTCCGACGGTGCTTGGCAGCCTGATCGACAGGGGAGTGCACATCACGTCATATGGCGCGGCAGGCCGTCAAGGCATCGTGTCACGACTCGACGTGGGCACATCGGGACTGATGCTCGTATGCAAGTCCGATCTTGCGTACGTGGAGATGCGCCGGCAGTTCGCCGAACATGAGGTCGTCAAAACATATCACGCACTCGTGCAGGGCAATCTCAAAGAAGACAAAGCCACCATCGAAGCGCCGATCGGACGCGCCAAAGTCTCCGACTTCCGCTTCTGCGTGACACCGGCCGGCAAAGAGGCCATCACGCATTGGGACGTGATGGAACGTTTCGGCGAAGCCACGCTCGTATCCGTGAACCTGGAAACCGGCCGCACCCATCAGATCCGCGTGCATCTCTCATCCATCGGGCATCCGTTGGCGGGGGACGCCATGTACGGCGCGAATCCGCAGCTGAGCGAGGCGCTTGGCCTTGAACGGCAATGGCTGCACGCCATGCAATTGGAATTCCGCCATCCGCGTACGCACGTGTGGACCACGGTGAAATCGCACTATCCCGCCGACCTGCAGCATGCGCTTGACGTGATGCGCGCACGGCACGCCGACCAGTCCCTATAAAAGTGTGGCCGGACGGCTAGAAACGACTCCACGCCGTCATGAAGCCCAGCTAAATTGGAACGCATGGCTACTTCCGCAAATTTCGTGCAACTGCATAATCACACGCATTATTCGCTGCTCGACGGCGCATCGAAAATACCGGATCTGGTCAAGCGCGCCAAGGAACTGGGCATGTCGGCCGTCGGCATCACCGACCACGGCAACATGCATGGCGCGTATGAGATGTGGAGCGCCGCGGTCAACGCCGGCATCAAGCCGATCATCGGCATCGAAGCCTATGTGACGCCGGAAACCGCACGTCAGGACCCCACCCGTGTGAGCTGGGACACCAACTGGAATCCGGATCTGGATCCGCTGCATCGCCGCCGTAACCCGGATGATGTGTCCGGCGGCGGTGTCATCACCCACCTGACCATGTGGGCAGAAAACGACGAAGGCCTCGTCAACCTCATGAAAGCCTCCACCGACGCGAACCTTGAAGGCCGAGTCATGCGCTATCCGCGTATGGATAAGGAAATCCTCGCCAAATATTCGAAAGGCATCATCGCCTCGTCCGGCTGCCCGTCGGGCATCATCCAGACTCGTCTGCGCCTGGGCCAGTTCGATGACGCGTTGCGTGCCGCCGGCGAATTCCAAGACATTTTCGGCCGCGATAATTTCTACATCGAATTCATGGACCACGGCCTGAAAATCGAAAAGCAAGTGACCGACGGGCTGCTCGACATCGCAAAAAAGCTCAACGCGCCGCTGCTGGCCACCAACGATTCCCATTACACGCGTGCCGAAGACGCCGGCGCGCAGGACGCCATGCTGTGCATCAACTCCGGCTCCACGCTGGACGAGCCGGGCCGATTCAAATTCGACGGCACCGGCTACTACATCAAATCCGCCGAGGAAATGCGCGAACTGTTCAAAGACCTTCCCGAAGCGTGCGACAACACGTTGGAGATCGCCGAACGCTGCAACGTCATGTTCGACGATCATGAAGACGGCGCGTTCATGCCGCAATTCGACTGTCCGGAAGGCTGGGACGAGACGTCGCTGTTCCTGAAGAAGGTCGAGGAAGGCCTGGAACGCCGGTACAACGGCAAGCCGTCGCTCGAAGTACTGCGGCAGGCCGACTACGAATGCGGCGTGATCTGCCAGATGCAGTTCTGCGGCTACTTCCTCGTCGTCGCCGACTACATCAACTGGGCGAAGGCCCACGGCGTGATGGTGGGGCCGGGCCGTGGCTCCGCCGCAGGCGCCATGGTCGCGTATGCGATGGGCATCACCGAACTTGATCCGCTTGAACACGGTCTGATCTTCGAACGATTCCTCAACCCGGAACGTGTCTCACTGCCTGATATCGACGTCGACTTCGACCCGGACGGTCGTGGACGCGTGCTCGACTACGTGGGCGAGAAATACGGACGCGACAAAGTGGCGCAGTGCGTGATCTACGGCACCATCAAAACCAAGCAGGCGCTGAAGGACTCCGCCCGCATCATGGGATACGACTTCTCAGTCGGAGACAAGATCACCAAGGCTCTGCCTCCCGCACAGACCGGCGGCAAGGACATCCCGCTGCACGACATCTTCGACCCAAGCGCGAAACGATACGCGGAAGCACGCGAATTCCGCGAACTGTACGATTCCGACCCGGACGCGAAACGCATCACGGACGAGGCGATGGGCATCGAAGGTCTGATTCGTCAGACCGGTGTGCACGCCTGCGCCACCATCATGGGCAGCGAGCCGATCACCAACACGTCGCCGCTGCTGGAACGTACCGACGGCACCGTCACCACCACGCTCGAATACCATACGTGCGAAACGCTCGGTCTGGTCAAGATGGACTTCCTCGGACTTTCCAACTTGACGGTGATCCGAGACACCCTGAACAACATCGAGGCGAACGGCAAGGAACGCATCGACCATACGAAGATTCCGCTGGACGACCGCCCCACCTACGACCTGCTGTCCCGTGGCGACACGCTCGGCGTGTTCCAGCTCGATTCCGACGGCATGCGCTCGCTGCTGAAAACGTTGAAGCCGAACAACTTCAACGATATTTCCGCACTGATCGCGCTGTACCGTCCAGGTCCGATGGATATGGATTCGCACACCAACTATGCGAAGCGCAAGAACGGGCTGCAGAAGATCACGCCAATCCACCCCGAAGTGGCCGAACCGCTTAAGGAAGTGCTCGACGAGACCTACGGTCTGATCGTCTACCAGGAGCAGGTGCAGTCCGCGGCGCGAATCCTCGCCGGCTATTCGCTGGGCAAGGCAGACGTGCTGCGTCGAGCGATGGGCAAGAAGAAGCCGGAAGTGCTGGCCAAGGAGAAGATTCCGTTCTTCGCCGGCATGAAGGAGCATGGATATTCCGAAGAGGCCGCGCAGGCCGTGTGGGACATCCTCGTGCCGTTCTCCGGCTACGCGTTCAACAAGGCGCATTCGGCCGCATACGGTTTGATCTCCTACTGGACCGCGTATCTGAAAACGCATTATCCGGTGGAGTTCATGGCCGCCCTGCTGCAAGGCGCCAGCACGAACAAAGACAAGACCGCGCTGTACCTGGGCGAGGCGCGACGCATGGGCATCCAGGTGCTTTCTCCGGACGTGAACGAGTCGGTGTACGAGTATTCGGCAGTCGGCGACGTCGTGCGATTCGGCCTCGGCGCCATCCGCAACGTCGGCAAGAACGCGGTCGATGCGATCATCGCGGAACGTGAGAACGGCCACGGCAAGTACGTGAACTTCACCGATTTCATCAAACGCGTGCCGTTGGAGGCGCTGAACAGGCGATTGGTGGAATCGCTGATCAAGGCCGGCGCGTTCGACTCGATCGACCCGAACCGTCGTGCGCTGTTCACCATCCACGAAACGGCCATCAATTCGGTCGTCGGCCTGAAACGTAAGCAGGCGGAAGGCCAGTTCGACCTGTTCGCCGACCTGGACGATTCCAAAGAGAACGATTCCGCCATGGGAGACGCCATGGTGCAGGTGCCCGACGTGGAGGAGTGGGACAAGAAAACCAAGCTCAACTTCGAACGCGAGATGCTTGGCCTGTACGTGTCCGACCATCCGTTGAGCGGCATGCAGTCGATTCTGGTGTCGTTGCGCGAAATGTCGATAGCCCACCTGATCGACCGCGCGGGAAGCATGCCGGACGGCCAGCAGGTGACGATCGCGGGCCTGATCACGAACGTGGACCGCCGCGTGTCGAAAAAGGGCAATCCGTGGGCCATCGTAACCGTTGAGGATCTGGAAAGCTCCATCCAATGCATGTTCTTCGGCAAGGTGTACGAGGCCGCCGCGCCCGAGCTCGCCGTCGACACCGTGGTACAGATCCGCGGCCAGGTGGAGAAGCGCGATGAGACAGTGAGCATGCGCGCCACCGAATTCACCGTACCGACGTTGGAGGCGCAGGATGAACGTCCGCTGACGATTGTGCTGCCGCCGATCGCGCTCGACCAGTCGCATGTGCGGCGGCTCGGGCAGATTCTGACCAGCCATCCCGGCCCGTGCGAGGTGAAACTGGCGTTGATGGACGACAAAGGCAACGCCAAGGTGCTGACGTTCGGCGACCGGTTCCGCGTCAAACGCGACACGTCGTTGTTCGCCGAAATCAAGATTCTCTTCGGACCGAGCTCGCTTCCGTTGGCCTGAGCGGTTTGACTTGAACGGTTTGACCTGAACAGGTTTTTGATTGCCGGCCGACGCTGAATGGCGTCGACCGGCATATATTTTTCGCGGAAATCGGCATGGCATGGAAAACGGCGGATCTGCGTGTCTCACAATGCGGCTGAATGTGAGACGACGGGACGTTCTCGTGACTTGGCGTTGTTACCATGGGGCGTTATGAGCGAAGAAAACTATATGCGAATCATTGACCTGCGCGGCAAGAAGCTGACTCGAGCTGAAATGCTGGAAGCCATGCCCCGCGCCGAGATGGGCACCAACGAGGCCACTGAGCTCGTACAGCCGATTCTCGATGATGTGAAGGCCCGCGGCGCTGCGGCCCTGCGCGACTTCGCGGAGAAGTTCGACCATATCCGTCCCGAGCATCTGCGTGTGCCGGTCGAGGCCATGAAGGCCGCCGTCGACGAGCTCGATCCGGAAGTGCGCGCCGCCATCGAGGAATCCGTGCGCCGCTGCCGCGCCGTATCCGCATCCCAGGTGCCGGCCCCGTTCCACACCGATCTGGCCGAAGGCGCGCGCGTCGCCGAACGTTGGATTCCGGTGCAGCGCGTCGGCCTGTACGTGCCGGGAGGCAAGGCCGTCTACCCGAGCTCCGTCATCATGAACGTGGTGCCGGCGCAGGCCGCAGGCGTCGAATCGCTGGCCATCGCCACCCCGCCGAGCCGCAGCAACTCCGACGGCCTGCCGGACAAGACCATCCTCGCCACCTGCGCCATCCTCGGCGTGGACGAGGTGTACGCGGTCGGCGGCGCTCAGGCCATCGCCATGTTCGCATACGGCGCCAAGGGCTCCGAACCGCAGGACGGCGAGATTCTGTGCGATCCGGTGGACAAGATCACCGGCCCGGGCAACATCTTCGTCGCCACCGCCAAGCGCATGGTCTCCGGCATCGTCGGCATCGACGCCGTCGCCGGTCCGACCGAAATCGCCATCATCGCCGACAAGGGCGCCAACCCAAGCTGGCTCGCCGCCGATCTGATCGGCCAGGCCGAACATGACGAGCTCGCCGGTTCCGTGCTTATCACCGACAGCGAAGACATCGCCGACAAGGTGCAGGAGAGCCTCAAGTACCGCGTGCCTCGCACCGAGCACGCCGAGCGCGTCAACACGTCGCTGCGCGGCCGCCAGTCCGGCATCATCCTCACAGACGGCATCGAACAGTCCATCGACGCGGCCAACGCGTACGCGGCCGAACACCTTGAAGTGCAGACCGCTGATCCGGATGCCGTGATCGCCAAGATCCGCAACGCCGGCGCCATCTTCCGTGGCCCGTACTCCCCGGTTCCGCTGGGCGACTACATGTCCGGTTCCAACCACGTGCTGCCGACCTCCGGCACCGCGCGCTTCGCCGCCGGCCTCGGCGTGCACACCTTCATGAAGCCGGTCGAAGTCATCGAATACGACGAGCAGGGATTGAAGACCCTCGCCGCCCGTGTGAACGCCTTCGCCGTCTCCGAAGATCTGCCGGCACACGGCGAATGCGTGCTGAGCCGCTTCATCGACGACCCGTACAACAAGGCGACCATCAAGGAACAGGAAGAGCAGGCCGGCCTCCGATGAGCGAGACTTCCAGCAACGCGATTCCGGCATATCTGCCGCTGCGCAACGACCTGATCGGCGAAGAACCGTACGGCGCGCCGCAGCTCGACGTGCCGGTGTGCCTCAACGTCAACGAGAATCCGTACGCGCCCGAACCGGCCGTGGTGGAAACCATCGCCCAGCGTGTCAAGGAGATCGCCCCGACGCTCAACCGTTATCCGGACCGCGAGCACATCGAACTGCGCAAGGCGTTCTCCACATATCTGGAACGCGAATCGGGCGTGAAGCTCAGCGTCGACCAGTTGTGGGGCGCCAACGGCTCCAACGAGATCATGCTGCAGCTGTTCCAGGCGTTCGGCGGCCCTGGCCGCATCGCGCTCGGCTGCGATCCGACGTACTCCATGTATCCGGAATACGCGCGCGACACGTTCACCACGTGGAAGCTTGCGCACCGCAACGCCGACTTCACGCTTGACGTGGACGCCACCATCAAGGCGATCGAAGACGTCAAGCCGGCCATGATCGTGCTCACCAGCCCGAACAATCCGACCGGCACCCCGCTCAAGCCGGAAGATCTGAAGCGCGTGCTCGAAGCCGCCCGTACCGCCGAAGTGGCAGGCGCCGCCGAAGGCGTGCATCCGGTGGTCGTGGTGGACGAGGCGTACATCGAATTCCGAGATCCGGGCACGCCCACCGCGCTGGAACTCATCGGCGAATACGAAAACCTCGCCGTCAGCCGCACCATGAGCAAGGCGTTTGCCTTCGCCGGCGCACGCGTCGGCTACCTGGCCGCCAACAAGGGCATCATCGACTGCGTGCGCATCGTGCGCATGCCGTACCACCTGTCCGCCGTCACCCAGGCCGCCGCCCTCGCCGCGTTCGAACACACCGATGAACAGCTGAGCCGCGTGGCGCACCTGCGCGAAACCCGCAACGCCACCTCCGCATGGCTCAAGGAGCAGACCTACAAGGGCCAGCCGCTCGAAGTGGCCGAAACCCAGTCGAACTTCATTCTCTTCGGCGGCCATTTCGACGACCGCGACCGCATCTTCGACGAACTGTTGAAGCGCGGCGTGCTCATCCGCGTCGTCGGTCCGGAAGGCTGGATGCGAGTGTGCATGGGCACCGACGAGGAAATGGCACGGTTCCGTGAGGCGTTGGTCGAAGTGCTGCGCATCGTGGAACAGGGCTGAACAAGCCGGAACGCAAGCTGGGATACTGTCCGGAACGGAAGTTCGTGACAGTATCCGGCAATAAGCTTGAAACAGAACAGAATCGCGGTGGCTGCGGAAGACGCAACCACCGCAATCGCAATATCGTAGCTGTAATATCGCAACTGCAACATCGCAAAAGGAGTCGCAACATGGCACGTACTGCAACCATCGTTCGTGAAACCAGCGAATCCAAGGTGGAGCTGAGTCTCAACCTCGACGGAACCGGCAAAACCGACATCGACACATCCGTGCCGTTCTACAATCACATGATGACGGCGCTCGGCAAGCATTCGCTGATCGACCTGAAAATCAAAGCCACCGGGGACACCGACATCGACGCGCACCACACCGTCGAAGACATCGCCATCGTATTCGGCGAGGCTCTGAAGCAGGCCCTCGGAGACAAGCGTGGCATCCGCCGTTTCGCCGACGCCACCGTGCCGCTCGACGAGGCACTCGCCAAGGCCGTCGTCGACA
>OIYW01001828.1_pt1 | contig 12605 bp, 11 predicted proteins | sample 1588351 | NCBI WGS metagenome assembly OIYW01 (sample SAMN03283268) | human gut metagenome | biome: human-associated habitat; material: feces | host: Homo sapiens | place: USA | collected 2013 | reverse complement strand
TGATGTTAGTTCCCCATAAATTTTACAATTAAAACCAGCTCTTTATTCTTTTCTTAATCTTTTTTCCCAGTATACCGTTTTGGCTTTCTTGTCACACTTCCTGTAAATTCCAAATTTGTAACGCTGAGTTTATATGTAATTGTCATGGTTTCCATATTTTTTAGAACACATACCATTTCATTCGTTAATTCCGGCAAGCGTTTTAAACACGGAAGTTTCCTTTTGGCATTTGCATATACATGTCTTGCGTCAAAATAGAACTGATTATTTGTAAGAATAGATTTTTTTGCATTCTTATAAAAATCCTTGGCCGAAAGTCTTGTCTCCACTCCTGTTAAATGTAGAAAGTGATCTATTGGAAAAGAAACTTCAAAATATTCATCTCCACAAACATACAGAAATGTTTTACCTGCCAAATTTTGGCAGTATACGATTTCCGCCTCTGTAATACCTTGTCGTATTGCGTTTTTCTTATCTACCTTTGTTGCCACTTATACCTCACATGCAAAGGAGAGTGTGGCATTAAACCACACTCTTGTGAGAATTACTTTTGTAAAAGAGTTTTCTGCTGGTTGTCAGCCTCGGTACCCAGTTAAGACATCTAATGAGATGGAAGTTTACCCTGCTCCATCTGCAGCCCAACTTTTAATGATGCTCTTACATTGAGAACATTTCTGTTCTTGCTTTTATTATACTCAATCATAAAAAAAATCAACACAGATTAGCAAATTATATTATTCCGATCCGATCTTCCAAAGGTGTAAATAAGGTGTAAATTTTACGTTTCTATCCAAGAAGCCCAATAAAATCAAGACTTTTGCCCAGTCCCTTAAACACTGCCGTGGCAAACGAAAAGTACTCGAATGCTCATAATTCTCCTTTCAAAAGGCGCTTTCCTGCTGCCATTTGCAGCGTTTTGCGCGGTGTTATTTTTTCTTTATGTATTGGTCATTTCTGTACATAAAATGCAAATCTTAGCAAAATTTTGCAAGATGTGTACAGCAATCGTAGTAGAAACGGAGTAAAAAGCGGGTGGGGTTACTACTCAATTTTGACAAAAATCTCATATCCTTTTTCCAGTTCAATATCGGTCACTATTCCAACCTCACCATTGTCTACTTGATCTACATCCTTATCATTAAGCTGTATACTTACAATAGAAGTACAAATCCATTTTCCATCTTTTTTTGCATATATCATTTTTCCAACTTCCAATTTAACATTGTTAAGTGTCAATATACCTGCTTTAGGTTTCTTAAAATATTCCTCATAAATCCCCACTCTAATTAAATTCTTTGGAAGTAACGAAATAAGCCCCCATTTATCTAGTGATTCTCTTGTTTCTTTTTTCGTAAATATACCGTTTTCTATCAACTTATATTGATTGTAAAGCTGCCATGTAGTAAGAAGACCTCTTTCATCATTTTTAGCATAATCTATTTGATTATCACTAAATGGAGGATTTTGTCTTAATGAAGGCCTTATATACCTTTGATGATTCACAATATAAATTGGCAATATTTCTTTGTCACGATGCTCTTTTTCTCTTCTTCGTCTATGTTTTGCTACCTGTGAACATTCTGCATCTGTAGATGTTCCCCCAATACCTTTAACTTCAATAATAAATAATTTATCATCTTCCAAAATCTGTATATCTTCTCTTAAAATATCTTCATTTCCATCAATTGCTTCTACATTTGCAAAACCAAGCCACTTGAAGTATGTACATACAGCTTGAACTAACTTATCCCCTGTTTCTATCAACAAATCATTCAAAAATTTATACTTCTGGTCAATAGCATTTCTTCTCTCATTCAATGACTTAATTTTCGAATTATATTGTTCTTGAATTAAAGTCCGTTCTTTCTCAAGTTCAAGTATTTCTTTAGGTAAAAAATCTTGTTCTTTTATCCATTCAAACTCTTTTGATTCAGGGAAAAAATCTGGCAATATTTCTGGCAATACAGATGTTACTAACCTTTCAATCAATTCATCCTTCTTTTCACAAAACGGAAGCAACAGTTCATAGCCTGAATTTTCTGAATATCCTATATACGAAACTACCTCTCCATCTTGATTTTTTAACAATGGTAAGAAATTAGGATCTGTAATTGATTTTTGAGAAGTTCTATCCCATTTTGTTGGTAACTCAAAAATTACATTATATCCTTTAACATATTTTGCTATTAAATTTGCAAGATTGCTATTGTCTGATATTATTTTCTTTCCGAATTTTGATGTTGCACTAGCTTGAATAGTTTCATATATGTTATGTACTTCTTCACTCGGATAGCTATATTGATTTTGTTTTAACACTTCTATAATATTATATTTTTCCGAATAACTACTTCCCGCAAAAATAATTTTCAGTACTTTTGTTTTTAACTTGTCTTTCATAATGCTCAAAACAAGAGGACTAGGTCTAAATTTTTTCTGAGGAAAACTCAACTCAAATAAATATGGTATACCATCCGGTTCATCATCCTCTAAACAGTGTCTTGTATCATTCTCATTTTGTAAATCAATTATGACCACACTATATTCATGCAAATTATTTATCATACTATATTCTAGGTCAACATATCTCTTATTCACATATTCTTCGTACTCAACAGTTTTAGCCACTCCCAGATCACCAGTTGCAACAATATAATTCTGACTCAACCTTTCTGTTATTTCTCTGTTATTAACTATATATATTTGTGGTTCTTTATACTTTTCCATTTATCTTTCATCTCCAATCATAAGAAAGTATTATTCACATTCGTTACCTCTTTTAAATACATTTTGTCTCTCTCCAATCCATTTCTACTAATTATTTTATTTACGCCACCTGCTTATATCGCATAAACACATACTCAAATATCAGTTTGCGATATTCAAAGATTGCGCTATCCGAATAACTCTCCGGCAATTCTTCCCACAGAATTTTTCCAATCAGTGTATCTACCTCAGCCTTAGTCTCCTGCTTGTCAGTCCAGTGATCCAGTTCTGCAATCTTTGTTTTAATCTTATCCAACAAGTCTACAGCAACCTTCTTGATCTTCTTGATGTCCTCCTTGGACAGATTTTCATCAAAAAGCATATCATACATGGAAAGTTCTTCATCGCTGCTGAAGCCTTCACGGACATAGCGCTGTTCTTCTTCATTCATGGAATTTGCCAGATCCATCAGTTCCATAAATGTCTTTTCAATATTGACCCTATCCTGCTCCGAATTATATTCCTCAATAATCTGCTGATATCGTATGTAATAATCCACTCTGCGAGGATTCTCCCTTATCATGGCATCCAGCCTGACTTGAATCAATTCATCCAAATCCATGAATGCCAGATTTTTCTTTTTAACTTTGGCAAACTCTCTCCGCAATAAATCAAAGTCAATTTTACTGATATCAAAACGTTTTGCAAATCCACGATCATCCGCTGCTCTTTCAATCATGATATAATCACCCAGAATTCCGTTAATCTGCACCATTAAATCTGTATTATCAACATGCTTCTTCTTTTTCTTTAATTCATCAACAATGGCAATTATGGCATCTTTTCTTTCACGGTCTGCCTTGGAAATGTCATCACGATCCAGATATTTCATCATGCGGTTAAGTTCATTGCCGTATGTTATAAACTGCTTCTTTGATTCCCTAGAGTCGGATACTGCATTAGCTGCTGTCAGTAGTAAGGAAATCTTTGCAAAATCCTTTGCATATACCAGATCATCCAAATCGAAATCTTTGGAATCCAGGAATTCATCAGCCGCTGCAATTGTCTCAAGCACTCGTTCTATCAGTTCACCCTTGTCAATCGTCGGGTCAGTACTTCCACCACCTACATTAGCGGTATAATCAGCAAGTGCCTTTCGCAATGCTTTTACAATACCTATATAGTCAATAATAAGACCATTACTCTTGCCTTCTGCCACGCGGTTTGCCCGGGCAATTGTCTGCATAAGAGTATGTGCCTTGAGTGGCTTGTCCAGATACAGACATGACAAACACTTCACATCAAAACCGGTAAGCCACATTGCGCAGACAAATACTACTCTTAGCGGATTGTCTTTGTCCTTGAATTCCTTATCTAGCTCACGTTTTTCCATCTTTTCACGATGATATTTGATATCCAGATTCCACTTTTTGAAGGTTTGAATTTCATTCTGTTCCTGCGAGATAACAACTGCCATCTCCGTTTCTTTCATCCAGTTCAGTTTTCTCTCAAGTTCCTGGACTTCCTGCTGTGATGCTGTCTGTATCTGCTTTTCTAAAGCTTTGATATCGTCCTGCCAATATTTCTGTACAAAGTTATACATACGCACGCAGGTAACTTTATTCAAGCAGACAAACATAGCCTTACCACTAGTCCACAAATCAGAGTAATGTGAAACAAAATCTCTGGCCACAGACTTAAGTCTCGGTTCAGCAGTAAGCAAATGAATTTCCTTTTCAAATTCATGCTCCAGTTTCTCTTCCTGTTCCGGATCCAAATCCGCTGCTTCAATAGCATCCAAGATTTTGTCTGTAATATCCGGATTATGGATATCCAGAATCTTCTCTCCTCGATTTTCATAATATAGAGGAACGGTTGCCTTATCTTCTACCGCACGTTTGAAATCATAAATGGAAATATATCCACCAAAGGTCCGCTCCGTAATATTGTCATTTGACAGAAGCGGTGTGCCGGTAAAACCAATCCTTGAAGCAGTCGGCAATAATCCAACCATATTGTCCGCAAAGACGCCATACTGACTGCGGTGTGCTTCATCAGACATAATAATGATGTCGTGGTCAGGTATAATCGGCTCATCCACTTTCTTGTTAAACTTCTGGATCAGTGTGAAGATAAAGCTTGGATTTCCTTTCAATTTGCTGATTAGGTCTTCACCACTAGTCGCTATGAACTTGGATGCCTTTGTTTTTCCCAATAATCCGCAGTTTTCAAACGTATCTGAAATCTGGGAATTCAGTTCTTCACGGTCTGTAAGTACAACAATGGTCGGAGATCCGGCAAACTTTCTACGAATCTTCTGCGACAAAAAAACCATAGAATAACTTTTACCGGAGCCCTGGGTATGCCAAAACACGCCAAGCTTTCCATTATTGAGTTTACGCACCTCATAAGCCTTGACTGCTTCATTAACTCCAAGATACTGGTGGTTTCGGGCAAGGATTTTGACGGTTTTACCACCGGAATGATCATATAAGATAAAGTTTTCTAACAGATCCAGAAAGTTCTCTTTCTTACAAATACCACGAAGCATGGTTTCCAGAGCTACACTTCCCTGCTCCTGCTCGGAAAGTCTTTTCCACTCATGGAAGAATTCATACTTACTGCCCAGTGTACCAACCTTGGCTTCTACACCATTGGACAACATTAGAAATGCATTGTAATAAAACAATTGCGGAATGGTATCCAGGTAATCGGTGTAATTGTCTGTATATGCATTCTGAACATCCACAGAATTCTTCTTTAGTTCTACAAAGAGAAGCGGAATGCCATTTACAAAACCTACAATATCTGTTCTGCGGCGATAAAGATCACCATGAATTTTCATTTCTTTCACAGCCAGGAAATGATTTCTCTCCATATCATCTGGATGCTGGAAATCAATAATCATTGCACGCTTTTCTTCAGTCTGACCGTTTGGCTTCTTCTCAGTAACCGGAATTCCATCACGAATATATGCATACTTTTCTTCATTGATCTGCATCAGAGATGCGGATGAAAGATGCTTCTCAAAGGTATTCTGAGCTTCTATAACCTGAGCATCTGTAATCCACGGATTGAGCGTACGAAGAGCTTTCTGAAAATAACGAACTAAAAGAATGTCCTTGTAGGAACTTCTTCCAAATGTTCCATTCTTTCCAAGGATTTCCTGATTATAAGCAAGTTCTACCTGCCATCCAAGTTCATCAGCAAGCAGATGCCCTGTGCTTTCTTGTACTAATATATTTTCTGAATAGTCATAGCTCATCCAATTACCCTCCCTTAAGTATTTAACATGATCTTCCCAAAATCTGAAGTTTCATCATTCTCTCTTGAATATTCTTGGGTGTATTTGCATTCTTTATTAATAATGGTGACTTTTCATCCGATCTACTTATTAATCTCCAAAGAATATTAAAATTGTTGATTTGATTTTCGTTAAGCTTCTCTGCTAATGACTTGATTTCTCCTATAGATTTCTCATCCAAAAATATGAATAGTCTTCTTAGCAATCCAGCTATCATATCTGAAATTTGAACAAATATATTCTCATGGGATTTCACAAATTTATAATGATTTAGTATTTTTCCGTGTTCATACAATTGAATATTTGACAAGTTCTTCTCTACAGCTTTCTCTTCGTCAAAAATGTGTAGTGATTTGCTAAATATCTCACATCTTTCTAAATAGAAAAGATAATATTCTTTTATCAACATATTAGGTTCATTGTCTTGAATAAAAGGTAATTTTCCCATCTTTCCAGCCGCTTTTAACATTTGTCTAAAGAGTTCAAGAAAAAAGCCCGGATTGTATATACTATCATCATTATACTTACTGATAAGATCACATAATTCATAACAAAAAGATACCGTATCTTTCACATCAGGGTATGTATGACGGATTAGGATATCTATCACTTCATCTTGATGTTCAATTGTAAAATCATATAGTGCATTCTTAATATCCCAAAAGTACATAATACACATCGGATGTGTTTCCCATAATGAATCAACTATATCAACCAATGAGTAGAACAAATTGTTCAGTGCACTATAGTGGATATATAATCCACTTTTATCAAGCCACTCTAAAAATTCTGTCGCTCTTTTACTCCCCATAAAAGATACAAAATCCGCAGAATTATGATACAAATGCTTAAACTTTAATTCCTTCTGTCCTTCCTTATACTCAAGAGCCTCATGTAGAGATACCAAATCTATCTCATAACTTTTTCCATTATGTGCAATACCAGCTAATACAAAATCACCTTTGATTGCTTCCGGATCATTAAATCCATTATCCGTTAAATAAAACTTTCTACAATTGCCACTTTCATCATAATAGAATGTCATTTCTTCATTGAATGGTTTTATGCCATTCAATTTCCATACAGTATCTTTCTGATCTTCAACATTGATTCTAACCAATGTTATACCTCCACTTCTCCGCTCATAAGTTTGGGTAATAAGCGGTCACGGGCTTCTATTAGCTCATTACATATTTCTTGTTTGACTTTAATTTCATTTAATATCGGATCAACAACATTTGAAAATTTTTCAATAGTATCGTCATTCGGCATAACAAACGGCATTGCTTTAATGATTTTTGAATTAACCGCCTTTGATATCGACGACGTATTTCCCAATGTATCGTATTCAAAATTGCTCAAATAACAGTAAGTATATGCTCTCAATTTATCATTCTCAATGCAAAAGTGTGCTATCGCCTCATTAGTACACATATCTTTTATTGCAATTGCAACACGACCAACTGTTAGTTTGAAGCTCACAAACACAGTTCCAGCAGGAACAACCTTCATATTGTATTTTTGAACTGCATCACTTGTTAATCCCTCACTTGTGTTGAAAACATATACTCCAGCATTCCCCATATCCGAGATAGATAGCCAAGGCATACCCACGCTACCATCTACAAACCATTGCTTTTCTGCACGAGGAGGTGTTTTTCCAATTGTAATTTTGAAAAAATTATCTGCTCTGTCTTTGCTCCAACCTTCCGGCACTCCATCCACAATTTTGCAATTCTCATATCCAGGAAATCTCAAATCAATAAACCATTCCTTGTATAACCGCTGTGCTGCCTCTTCGAGAAGTTTGATTTGTTTTTTGTTATTTAATATAATTGATCATAGTTTTTTAAAATAACTACTACCTTTTTCTGAATAGGATTTTCGGGTATTACTATCTCTATTTCTTTTAATAAGGCTATAGGTACTGCCTTTTGAGCTGTCCCTTTTGCTATAGCATCTATCTTCTTCTGTCCTTCATATGAATTAATCCAATAGTATAAATATTCTGCATCTAACTTATCATCAAAATCCTTTAGCCACGTTAAATTACCATCCGCAAAATAAAATTTGTCATATTCTTTATATATATATGGAATTCCATAAGTACCTCTTGTTGTAATCAATAAATCCCCCGTCTGAGGTACTCCATACTCTTCTTTTACTCTGTTATATGCATCCTCTGAAATATAGTCACACTCTGTAATCTTTTCTCCATTCACTTTCTTTATTATTTCTTTTGAACAATAAAATGGCACACCATCCTTTGTTCTTTCTGATACATGAAATCGCTTGCTCGATGTAACGGTACAATGCAAACCTATTGTTGTTTTTTCATAGTTCATAACCCCATCTCCTTCATATTGTTTGAGATGGTATCCATCAAATCATTGGATTCAGCCTGCAATGATAATAATTCTCGATGAATTTCAGCCATTCTTTCTTCAAAGTCAACACCATCATCTTCAACCGGGGCTACCCCTACGTAAGCACCGGGCGTAAGAGACCATCCTTTTTCTTCGATTTCCGTCAGGCTTGCCACTTTGCAAAGTCCCAGGATGTCTTTATATTCTCCTTCACCAAATTTCTCATAAAGCCAAACTGCTTCCTTAGCCACAATAATTTCATCATTCTTTGCAGCTATCATTTCATCATATTTAGCCTGAATTCGTTTTTTATCCTTTCTATCAGCCTGTTCTACTTCCAGCTTTGCTTTCTTCTGCAAATCCTTTAATTCATTCTTTAAAAGCTGCAAAACTTCCTCAAAAGAAATCACCTGTCCCAAAATTTTTCTGTATTCCTGCAATAAGGCTGTATACTTGTCTATTTCTCCACGATACAGCCATACTATGGCATTCAGATTCTTTAACTGCCACTCCGTCCACTCATTCAAAGTACGATCAACTTCAGTATAATAATTTCTCGCATCAATAAACAGAACCTTATCCTTCAGTTCCTCAACCTTTCCTTTATCAAAAAACCATAGAGAACATGGCAGGCTCTTCGTATAAAAGAAGTTATTGCCTACAGAAACCATTACATCCACATGACCTGTCTTCACCAATTTTTCACGAATCTCTTTATCATGTCCCTGACTGTCAGTTGCAGAAGAAGCCATAACAAATCCTGCACGACCTGTCTCATTCAAGTATGCATAGAAATAAGAAATCCAAAGATAGTTTGCATTACCGATTTCCTTGTTTTTATTTTCCTTCGGTACACCAAAGGGCAGTCTTCCGGCATTGGCTGCTGTTTCTGCTTTTACCTTATCAACATTAAATGGCGGATTTGCCATAACATAGTTACACTTGCCCTCCAAATGATGAGCATCATGGTAGAAGCTGTTTGCTTCATCACCGGATTTAATTACACCGGTAAGCCCATGAACCGCTATATTCATAAGGCAGAGCTGTGCATTGTATTCTACCTTTTCCTGACCATAAAAAGTCATGCTCTTGTTGGCCTGCAGTCCAGTTTCATTTACGAAATCACCGGTTTGTACAAACATACCGCCAGATCCACAGGCAGGATCCAACAAAACTCCGCTTTTCGGCTCCAGTATGTTTACAATCATTTTTACCAATGACTTCGGGGTAAAGAACACACCATCGTCAGAGGCAATATTTTTTGCAAATTTATTCAGAAAGTACTCGTAGATACGTCCGATTACATCTCCACCAACTTCATCCAATGCATTGTTATTAAAGATTCTGAGCAACTCACCCAGAAGCTCATCCGAGAAATCAGTGTAGCTTTTAGGAAGAACTCCTGTCAGCTGGTCACTCTGCTGTTCCACCAACTCCATGGCGTTATTTACCACTTCACCTAGGCTCCCCATGGTCTGTCCTGATACATTCAATAGTCCCAAAGAAGCAACATTTTCCGGAAGATTTACCAGATAATCAAACTGCGCCATTACAGGAAGGAACAATGCGCTCTTAGCCGTGAAATCACTTGCCTCCACCGGCATCTTACGACCATTTCTTATCGGCCTATCCTTTAATATTTCTTCCTCAACCATTTTATATCTGCTGTATGCATATCTAAGGAACAACAGGCCCAGTACAGGCATACAGTACTGATTTGATGTAAGCTTTGATCCAGCTCTCAGGAGATCCGCAGACTCCCACAGATCTGCTTCCAGCTTCTTAATACTTGCGTTATCCATTTATCCATATCCTCCAAAATTAATTACTTTTATTCTGTTCAAGCTTTCTGGCCTTACGTGGGTCTATAGGTTTCTCTGTTCCAACCGGGATGAACCACATTCTCCCTTTCTGAATGGCTCCTTCAATTCTGCCTTCTTTGCAATATATCGCTACCCATCTCTGGGATACATTCCACTTTTCTGCGCATTCTGCTGAGGTCAAATATTCCATGTGTTTTCCTCCAAAAATATGTAAAAACTGCTCTTTCATTATATTCTATTGAGCGAATACTTTCAATTAAATTCTTCTTAGAAGCGAACACTTTTTCGCCAACTATATTTCATACATTGTTCCGCACTAAAAAAGCACCAGTTTCCTGATGCTTCAAAACTTTTATATGTAATTAATCATGCTCTGTACTATATAATTTCTCGCTTATCAAATGCTTGATATTATCTGGAATCATTTTATTCTTATCTTCTACCAATAATGTATCATACTTTGCAATCTATGGCTTTCCTCTACTTTCTTTCAAACTTTCCCTCCTTCCGACAAGGTGGTCACACAGCTGACTGGAATTATTCCAGACCCTCAAACCAACCCCTCAAAAACTGACACGTCCACGATATTTACCAGCAAATCCAAATCCGTATTGACCTGCTTCTCCAATTTCCTGAGTGACAAGCATGGCTTTTATTTTCCATCTGCCCTTACGCTCTCTCCCGGTCTGAGGACTCTTCTTTTGGAATCCCGTCTTGACTGTCCTCTTCCTACCTTTGCCATTAGCCTCGCTTCCTCAGCTCTGGATGGTGCAGCAGATATTTCTCAAATGCAACACGAAGAATCAGCTTGCGTTCTCCGTAGTATGCCAAGAAATCCACTCCATCCATATTTTTCAATAAATCATAGAATTTTCTTCGGCTCAGAACGAAATAGTCGATTGCCTCAGAAGGATTCAAAATATCCTTTTCTGCTAAACTTGGTCTTGCCATAAAATCACATTCCTTTCTGCCAAAAGTGGCTGTTTTCAAGGGTTTTCGGGGTCATCCTATGTTCGCTCTTATGTCCTGTTTCAAGCGGACTCTAACATTACTATTAGTTTTAATAATTAGAATTATTTTATCAACTTATAAATTCTTTCCAAGTTCATATGTCTTCTTCATTATATCCACATGATCCTCAGCTGTATTTGCTGCATCAATTCCACCGCCACCGACCATGTCTTTTAAGGAAGCCTTTTCAAAGAAAGAAGTTCCACATCATGCCCCACTTCTTTTGCTCCCTTTGCACACTCATTTGCAAGTATATCAGAATTGCTCCCTCCTCGAAGACTTGTCGATATGATCAATACTTTTTTTGCCATAATTAACCAACTCCGTTTTCTTCAAAAAATTTCTGGATTTTATCAAATGGGATTACATCCAGATTATCGTAAAGATCTGTATGAACAGCCCCTGGAATTGTTAGCAGCCCTTTATTGGATGTGTACTTGCTGTCCTTAATCATATTTTCATAAGCATCTTTTCCAAAATAATAGCTGTGTGCTTTTTCTCCGTGAACAATGAGGACTGCACTTCTGATTTCATTACTGTACTTTAATATTGGCTGATTCATAAATGACATACATCCAATACTGTTCCAGCCATCATTGGAATTCAGGCTTCTTTTATGATAACATCTGCCTTTATAATACTCACTGTAATCTTTTACAAAGAAAGGGGCATCCTCTGGAACCGGAAGAGAAACACAACCACCAGCTCTGGAATATTCGCCTTTACAGTATTCTTGTGTTCTGAGGGTATTCAGCGACTGCTTCTTCGCATAACGTGCTTCTTCACTGTCCTCAGAATCAAAGTACCCATTCGCATTTACCCTTGTCATATCATACATGGTAGATGCAACCGTTGCTTTTATTCTTGTATCGAGTGCAGCTGCGTTAAGAGCCATCCCACCCCAGCCACAGATTCCAATGATTCCTATTCTATCTTGATCTACCTCTTCCCGAACAGAAAGGAAATCAACAGCAGCCATGAAATCTTCTGTATTAATATCCGGAGAAGCCATGTATCTTGGATTGCCTCCACTTTCCCCCCGTAAAAGAAGGATCAAATGCAATAGTAAGGTATCCTTTTTCAGCCATCGTCTGCGCATACAGTCCAGAACACTGTTCTTTGACTGCACCAAATGGTCCACTTACAGCAATCGCTGGATATTTCCCAAATGCATTTTTCGGCTTATACAAATCTGCAGCAAGTGTGATTCCATAACGATTTACAAATGTCACTTTCTCATGATCTACTTTTTCACTTTTTGGAAAAGTTTTATCCCATTCAGATACTAGTTTTAATTCTTCTGCTTTCAACATAAATATAACCTCCATATGCAAATTGTCTTATAATTCAAGAATGCCTCGGCATTCTTGCTGCGAGGTGCGCGTCATGCAATTGCAT
>OIYW01001827.1_pt1 | contig 12615 bp, 9 predicted proteins | sample 1588351 | NCBI WGS metagenome assembly OIYW01 (sample SAMN03283268) | human gut metagenome | biome: human-associated habitat; material: feces | host: Homo sapiens | place: USA | collected 2013 | reverse complement strand
GATATCGTCTGTCCCGCAATTTTGATCGGTCAGGCAATCGGCCGTATGGCCAATCTGCTGAACGGCGATGCTTTCGGAACGCCTACAGGCGGTAATTTTGGTCTTTTATATCCGGAAGGTACGCTGGCTTTTAAAACCTATGGCGCCGTTCCTTTATGGCCAGCCGAGGTTTGGGAAGGACAGCTGGATATCGTTATCTTCGCGCTCCTGCTTTTATTCCGCACTACTGATCACGCTAAAGGGCAGGCCATGTGTCTGTATGTAATGCTGTATTCAGCTGTACGCTTTGGTCTGGAAATGCTGCGCGGCGATTATGTCGAGCCCTTCTTATTTGGTTTAAAATCAGCTCAGGCTACCAGCCTTTGTTTTTTCCTTATCGCTTTAGGCTTCTTCCTCTATTTTGGCTGGCGTGAAAAACACACTGAAGCTGTACCGCAGATAACTAATAAAAAACGCAGTAAAAAATAAAAATGCACATATTAAAAAGCGGCTATATGCCGGCCTCTTTTGTTTAATAGAATAACATAAAAACAAAACGCAGCAGGAACATCGCGCTCAAACCACGCACCAACCAGGAAACCTCTGACCATTTGCCTACTGCCAATTTAACAAAGCTGAACATAATAAAACCGATCGCAATACCATCGGCGATATTATAACCGAAACACATAATCATCATTGTAAAATACGCAGGCACGGCAACTTCCAGATTCCGCCAGTCAATATCGCCAATATCCGATGCCATCATAATACCGACCATGATCAGCACCGGAGCAGTAGCCGCAGCAGGCACCATACCCAGCAGCGGCGCCAGAGATACGCTCAGCAGAAATAATAATGCCGTTACAACAGAAGCAAAGCCTGTCCTGGCGCCTGCCGCCACACCTGTGCTAGACTCGACATAAGTCGTTACCGGCGATGTTCCAAAAAAGGCTCCCATCACGGTAGCAGTCGCATCTGCCAATAAAATCCGTTCGCCATTGATGATATTGCCATCCTCATCAACAAGATTAGCCCTTGAAGCAGTCGCCAGCACAGTACCGATCGTGTCAAACATATCGGCGATCGTCATTGTGATCATCACTGAAAACAATGAAAAAATCATAACTCCGACTCCCTTAGAAATATCGAACAGCTGCACAAAACCGCTCAGACACTTGCCAAAAGTTTCACTCAAATCACCAACAGGCATTGTACCTGGCAGATGCAGCCCCAACTGCCAGTCGCTGAAAAACTGCAGATAACAACCCAATATCGAAGTAATAATAATACTGAGCAGCATCCCGCCTCTTGTCCCGCGCAGTAAAAAACCGATATTCAGAAAAATACCTACCAATGCCAGCTTCGCTGAATCATTGGCAAAAGTCAGCGCAGGAATGATACTGCTGTCCAGTTTCATGCTGTCACCCAACGGGATAAAACTTCCCGGATTGGCTGAAAAGCTAAGCAAGGATGCATTTTTTAAACCGATGTACAAAATGAACATCCCTATACCGATGCCGATCGCTTTTTTCAAATGCATCGGTATTTCCGAAATGATCCTGCTGCGCAGTCCGGTAACAGAAACCACAACAAAAATAATACCTGACAGCAGTACCGCTCCCAAGCCCTGCTCCCAGGTATAACCCATGGCCCCGCATAAAGTATAGGCAAAGAAGGCATTAATCCCCATTCCCGGAGCCAACCCAAAAGGAGCATTGGCATATAAGGCCATCAGCAGTGTACCTGCAGCCGCAGCCAGGCAGGTGGCCAGCATTACCGTACCTTTATCCATACCGGCAGCAGCCATGATCTGCGGATTGACGAAAATGATATACGCCATCGTCACAAAGGACGTAATTCCTCCGATCGTCTCACGCTGCCAAGTGGTTTTACGCTCCTGAAACTTAAAAAAACTTGCTACAAAATCATTCATTTGCCGCTTCCTCCGGTCATTTTTACATTTCACAAACTGTTCAAAGGTTTGCCCTTTTTCTGTCAAATGTCTGTTGTATACTTAAAGCATAGCAAGTGATGAACTTGCTACACCCTTCCCATCAAATTCATCATAAACAGCTTTCCTATGGAGAAACCGTTCGCTACCATCCCCAGCGAACGGTTTTCTCTTTGTCCGCAGAACACTGAAAATAAAGTCGTGCCGTATAGCACGACTTTATTTTTTTACGGCTTCAGCAACGGCTTTCATACAGGCTACCAAAGATCCTTTTTCACGATGATGATTGATACACTCGCAGCACTTGCCATGACGCACACAGTTCACCATTTTACAGGTACAGTTGGCTTCGTTGCAATTCACCATTTTCATACCTCCCCTGATACTGATTTATCTATATCTGCGTAAAGGACACAGAACCTCTGCATATTTACCCTTGGCATTCTGCAGAGTAATGTTAACAGCCCACATAGGCATTCCAGCATCATCCTCAGTATGCGTACACTGAAACAACCGCTTCCCGCCAATAAATTTAATGATATCTTCCAATTCCAAAAGCAGAACCAAATCCTCACGACTATAGGCATCCAGCCCCTCGTCTGAAAAAAAGACTGTCGCTACTACCAGCTCGTCCATCTGCCAGCATTCCAGGACGTAGGGCCTGCCGCCAATGATCGAGCCTTTGTAATAACCGATATCAAGCACACCGTCAGCATCCGGTTCGTAGGGGGAAGGGATATATTCACTTCTATTGGGAACAGGGAATTTTATTGCTTGCATAATACACTCCTAGATTATTTGTATTGATTCAGAACTTTTTTACAATATTTGACAAAATCTTTTTTGACATTTGCAGGCTCCGTCACTTTAACTTTATTTCCAAAGCCGAACATCCAGCCGTAAAAAGCCTGGTCAACAACGGCAGTACCTTCGATGACACTTGTTTCTTCCTTACTTTTTTTCACTTTACTGTCAGCCAGATATTCCAGCACGACCGGCACTATTTCGTTACTGCAGCGTAATTCAACGGGACATAACAACTCAGCATCATCATATTTCTGTGCTTTCAAGTTTTCTCTCAATGTTTCGGCCTGATACCTGCTGGCTAACCGAGCCAGCTTGTCTACCAGCTTCTGGGCCTTATTTTGGGTAATAGCAGAAGATTTAACCACTGCTTCTGCCAGCAGCTGCAGCTCAGACAGCGTAAAAAGCCTGCTGCCAATTCTATAAATATTGGCTCTGCTGCGTGTAGCAATAACATCCAAGCCAAAAGCCTGCAGTGTAGCGATATCGTCATACAAGCTTTTCCGTTCGGCAGGTATTTCCAGCTCTGCCAATCTTTCGATCAGCTGCTGTACTGTAAGTACATGCTTTTCGTCAGTTTCTTCAAGCAGAATCTGCTGCAGATACAGCAACTTTGCTTTTTGATTTGCTTTTTTTGACATAATCCGCACCTTCTTTTCGGAAATGCTTATAATTCCACTAAATACTATATTAGCCACAAAAACTCTTTTCCCTGCCGTAGCGGTAATTTTTTTACAAAAAAATACTCTGGCCTCAGCCAGAGTACAAAATATTCTATCCCTGCACAATATACCAGCCTTTATTTTCTCCGGCCAGCAGCAAATAGGTATCGGCATTGTCCATAAAGCCCTGTAAGGCTTTTCTCTGCACAACGACCACGTTATCTTTTACCCCTGCATAGCTTTTCAGCTCGGCATAGGGCATAACGTTTTTACTGCTCCAGCTGAAGGCTTTAGGTTTGAAGCCTTCGATCTCGTCCTGCGGCAATAATTTTACCAGTTTCTTCCCGGAATAAAATACCGCTGATGTCGGATATTCGCCATACAATCCGATTTCAGCCTTCTCAGGATACTTGTTCTGCAGCTGCAGCGCCAGCTGCTTGCCTGAACGCAGGCCGCTCAACGGCACTGCCACCGTGGGGATCAGCGCCAGATTGAAAAACAGAGCCATTGCGGCAACAGCTGCCGTCAGATATTTTTTATTACAGCTTTTAACAGCATACACCAGCCCAAGGCCTGCCAGTGCTGTCAGCAACACTAAAAATTCATCCTGTACCGGAGCTATGCCCTTAAAACGACACCAATAAACTGCTCCGGCTAAAACAGCGTAAAATAATCCGTGGAACATCAAATAGCCGCGACTGAACACTCTGGAACCTTTGGCCGCCAAGTAACGGCCTAACAGTAACGCTGCCGGAAACAAAAGCGGGTATGTATAAGTGATATACTTTGTAGCCATATTCTGAAAAAAAACAAACACTATAGCCGCCCAGAGCAACAGAAACACAGTTAAATCATCAGGCCGCTGCCAGCTTCCCTGTTTTCTGAATTTCTGCCACAGACACTGCGGCAGAAACCCGCTCCAGGGAAACAAAGCCAGAATATTTACAAGAGTATAATAATAAATGACATTGTCACGGGGGTGTTCGGAAACAGTAGCCCGCAGCAAGTTATGCGTTCCCAAAAAAGTTTTTGTAAAAGCATCGCCATGTAAACTGATCATGGCCAGATACCAAGGCAGCCCTATGATCAGAAACAGCAAAGTACCGCTGCAGAGCTTCATTTGTTTCAATTCCTGCCAGCTTTTAGTAACAGCCAGAAACAGAAATATGATAAGCCCCGGCAGCAAAAAACCGATTGGCCCTTTGGTCAGCGTTGCCAAAGCGGCACCGGCATACATCACGTAATAATACTTTTTCTGCAGCGTACTGTAGCCCAAATAAAAGAAAAGCAAGACCGCGCTGAAAAAGAAAAATAAGATCGCATCAGTGATGACTGATTTGCTGATCAGGAAAAATTCAACTGATGTTAAAAGCACTAAACCACTGTAAAAAGCAGTTTTATCATCAAAAAGTTTTTTTGCGCCCCAGATAAGCAGCCCCAGACCTGCCAAACCAAAACAGGACGGAAAGAAACGGGCAGCGAATTCGGTAAAGCCGAATATTTTGAATCCCAATGCCGTCAGCCAGTAAAAAAACACCGGTTTATCAAACCAATATTGTCCGTAAATCTGCGGCGACAGCCAGTCTCCCGATACCACCATCTCCTTAGCGGTCAGCGCGTAATTTGACTCTACCGAGTCTGTGATCAGTAAAGATCCGTTAAACACAAATAATAGCAATAATGCAGCCAGCCAAAAAACAGTCCAACTTTTCCTGCTCATAAAAAACAACTCCTTGCCTTTATTTCAGCCTTATCATAAAAAATGCGGCTGAAAATAACCTGAAACAAGGAGTTGTTATTTTTAATATTGTACCGTTAATGGCAGCTTGACAATAAAGCTGCTGCCGCCATTTTTTTTACTCTCAACTTCAATCGTCCCATGATGCTGCTCAACGATCAGCTTGGCAATCGGCAATCCTAAGCCAAAACCGCCTTCAGCACGCGTCCTTGCTTTATCGACCCGGTAAAATCTTTCAAAAATCCGCTCGATATCTTGGGTATCAATGCCAATGCCTTCATCCTCGACCTTGATAACAAGCTGGCGGTTTTGCCGCAGTGCACTGACTATGACCGTCCCTCTAGCCGAATACTTGATAGCATTATCAACTAAAATCGTCAGCAGCTGTTCCAAACGCATCCGGTCGCCCCAAATGATCAAACGTTCCTGTGCCAGCCGCTGCTCCAGCTTTAAGCCCTTCTGTTCTGCCAGCATACTTAAAGTACCAAGTGTCTGCTCAAACAGTACGTTAAAATTGACCTGCTCCAGTTTAAGATCACCGGCGCCAGCGTCATTGCGGGCCAGTGACAGCAACGCTGCAACCAGATTATTCATCCGTTTTATTTCTATGCGCATTGTTTTCAGAGTATCGACAGTAAATTCACTAAAATTACTGTCCGTATCCCCTTCCATACCCTCTGCGGCTATCCCCATTACTGTAAGCGGAGTCCGCAGTTCATGTGAAGCATCGGCAACAAATTCACGCTGACGTTTAAACATTTCCCTGATCGGCTTAATACTACGCCCTGCCAGGTAATAACCGACGCCGGCTCCGCAGCAGATAAAAAACAGGCTCATCAGAACAAGCCAGAGGATCTCGCCCTTTTCTTCATAATAATAGTCGCTCAAATCCTTAAACATATATAAAGTTGCAACACTGGCACTTCCGTCCAGTATCTGATCCCTCCCAATAAGGTAGATCCACAGCCGGTCATTTGCATCGCGCAAAGTTACCCATTTTACTTTTCTGTCATGCTGCGGCCACTCACTGCGCAGTGCCAGTAATTGTTGACCAACGGGACTGCCGCTGACCTGATCGTGCAGCAGCACATCCGAACCCGGCTGCAGCATATAAGCCAATTCCCTGCCGACTTCAATAGAGTGCTTGGACACCGGAAATTCACCGCTTGCTACAAACTCCTCACCTTCATGGATGATCAGTTCGCGCATCTCCTGCTTTTCATGCGTCAGCACAGAATGACCCAACAGAATAATGCAGCCTGTAACGATCATTACTACTAGCAGGGAAAAAATACCTGTATAAATAATGGTGAGCTTTAAACGTAATTTATCAAACATCCTCTACCTCTAACATATAACCGACACCACGAACAGTCTTGATCAGGCTTTCTGCTCCGATAGACGCCAATTTCAATCGCAGCGAACGGATATGCACATCCAGATTATTTTCGGTAACATCGCCGTCTATACCCCAGACACGTTCCAAAAGCAGCTCCCTCGGCAAAATCTGCCCTGCATTGATCAATAACAGTTCCATCAGCTTAAACTCACGTGGGCGCAGCTGTATCTTCTTGTTTTTATAGCCTACAGTATAGTCTTTAACGGCTAAGGTAACACCTTTACAGACATAATCCTCCTGCTTGTAGCTACCCTGACGGCGCACCAAGGCATGCAGCCTGGCCAACAGCTCGGCCATTTCAAACGGCTTGACCAAATAATCATCGGCGCCTTCGTTAAGGCCGGCCACCTTATCTTCCACACTGTCACGAGCTGTCAGCAGCAAAATTTTGCCCTGGTATTCTTCTGCACGCAGACGTTTACACAAAGCTATGCCATCAAGCTTCGGCATCATCCAATCCAAAATCAAAACATCATAGCCGTCACGATAACACTGCTCATAAGCAGCCTCGCCGTCTTCCACCCAGTCAGTTTTGATATTTTCCTTTTTCAGCAGATTCTGCAGTAGTCGTCCCAGATTTTTATCATCTTCAGCTAACAGTATTTTCATTGCGTTCACCTCTCTGGCAACTTATACCATACCCATATTAAAATTAGCTGAATTTGCGATAAATCCTGCAAAAAAAAAGGACGCCGCAGCGTCCTTTTTTAAAAAATTATTCGGTTGTATCTGCCGCAAGCTTTTTACCCGGCTGCAGCACAGCTACAACGGCGTAAGTCAAAATGCAGGCAAACCATTCCATATAAATAACATTCGGGAAAATACGTACTGCCGGTACAAACTGCCACAATACCAGCATGATAAAACTGACCAGCAGTGTCCAGAAACCGGCAGCCTTACAGCTGTACTGCGGGAAAAACAACGCCACAATAACAATAACACTGAAAGCAGCCGTCAGGCTGAGACCAATCATGATCGTTCCCAAAATGCTGGAAACACCCATCGCCATACCCAGCGTCAGTACGCCGGAGATCACAATGCACAGACGCATCATCGTCAGCTGCTTGGCATCTGAACATTTAGGGTTGATAAAACGTTTATAAATATCGTTGGAAAACAGAGTACCCGCTGAAAGCAGCAGGTTACAGGCAGTTGAAACATCGGCCGCCCACAAAGCAGCCAGAGTAACGCCCGCCAGTACAGGCTGCAGCCCGACAATGACCTGCGGCAAAGCCAAAGCTGCCTGAGCGTCAGGATACATGGATTTGGCACAAATACCCAGCAGTGCCGCCAAAACGCCTACCGGAAGCATGATAATACCGCCCCAGACAAAGCCTTTTCTTGCAGTAGCGGCATCTTTAGCACCCAGTGAAATCTGCAGAATACTCTGCAGCGACAAATTCACTGTAACCAAAGTAATTACCCAGCTGGCAATCGTTTTCAGCCCAACCCCTTCGGTAAAGCTGAACCAAGGGACGTTAGCGGGCAGTGTCTTGGCCAGAGTATCAATGCCGCCAACCTTATCCAGCTGGATAAAGGTAGCTACCACGATCCCAAAATAAATCAAAATAATGTTTAGAACATTTGTCAATGAAGCCGACCACATACCGCCGATAAAGGTGATACTGATAAAAGTAATCGCGCTGACCAGCATACCTGTTTTAAAATCAAAAACCTCTGGCATGATAGCATGCAGGATACTGCCGCCGGCGATATATTGCAGTGAAATAATTACCAATTGGATAACGATTTGGCAGAACACGCCCAAAATAACGGCATTCGTGCCATGATGTCGTTCGATAAGTTCAGAAATAGTAGTGATGTTTTGCTCGCGGTATTTCTTCGCCATAAAAATACCCATCACGATAGCGCCTATTGCCCAGGCAATAGTATACCAGCCGGCAGATAAACCGACCCTGAAAGCATGCTCTGAAACACCGATCGTCGAAGCCCCGCCAACAGCCAGACCGATGATCGTGACCGCGATAAGCGGCGCCGATAATCTGCGGCCTGCCAGCGCATAATTTTCCGCATTGCCTTCGCTGCGCTTTTTAGCAAACCAACTGATACCGAACAATGCTATGATGTAAAGTATCAGTATCGCTAAAGAAACTGACATAAAAATACCCCTCCCGATTTTTTGGCAATAAAAAACGCCCGCTATTGTGGACGGCCAAAGAGTAACTTTATTGTACGCAAAGTTTACATTAAAGTCAAGCAGAACTTACACAATTTCACACAAAACTGCTGTACAGGAATATAATATGCACATTTGTTTTTGTAGACAACACCTATTGCTTTTTCATATAAAAGAATCCTTGCACAATAATTTATACAGTGATATAATTAATTGTGTTTGTTTTACTGTGTCTTTGATTATAATTATTAATTTTAACAATTTATTTGTGAATATTAGAACCTAAGGGAGATGATTATCATCGGCAGGAAATCACGCAACACAGATCAGGCCTTAATTAAGGCGGGCATAGAATTAATTGCTCAGGGTAATTACGACCCGACTGTACGCGCTATTTGTACTTTAGCAAACGTTAACCAGGGTATGTTTGTTTACTACTTTGGTTTTAAAGAAGAATATATGAAAGTCCTTTTTCAAAAAATTTACGAAGATTATCTTTCCAAATTGCAGGATTATCCTGAAAAGGATGCCAAAGCCGCTATCCAGCTGCAGCAGATCTTCTACCGTATGACAAAATATTTTATCGAAAACTTCAATACGGCAAACTTTCTGACTGAAGCCTTATATCACAGCAAAGCTGCCTCCTATTTCACAAACTACCGCGTCCAGCATTTTATCTTCGTCCGCACACTTATCGAACAGGCCCAGCGTGAAGGCGATATCTGCAGCGATATGAACAGTTATGAAATCTACACGACTTTGCAGAGTATACTGATCCAGCCGATAATTATCAAAAATAATATCTTACAGCAGCATAAAAACGAACCGCTGATGGATAAACTAAAACTTATTGACGTTTCCTCAGAAAGCAGTCTGCAAAAAAGGCTGCGCGTTGCTTTTAAAGGCCTTCGCCCCTGATAAACGCCTCTGACAATATTAAAAAAAGCAGTTGACATTTTTCCAGAATCATATATAATAATATCGTTGCTTAGTAATCTAAGCAGCTTCAATGACTCCGTAGCTCAGTTGGATAGAGCGTTTGACTACGAATCAAAAGGTCGCAGGTTCGAATCCTGCCGGGGCCACCATTGCCATTGACGCATTCCTTTCCGGAATGCGTTTTTTTATTGCCTTCTGGCACCGACATGCCTGTCCAATACCAGCAACTTTCCCGCTCCCATTTTTGCTTTTCTTTAATATTTTTAATATTAAAGCTTGAAAATAATGCTATAATAAAATTAAATATCTATTTTATCCTAAAGACTGGACCGTAAATAAGCGGAGGGCATTATGTTGAATATACCTCAGGAAAAACTTACAGCAATAAAAAATTTTGCACACCAATATATCTTTAAGCTGCTTTGTCAGCAGGACATTCCCTTTATCCTCGCTCATCTCGACCCGCAGCTAATCGGTATCGGTGCCGCTGAGCACAATTATTATGATACACCACAGGCAGCCAAAGATTTTATTCTTTCACTGGAAGGGCAGATTCCCGCCTGTGAATTATTGAATGAAGAATGGACTATCCTCCCTCCCGCTGGCACAAGGCCTCTATCTTGCCCAAGGGCGTCATTATCTTACCTCCGACGAGGATCAGCAGTTGCTCGTTCAGACACATCAGCGGGCAACGATCGTCATACGCGATCTGGGCAGTGATTTCAGCTATGTCTACATCAATCTTTCCCATCCCTATCAGGAATTGCAGGGTACAGAAAACTTTCCTTTTCAGGTAGGCTCGCAGACTTATAAATATATGGAAGCAGAGCTTAACAAAGCCAAAGAACAACTGCAGCAAAAGCAGCAGCAAATGGAAGTCGTACTGCATTCTGTCAACGGCGGCGTCAAATCCAGCAATGACGACGATACCTATTCTTATGCCTATATCAGCGAAGAGCTGCCTGGTATGTTTGGTTATACTATGGAAGAATTCAAAAAATTTACCGGCAACAACGCTATGGGAATGGTCTATCCGCCGGATCTGCCCAGGGCTTTGGCTGACTGCAACGAATGTTTTAAGGACGGAAATCCTACTTACTCGACAAAATACCGCGTGCCCTGTAAAGACGGCAGCCTGAAATGGGTCATGGACAGCGGCCGTAAAACAAAAACTCCTGAGGGCAATACGATCATCAACAGTATTTATCTGGATATAACAAAAGATGAAGAAGCCCGCCAAAGCGAGCTGAATCACGAACGCCGCACCAAACAGCAGTATTATGACCTGCTTTCAAGCATCAACTCTAATTACTATTTCATATATCTTGTTAATCTTGAAGACGGTTCCGGTATCCCTCTGCGCCTGCCGGAAACAGAGTGCGCTGTTTTTACAAGCTACAGTACCAACGGCCTGTATGATATCGAACCGCTGGTGCGCAGCCATTTTCATCCTGATGACAGCGCCAAGATTCTAGAACATTTCTCTCTGTCCGGTCTGCGCAGGCAAAAAAAGGACCGTCATATCGATTTTGCCCTGGAATGCCGCAGCCGCCTTTTTGGTTCCGAATATCGCTGGACCGCCTTTAATTCGACCTTGCTGGCTCAAAGTGACGGTTATCATCAGATCATTCTTACCCTGCGCGATATCCACGAGGATAAATTGAAGGAACTGCGGGAACAGCAGGCTTTGCAGGAGGCCTTTGACGCCGCTAAAGCTGCCAATATGGCTAAAAATGAATTTCTTTCGCGTATGAGCCATGATATCCGTACCCCGATGAACGCCATTATGGGGATGACTGCCATTGCCGGTAAATATCTGGACGACAAAGACCGTATCCAGGATTGTCTTGCCAAAATAACTACTGCCAGCAATCATCTTTTGAACCTGATCAACGAAGTGCTTGATATGGCTAAAATCGAAAGCGGCAAGCTCAATCTTCTGGAGGAAGATTTTTCTATCAGTGCAATGCTGCAGGAATTGCTTGATTTGATCAATCCGCAGCTTTTAGTTAAAAAACATCATTTCACTCTGACTAAGGCACCGGAACTGCGCGATAATGTTCTGGGCGATAAGCTGCGCTTGAAACAGCTGCTGCTCAATATCTTAGCCAATGCCATCAAATATACGCCTCCATATGGCAGTATTTCTTTAGAGGTACGCGAAACACACTCCCGGCTCCACGATACTATTGGCTACGAATTTATTATTACAGATAACGGCATCGGTATGGACTCTGAATTCGCCGCCAAAATTTTTGAACCGTTCGCCCGTGCGTCCGATTCGCGAACCAGCGAAATAGAAGGTACAGGGCTGGGAATGACCATCGCCCTCAACATCGCCCGTATGATGAACGGCACAATCGATGTCCAAAGCACCTTAGGCAAAGGCTCGGCCTTTAAGGCTACGGTTTACCTGCGCCCGCACCAGCAAATACGCAGCAGCAAGGCTTCAGCGCCTGCCGCCGGCATCGACAGTCTGCAGGAAATAAGCTGCCGTGGCAAACAAGTCCTCCTTGTTGAAGACAATGAACTTAATCTGGAAATAGCTGTAGAACTATTAAAATATGCCGGACTGAATATCACCACCGCCAAAAACGGTCTGGAAGGGCTGGATAAATTTAAAGCCGCACCTCCCGGGACCTATGCCCTGATATTGATGGATATCCAAATGCCCGTTATGAATGGCCTGGAAGCGGCTAAAGCGATCCGCGCCCTGCCTGTTAACGATGCCCAAACTGTGCCTATCGTCGCGATGACGGCCAACGCTTTTCCTGAAGATATTGCCGCCACCTTGCAGGCAGGAATGAATGAACATCTCAGTAAACCGATCGATTTAGAGCAGTTTCATAGCATCCTGCAAAAATGGTGTCAGTAAATTTAACAAAAGTTGTTGACAACAGCACTGCAATCAGATATAATATCATCGTTGCCTAAAGATTTAGGCAATCTCAATGACTCCGTAGCTCAGTTGGATAGAGCGTTTGACTACGAATCAAAAGGTCG
>OIYW01001821.1_pt1 | contig 12650 bp, 14 predicted proteins | sample 1588351 | NCBI WGS metagenome assembly OIYW01 (sample SAMN03283268) | human gut metagenome | biome: human-associated habitat; material: feces | host: Homo sapiens | place: USA | collected 2013 | reverse complement strand
GCCGTGTCTACTTTTTATGCCCTCTTCAATTTGCGCAATTTATTATACCTTATCCATTTGACGGTTACAGAAAACGAGTGTTTTTCGTTTTCTGCGCCATAAATACTAGGCTGTTTTTTAAAAATTCTATTTTGAGACAGCCCCTCCGATCTCTGCATTCAAATCTGTTTTTTTCCAGTTTTCCGCCTTTGATTCTTTTTCCCGAAACCAGCTCCAAACATCCGCTCCAGAATCTCCGCGATAAAATTTGCGATAAAATCTGCAATAAAATCCATCATACAGGTTCCCTCCCCGTTCCGATTCCCCGAGATACCCCAATCTCAAGGCCGCTTCGTCCATGCCATGGTTTTCTCTCCGCTACCGGATTTGCCCATCATCCGTCCAGGGGGCGCAGGACGCCGTAGGCGTCAAAGCGGGTGTCCCGGCTGGCCGTGAGGAACACCACCTGAGTCGCCGGGTCGGAGCCGGAGACCTTTTGTGCTGTGCTGTCGGCCTGCGCCGGGTCTACGCCCTCCAGATACAGCCGGGTCTGCCCTGCAGGCAGAGGGAAATCCGCCGGGCCGAAGAAGGAAACGACGAAGTTTGGATCCGCGCAGGAGGTCACCAGCTGCTGGGCGGCTTGCTTGAGGATCTCCTCCTTAGAGGCCGAAGCTTTGTAGACGATGGACCCGCTGTCCGGAATGCGGAAATCGGTGAAAACCACCTCGTCAAAGCCCAGCTCCCGCAGCTCCCGACAGATTTGGATCAGGTTGGCCATGACGGTTTGGCTGGCGGGGTCCAGCCAATAGCACTGCTCCTCATCGGTCCACAGAGCGCCGGAGTCCAGCGCCAGACCGGAGTCCGGATTGGCTTCGGCAAAGGCCGAGTCCCGGAAGGCCGGCAGGCGGGCAATGAGGTAGCAGTCCTGCCGGATCAGGTCGGCAAGGAGCGCATCCATGGCGGCCGCCTCGATGGTGTCGGATTGGGAAGCGCCGCTGAGGCCGGTGGTATAGTAAAAATTTCCAAATTTGCTTTTGACATCCAGCATCACCGCCGTCCCCGGCTCTAAAGAGCCCAGGGCCTGGGACGCCGTCTCCACTCCGGCCTGAAGCCGGTCCGTATCCACGTAGACGCCGCTCAGGCGGCTCAGGCTTTGCGCCTCCGGCGGCGCTTCCCGGAATTCCACCTGGACGTCTAGGGTCTGCTCAGGCTCCCCCGGCCTGGTCTCCTTTTCCCCCAGATCCAGGCTGGAGCGGCCGAAGTCAAAGATTACGCCGTCCCGGGTGAACACCACGTACCGCTGCAGCCACACCATCCAGCAGACCCATACGGCCAAAGCCGCCAGGGCGAGGATGCCCAAAACCTGCAGCACCTTGCGCAGGCGCATTTTGGTGTGATAGGAGAACATTTTCACAGCGCGTCCTCCTCCCGCCGGGCCACCACGCAGCGCCACTCCTCCCGGCCCTCCGTCTCCAGAACCTCCAGGCCGTGGGCCTGCAAAGCCTCCCGGACACCGGCCAGGCGGCTGTCCAGAATGCCGGAGCAAATCACGGTTCCACCGGGCCGGAGCAACCTGGGCAAAGACGGAATCAGCGCCAGAATGACATCGGCCACAATGTTGACCAGCGCCAGATCAAACGGTCCGCCCCGGTCCAGCAGGGACTCCAGGGCCCCGGAATCCCCGGCTACATCGCCGGTAAAGGCCAGAAGCTGCGGCGCGGTCATGCCATTGTAGGCGCCGTTTTCCCGAACCATGTCCTCGGCCTTGGGGTCGATGTCCACCCCCACGGCGGACCGGGCGCCTAGACGCAGGGCGGCAATGGACAAAACGCCGCTGCCCGTGCCCAGGTCCACCACCCGGCTGCCTGGAGTCAGATGCCGCTCCAGGGCGGCCAGGCACATTTGGGTGGACGGGTGGGCGCCGGTGCCGAAGGTGAGACCCGGGTCCAGAATCACCGGCAGGCGACCCCGGGCCTCGTCCACAGGAAGCCAATAGGGCAGCACGCAGAGCTTTTCTCCCACCCATTGAGGCGGATAGTTTTTCCGCCAGTTGTTGGCCCAGTCCTCTTCATCCAATGGGACGGCGGAGACGGTGAGCGGCCCCAGGTCCCGGTCCGGATACCGGGCCCGCAGATCCCGAAGCCCCGCCTCCAGGGCCGCCAGGCGGGCCGGAGCAGTTTCATCCCGCTCCAGATACAGCTGAATCTGAGACAGGCCCTCCAGGCGGCGGACCAAAGACGCGTCCACGTAATCCCAGCAGGACCGGTTGGCCTCCAGGAACTGCAGGTACTCCTGCTGATCATCCATCACCAGGCTGTCAAACCCCATGGCGGTGAGGGCATCCGCCGTGAGGCCGATGCCGTCGGAAGTGGTTTTGACGGTCACTTCCCAATAGAGCAAGAAAATCCCCCCTGACATTCAGAGTTCGATGAAGCTATTTTACACGAAAACGAGGAAATTGACAAGGGAACATTTTCGCCCCGTGCCGCTTCGGCCAAAGCCTTCTGCGGGGCGGCCCGGATCCCCTAAGAAAGCTGTTTCTCCCTGGAAGCAGAAAAAGCGGCGCCGGAGCCTTCTAGGGATCCGGCGCCGCGCCGTGGTTACGGCGTATTCTGCGCATCGTTCCACGCCGCCCGGACGGCTTCCTGAACCGCTTCAAGCGGCAGGTTTTCCCGCCGGGCTATGGCGGCGGCTTCCTCATACTCCGCCTTGTACCGGCCGTCCGAAGCTACCTTCACCGTCACCGGGCCCCAGGGCGTGGAAACCGTTTGAAAGCGCCTGGGCAACACGCTGCGGGTCAGGCCGAGCCGACGCACCCCCAAGGTACTCGTATGGCGGAACAGCAAATCCGTCATGTTCCCCACGTCCTCCGGCCGGCACAGGCAGGTGAGCAGGACGCCCGGCCGGGATTTTTTCATCCCAATGGACGTCGTGTACACATCCAACGCACCGGCCTCCCACAGCCGCTCCTGGGCAAAGCCGAGGGCCTCCGGCGTCATATCGTCCAGGTTGCACGCCAGCTGGCACACCGCCTGCTCCGCCTCCTCTTCCGTCCGGCCCAGAAGGGCCCGAACGCAGTTGGCGGCGGGGAAGTCCTTTTTGCCCATCCCATAGCCCGCCGCCTGCACCTGCATCAGCGGCATTTCGGCAAACTGGGAGACAAAGTGCTTCAGCAGGGCCGCGCCGGTCGGGGTGCAAAGCTCCCCGGCAATCTCCCCGGCGTAAATGGGAATCCCCTGCAGAAGAACCGCCGTGGCCGGAGCCGGTACCGGCAAAAGGCCGTGGGCGCACCGCACCTGACCGCTGCCCACCCGAACCGGCGAGGCCAAAATCCGCTCCGGCGCCAAGGTGTGGATCAGCAGGCACACGGCGGTAATATCCGCCACTGCGTCCAGCGTCCCCACCTCGTGAAAATGAATCTGCTCCACCGGGACCCCATGCACCCGGCTCTCCGCCTGGGCCAAGCGGTCGTACACCGCCAGGATGTCCTCCCGCACCGCCTCCGGCAAATCCAGGTGCTCCTGCACCAAATGGCGGATGCCGTGCAAATCGTTGTGGGCGTGGGAAGAATGACCGTGAGACGCCCCCTCCTCCTGCCCCGCCGCAGAAACGGCCAGGTGCGTGCCCGCAATGCCGCATTTCACGCTTTTCTCCAGGGAAAAGGTCACGTCCAGCAGGCCCAATCCGTTCAGCCGCTCCACAAAACCGGCCGGGTCCGGCAGCAGCTCCAGCAGCGCCGCCGCCAGCATATCTCCCGCCGCACCCATGCCGCAGTCCAAATACAGTATCTTCATGGTTTCGCCTCCATGTGATTGATCATGCTGGCCAGATATCCCGCACCGAAGCCGTTGTCAATGTTGACCACGGAAATCCCGCTGGCGCAGGAATTGAGCATGGACAGCAGCGCCGACAGACCCTGGAAGGAGGCTCCATAGCCCACGCTGGTGGGCACCGCGATCACCGGGCAGTCCGCCAAGCCGCCCACCACGCTGGCCAGAGCGCCCTCCATCCCGGCAATGGCGATGATGACGCTGGCCTCCATCACCAATTCCACATGGGCCAAAAGCCGGTGAACCCCGGCCACGCCCACATCATAGAGCTTCCGCACCCGGTTGCCCAGCGCTTGGGCCGTGACGGCCGCCTCCTCGGCCACAGGCACATCGCTGGTGCCCCCTGTGGCGATGACGACGGTGCCCAGGCCGTCCGGCTCCGGCAGGGAGCCGATGGTGGCGATGCGTCCGGCGCTGTGATAGTCCAGGGGGTGCGCCTGCTCCACCGCCGCAGCCGCCTCCGGGGACAGGCGGGTGATGAGAATGGTGTCCTGCCCTGCCTGCTTCATGGCCGAAACAATCCCGATGATCTGCTCCGGCGTCTTCCCCGCGCCGTAAATCACCTCGGGGACCCCCTGCCGGACCCGCCGGTGGTGATCCACCTTGGCATAGCCCAGGTCCTGAAATGGCTCCAGCTTCAGCTGCAGCAGCGCATCGTCCACAGACATCCGGCCCTGCCGCACCGCTTCTAAAATTAATTTTGTTTTTTGATCGTGCATGCTCGTTCCTCCAGATCCAAAAGAACCTCGGTATATTCCGGCTGCAGCGCCTGCAAAAGCTCCCGCCGCTTTTCCAGCGCCAGGCCCATCTGGGCCGCCGTCACCTGAAGCTTCGCCCTGCCGTCCAGATACCGGACCCGGAAATCCCGGAAGCCCAGACCGGCCAGAGCCGCCTCCGCCCGCTCCGTCTTTTGCAGCAGGGCCTCGGTCAAGGCCGTTCCGGCGGGAATCCGAGTGGCCAGACAGGCATAGGCCGGCTTGTCCCAGGTAAAAAGCCCGGCCTGCCGGGACAGGCGTCGAATTTCCTCCTTGGTCAGTCCGCACTCCCGCAGGGGCGAACGCACAGACAGCTCCCGCAGCGCCCGGATTCCAGGCCGGTCTCCCTCCTCATCCGAGGCGTTGGTCCCGTCCAGCAGCAGGGAAAACCCGTCCTGCCGGGCAGCCTGTTCAATCAGTCCGAAAATCATCCGCTTGCAATGATAGCAGCGTTCCGGGAGATTCCGGGCCACCTGGGGGTCCTGCAAAGGGTCGGCATAGAGAATCTGCCAGTCCGCCCCCAGTTCTGTTGCCAAACGCTCAGCGTCCTCCCGTTCAAACTGCGGCTGAAAAGGGGATTGCACATAGTAGGCCTTCACCCGCGCGCCCGCCTCCAGGGCGGCATACAGCAGGTAAGCCGAATCCACGCCGCCGGAAAAGCCCAGGGCGGCTTCAGTGTGCACATGAAAAAACTCCCTCAGGGTCATACGGTTCCTCCCATTTGCCGGCTCCGCTGCCATCCGGCGGGCAGGACCGGTCCCCTGCCCCGTTCCGCCTCCGGACCTCTGCGGCGCTGCATCCCAATTGGACAAATTTTACGTATTATATGGTATCACAGGGCCATGTTCCCGTCAAGCGGCCTCTTCTGCCAGACAAAAGCTGTCCCAGCTGCAAAAAGCCCCCCGACGCAGAAAAGCAAATCTGCATCAGGGGGCCTGAGGAAGCCAAGAGAGGGCCGCCGGGCGTGCCATGGAGCCCGTCCGGTCCCCGCACTCTTACAGACGGCAGTAAGCCGCCGCAGTCTGGGCCGCCACCCGGGCGTTGTTGTACACCAGCTGGATGTTGGAGGCCAGGCTGTCGCCTCCGGTGAGCTCCGCCACCCGGGCCAGGAGGAAGGGGGTAATCCCTTTTCCGTGGATGCCCTTTTCCCGGCATTCCGTCACCGCCTGGTCAATGGCCCCGTTGATCACAGCCGGGTCCATGGAATACGCTTCGGGAATGGGGTTGGTCACCAGCATTCCCCCGCCCAGCGCCATGTCATTTTGCGCCCGAAAGGCAGCGGCCAGCTCCTCCGGCGTATCCACCCGGTAGTCCACCGGGAAGCCCGAGGTACGGGTGTAGAAGGCGGGCAGCTCCTCGGTGCCGTAGCCGATGACCGGCACGCCGTGGGTCTCCAGGTACTCCAAGGTCAGGCCCAAATCCAGAATGCTCTTGGCCCCGGCGCAAACCACCATCACCGGGGTGCGGGCCAGCTCCTCCAGGTCGGCGGAAATATCCATGGTGGTCTCCGCTCCCCGGTGCACGCCGCCAATCCCGCCGGTGGCAAACATGCTGATGCCCGCCATATGGGCGATGATCATGGTGGTGGTGACGGTGGTGGCGCCGTCCTGGCCCCGGGCGCACAGCACCGCCAGATCCCGGCGGGAGGCCTTGGCAATGGCCTGCCCCTTTTTCCCGAAGTACTCGATCTCCTCCGGCGTAAGGCCCGCCTTCAGGCGGCCGCCGATGATGGCAATGGTAGCGGGCACCGCGCCGTTTTCCCGAATGATTTTCTCCACCTGAAGGGCCGTCTCCACATTCTGGGGATAGGGCATTCCGTGGGAAATGATGGTGGACTCCAGCGCCACCACAGGCTTCCCCTGAGCAATGGCCTCGGCCACCTCCGGCTTGACATCCAAATATTTGTTGATGTGCATCACAAGTTCCTCCTAAATATATCATGGTTGAAACGCCGCGGCAGGCGGCGCAGTGGGCTTACTGCAGCATCCGGGCCCGGAGCGTTCCGGCGGACAGGGCCGGGTTGATGGTCTCGGCTCCCTCGATGGCGATGGCGCCGGCGCAAGCGCCGGCCAGAGCGGTGCCCTGCAAATCCGTCCCCTCCAAATAGGCCCAGGCCAGACCGGCCATGAAGGCGTCTCCCGCTCCGGTGGCATTGACCGCCTCCGCCGGTCGACCAGGCAGAAGCAGGCTCTGCCGGTGGTCCGCCGCAAAGACGCCGTCTTTTCCCAGGGAAATAAACACCCGGCGCAGGCCCGTGTCCAGCAGCGCCCGGGCGGCTTCCGCCAAGCCGGCCTCGTCCCGAATTTCCACGCCGGAGAGCAGCTCCGCTTCCATCCGGTTGGGCTTCAGGGTGTGAATCCTTCCTAAAACCGGTCTCAGCTTTTCCGCCTTGCCTGTAGACACCGGGTCCACAAACAGCGGCGGGGTACAATTTTCCGCCAGAAAGCGGAGGGATTCCGCCGGGAGATTGGCATCGGCCACAATCAGCTGGGCATGGTTCAGAACAGACAGGCGGCTTGCGAGAAACTGCGGCGTGATTTTCCGGCAAATGTCCATGTCCGACACGGCCAAGGCCATATCTCCATCGGGACCGCTCAAATATAAATAAGTGGAGGTGGCGCCGCCGGGAACCTGCAGCGCCCGGCTGATGTCGATGCCCAGCTCTCCGCAGGAGGCGGCGATTCTCTGGGCGTACAGGTCGTCGCCAAAGGCCGTGAGCAGGTGGACCTCCAGGCCCAGAAGGGCCATATTGTGGGCGATGTTCCGGCCCACGCCGCCCAGACTCATTTGCACCCGGCCGGGATTGGAATCCCGGGCCACCAGGGGACCGTAGGACCGGCCGCCGATGTCGATGTTGACGCCGCCTACCACCACGGCGTAGGTCCCGGAGCGGAGCACGTAGCCCTTGCCGGCGATGTACCCCTTTTTCATCAGATTGGAAATATGAACTGCCACAGACGACCGGGTAATCCCGGCTTTTTCAGCCAGAGCTTCCTGGGAAATCATGGGGTCCTGTTCAATCCACTGTAAAATCTGCCGCTCCCGCTGGGTCATGCCGCCGCCTCCCTAAGCAAAAATTTAACTTTTAATCTTTTGCTTATTATACCGCCTTGGAGGAAAAAGTCAAGGGCAATTTGAAAATGCCTTGCCGGCTTTGTGGGAAAAGCCGATAAGGCCGCGGGATTTGGTCTGTCCCGCCTGGGTTTGCGTACCTTTTCCAATCACCTCACGGCGCAAATCCTGTCCATAGCGACATGGTTCACCGCAACTGCACCTGGGCGGGCCTCACAACATAGAGCCTGTCAAATAGAAAAAGGGGCCCGTACGGCCCCTTTTCCCTTGGGATGGTTCCTCCTGTTTCCCGGGAAAGCGCCCCCTTCCGGCCCTTTTGCATCGGGCAAGGCGGCAGTTGCTCCGGTCAACCGGCGACGCCGTCGTGGGCGGAAATCCAGTTCATGAGGGTGGCGGAAAAGAACAGCGCTTTCCGGCTGAAGGCGCCGGGCAGCTCCTGGAACCGGTCGTAGGCGTGATCGGTGCAGCGCAGGGTGACCAAGGGGGCGGATTCCCAGAATTGAGAGAAAACCGCCTCCGTCAAGGGATTGGTATCCCGGTCGCACAAAAGCCGCTCTACGGCGTCCTTGCTCTCCTGGGAGAAGTAGGCGACCGGAGTACCGGCAACCCATGAGCCGTTTTCGGCGTCCCGCTCCGGCATATCCAGATTGATGATGGATCCGCCGATTGCCATTTTGCGAAGATATGCACTCATGTTCTCTGTGCCGAACAGAGCCGTCTTCTGTTTTATCAAATCAAGTTCTTTCTCGTTTACAAAAACTTTACATGCATCAGGCGTTGCCGGTTTCTGTTGTCCGGCATGAATATCCCCTCTCATATTAGCTACCCGTCTTGTTAAACACAAGATGGAACAGGCCATTTTCACTATACAACTCACACAAACTCATCCCGCATTTTATGCAGAGTTTGCCGACCGATTCTACAGTTTGATTTTTGATGTTGCTGATTATTCCAAAGGTAGTGTGTACCAATTCCGTGGGTAATTGAATATCCAAATTCACAACAAAAAGGTCCGGGCAGGCAGATACGATCTCTGCATCCCAAATGTGCAAGTATCCACCCTTTTTCAGAACACGGGCTGCCTCTGAAACGGCTTGTTTATGCGTATCAGCATCCATAAACATCAAGCTGTAAAAGAAGGTCACATGGTCAAAATGTTCATCGGGGAAGTCAAGGCTCCTGGCGTCCATCAGAACTTTTTCAAACCCTTCGGGAGCTTCATCCAATTCCTCTTGCCGATTATCAATCGCTATTACTTGTGTTCCATATAACCGACCAATGGTGCCCTCACCCCCGCCGCCAATATCCAAGATAGAGCCTTCTAATTCATGCTCCAGGATTATCATGTATTTTTCCTCCTATTTTCATATCCTGCCTCCACTGAGGTGCGTCTCCATCATCGCCCCAGTACTCGTCAATGCAGAAAATTTTATCTTCCTTGAGCTGAATAAAAGATGTGACATGAAAGGAAACGGAATGGTCTTTAGCGTATACATGGGTTGCCGAAATAATAAGGTCACCAACCTCAACCATTCGTTCCACTTCTCCATCCCACTGATTGGGGTACTCACAGTTGGCTCGGATAAATTCTTCCAAAGTAAAATGTTCATTGGTGTTGTGCCAGTTCACCCAAGCATCAGGGTAGAAATAAGCACGAATCGCATCGGCATCCTGGCGCAACACGTCATACCAAAAGTTTTTGATATTCATACGTTCATCCTCTGTAACACTTCATAAACTCACAGCAACCAATATCTGCCGCCGTGGAAAATCGCAGCTTTGATAAAAGGCGATGGTTTTGGCGTATTGTCCGTCATCAGCACAGTCTGATATACTTCTCCATATCGTTCTAACATCGTTTGGGGTAATTTCGTACCAATGCTCATGCATTAATACTCGGGGTATACCAAAATGTCCTGTACATAGAGGATGGATGCTCCATCTCCCACCGCACGTATGATGCCCACCCAATTGCCATCTGCCCAAGCACCCAACACCAGCAATGACCCATTGAAAGCTGCTTTCAGCATTTCGGGCTTGTCCGTGTAACTTGTCCATCCAACCGCTTGATAGAGGGGTAGGATCTCCGTTTCATCTCATGCGCTATATTCTCTAATATTTATAAGAATAACTCATCTATTCTTCGCTTGCATTTGTTTCTCAGCAATCCAAAGACTTGTACTCAGTGACAGTTTTCAGATATGTTTCCGGGTTGCCGTTCAGAACGAGATCAGCATACGCCGGAGGGTCATGGTAAATGAAATAGTCAAACTCTGACCGCTGGTACATATTGTCCGCAACCTCGTTCTCCACGGCGGTGCAGTGAATGGAAATCATTCTGGTATCGCTGAATTTCAGTTCCACGCAGCCGCTATCCATATTGGACGCACAGGACAATAACTCTTTCATCTGCTGTTCCTCCGTCCCAATTTGCGTTGTGTGTACACACATTATCGTACACGGAAGCAGACGGATTTTCAAGAGGTTGGTCGAAATTTATCATAAATAATTACATACACCGGCAAATTGTGTTCATTTTTGCGCGATTCACCGTTTTGTAGGGCCATCCATACAAAAACAGAAACTTATTCACTCATTTCATTTTTCTTGCCTTGCAGAGCCGAAATTCAAAGGATTTCAACCTAAAAACGAACAACGGCATCCAACCGTGATATGCTCCCCGGCGGGCGACCATGAAAAAAAGAGTGTGAGATCCTCGTTTTCACGGAATCTCACACTCATTTTCACATCCGATCCTGAGCAGCGCGAACTCTGCCGCTTTGCACTCCGGTTAACCGATGGGCTCCACCCAGCCGTAGGGATCCGGCCGTTCGCCCCGCTGGATGCCCACCAGGCAGTCGTACATCTCCTGGGCCACCGGGCCGATCTTGCCTCCGTTCAGAATCATAGACCGGTCATGGTAAGCCAGCTCTCCCACCGGGGAGATGACGGCGGCGGTGCCGGTGCCGAAGGCCTCGGTGAGGCGGCCCTGCTCGTAGGCCTCAAACAGCTCGGCCACGCTGATGCGCCGTTCCTCTGTGGCAATCCCCTTGTCCCGAGCCAGCTGGAGCACGCTTTTGCGGGTGATACCCGGAAGAATGTTGCCCTCCAGCTGGGCGGTGACGATTTTGCCGTCCAGAACGAACATCATGTTCATGGCGCCCACTTCTTCCACGTACTTGTTCTCCCGGCCGTCCAGCCAGAGGACCTGCTCAAAGCCCCTGCTCTGGGCCTCAAAGGTGGCCTTCAGAGAGGCGGCGTAGTTGCCGCCGGTCTTGGCCGCGCCGGTTCCGCCCTTGACGGCCCGGACGTACCGGTCCTCAATGTAAATCCGGACGGGAGCCATGCCGTTTTTGTAATAGGAGCCCGACGGGGAGCAGATGATGTAGTACAGGAAGTGACGGGCCGGATGGACGCCCAGCTCCGCGCCGTCGGCGATCATGGCCGGCCGCAGGTACAGGGAAGTCCCCTCGCTGTGGGGAACCCAGTCCCGCTCCAGCTCCACCAGGGTTTTCATCGCCCGGACCTGGAATTCCGGGTCCAGAGGCGGCATGCACATCCGGTCGGCGCTTTGGTTCATCCGGTTGGCGTTCTCCATGGGACGGAACATCTGCAGGCCGCCGTCCGCCCGGCGGTAGACCTTCAGTCCCTCAAAGATCTCCTGGCTGTAATGGAGCACAGGGGAGGCCGGATCGATGGACAGAGGCCCGTAGGGCTGAATTCTGGCGTCGTGCCAGCCCCGTCCCTCGGTGTACTCCACCAGGAACATGTGGTCGGTGAACAGCCGGCCGAAGCCGAGGCTGGATTCATCCTCGGGCTTCTGCTTCGGATGCTGGGTTTGGATTACTTGAATGTCTAATTCCATGGTCGTTCTCCCTCCGATTCTCAGCGAACGCAGGCGGCGCCCCGGCGCAGGGCCTCAATGTTCAAATCCACCAGCTTGGCCTTGGGGCCGGTGAACATGTGGATCAGCATTTCCTTGATGGTCTCGGTGCCCAGGTTTTTCATAGCCTCGATGTAGGCGCCCAACATGACCATGTTGGCCACCTTCAGATTGCCCAAATCCTGGGCAATCTCCAGACAGGGGACGTAAACGGCCCGCACATCCGGACGCTGGACCTTCTCCTGGATGATGGAGCTGTTGACGAAAACCGTGCCGTTGGGCACCACGCTGGGCTCGAATTTCAACAGGGAGGGCAGGTTCATGGCGATGAGCTCCGTGGGCTCCAGGACGATGGGGCAGATGATGGGCTCGGAGGAGATGACCACGCAGCAGTTGGCGGTGCCGCCCCGCATTTCCGGACCGTAGGAGGGCAGCCAGGACACATCCTTGCCCTCTTTCATGCCCGCCTCGGCCAGGGTCTTGCCGATGGCCATCACGCCCTGTCCGCCGAAGCCGGCGATCATGATTTCGTTGGTCATGTCTATTTTACCTCCCCTGTGATGTCCTTGTACGTTCCCAGTGGGAAATAGGGAATCATATTTTCCTTCAGCCACTCGATGGAAGCCGCAGGCGTCTTGCCCCAGTTGGTGGGACAACAGGCCAGAACCTCCACAAAGGTAAAGCCGGCGCCCTCCTGCTGGAGGCGGAAGGCCTTCTGAATGGCCTTCTTGGCCTTATTCAAATTGGGAATGTCCGTGGCGCAGACCCGGGCGGCATAGGCGCAGCCCTCCAGGGTGCTGATGATCTCCGCCATCCGGATGGGCGAGCCGTAGTGATCCTTCTGTCGCCCCAGAGGCGCCGTGGTGGCCTTCTGGCCCACCAGGGTGGTGGGCGCCATCTGCCCGCCGGTCATGCCGTATATGGCGTTGTTGATGAAAATTGTGGTGAATTTCTCCCCCCGCATGGCGGCGTGGATGATCTCCGCCGTACCGATGGCCGCCAGGTCGCCGTCGCCCTGATAGGTGAAGACGATGGTACCCGGGGGGCTGACCCGCTTGATGCCGGTGGCCACAGCGGGCGCCCGGCCGTGGGCGGCCTCGTGCATGTCGCAGTTAAAATAGTTATAGGCAA
>OIYW01001817.1_pt1 | contig 12671 bp, 10 predicted proteins | sample 1588351 | NCBI WGS metagenome assembly OIYW01 (sample SAMN03283268) | human gut metagenome | biome: human-associated habitat; material: feces | host: Homo sapiens | place: USA | collected 2013 | reverse complement strand
ATGTCCTGCCTGATATGTATCCTTATTCTGTTGGTTCCTCGGATGGAGCAATCAGAAGTGAATCGTCGATTACAATGTCTTCTGATGGTTTTAATAATTCTGTCAAAAATTCAGTGCCTTAAAATATTTTCTCTCCAAAAGATTAAGCCCTCATAGCCTGTTTTTCTCTGTAATGGGTCAGCAGATCTTCTTCATTAAAATTTTCGGAGCTGTCGGAATCATCACTGTCATATAAACGCCAAACGGCTACATTATCCATAAACCAAGTCTGCTTTTTCAAAGTGTTGACTATTTTCCCAAACAGGCTGAAATCTTTTGCCCGTCCACAGTCACGATATACCAATGCACCAGAACCATCCTCAATGCGAGGAAGTCCTACTGTAAGGAACGTGTTATTGATTGCACTGTAAATACCATCCAAATGGTATTTTTTCTCTGTCGTTATCTTATCATCATCATGCGGATCATCATTTTTAACATGAAAGCGGTCTCCTTGCCTTTTTTATTATATCATCAGAAAACAGGGGCTACAATCTTGAAAGTCCAAATTTTTCGCCACCTTCTTTTTTTCAGGCCGCAGGCTTTTTGGATGTTTTTTTTGCTGTTGATCTTTTGCGGGCAGCCGGCTTTTTCAGCGGCTTCTTTTCTGCTTTTTCTGCCAGTGTACAGGACAGCACTACGGCTCCAAAAGCCGGAATCCGTATCTTCAGAGAATTTTCTCTCTCATCACATTCCTCTGCCTTACTGGATTTTGCCCTTGGATTTCCGGTACCCAGACCTCCGTATTCTTTTCGGTCGCTGTTAAAGATTTCTTTGTATTTGCCCTTAAAAGGAACGCCGATCTGGTAGTTTTCATAGGGCACTGCCGCAAAATTCACCACCGCTACAAGGGTTTCTTCCGGTTTTTCTGTTTTCCTCATAAAGGTCAGTACGTTTTCTTCATACTTCATCAGTTGGATCCATTCAAAGCCTTCATATTCATGGTCTTTCTGCCACAGTGCGGGATGAGAACAGTAAAGCTCATTCAGATCATGGAAAAATGTTTCCATTTCCCGGGAAAGCTCTTTACCCGGAGAAGTCATTTTAATTCCCGGATGAAGCATCTGATACGTATAGGCAGCTCTTATCTGGGCAAGCTTCTGTTTCTCATCGCCCGGAAGCTTATCCATAAATTCACTGATCTCCCCGGCACTTCTTGTTCCCAGTGTCAGTACATAATGCTCGCAGTAGGCATAGAGCATGGACAAAGTAAGCTGATCATGGTCATACTGACGCTGAACGGGATCCAGCTCCAGATAATGAATAAAATCACTGGTCCAGTTATTGTTCCATTTATAGTCAAAACCAATATGATCGTTTTCCACATCATCTGTAAGCTCCGGCCACAGTCCGTCCTCCTGAGCGATCATAAGAACACCGGGGTGCTTTTTCTTCATAACTGAATTCAGATGCTTCAGAAATTCTACTGACGCCAGGTTTTCGTTGGTTCCGTAAAGATTTGGCCGCCAGCTTTCGCCCTCTCTTCCATAATCCAGATAAAGCATGGAATCCACATCATCCACACGGAATCCGTCCACATGGTACACCTCTGTCCAGTAAAACGCATTGGCGATCAGGAAATCCTTTACCATTGGACTTTCATAATTATAAAGAAGGGTTCCCCACATAGGATGAACTGCCATTGCAGGATCCGGAACCTCATAAAGAGGTGTTCCGTCAAAGCACTCCAGTCCTTCTCCATGGCGCGGAAAATGAGCCGGAGTCCAGTCCAGTATCACACCGATATTTTCTTTATGGAGCTCATTGACCAGACGGGCAAAATCCTCCGGCACACCATATCTACGGTCAGGTGCATAGTAAGAAAATGTAGAATAAGGCCCTGACTCTTCGTCCAGGTATCCCATAACCGGATGAAGCTCCACATGGGTATAGCCCAGTTTTTTTACAAAGGAAACAAGTTCTTCCCCGTTTTTCCATTGAGTCAGGTCTGTTTCGTAAATAGATACCGGCTGATTCCTGTCCGCATATTTTTTGCGCTCCGCCATCCAGAAATCATCTGTCCAGGTAATGTCTCCGGCAGCTTTGTCCACTATGGATGCTGTGGCGGGAAAAGCCTCTGTGCAGGTTCCATAGGGATCCGCTTTCAGGAGCTTCTGACCTCCCCGGATTCTGACCTCATACTTATAAAGATCTCCTTTTTTTACTCCTGGAATAAAAAGCTCAAAAATACCGGACATGGGCCGTCTGTGCATCAGATGACCTCTGCCGTCCCAGCCGTTAAAATCTCCCACAACACTTACGCTTACCGCATTTGGAGCCCACACGGCAAAGCTGGTTCCTTCTGTTCCGTCTATGGTCATCACATGGGCGCCCATTTTTTCATAGGCATGATAATATACTCCTGCACAAAAAGCCTTTTCCTCTTCCTCTGTCATCTGCCCAGAAAAGGCATAAGGGTCTTCAAACTCCTTTGTTTCTCCGTTTTTTGTTACACGGAAAGAATAGGAAGGAATTTTTCTTCCGGACACAAGAACTGCAAAATATCCTGCCTCATCTTCCTTTTCCATAGAATATGCCTTTTTCTCTATCACCGCCTCGGCCTTTTCTGCCTCCGGGAAAAAGCCCTGCAGCAGTATCCCGTCCGGAGTGAGCCTTGGAGCCATAATATCTTTTGGAGATACTTCCTCCCCGTATATGATTGCTTCAATTCCTGGCCAGTCCATATAGTCATACGCTTTTCCGTTCATCTTCTCCAACCTCCTGACTGATTCCTCCGGCAAAAAGGGCTCTCCATTATCTAAAACAAATGGATTCTCCCCTGCAAAAGAATCTGTAATATTGTTATTTTACCATTTTTACTGTAAAAAATAAAGATTTGTCCGAATTTTGTTTGACAAAATTGATTCCCTACGCTAAATTGATAATAGCGAAAACATACAGATTGCCGGTCTGTTCCTGCCAGCTCAGGAGTCTGTGTGGATCACAAGATACTTAGGAGGTTTATTATGAAAAACAGAAAATACGATGTAACAGCACTTGGCGAACTGCTGATCGATTTTACCGAAAACGGCGACAGCGCTCAGGGGAATCCTCTGATGGAGGCAAATCCGGGCGGCGCTCCCTGCAATGTCCTTGCCATGCTGCAGAAGCTTGGCAAAAAAACAGCCTTTATTGGCAAAGTCGGAAACGATATGTTCGGAAATCAGTTAAAAAAGGCTGTAGAGGAAGTTGGAATTGATACACGCAACCTGATCATGGACCATAAGCATCATACTACGCTTGCTTTTGTCCATACTTATCCGGACGGGGACAGAGATTTTTCTTTTTATCGTGATCCCGGCGCAGATATGATGCTCACAAAGGAAGAGGTTCAGAAAGAACTGATTGAAGATTCCCGTATTTTCCATTTCGGTACTCTTTCTTCCACCCATGAAGGTGTCAGAGAAGCGACCCGTCATGCCATTGAACTGGCAAAAGAGGCCGGCTGTATCATTACTTTTGATCCGAATCTCCGCCCTCCTCTGTGGAATTCTCTGGACGATGCACGCAGAGAGATCGAATACGGAATGGGAAAATGCGATGTACTGAAAATTTCTGACAATGAAGTAGAATTTCTTTTCGGAACCACTGATTACGACAAAGGCGCTGCCCTGATCCGCGAAAAATACAACATTCCTCTGGTGCTTATCACTATGGGAAAAGACGGAAGCCGCGCTTATTACAAGGATCTCAGAGTGGAGGCTGCTCCTTTCCTTCAGGAAAACACCATTGAAACTACCGGCGCCGGAGATACTTTCTGTGCAAGCGCTCTCAACTATGTTCTGGAGCATGGTCTGGAGAATCTGACTGCTGAAAACTTAAAAGAGCTTCTGACCTTTGCCAACGCAGCCGCTTCTCTGATCACCACCAGAAAAGGCGCGCTTCGCGTTATGCCGTCCAGAGAAGAAGTTCTGGAATTTATCGCATCCAGACAGTAATTTTTCCGTGGAACAGATTATGAATAAATCTTCCAGAGAAAGGCACACCATAAAAAAAGCAGCCCGGTGTGCCTTTCCTCACACCATACCTATTCTGACAGGTTTTTTGTTTCTGGGCATGACCTATGGTATTTACATGAATGCTTCAGGATTCAGCTTCTGGTATCCCATGCTCATGAGCCTGACAATTTTTGCCGGATCCATTGAATTTGTTACCGTAAATCTTCTTCTGGGCGCCTTCCATCCTGTTCAGGCACTGGCCATGGCTCTGATGATTAACGCCCGTCATCTTTTTTACGGTATTTCCATGCTGGAAAAATACTAGGGAGCCGGTCTGAAAAAATTCTATCTGATCTTCGGTATGTGCGATGAAAGTTTTTCCATAAACTATGCCGCAGAAATCCCTGAAGATGTGGATCGAAGCTGGTTCATGTTTTTTGTAACCCTGTACAATCACATTTACTGGGTAACCGGCGCCACTCTGGGAGGCATCTTCGGCTCTCTGATTCACTTCAGTACAGAGGGACTGGATTTTGTCATGACAGCCATGTTTGTGGTAATCTTTATGGAACAATGGATGAAAGAAAAGAGCCATACCTGTTCTATTCTTGGGCTTTTGCTTTCTCTTATCTGCCTGATTATTTTCGGTCCGGACCGTTTCATCATTCCCGCCATGCTGATGCTCCTTGCCATGCTGACCTTTCTCCGGGTGCCTCTGACCAGAGGAGGTGAAAACCAATGACTCTTACAGAACAGATCATTACCATTGCAATGGTAGTGCTTGGGACTGTCCTGACACGTTTTCTGCCCTTTCTTCTTTTCCCGGCAGGAAAAGCCACTCCCAAATACATTCAGTATCTGGGAAAGGTTCTCCCTCCGGCTGTGTTTGGACTGCTTGTGGTCTACTGTCTGAAAAACGTAAGCATTTTTACCGGCAGCCATGGTATCCCTGAATTTCTGTCCATTCTTGCAGTGGTGTTTCTCCACCTGTGGAAACGGCAGATGCTGCTGTCCATTGCCGGAGGGACAATTCTATACATGGTCCTGGTACAGCTTGTTTTTTAAATCTGATCAAAAAAAGGCCCCACTTTTTCAGTAAGACCCTTTTCTGCAAGTCAATTTTATTTTACCACACGAACCTTGGATACTCCCTCTACGGCACGAAGTTCTTCAAGCGCCTCTCTTGAAACTGTACTCTCCAGATCAATAAGAGTATAGGCATACTCGCCCTTACTCTTATTTGTCATATCCGCAATATTCACGCCCTCTCCGCCAAGGATCTTGGTAAACTGGCTGATCATATTGGGGATATTTTTATGACAGATAGCAATACGTCCCACTGCCACACAGATTCCCATGTCGCAGTTGGGGAAATTCACAGAATTTTTAATGTTTCCGTTTTCAAGGAAATTCCGAAGCTCTTTTACTGCCATTTCTGCACAGTTTTCTTCTGATTCCTCTGTGGAAGCTCCCAGATGAGGAGTTACCAGTATCCCTTCCTGGCCTGCCACAAGAGGATTTGCAAAATCTGTCACATATTTTTTCACTTTTCCGCTTTCCAGTGCATTGATCAGCGCTTCTTCATCAACAAGAAGATCTCTGGCAAAGTTTAAAAGAACCACTCCGTCTTTCATTTTGTCAAAGGCTTCTTTGTTGATCATTTTGCGTGTGCTGTCAAGAAGCGGCACATGAATGGTAATGTAATCGCACTGGCTGTAGATCTCATCAAGGGATTTGCTGTGTTTGATGGTTCTGGAAAGATTCCATGCAGCGTCAATGGAAATATACGGATCATAGCCGTAAACCTCCATTCCCAGATGAGTAGCAGAATTGGCAACCATGGCTCCAATGGCTCCCAGGCCGATGATTCCAAGCTTTTTGCCGCTGATCTCGCAGCCTGCAAACTGCTTTTTCTGCTTCTCCGCAAGCTTATCAATGTTTTCCTTGTCCTTCTGACCGGCTACCCACTCAATACCGCCCACAATGTCGCGGGAGGCAAGGAGCATTCCTGCAATTACCAGCTCCTTTACACCGTTGGCATTGGCCCCCGGGGTGTTAAAAACAACGATTCCCTGTTCCGCGCAGGCATCAACAGGAATATTATTTACACCGGCGCCGGCGCGGGCAATAGCCTTTACAGAATCGCCAAGCTCCATATCATGCATCTTGGCGCTTCTTACAAGAACAGCATCCGCTTCATTGATATTTTCTGTTTTTGTGTAATCCTCACTGAACATGTTCAGGCCTCTTTCGGCAATGGGATTCAGGCAGTGATACTGAAACATTACGCATTCTCCTCCTCAAATTTTTTCATAAAAGCAACAAGGGCTTCCACTCCCTCTTTCGGCATTGCGTTGTAAATGCTGGCGCGCATGCCGCCCACGGTTCTGTGACCTTTCAGATTTACAAAGCCTGCTGCCTTTGCTTCTTTTACAAATTTCGCATCCAGCTCTTTATCTCCTGTAACAAACGGAACATTCATCAGTGAGCGGGATTCCGGCTCCACCGTTCCTTTAAACAGCTTACTTTCATCCAGGAAATCATAAAGGATCTTTGCTTTTTCTTCGTTTCTTCGTTTCATCTCCTCAAGTCCGCCCATGGACTTCAGCCACTTAAATACCTTTCCGCACACATAGATGCAGTAAGCGTTTGGAGTATTATAAAGGGAGCCTGCGTCTGCATGAGTCTTGTAGGTAAGCATGGTAGGTGTACCTGGAAGGACATCCTCAGTGATCAGATCTTCACGGATGATCACGATCACCATTCCCGCAGGTCCGATATTTTTCTGGACTCCGCCGTAAATGATTCCGTATTTACTTACGTCAACAGGCTCGGAAAGGAAGCAGGAGGAAACGTCTGCCACCAGAGTTTTGCCCTTTGTATTGGGAAGAGTTTTAAATTTTGTTCCATAAATGGTATTGTTTTCGCAGATGTACACATAATCGGCATCAGGACTGATATCCAGATCACTGCAGTCCGGAATATAGGAAAAGGTCTTATCCTCAGAAGATGCGATCTTATTGACCTTGCCGTACTTCTGCGCTTCCTGATAAGCTTTTTTGGCCCACTGTCCGGTGACAATATAATCTGCCACCCCGTTTTTCATCAGGTTCATGGGAATCATTGCAAACTGCTGTGATGCCCCTCCCTGCAAAAAAAGCACCTTATAGTTGTCCGGAATGTTCATCAGATCTCTCAGATCCTGCTCCGCCTCATCAATGATTTTCTGAAATTCAGGGCTTCTGTGACTCATTTCCATCACAGACATGCCACAGCCCTGATAATCCATCATTTCTTCTGCCAGTTCTTTCAGTACCGGTTCCGGCAGTACAGCCGGTCCGGCGGAAAAGTTATACACTCTGCTCATTTTTCATATCCTCCTCGTCAAAGACATCATCAATATTTGCCCCGGCAGGCACCATTGGAAATACACTTAAATCCTGATCGATCCAACAGTCCAAAACCACCGGACCATCAGAAGACAGAGCTTCTTTAAGCGCAGGTTCCACTTCCTCCATTTTTGTGACACGGATGGCCTTTGCCCCCATGCCCTCGGAGATCTTCACAAAATCCACTGCATCATTTAATACAGTATGCGAATATCTGTGATCGTAGAATAAAGTCTGCCACTGGCGCACCATTCCCAGAACATGGTTGTTCAGAACGATCTGCACAAGTGGTTTTCCACAGCGCACTGCTGTTGCAATCTCATTCATGTTCATCCGGAAACATCCGTCACCTGCGATATTTACCACAGTTTTTTCCGGTCTTCCCATTTTTGCTCCGATAGCTGCCCCCAGACCAAATCCCATGGTTCCCAGGCCGCCGGAGCTTAAAAATGTTCTCGGTTCTTTGTATTTATAATACTGAGCCGCCCACATCTGATGCTGTCCCACATCTGTAGTGATAATTGCATCTCCGTCGGTCAGTTCATAAAGTTTTTCAATGATATACGGTCCGGTAAGCTGGGTATGATCGTAATTCAGAGGATATTTTGCCTTCATCTCCTGAATATGTTCCATCCACTGAGGATGCTTTTTCTCCGGGATTTCCTCCAGAAGCCTTCTTAAAACTTCTTTGATGTCGCCTTCTATATAAGCATCCACCAGAACGTTTTTATTGATTTCCGCAGCGTCAATATCTATCTGAAGAATCTTTGCTTTATTGGCAAAGGTTTTTGCATTTCCGGTTACACGGTCACTGAACCGGGCTCCCAGAACAATCAGAAGATCGCACTGACTGACTCCCAGATTGGAGGTTTTTGTTCCATGCATTCCCAGCATTCCCGTATAATATGGATCTTCTCCTGAGAATCCGCCTTTCCCCATAAGGCTGTCGCAGACCGGAGCCTGAATCCTGTGAGAAAGCTCTGCGATTTCTTCCGATGCGCCGGAGATCACAGAACCGCCGCCAACAAAAATAAACGGTTTCTGCGCCTTGCAGATCATGTTTACTGCCTGTTCCACATTCTCCCTGTGGATCTCGCTTGTCTCACGGTTTACGGTTGCCGGACGGCGGGGAGAATAATCATAAAGCGCCCCTGTCACATCCTTTGTCACATCCACCAGAACCGGCCCCGGACGTCCGCTCTTTGCAATATAAAAAGCCTTTCGTATGGTGTCCGCAAGCTTGGTGATATCCTTTACAATATAACTGTGCTTGGTGATCGGCATAACGATTCCTGCAATATCCACTTCCTGGAAGGAATCTTTTCCCAGAAGAGGCTTTCCTACGTTTGCAGTGATCGCCACTACCGGAACAGAATCCATATATGCAGTGGCGATTCCGGTTACCAGGTTTGTGGCTCCCGGTCCTGAAGTTGCCATACACACTCCTACTTTTCCGGTTGCACGTGCATAGCCGTCTGCCGCATGAGCCGCTCCCTGCTCATGGGAGGTCAGAACATGATGAATCTCATCTCTGTATTTATAAAGTGCATCATAGACGTTCAGGATAGCCCCGCCCGGATAGCCAAAAACGGTATCCACGCCCTGTTCCTTCAGACATTCTATGATAATTTCCGCGCCTGTCAGCTGCATATCGTCTCCTCCTTATTCCCTCTGTATTTTCCGGTGTATCTCTTCAATCTTATATTGATTCCCTGTAAAACTGTTGCTGTTTTATGATACCTGTAAAATGTTTTTCAGGCTTCTTTATATAACAGATCATTTTTTTCATTATTTCTGGATCTTCGGTACCTCAAGGATCGCTCCGCGGTTTCCGGAGGTTACCATAGACGCATATCTTGCCAGATATCCTGTGGTTACTTTTGGTTCTCTGGGCTGCCATCTCTCTTTTCTTGCCTGCATTTCCTCATCGGAAACCTTTACTTCCAGTTTCAGTGCCGGAATATCAATACTGATGATATCTCCTTCTTCGATCAGAGCAATGGGTCCTCCTACTGCCGCTTCCGGAGAAACATGTCCGATGGAGGCTCCTCTGGACGCGCCGCTGAACCTTCCGTCCGTAATAAGAGCCACTGAAGAGCCAAGTCCCATGCCTGCAATTGCGGAAGTAGGATTCAGCATTTCTCTCATTCCCGGTCCGCCTTTCGGGCCTTCGTAACGGATTACAACTACGTCTCCCGGTACAATTTTTCCGCCCTTGATGGCGTCAATGGCATCCTCTTCACAGTCAAACACTCTGGCCGGTCCTTCATGAACCATCATCTCTTCCACAACCGCAGAACGTTTTACCACTCCTCCGTCAGGAGCAAGGTTTCCTTTCAGGACTGCAAGTCCTCCTGTCTGGCTGTATGGATTGTCAATGGGGCGTATTACCTCAGGATTCAGGTTTACACAGTTTTTAATGTTTTCTCCCACAGTCTTTCCTGTGACAGTCATACACTCTGTATGAAGAAGTCCTTTTTTATCCAGCTCGTTCATAACTGCATAAACGCCGCCTGCTGCGTTTAAATCTTCCATATAAGTAGGTCCTGCCGGAGCAAGGTGACAGAGGTTTGGAGTTTTTTCACTGATGCTGTTCGCAAAGCTGATATCAAAATCCATGCCGATCTCATGGGCAATAGCCGGAAGATGAAGCATGCTGTTTGTGGAACAGCCAAGAGCCATATCCACAGTCAGAGCGTTGAGAATAGCTTCCTCTGTCATAATATCTCTTGGGCGGATATTTCTTCTGTACATTTCCATAACCTGCATTCCTGCATGTTTGGCAAGACGGATCCTTTCAGAATAAACGGCCGGAATCGTTCCGTTTCCGCCAAGCCCCATACCCAGAACCTCTGTAAGACAGTTCATGGAGTTTGCAGTATACATACCGGAACAGGATCCGCAGGTAGGGCAGGTTTTGTTTTCGTATTCTGTCAGCTCATCCTCAGAAATATTTCCTGCCGCATAAGCGCCCACTGCTTCAAACATACTGGAAAGACTGGTTTTGTGTCCGTGGATACGTCCTGCAAGCATAGGACCTCCGCTTACAAATACCGTTGGCACATTGATCCTGGCAGCTGCCATCAGAAGGCCCGGAACATTCTTGTCACAGTTCGGAACCATCACCAGGGCGTCAAACTGATGAGCCATTGCCATTGCCTCAGTGGAATCCGCGATCAGATCTCTTGTAACAAGAGAATATTTCATTCCTGTATGTCCCATGGCAATGCCGTCGCAGACTGCAATGGCCGGGAATACAACAGGGGTTCCGCCAGCCATGGCAACTCCCTGTTTTACTGCATCCACTATTTTGTCAAGATTCATATGTCCGGGAACAATTTCATTGTAAGAGCTTACAATTCCTACCATGGGACGTTCCATTTCTTCCTTTGTAAATCCAAGAGCATTAAACAGGGACCTGTGCGGAGCCTGCTGGGAACCTTTTTTTACTGCATCACTTCTCATGTATATGTCTCTCCCTTCTGTATCGTAAGACAGATCATCCTGCCTGATGTTTGCCGTAAATTGAATAGCCGGTAATTGCAGCTGATCTTTTCTGTAAATTCAGTGTCCGGCAAAGAATTTCTGATTCTTGTCCGTTTCCTTTCTGTCACACCGCTGCCGCGATCAGATCACCCATCTCAGCGGTTCCCACTTGCCTGCAGCCCTCTGACATAATATCGCCTGTCCGGCAGCCATCTTTAAGAACCTTCTGCACTGCTGCCTCCACTGCGTCTGCTTCTCTGTCAAGGTCAAGTGAATAGCGGAGCATCATCGCCGCTGACAAAATGGTTGCAATAGGATTTGCCTTATTCTGTCCTGCAATATCCGGCGCCGAACCGTGACTGGGCTCATAAAGCCCAAATTTTGTATCATTCAGACTTGCCGAAGAAAGCATTCCGATAGAGCCTGTTACCATGCTCGCCTCATCAGAAAGAATATCGCCAAACATATTCTCTGTAAGGATCACATCAAACTGTCCCGGATTGTGAACAAGCTGCATAGCGCAGTTGTCAACCAGCATATGCTCCAGAGTCACCTCCGGGTAATCCTTTGCCACTTCTTCCACAACCTTTCTCCAGAGCCGGGAAGAGTCCAGCACATTGGCCTTATCTACGCTTGTCACCTTTTTGTTTCTCTTCATGGCAATGTCAAAAGCCTTTACTGCAATGCGGCGGATTTCATTTTCATTATAGGAAAGTGTATCAACGGCTGTTTTTATCCCATTTTCCTCAACTGTTTTTCTTTCTCCGAAATAAAGTCCTCCGGTAAGCTCCCTGACAATGATCATGTCAAAGCCGTTCCCAATGATCTCCTCTTTCAGAGGACAGGCAGCCTTAAGCTCCTGATAAAGATATGCCGGACGAAGGTTTGCAAAAAGATTCAGGGCCTTACGGATTGCCAGAAGGCCAGCCTCCGGGCGTCTGGATGGTTCCAGCCGGTACCAGGGAGAGGTCTTTGCATCTCCTCCAATGGAGCCCATCAGAACTGCGTCGGAAGCCTTTGCAGTTTCTACTGCTTCCTCTGTCAAAGGCACCCCATGCACATCAATGGAAGCGCCGCCTAACAAAACCTCTGAGTAAATAAACTTATGACCATATTTGCTGCAGACAGCGTCCAGAACCTTTCTGGCCTCCCTTACAATTTCCGGTCCAATCCCGTCGCCGGGAATCAAAGCAATTTTATATTCCATTTTCTTATTTCCTTTTTCCGCAGGAAACCACCCTGCAGATCCCTTTCCTTTTTGGATTGTTACTATAATAACGCACTTTGCGGAAGATTTCAACCTGTTAAAGCGAAAAAGCCATCAAAAAAAGAGTTGTACATGATCATACATTGCACAACTCTCCTTAGACTAAGTCATATACCACAAGCTACCCCAACTGTTTTTTTAGAAAAAAGGGCCTCAGTTCTCACCAACACCTAGTGTATTTTTATCTTTATTCTCTATAGCAAAATACTGAATTTCTCGTGTACTCAATTCATTTATGATTGCTTTCCATATGGAGTTTTTTCTTCTGCTACCATCGACAGCGTTTCCTGACCATCCAAATCATATACCACTGTTTTATGCTCTGGCTCTGTAAAGGTAGACGAACCTCCGATGCCAAAATACTTTTCAAAGAAGGTTTTCAGCTTTTCAATAACTCCCTGTTTTTTCTTGGTTCTTCCACCACCACCAAAACGGGATATAGGCGGCATAAGTTTATCTATGTCAGTTCCGACTGTTCTAATTTCGCCGTCCCGAAACGCATTTTTTCTTTACTGTCAGGGCTCCATATGCTATTCACCGAAGTCCTATGAA
>OIYW01001816.1_pt1 | contig 12673 bp, 10 predicted proteins | sample 1588351 | NCBI WGS metagenome assembly OIYW01 (sample SAMN03283268) | human gut metagenome | biome: human-associated habitat; material: feces | host: Homo sapiens | place: USA | collected 2013 | reverse complement strand
CATTTCGACATGGCTCCAGCTGCGGCCTTGAAATCCGCCTGCCATCCACATGACTGTACCCTGTATACGTTCTGAATAAAATACACTCAAAGCAGTCATACCACCACCGAAAAAAGCGGCGATGGCTACGCCGGCTAAAATCATACGCAGTGGATTGATGCCTTTTTCCCAGGCAAGGAAAAATACCAGGCCAGTAGATAAAACAGCGCCGATAAAAGCGGCGGCAGGTACAAGGTTCATTGCTTCGGGGGCTAAAATCATCAGGAACATAGCAAACAGCCCGGCTCCGGAACTGACACCGATGATACCGGGGTCAGCCAGAGGGTTGCGCAATACGCCCTGCAGGATACAGCCTGCAAGCGCCAGGTTGGCCCCTGTCAATGCTGTGACCAGTGTGCGCGGCAGACGCAGTACGTTGACGATACGGGTAGTATCAGCAGTGCCACCTCCTGTAAGTGCAGTATATATATCAGTATAGGTGATCGTTATAGCGCCGCAGGAAATACTTATAAAGAAAGAGAGGAGTAAAAATATGCCTAAAGCACAGAAAATTATTATACGTAATTTATTTCTTTTTTCGAGGCTGATCGGGTTCAATTGCTGCCACCTGCTTTATCAAGATATTGCTTCATGATTTTCATAGCGTCGATAGTGTGCGTGCCTGGATTTACCAGGAATAAGTTTGACGGCAGTTCATAGACGTGGCCTTTTTTTACGGCATTGATATCGTGCCATAGAACATTGTTTTGCATGTCGTTTCTAAGCTTTTTAATAATTTCTGTTCCCTGATCCATGGTGATGATCAGGATAAGATCGGGATTTTCTTTGCCGATATATTCCAGGCTCAGAGGTACGTAGGCTGAATCTTTGACTGGTGCGGCATCGGCGATGTTACGACCACCGAGGCGTTTTAGAAGATCGCCGCTGAAGCTTTGAGATGTAGCCATGTTGAAGCTGTCTGATGAACCGAAGATGATCATTGTTTTAGGACCAGAAGCAGGAGCTGCATCTTTTACAAGCGCTGAGTAATTTTTTTCTATTTCTTCGCGTTTGATTTGCGCTTGCTGTTCATGGCCTGCTATTTGACCGTAAAAAGAAATGGTATCTAAAACATTTTCGTAAGATGTGATGCTGTTGATGTAAACAGGAACGCCGATTTTTTTGAATGGTTCAATGAGCAAAACGTTAAATGGAACGTTAGTGCCGATAACGAGATCAGGCTTTAGTGACATTATTTTTTCGACGTGAGGGGCATAAATAGCTCCAACATCGGGAATATCTTTGATTTGTTCTTTTATGTCTTCAGGATAGGAATCGCTGGTGGCTTTTCCAGCCGCCTTTCCTCCGATAGCAGTGTAAATTTCTAGATTGGAGGGGTTTAAAAATATTATTCTTTGTGGGTGTTCCGGCATGACAACTGTTTTTCCGATACTGTCGGTAACAGTTAATGTCCCTGGACCGCTCAATTTTGATTCGCTTTGAGCAAATAAAAAATAGCCTGTTAAGGCTAAAAGTAAGACAAAAAATGCTAATACAAATTTTTTCATATAAGCCTCCTAATAGTTAGCGTTTGCTAACTATTAGGATACCACATTAGGCTATATCTTTGTCAATATCGGCCGAAAAATATTTAGATTATAGCATTAAAAAATTTCCTTTTTGCAAAATCTCTAATATAGTTGTGCAAGCTTGCCTGTTTTTGGTATAATATAGTGATAATAAGGAAGGTGGGTAAACGAGTGAAGAGCAAAAAGCTTGGCATTATGGGCGGCACTTTTGATCCTGTTCATTTGGGGCATCTGCAGACGGCCAAGTTTATTTACGAGCATTTGGGCTTGGAAAAAATAATTTTTGTTCCTGCGTTTATTGCGCCTCATAAGGTTGGTCTGGAGTTTGCACCTGCTGCTGACCGTTATCGGATGACGGAGCTGGCAACAGAGCCTTATCCTTATTTTGAAGTTACTGATATTGAATTGCAGCGCAGCGGAGTTTCCTATACTTATGATACGGTTATGGAGCTAAAGGCCCGCTATCCAGAATATGAGCTGTATTTTATTATTGGTGCCGACGCTGTGCCGATGCTGAACACCTGGCACCGCATCAGGGAATTGCTGGCAGAAGTGACTTTTATAGCTGCTGACAGGCCCGGTTATGGGCAGACTATTGACAAGGTTTGCGAATTTTTTGGCGAGCCTGCTAAGAATAAAATTATACTTTTGGATACTCCTGAAGTAGATATTTCTTCGACTGGCATTCGTGAACGTGTCAGACGAGGACTTTCTATTAAGGGTCTGGTGCCGGAAAGTGTAGAAAAGTATATTTTAGAGGAGCATCTCTACCAGTCTTAATGGTAGTGAGAGGAGTTGTTATCATGCTGGATATCACAGAAATGAAAAAACTTCTTAAAGCATCTTTGCCTCATAAGCGTTTTAAACATTCTTTGGCTGTATACGATACTGCTCTTGAACTGGCAGCTGTTTACGGACTGGATAAGGAAAAGGTTGGCGTTGGGGCATTACTGCACGATTGCGGGCGTGAGATACCTACGCGTGATCTTTTGATGCATACAATTGCTTTGGGTTTACCAATGGATGATGTCGAAAGGAATCAGCCTATTTTACTGCATGCCAAACTGGGCGTATATTACGCCCGGGAAAAATACGGCGTTACCGATCAGGAAATTTTGGATGCTATCCGTTTTCATACTACTGGTGCGGCAGGCATGAGCAAGATGGCGATGGTTGTCTATCTGGCTGATCTGCTGGAGCCGACCCGTGATTTTGCAGGTATCGAGGAAATGCGCCGGCTGGCTAAGGTTGACCTGGAACAGGCCATGATAAAGGCTTATGCGCAGACGATACGTTATTTGCTGGAATACGACCTTTTGGTACACCCTCATTGCATAGAGGGGTATAACGAATTGGCGGCTAAGTTTAAAAGGCTTAAATTGAATTTGTAGGAGATGCCAATGTCTGTGGAAGAAAATAGAGAGATCAGGCCTGTCCGCAAGAAACGTAAATTACGTTGGGGCAGGCTGGTATTTGTACTGTTGGTTTTGGCGGTACTGCTGACGGGAGCTTTTTGGGGAACAGTCTGGATCTATGACAATTTTATCAATCCGCCGAAGGTTGATGTTGTTGGTGCCAGCGACAAGATAACCCAAAATGAAAAATTGAACAAGCGCATCAATATTTTGCTTTTGGGTATAGATGACGGTGACAGTGATGCTGCTCCGGATGAACCAAAGCGAACTGACGCGATGATGCTGGCCAGCTTTGACCCCGGCGATAATAAGGTTGCGCTGCTTTCGCTGCCGCGTGACACCAAGGTGCAGATCCCGGGCCGGGCTGGTTGGGATAAGCTGAATGCAGCCTATGCTTACGGCGGTGTGATGATGGCCAAGCAAACGGTAGCCAATCTGCTGCAGGTACCGATCCATTATTATGTTTTAGTGGACTGGCGTGCGTTTATTGATGTTATCGATCTGATTGGCGGCGTTGATTTATATGTGGAAAAGGATATGTATTATGAAGATCCTTACGCCGATCTTGTTATTGATATTAAACATGGTTATCAGCATCTGGACGGTAAGCGGGCAGGCGAATATGTGCGTTTCCGCAAAGATGAGCTGGGTGATATTGGCCGCGTGCAAAGGCAGCAGAAGTTTATGAAAGCGGCGGCAGCACAGATTTTCAATATCGATACGGTGACTAAGATCCCGGCGCTGTTTTCGACTGTTGACAGACATGTGGAGACCGATATGAACACTTTGACGATGATCAAGGCTGCAAACAGCTTTAAGCTGTTTGGTGACGAAAAGGTCAAGTCGGGTATGCTGTATGGTAATTTTGACGATACAGAAGGTATCAGCTATTGGGCTACATCACGCGAGGAAGTTCAAAAATCTTTGGACGAAATCGGCATTCCCTATATGAAAGATGATGAAGATGAACAAGAATAAAGGAGGCGATAAGATGGATTTTACTACTAAAGAAATTGCACACAAGATCGCGGCGGCAGCCTGCGATAAAAAAGCAAAGGATATTTTGCTGCTGAATATGGAGAACATTTCTCCTGTAACTGATTATTTTATTATTGCCAGCGCTGGAAATAATATCCTGGTTAAAGCTATTGCTGACAATATCGAAGATAAATTGGCGGAGGCAGGCATTTTTGTTACTCACAAAGAAGGCTATGCTGAAGGCCGTTGGATTTTGATGGATTATGGTAATTGTGTTGCGCATATCTTTATTGAAGAAGAACGCGAGTTCTATAATCTGGAGCAACTGTGGGCTGATGCTCCGTCGGAAGAATTTGTGGAGAGCAAAAATGACTGATGAAAAAGACATGGCAAAGCAGCTTAAATATCGTGCGGGTGACGTTGTTACTTTAAAAGTGGCACGTCTGGGCGAAATGGGCGCTTTCCTTGACGCTGGTACGGGCGATACTTCTGATGATATCCTGCTGCATAAGCTGCAGCAGACGGAAGCGGTCAATGTTGGCGATGAAGTTAAAGTCTATTTGTATAAAGATCCGCATGGCCGTTTGACGGCGAGCCAGAAATTACCGAAAATGCGCGAAGGGCAGATCGGTTACGTTAAGGTTTTAAGTGTGACCAAGGACGGCGGGTTTGTGGATATTGGCGCTGAACGCGGTGTATTTTTGCCGTACAGCGAAATGCGAGGGCATGTGTCGCCGGGTCAGCTGGTCTGGATAAAGCTGTATCGCGATAAAACAGGACGCCCTGCTGTCAGTATGCGGGTGGAAGAAGAAATGCTGAAGGCTTCCAAACCTGCTGTTGGTGTCAAGGTCGGCGACAGCGTGACAGGTACTATCTATAATATCCTGCCGGAAGGCTTCTTCATTTTTACTAATCAGCGCTTTTTGGCGTTTCTGCATCGCAGTGAAGTTCCCGGCGGGCGTTTGGATTTTGGTCAGGAGATCACGGCCCGCATCACTTATATTCGTGAGGATGGCAGGGTAAATCTGTCCTTACGCCAGCAAAAAGAAAACGCTATGATCGCCGATGCGGAAGATATTTTAAATTTTTTACATAAACGGAATGGTAAAATGCCTTACTGTGATACTACACCGATGGAAATCATTAAGGAAAAATTTGGTATCAGTAAAGCAGCTTTCAAACGTGCTTTGGGGCATTTGATGAAGGATGGCCTGATCGTGCAGGAAGAAGGCTGGACTATGCTGACTGAAAAAGGACTGCAAAGCGAAAAATAAGTAAAGACTCTCGTTTGGGCGAGAGTCTTTTTTTATGCGCGTTATTTGTGAATATTAAAAAACATTTCTTAAAGAACAAATATTGGAAATTGTTTAAGAGTAAGGTATAATGTAGACAATAAGAAGTTTGAAATAGAAAGAGGAACTATTATGGACTCTAGCGGCTTAAAAGAAGATATTTTTTACAGTTCCAGCTGGATGCAGGAAATATTGGAAATCAGTAATATTGGTTTATGGCTTTTGGAAATAAACAAAAATAATACTGACGTGCGTCTGTATGCCGATGATAAAATGTTAGAACTTTTAGGGCTGCAGAAGAGTTTATCGCTGGAAGATAATTATAAACATTTTGCGCAAGGCGTGCTTGCAGAAGATCTGGAAATAGTGCAGAAATATATTGAACAGATGCTGACGACCAAAAGGCTGGTAGAGGTTCAGTATCGCTGGAAGCATCCATGGTGGGGCACAATTTTTATTCGCTGCAGCGGCAAGTTATATAAAGAAGACGATAATGCTTATTATATTCGCGGTTATCATCAGAATGCCAGCGATGTTGAGGTCTTAAGACAGGCCAATATCGAAAAGAGCAGGCAGCTGATAGAAGTTGTACGTAAACGTGATTATTATGACGAGCTGTTTCAGTCCGTATTGTGCGGTATCGTTCAATACAGGCCACAGGCTGACGGAAGTATTGTTTTTCAAAATGCCAATATGGAAGCTATCAGGATTTTTGGTTATGAAAAAGAAGAATTCTGGAAGCGTAAATCCTGGCGGATAGAAGATCTGGCTGCGCCGGAAGACTGTGATAGAGTATATCAGAGCATGAACGCGATACTGCTGGGCAAGGGGAAACAGTCTTTTGAATATCGGGCGCTGAGGGCCGATGGTACTTATTGCTGGATCATTGGCAGCGGTGAATATATCAAAAATATTGACGGCGAACGTGTTATTCAAAGTGTTTTTCTGGATATTGACAACAGAAAGCAGATGGAGCTGCTTAATCAGGAATTGCTGGAGCAGGATAAGGGTACTCAGGAACTGCTGCGCCAGGTTCTGGAAGGAACAAAAATTTTCCATTTTTATTATTATCCGCAAAAACGTCTGGAAGTTATGCCGGTAAGAACCAGTAAATATTTTAACTGTAGTATGGAATACAGGAATATTCCGGAAAGCTTTGTGGAAGATTTTGTGAGCGGTGAAAGTAAGGCAGATTGCTATGCGATGTACGAAGCTATTCATAATGGGGCTAAAACTGCATCTTCCACATTCTGTGACAAGAACAAGCAGTGCTGGGTGCGGGTAACAATGACTGTTATGTCATGGGATGATCAGCAGCAGCCGACTTTTGTCATTGGTATCATTGAGGATATCAGCGAGCAAAAAGGAATGGAGCTTGAAAAAATCGAGCTGCAGTCTATTTATAATTTTACGATAGAACATGACTATGATGCTGTTTGCATCTGTGATTTAAACAGTGGTGATTATGTGATGCGTTTTGCCGGTTATTGCGCTCATTATGGCTTGCCGCTGCGTGGCAGCATTAATGAACAGCTGCCGGTATTTATAAAAGAGTTTGTTTGTGAAGAAGATTGTGAGCATTTAAAAAGCTGGAGTATTGATAGTTTGCTGAAGTGCCTGGAGCAGGAAGAGGCTGTTATGCTGTATTTCCGTTCATCCGCTAAAGACGGGTACAGATATAAAGAAGTTAAGCTTTCATATTTTGGTAAATTAAAAGAACGGCTGCTTTTGACGATGCGCGATATCCATGAACGCACGATGCAGGAGGAAGCAAATAAACAAATCATCAGTGACGCATATCAGCTGGCTTTACAGGCCAATCAGGCCAAAAGTGAATTCTTTTCAAAAATGTCGCATGATATCAGAACGCCGATGAATGCCATTATGGGGCTGGCGGCTTTAGCGGCACATTGCGACGACAAAGATCATGTAGATGATTATTTGAAAAAAATTGTCACTTCTGGCAAACATATGCTGGAGCTGTTGAATGAGGTTCTGGATATGTCGAAGATCGAAAGCGGCAAAACAGAATTGAACTCGGAAGCATTTTTATTAAAAGAAAAAGTTGAGGAAGCATTAGATATCATTAAACCTGCTGTTGAGGAGAAACGGCATCAGCTGATTGTGGAAACAGAGGCACTGAAAAATATAACTGTGCTGGGTGACGCGTTGAGACTGCAGCAGATATTACTTAATCTGTTGTCCAATGCCGTTAAATATACGCCTGATGAAGGTGTGGTAAAGCTGACGGTTACTGTTAAGCCGTTACCGCATGATCTGGCTGTTTTTGATTTTATTGTAGAAGATAACGGCATTGGGATGGAACAAAGTTTTATCGAGCGTATTTTTGAGCCGTTTATAAGAGCAGAAGATTCTCGGGTCAGTAAAATACAGGGAACTGGTCTGGGCATGACGATCAGTTTGAACCTGGCAAAACTGATGAACGGGTCGATCGATGTTGAGAGCTGTGTTGGTAAGGGCAGTAAGATCACTGCTTCTGTTTGTCTGAAGGTGCAGCGTCAGAACGGAATTGCGGTCGAGTATGAACAACCTGCCGGTGATAACGAAAATGCTGCTGATATTGATTATAGCGGTAAACGGGTACTGGTAGTTGAGGATAATGCAATCAATCTGGAAATTGCTTTAGAGTTTTTGAAGCTGTTGGGCTTGACTTGTGAATCCGCTGGTGATGGTGCAGAAGCATTGGAAAAATTCCTGGCGGTGCCTGAAGGATATTATGATTTGATTTTTATGGATATCCAGATGCCAACTATGAATGGCTATGAAGCGGCAAGAGCAATCAGAGCTGCTTCTCGCAGTGATGCGGTCCGGATTCCGATTATTGCCATTACTGCGAATGCTTTTTCGGAAGATGTGAAAATGGCGCTGGCCGCGGGGATGAATGCACACATAGCCAAGCCGTTTGAACTAAGGCTTTTGAAAAAAATAATACGTCAATGGCTGAAATAAGACGACTGGAAGAAGCTCCGTTTTGTAGGGGCTTCTTTTTTGTGTTATAATGCAGATATCTATTTCAGAAAAGAGCGGAGAGAAACCATGGATTATTTTGTCTTGACAGTTGCTTCGTTGATATTATTTGCTGCTACTTTTTTCAGTACTGTAACTGGTTTTGGCTTTGCGCTGATCGCAGCTCCTGTATTAACGATGGTCATGGGGCCGAAAGAGACAGTTGTATTTGTTATTATCGCCGGTGTTATTGTGCGGGTGATCATGATGTGGCGTACCTGGGGAGAATTTGAGTGGCCGACAGTTTTGATAACAGCTGCCGGCAGTCTGTTGGGGATTATTCCCGGAGCGTATCTGCTGAAAGTGGCTGATGCCAATCATTTAAAGATTTTATTAGGGATAGCGCTTTTGCTTGTAACGCTTTTGATGGAATTAAATTTTGTGCCTGAGGTCAAAAATAAAAAGCTGGGACGTGTTTCTGCTGGTTTTTTAAGCGGTTTTTTCAGTGCGACTACCAGTATCAGCGGGCCGCCGATCGCTTTATATTTTTTGAGTGAGAATATGGAGAAAAATTTGCTGCGCGCCAATATGATCTGGATCTTTGCTATCGGCAGTTTTTGTACTTTAGGCAGTTTTTTTGTTGCGGGTACATTTCAGGGTGGAAATTTGATTGCTTTGTCGCTGTATGTGTTGCCGGCAGTACTTTTAGGCTGGTGGCTGGGAGAAAAAATGTTTTTCCGTATCAATCAGCATTTATTTAAGCGCATTGCGCTGCTTGTAGTATTGATAGGCGGGGTAATGACTTTGGGAAGTGGCATCAACGGTGTGCTCCATTGATTTTGTTGTAACATTGTTTACAATAGACGGTGCATAAAAATTAATTTTTTTGAATTTTATGCTTTTGCTTGACACCTTTTTGATACGGGTCTAAAATAACAACAATTAAGTTTTACACAAGAAATTTAAATTAGGTGGGTTGATCGTGGAATCTGTTTTGAGAACTAATTGGGTAAATGAATATGCTTTTGACTTTAGCCGGGGCTATTTTTATTTTAGCGCTGGTTATTTTACTTGCTCAAAACTGCATAATTCTATTACCGTAAACAGATGCCGATACCGTAGCTGAGATATGCTGCTGTAAATAAGAAGATGAATTTTTAATCAGGCTCTCTTACGAGGCCTGATTTTTTTTATTATCTTGTGTAAATAAAAATGAAATTAAGGAGTGGAGATAAATGATTATAGTAATGAAACCGGGGATTCCCGCAGAAGAGGAATTGAGAGTAAAAAGCTTGATGGAAGGTAAGGGTTTTCAGATCCATGAAAGCCGCGGTGCTAATTTTACCCTGTTCGGTGTAGTAGGCGATACGGCTGCCTTCGATATGAATCAGCTGAGAGTATATGACTGCATTGACAAGGTTATGCGTGTGCAGGAGCCTTATAAACGTGCTAACAGGATGTTTCACCCGGAAGACAGTATCGTAGATGTATGCGGGGTGAAGGTGGGAGGCAAACAGATCACGGTAATGGCAGGCCCTTGTTCAGTAGAGACGCGGGAACAGATTATCGGCGTGGCGGAGGATGTGAAGCAAATGGGCGCTGCGATCCTGCGTGGCGGCGCTTTTAAGCCGCGTACTTCTCCATACTCTTTCCAGGGACTGCAGGAAACCGGACTGGATTTATTAAAGGAGGCTAAAGCTGTTACCGGGCTGCCGATCATTACAGAAATTATGTCAGCAGATAAGATCGAACGTTTTGTAGAAGATGTGGATGTGATTCAGGTAGGCGCCCGCAATATGCAGAATTTCGAGCTTTTGAAGGAGCTGGGCAAGACAGATAAACCGATTTTGCTGAAACGCGGTTTGTCTGCGACGATAGAGGAGTGGCTGATGTCGGCTGAATACATTATGGCCGGCGGTAATGATAGTGTTATTTTATGCGAGCGTGGTATCCGAACCTTTGAAAATTATACCCGCAACACTTTGGATCTGAGCGCGATCCCGGCAGTAAAAAAACTCAGTCATTTGCCGGTGGTGGTTGACCCCAGCCACGCGGCTGGTATGTGGTGGATGGTAGAGCCGCTGGCTAAGGCAGCAGTAGCCGTAGGTGCTGACGGACTGATCATTGAAGTGCATAATGATCCTGAGCATGCGTTATGTGACGGAGCTCAATCCCTGAAACCTGAACGCTTCGGCAGGTTGATGCAGGATTTGAAGATCATAGCAGGAGCCGTTGGACGTGAGCTATAACAGGTTATAATTAAATTTAACCATATAAATTAAAAGGAGAGAACAAAAATGATTATTGTAATGAAACCAGGCGCACCGATGCAGGAATGTGAGAAGATTAAAAACGGACTGATCAATAACGGCTTCCAGATCAATGAGATCGTCGGCGTGAATATGACGATCCTGGGCGTTATCGGAGATACCAGTACTTTAGATATCAATCTGCTGCGTGTTAACGATTGGGTAGAAAAGGTCATGCGTGTGCAGGAGCCGTTCAAACGCGCAAACAGGATGTTCCATCCGGAAGACAGCGTAGTGGATGTCAACGGGATCAAGATCGGCGGCAAAAAAATCGTTGTTATGGCCGGTCCATGCTCGGTAGAGACCGAAGAGCAGATCATTTCCGTTGCTAAGTCGGTAAAGCTCGGCGGAGCCGCTATGCTGAGGGGCGGAGCTTTCAAGCCGCGTACTTCACCGTATTCTTTCCAGGGATTGAAAGAAAAGGGATTGGAGCTCTTAAAAATCGCTAAACAGGAAACTGGCCTGCCGATCGTTACCGAAATCATGTCAGCTGATAAAATCGAACGTTTCGTGGAAGATGTGGATGTTATTCAGGTAGGGGCCCGGAATATGCAGAATTTCGAGCTTTTGAAGGAGCTTGGCAAGACAAATAAACCAATTTTGCTGAAACGTGGTTTATCAGCGACGATAGAAGAATGGATCATGAGTGCAGAATATATTCTTTCTGAAGGAAATCCAAATGTCATTCTTTGTGAACGAGGCATTCGTACCTTTGAGCCATACACCCGAAATACCTTAGATCTTAGTGTCATTCCAATCATCAAGAAGAAGACCCATTTGCCTATCATCATTGATCCAAGTCATGCGACCGGTGATTGGGAACTGGTGGAAGCCGCATCTTTAGCTGCGATTGCGGCAGGTGCAGATGGTCTAATCATTGAAGTCCATGATCATCCGGAATGTGCATGGAGCGATGGTGCACAATCCTTGAAACCGGAAAACTTTAAGCAGTTGATTCAAAAAGGGAAAGCGATTGCGAATGTCATTGGGAGGGATATGTAATGAAAGTTACCATAGCTACCTCTTTAGGTAAAGGTCATGTGCATATTCCCCCAAGCAAATCCATGGCACATCGTGCAATTATCTGTGCTTCTCTTGCGAAGGGAAGAAGTGTCATATCCAATGTTGCCTATTCCAAAGATATACGTGCAACGATAGAAGGAATGAAACAGCTTGGCGCACATATTGAAATAGCGGAAGATACTGTCACTATTGATGGTATAGCAAACTTTCAAGGTTTAAAAGACAAGGAAATTTTTTGCAATGAATCCGGTTCTACCTTACGTTTCTTTATTCCTATTTTCTCTCTTTGTGAAAAACCAATCACCTTTACCGGCAGCGGACGATTATTACAAAGACCGCAAAAAGTATATGAAGACATCTTTCATGAAAAAGGATTAGCCTTTCAGCAAGATGCCCATGGTATCCACATTCAGGAGGCACTACCTTATGGAGAATATCAGATCAAAGGTGATGTCAGTTCACAATTCATCAGTGGTTTATTGTTCACCCTACCACTGTTGGAAAAGGACTCTACAATTCATATTCTTCCTCCCTTTGAATCACGTTCTTATGTGGAACTGACCTTACAAATGCTGGAACATTTCGGTGTCCATGCTTATTTTAAAGATGAAATGACACTTGCTATTCCGGGTGGACAAACCTATCAAGCAAACAATTATGAGATTGAAGGTGATTATTCACAATTGGCTTTCTTTGCGGTATATGCTGCGATTCATGGAAAGATTACCGTGACCGGTGTTTCTCATGCATCAAGACAGGGTGATAAAGCGATTTTGGAAATCTTAAAAAGCTTTGGGGCACGTATAGAAGAAGTACCCCATGGCTATACCTTTTATAAAAGTGAATTAAAGGGCACCTCCATTGATTTAGCAAACTGTCCGGATCTAGGACCTATTCTTTGTGTGCTTGGCATGTATTCCCTGGGAAATACGCATATTTACAATGCCGGCAGATTGCGCATTAAAGAAAGTGATCGCATTGCGGCAATGGAAGAAGAACTGCGCAAGTTTGGCGTTACCATAACCTCTACAGAAGATGAAATCTTCATTCAAGGCGGGCAAGACTATACATGCAAACAGACATTGCATGGACATAATGATCATCGCATTGTGATGGCCTTA
>OIYW01001812.1_pt1 | contig 12708 bp, 16 predicted proteins | sample 1588351 | NCBI WGS metagenome assembly OIYW01 (sample SAMN03283268) | human gut metagenome | biome: human-associated habitat; material: feces | host: Homo sapiens | place: USA | collected 2013 | reverse complement strand
GGGCCGGAAGGCCGACTGCCATCGTGACACGGGTCTTGATCCGAAAACCATTCGGAAGTGGTGGGATATAGAGCAGGGAAAGTAATGAATTACAAATTTATGGGAGTGACGAAACGGTTTCGTTAGAAATTTGAGAGAAGCAACTAAATGTAAACAGGAAGTTACATGGAGCAACTATAGTTCATAATCAAAATCGTGGGATAAATAGAGACTATTGACAAATAATATATATCGTGATATATATTATTTAGGAGGTGACCATTATGGAGACAGCGAAGATTTTTGAAAATGGAAGGAGCCAAGCTGTACGGCTGCCGAAGAAATTTCGATTCAATGTCGAGGAAGTTGTGGTACAGCAACTTGGGGATGCGGTTCTCCTGGTTCCAAAGGAATCTCTGTGGCAGACCTTTATGGATGGATTGAATAGCTTTACCAGCGACATTTTTGAGAACGGGCGAGATCAAGGTGTCCAGGAGGAGAGAGAAAGTCTATGACCTATATGCTGGACACAAATATTTGCATTTATGTAATGAAGAAAAAACCGGAGAATGTGCTGCGGCGATTTCGAGAGGAAATGGATGGAGGAATTTGCATTTCTTCCATTACACTGGCGGAGCTGGAGTATGGAATGAAACATAGCTCAGACCCAGTAAAGAATGAGCAGGCGCTTCTTCGGTTTTTGGCTCCGCTGAGTGTCCTTCCATTTGGAGCGGCTGCAGCGTCAGAGTACGGAGAGATCCGGGCTTATTTACAAAGTCGAGGAACGCCTATCGGTCCGCTGGATATGCTGATCGCTGCCCATGCACGAGTAGAAGGAATGACCCTGGTGACAAATAATATGCGAGAATTTGAGCGTGTCCCAGAGTTGGATCTCGAAAACTGGGCCGAATGAAGAAGGAGGAAGAACCTTTGAAGCAAAAGATATTGCAGATCGGTTATGAACAGGAGCGTGATCGACTGACCTGGGACGGCTGGGATATTCATTGCGGCCAGGGCCTGGATGTACTGCTTCCGGATCAGCTCGGTGGGGGCACGTGGCGATCTGTTTCCTTTGAGTACAATTCCGAGGGATGGTATATGCCAGGGCACCCTGGGGTTTCCCCGGTTGGCCTATGGGCGCGTGAGAGCGCGGAGGGCTGAGATGAATTGCCGCTATACTGACGATCAGCTGAAGGAAGATGTGGAGCGTACCATTGGGATCAGAGCAAAGGATATTGAGAAGATTCAATTCTGCGGTCTATGGCATATTCGGTTTCGGGCGTTTGGAACAGACTTTTATTATTATCGTGCCGATTCCGATGATACAGTGCATTTGGTTGAGTCACCCTGGCAGTGGAAGTAAAGACAGAGAAAGCCGGCCATATTGGGCCGGCTTTTTTCTTGCTTTCTGGATTTCTATATTGCTATAAAAATAGATACATAGTAAAATAGAAATATAGATACATAGAAAACTATAATTCTATAATTGTAGAAGGAGTGAGAACAATGATAATTGCAGTAGCCAATCAGAAGGGTGGCGTCGGCAAGACAACTACGGCCCAGGCCTTGGCTGCAGGTCTGGCCGGAAAAGGGTATAAGGTGCTGGGGATCGATCTTGATCCCCAGGGAAACTTCTCATCGGCCTGCGGCGTGGAGAGTTACAACGTCCCGACGATCTATGAGGTGATGAAGCGGGCGGCCACCATCCAGGAGGCCATGCAGCACGCGAAGGGTGGCTATGATGTGGTGCCGGCGAATATTATGCTGGCCGGAGCCGAGCAGGAGCTGTCCCAGACTGGGAAGGAGCACCGGCTGAAGGAGACCGTGGCTCCGGTTGCCGGTGACTATGATTTTATCGTGATTGACACGCCGCCTTCCCTGGGCGTGCTGACGGTGAACGCCTTTACCTGTGCCACCGATATACTGATCCCCACCACGGCCGGGATCTTCGCAACGGCTGGGATCTCTCAGCTCAATGAGACGGTTACCAGTGTCCAGAAGTATTGCAACCCTGGCGTGAAGATTCGGGGCATTCTCTTTACCCGGTTCAATCCTAGGGCCAACATCAGCCGGCAGATCAAGGAGCTGGCAGAGCAGTTGAGTGAATATATCTCGGCGCCGATTTACAAAACCTATATTCGCTCTGCAGTGGTAGTGGAGGAAGCCCAGGCAAACCGAACCGATCTATTTGAATATGCCGGAAAATCTACGGTGGCCGAGGATTATAGAGCTTTTGTCGAGGAATTTTTGAAAGGGGAAAACGAGTGATGGCAGGAAAGGCGAAGTTTGACCGGGAGGCGGCATTCAAGCAAATTATTGGGCCTGATCGGGAGCCGGAGGCGGAAAGCCAAGAGATGCCTGTGGTGAAAGTGAAGAATAAGGATCGAGTGCAGCGGTCGTATTTTCTGGATCGAGATATCGAGAAAGCCTTACGGCGAATGGCGTTGGATGAGGAAAAAAACCTTACAGAGACGATTAATGAAGTCTTACGAAAAGGATTGGGAAAGTATTTATTGTAAATAAAATATTTTATTTGAGAGAGGCTGAATGTAATTCAGCTTCTCTTTTTTAAATTTATAGAAGCAATGAAGGGGGCAACTAAAAATTTCCTTATATGAAACTATTGAGTGGTTTACTATGTATATTCAAATGGTATTGTAAAGATAGAGAACTTAGGATGTTTATAGTGAACAATTATTTGAGAAAGAAGGTGATAGAAAAATACTGATGAAAGGTGTACAGAAAAAATCGTATTAACGGAAAAATAGTAAGGAGTGACTATGATGAAAAAGATGCGACTGTTTAGACGTATTACGGCTACTGCAATGGTTTTTGCGATGGTAGGTATTACATCAGCGTTTGCAGCTTCGAGTGAAAGCTATGGTTCTATGACAAACGGAAAAGGGGAAATAGACCATATTATCCTCAATGATGTTTTACCGGAAGAAGAAAAGTTGTCTACGAAATCTTCTGCTTCTCCTGATACGGAGATGGTTATTTCTGACTCCCCGACAAATGGGAATGGAGAAATTAAGCATATTATTGTGATCGATTCAGAGGTCATGCCGCTTGCGACCTATAAAGATTATGAATTGCCGGCAAATACTGCTGTATTTTTCGCGGGGGAGAGCGTGACGTCTGCGAAAATGAGTGTAGAATATATGCCGACAAACTTAGATTTGTATTATGGATTAGGAACCAAGCCTGATGGATCTGGAACCCATTATGCAAATAGAGCGACAGGAGGAAGTGGAAGTACGACAATTAGACCGTCTAAAACAACTTTCCTCTATCCGTATCTTGCCAATGGAAACAGCAAAACGATGTATGTTGATTTTAGTTATACTATTACTACGGCTGTGCGAGCGGCCCAAGAAAATGATGAGGGCACAATTATGCCGCTTGCTAATTTAAGTATGGCTTTTTCTAATTTAGGACCAGGAAAGTTTATTACATCAGATGAAACTTACTACATTAACGATGCGGATTCTATTTTGACAATTGAATCTATGACCTGGAAACCGGCCTCTCAGGATATAAGAGTTGGTTGGTATAATGTTAAGACAGGAGACGCTGTCTATACTCTGTGTACGGACGGAGACGTTTCTAATAGACGGTTGAATTCTTCTCGCTTAGATAAGGGCGACTACAAGATTTATATTAAGAATGTTGGAGATCAGTCGGTTACTGGAGCCCTTCAGTATGAAGTTAGTTAATAAAGGGAAGGAAGGAATAATTCTTTTATGCCTATTATTTCCTCTTTCTGGATGCTTAAATCAAGGGTCAAGTGCTGGTGCTGAATCAACGGCGCAAGATCCAGTTATGAATACAATAGTAGAGCGTGCATTCCCTTTTGAAGAAAATGTAACAGATGTTACGTTGTTTTTTAAAGAGCAAGAGGATATTTTTGATAGTGATGATCCAAAGGAATCGTTAGTTTTAGATAAAACAGATGCCGCTTCGATATCTCGAACAAAAGATCTTGTAGATATAGGTGGGGCAAATAAAGTTCGGAGTATGGCAGTGCATTGTACTTGGATGTCACCAGCACGGACGCTTTACATTGGTTTGTATAATAAAGTAACAGATCATTATTTTATAGCAATGTTTGATGGTGGTGCTGTTTCGGGACTACTTGATTTAACGGAGCTTCCAGAAGGACAATATGGCGTAGTAATGTATAGTAGTGACAACGAGAATGTGACAGCAGTAATGAATTATCAATTTTATTAATCTTATCCCCTGAGAGAAGCTGAATTTCCTTCAGCTTCTCTTTTTTTAGAGGTAAACCAAAGAGGGGATAAACCGAGCAACTAAAAATTTCCTTCAATGAAACTGAAGGGTGGTTTACTTTATATGTAATTGAGTGATACCGTCTAAAAGTAGGAAAAGGTATGTTTATATTATTGTCAGATCATATGAGAAAGAAGGTGAGAGAATAAAAGAAAAATATTGTATTATGGAAAAACTAATCATTTAAGTGGTAAGGAGTGAACAATAATGAAAAAAATGCAATTGTTTAAACGGATTTCTGCCATGGCTATGGTGTTTGCTATGGTAGGGGTTACTTCGGCTTTTGCTGCAACAGGGGCAACGGAGCATGAATCCGGGCATATTACAGAATCTGCAGGGAGTAAATCGTATGATATTTACTCCATTCTGTATGAAGATTCTACGAATCGTTATCGTGCATCGGCTTGGGCAGTAGTTTCTGATCACTCGCAAGTTCCGGCAAAGTATATTGGTGTAGATGCCTGGCTTTGTACTCCGCGAGATCAGATTCTTGCATCTACTGGATTTGTCTATAATTCTTCTGGTGCAACCTTTGAGTATGCCTGTACTGCAAGGCAATACACACCTCAAATGGTTTATGCAGCGGGAGAGGTAGATCTCTATACTGGAACGACGCATAAATATGTGGAAGTGCCAGAGTCACCATATGTGGGAGGAGATCTCAGGGCTGTAAATCAATTAGAAGAAGTCAAGGCTTTCCCGGTCAATGAAAATGGAGATACCTATGGGACCGTCAGAACAGCGAAACTGGTAGGATATAAACCGGATCTGATTGCTGCGGTTGGAAACGGTGGCGTAGAAGGGTACGTAAGAATGGATGATATGCGCCCCAACATTACCAGTGAAGCTGATATTGAAGCGTACTACGAGAAATTGGAAAACGATCCGGATATTCCGCTCTATGACATGAACGGAAATGTGATTGGAACATTTACAATTGGGGGGAATGAAGATCTGGCCCCAGAAGCAACGACGGTAGAAGAGGCGAGAGCTGCCATTATGGCAGACATGAGCAGTCCTGTAGTACCAAATGAAGATGTAAATCAAACCAAGGATCGGCTATTGAATGAAAATGATAATCTTAACACTATTTATCATGAAGCGCCGGTTAATAGTGTAGATGTGTGGGCAGCGACCAGTAACCAGTACACTGAAAAGAATGGTTTAACTTATGGAACGATGAAACAGGCAGGAGTTATTGGTGAGCCGCCTGATATGGTTAGTGTAGTTGCAACTAATGGGATGCAGGGATGGGTCACGCTTGAAGATTTTTCTCCGGTTCGTTATCTGAGAAAAATTGGAACGTCTGAGGCCGAGATCAATTCTTACATTGATAAAACTATGAATGAAAATGTGCAGAAGTTTATTCCAGTGTATGATATGGAAGGAAATGTTATCGGAGAGTTCCCAACAGGGTACTCGATGTAGTTGAGCGGCTACGATAAGTTCTGTAAAACGAAATAAAAATTTGTTAAAGCGAGGGCTTTGGCCCTCGCTTTTTTTTGCCTTGACATAAATATTACAGTAGATATAATTGAAATAAATTATATAAAATAAATAATTAAGTGTTGTTGAGGCGGAACGAGGAGAGTCAGACTATGGGTGGATTGAAAGAGCGAGAGAGCCAGCGGATATCTGCTGGTGGGTCAACTAGAGGAAAAGGTCAGAAAGTAGGCCAACCTATAGGGAGAGGTCGCCGCGGAAGGCCAAAAGAGGAGAGAGAACTGAAAATAAGGATTAGTTTGTCAGTCTTTCCAAGCTTATATGGAGATATTCAGAAAATTGCTTATGTGCAGAGGCGAAGTATTAGTGAGCTTATTGGAGAGTTGTTAATACAGTATAGAATCGATCATAAAGAAGAGATTATTGAATATGAAAGGATAAAAAATGTGTAAAATAGTTGAATACGCCGCTCCCGGACGGACACCTTAACCGCCCGAGTCAGACACCCTAACCGTTCAAATCAGACACCCCCACCGCCGGTCAGACACCCCTGTATAATGGAGGCGCATCGCAAGATGCAATCCATGATACAGGAGGAAATTCCATGACCAACTACAAGGAGATTCTCCGGCTTCACAGCCTGGGGATCAACAACACCCGCATTGCAGAAAGCTGCGGCTGTGCACGCAGCACAGTCATAGCGGCCCTTCAGCGGGCCGCAGAACAAGAGCTTTTCTGGAACAAGATCAAGAACTGCAGCACGGAAGAGGTCGCCAGGAAGTTGTACCCTTCCACTGCACTGGGCCAGCAATACAAGATGCCAGACTACGAATGGGTACACCGAGAGATGCAGAAGAGCGGCGTCACCCTGAGCCTGCTGTGGGTGGAATACTGCGAGCAGTGCCGTCAGAACGGTGAACTGCCCTACAAATCCACCCAGTTCAACAAGTACTACGCAGACTATGTCCACAAGACCAAAGCCACCATGCACCTGGAGCACAAGCCCGGCGAGACCATGCAGGTGGACTGGGCGGGCCAGACGGCAGCGCTGGTGGACACAGACACCGGGGAGCGGCTGGATGTATACCTGTTTGTAGCGGTGCTGCCATACAGCGGCTACGCCTACACAGAGGCCTTCCTGGACATGAAGCAGGAGGCCTGGATTACCGGTCATGTCAACGCCTACCGGTATTTCGGCGGGGTCACCCGCATCCTCACGCCGGACAATCTCAAGACCGGTGTGGTCAAGAACTCCCGGACGGAAACGGTGCTCAACAAGTCCTACCAGGAGATGGCGGAGCACTACGGCACCGCCATCCTCCCAGCCCGGCCCCGCAGCCCCAAGGACAAAGCCTTTGTGGAGGGCTCCGTGGGCGTGGTCTCCACCTGGATCCTGGCAGCCCTGCGTAACCGCCAGTTCCTGTCCCTCGCAGAGCTGAATCAGGCCATCCGAGAGAAGCTGGAGACCTTCAACCACAAGCCCTTCCAGAAACGGGAGGGCAGCCGGGCATCCTGCTTTGCGGAAGAGAAGCTGTTCCTGCAGCCTCTTCCGGCCACATCGTTTGAACTGGCAATCTGGAAAGTGGCAACCGTCCAATATAACTACCATATCAGCGTAGAGCGCATGAATTATTCCGTGCCGTATGAGTATATCAAGCAGCAGGTAGATGTACGGCTCACCCGGACTACCGTGGAGATCTTCTTTGCCGGAACCCGGATTGCCTCTCACCTGCGTCTCCAGGGCCGTCCCAACCAGTACAGCACGGTAGAGGAACATATGCCGCCGGACCACCAGGCCTACCTGCAGTGGAATGGGGAGCGTTTCCTCCGCTGGGCGGAGCAGATTGGTCAGCATACCGCTGCCGTGGTGCGGCTTTTCCTCTCCGCCCATAAGGTTGAGCAGCAGGGCTACAAGTCCTGTATGGCCCTCCTGAAACTGGCGGACCGCTATTCCGCTCAGCGGCTGGAAAGCGCCTGCCGAAAAGCCCTCTCTTACACTTCCTACCCCAGCTTGAAGAGCATCCAGTCCATCCTGAAATCCGGGCAGGACAAGCTGCTGGCTGAGGACACTCCGGCCAAGCCAGAAGAGCCAAAGGCCCATAAGTTCACCAGGGGCGCCGGCTACTACAAGAGGGGGGAATGACCATGCTGAGCAATGAAACGGTACGGAAACTGCACGAAATGCGCCTGGGCGTCATGGCGGAAGCCTTCTCCGCCCAATTGTCGGATGCGCAGTTCCAGGAGGTGTCCTTTGAGGACCGCTTTGCCATGCTGGTAGACGCGGAGTGGAGCGCCCGGAAAAGCAACCGCCTGACCCGGCTTATCCGCAACGCTGGCTACGCGGACCCCGCAGCCTGTGTCGAGAATATTGAGTACCACCCGGAACGAAGGCTGGACCGGGAGCAAATCCTGCGTCTGGCCTCTTGTGCCTACCTTCAGGAAGCACATAATGTTATCATTCTGGGAGCCACTGGAGCCGGAAAGACCTACCTGGCCTGCGCCCTTGGCATGGCTGCCAGCCGCAGCTTTTATTCCGTGCGGTATATCCGCCTACCGGATCTGCTGGTGGAGATCTCCGTGGCCCGGACCAATGGAACCTACCGGGATTACATGAAAAAGCTCAAGAAGGACAAGTTGCTCATCCTGGACGAGTGGCTGCTCTATCCCCTCAAGGAAGCAGAGGCCCGGGATGTACTGGAACTGGTAGAGGCCAGAAACAAGGTGGCCTCCACCATCTTCTGTTCCCAGTATGACACCAGCGAGTGGCACGAGAATCTGTACGACCCCACTCTGGCCGACGCCATCTGCGACCGGATCATCTACAATGCATATACCATCCAAATCGAGGGAGAGTCCATGCGCAAGCGCAAGGGCATCCCTGAGTAATCCCCCCGCATGGCGGCCCGGTGCACCACGCCCGCGGCCGCCATGCACCATTTCTGCGGAATGGGTGCACCTTGGTGCCGGTGTCGGAGCAGCGGTGGGGGTGTCTGTTTTGCGCGGTCAGGGTGTAGGATTACCAACGGTCAAGGTGTCGTTTTGGCCCGGCGTACGCAAATAGTCGAAAGGCAACTTACAGTTGCCTGGATGTAAACCTTGTGTGGTTTACATCCAGATGTTCTTGACCTAAGATTTGGAGTGGAAATAGATGGAGTTGCACAAGAAATTATCTAAAGCGAGAAAAGAGAAAGGCATGTCTCAATTAGAAGTCGCAGAGGCTATGCAGGTTTCCAGACAAGCAGTATCAAGATGGGAAGTTGGGGCAACAGCTCCATCTATAGAAAACCTATCATCGTTAAGTAAGTTGTATGGGGTATCTCTGGATTACTTATTGAACGATGAAGAAGATGAGTTAACACCAAAAGATGACGAAGAAGACAAAGGTGAAACAGTTACCTCAAAAAATGATGAGGAAAGTACAGTAGAAAATAGCGATAGAAAAATCAAAGCGGACATTAGAAAGAAACTTTTAATAAGTGCGGTGACGATTCTTATACTTATAGCGGTATGCGTTATTGCAACAGTGTTTCTACAAAAATGGGGTGGTGTTTCTATAGATACACTTACAACTGAACAGTCAATAGTAGAAGATAATGATAATACTGACGAGTTTAATTTTATTACATGAGAACAAAACAAGATAGGAGTGATAAAAATGCAGAGGGTACTGATCCGGGGGCTCCTTAGTGCCGCATTAATTGTAAGCCTTTCTCTACCTGTAGGAGCCGCTGAAAATTCAGTTACAACGGGAACAGTAAGTATTCAGGGAATAGAAAGGATAGAAGCTCGAGCGACAGTATCGTTTGATTTGACAGTTAAGAGTGGATTTACCTCTATTGCAAATCAAGCGTTTCCTATGGAAGCAGGAGAAACGGTTACTATTAAAGCTGCATATACTCCAATGGATGCCAGCGTCGATGTTGGGCTGGTCGATTCAGATGGAGCGTTTCATTACTTCAATGTAAAAAATGGGAGTATTGACAAGACTATTAGAATAGAGACGCGAGGAAATTATAAATTGGCAATAAGAAATAATTCAGGCAATGTGATTTCAGTTTCTGGTTATGTGAAGTATTGATAAAGGTGCGGCGATGATCGCCGCACCTTCTTTGTACGTAAAAATAATACCGGTTTACCCGTTATGCCACGCATGAACGGGTAAACCGGTATACGGTTATTTTTCTGAATATGTTGACAACCTGATTCTACTATGGTAACATGAAAATGGAGGAAAATAGTAGTTGAGACTGCGGATCGGCTCGACGTCGATCAGCGGCTCCGATGGAAAGGAGGCTGGATAGAGCGTCTACGGACGGCGATGGCCGGGAGCTGCAGCATAGATTCCATGCTCGTCTGGGCGAGGGTAAATAGTAATTAGGCCCAGAGCGTCTTGGCCGGGAGTTACCGGCTGGGGGTTTAGCAGTTTGCTAATCAGAAGCCATTTAGGGTTGATACTCCTATATGGTGCGCGGGCTTGCCGTAGTAACCTTTGTGAACTGGAAAGTGCACCATGGACCCCACCATGAGTAATCCTTTTGAAAGTGATGGGTAAGCAAAATGTATCGTGTCCCTATCCACCCTTTGATAGCAGCCGGAATACTGTAGATCTTCCGGAGAGCCACCCACCTCTAAAATGGGCCGACAGATCTCCAACTGCCGTAGAGCTGAATAAATGGGGCTGCACACATAAGCAGTGTAAAAAAGTGTAGGGAGCAATCCCAAAGCCGTCACACATAAGACGTTAAAAAGTGTATTTTGCCAAATGTCGAGTCTCCCAATGGAGCTGGCAGGAGGCGGCTTAGCTTGAACTCATAGAAAACAGGAAATATTGATTTATAGATAAATAGAAATAATGAAAAATAGATTTATATTTTACTATGAAAATATAAATCTATATATGGGAGAAGGAGGGACCATGGGCCGGCGAAACAAGTCGTACTCCAAGGATCTCCACCAGCAAGCCTATGAACGCCTGAACAGTATGCAAGCCTTTGGCGAGAGCCGACGGGCGGCCAAGTCGGAGGGAGCCGACAGAGATAAGATATTTTCCTTCAATACCTACAAGAGCTACTGGAAGCACACAAAATACTTTATCAAGTACATCAAGGAGCACCACTCGGAATGTACCACACTGAAAAAGGCAAGGAAGTATGTGGGCGAGTGGTTGCAGGACGGCGTGGACCGGGGTCTCTCTGCCTGGACGATAGGAGTGCAGCGGTCAGCCATGGGGAAGTTGTACGGGATTGCCCCGGATGATGAAGATTTCTTCAAGGCACCCAAGAAGCAGAGAGAGAATATCAAACGGAGCCGCGGCGTCCGGGTACGAGACAAGCACTTCTCCAAGACCAATAATGACGGTCTGATTAAGTTCTGCCAGGGGACAGGGCTGAGACGGAAAGAGCTGCAGGAGCTTCGAGGGAAGGATCTCATGACCAGGGCGCAGATCGAGGCAGAGATCTCCGAGCTGAAGAAGCTCCTACCGGCGGAGCTGACGCCGGACGCTGAGAAACGCCTGGGAATGCTCAAGGACGCGCTCATGTTCCGGGAGGACTACTTTACCCACGTCCGCAACGGAAAGGGCGGCAGGGAGCGAGTAAGCCCCATCGTCGGCCCGAATATTGAACAGATCGTGGAGCGCATCAGGAACACGCCGGCGGAAGAAAAGGTGTGGCAGCACGTCCACCAGAGCGCCGATATTCATGGCTACCGGGCCGAGTATGCCACGGCCATCTATAAGAGCCACGCCCGGCCTATTGTTGAAATACCTTATGATCGGGTAAACAAGGGGACAGGACACCGCTACCAGAGCCAGGTCTATACCTGCAGGAGAGATGAGTCCGGCCGGAAGCTGGACAAGGCGGCCATGTTGGTCTGCAGCAAGGCCCTGGGCCACAACCGGCTGGAGGTTGTAGCGAATAACTATATCCGGGATCTGTGAGGAGGTGGGTTGCCATCAGCAAATTTGTGAAAGTAACTACCCTGGGAGGGTATAAGGAAGTCCAGGGAGGGTATTCTGATCCGGCGTGCACCCATGTAATTCTCACAAAACAGGAGTATGATAAAATCCTTCAGGAAAAGCAAAGAGCAGAAATGGACGCCGGGATTGCAAAGAGTAACGCAGATAAAGCAGTTACAGAGGCCGAGAAAAATGCGGCGAATACAGTGCAACAGGCCCGTCAGGAGGCCAAGAAAGAGGTGGCAGCTATCCAGGGCCAGCTGGAGCAGGAAAGGGCGGAGAGTGCCCACCAGCGCGCTCTGAACGCCAATTTGCTACGGATCGCCAAAGAGCGTGCCAATGCGGACCGGAAACTAAAACCGAAGAAAGAGCACACTGGATATGTAGTGGTGGCCTCCGGAGAAAAGGAGTACCGCTATAAGGACGGATACCGAAAGCTCCAAAACGTGTTACTGTGGGAAGCGGTAATTCAAAGCCCTTATACGATTGATATGCCAGAAGCAATTGTACGTAAACAGATTACAAGGGATCTGCTTAGAAAGAACGAGGCTGGAGAGACATTGATTGGCAGGCTTGGGATCAATGGCTATTATCCCGGCAACTATGAGAGTATGGTAGACGATCATCAGTGGTGTTCGGAGCCGGAGAAGTATAATATTGCTCTTGAATTTTATTTTCAAATGAATGGAAGGTATGGCTACTGGGAAGTAAAATTTTTCCACACCAGGGCGCTGAAACGGATTCCAAACGATTTGAGGCTGCGATAAAATAGCCTGTCCATGGACCTTGAAAAAGACCATTGGACAGGCTATAATGACAATCAAAAATAGGGAAAAAACTCATTGATAATATATGCCGTGTGGAGGGGCTATACGTAGCTGGAGAGAGGGGGAAAATGGGGGCTACAAAAAAATAGGGAATTAAGTCATTGATAATATATGCCCCCTTTAAGGCCGTTAGGCCCTCAGGAAATCTTTTAATTTTCTCTCTCGGACAGGGAGAAAGTCGGAGGGGAAAAGGGGGATGAGCGGAGGCTG